>Ga0157372_10001435_pt1 | contig 25757 bp, 23 predicted proteins | sample C55metaG_FD_115307 | JGI IMG/M metagenome (GOLD analysis project Ga0157372, IMG submission 115307) | Corn rhizosphere microbial communities from Kellogg Biological Station, Michigan, USA - C5-5 metaG | ecosystem: Host-associated > Plants > Roots > Rhizosphere > Soil | place: USA: Michigan...
CTGTTGTTCCGCGAACGCTTTCACGACCTGGCTCAGGGCCTTTATCTCTTCATCATAGACCCGGGCGGACTCCTGCAGGTAATAGATCTGGAAGAAGTCGGTACGCAGGGTATATTTCAACGTACGCATCAGATCGAAGAACTGGTATTCCGACAAATGGGCCGTCTCCTGGGCCAGTTGGATCTGCTTGTTGCGTTTGCCGGCCAGCAGGATCAGCTGGGACACTCCCACGGAGGTTTGATTGGGAAACCATTGTTTCAACTGCCCGGAATACAGTCCCTTGTTGATCTGGAAATTCGGATTGGGCCAGAGCCGGGCCTGGATCACCAGCGCCTGGTTGGCGCTGATATTGTATCGCGACGCGAGGAGCTGAAGATTGCTGTCGAGGAACATTTTCTCGGCTGCGGCCAGGGGCAGATGCAGGGTGTCCTGCCGGGGCTGCGCCATCGCGGGGACGCCGAAGAGACAAAGTCCGAGAAAGAGATAGAGCCACTTCTTATGCATAGGTTCAGCGAACGTTTTTTTAGTGTGCAAAAGTATTTTATTAATATGTTAATCAGGGGTTAACCGGCCCCTGGGTGTGAACATATGGCAAAAAAACGGGATGATTAGCAAGCTGGCGTTAAGGGAAGATTATCTGTTATCCCTGTGGAGTGTTGAAGCGGAATCCCACTCCATGGATGGTCTCGAGGTTCACCTGCGGATCGGCTTTGAAATACTTCCGCAACTTGGTGATGAAAACGTCCATGCTCCGGCCGAGGAAATAATCATCCTTGCCCCAGACATTCAGGAGCACCTCTTCTCTTTTCAGGATGCGGTTGGAATGTTCGCATAGGAATTTGAGGAGATCGGCCTCCTTTTGGGTAAGGTTGAAGATGTCCTTACCGATGGCCAGTTTCAGATCGGTATAGGAGAAATTGAGCTGGCCGATGGTAAAGTTCACCGACCGCTCCGAATGCATCTTCCGGGTCCGCCGCAGGAAGACCTCCATGCGCATCAGCAGCTCCTGGATGCTGAAGGGCTTGGTGATATAGTCGTCGGCGCCGCTTTGGAACCCCTTGATCTTGTCCTCTTCCATCGACCGGGCCGTCAGGAAGAGGATGGGCACCATATCGCTTTGCTGGCGGATCTTTTTGGCCACCGCAAATCCATCTTTATTGGGCATCATGACGTCGAGCAGACAGATGCCGAATTCGTCCTTATCGAACTTTTCGATGGCGGCCTGACCATCGGGACACAGGACTACTTCGTAACCGGCGTCGATCAAATTATCCTTGATGACATATCCGAGGGAAAGATCGTCTTCTGCCAATAACACTTTTACTTTTGACGCTTGTTGCATAGATAATCTTAGTTAAGGGGGATAAATAATCTGAATTCGGTGCCGATGCCCGGCAGGCTATGGACCCTGATCTTACCTTTGTGCGCATCGATGATCCTTTTGACGAAGTTGAGGCCCAGGCCAAAACCTTTTACGTCGTGGATATCCCCGGTGGGCACCCGGTAGAATTTCTTGAAGATATTTTTCAGATACTGTTTCTCGATACCGACCCCGTTGTCTTTAACGGAGATGAAGAAATCGTCCTCCATGCGACCCGTCTCGACCACGATATGGGGGTCGAGGGAGTATTTCAGGGCGTTCTCCAGCAGATTGACGACGGCCAGCTCGAGGTGGGCCCGGTCCGCGTGTACCCGTCCGTTGCCGGCCTCTTCATCGATCTTCACTTCCACCCTGGCCCGCTTCTGGTCTATCAGCGGCTGCACCTTTCCAAGGGCCTGTTCGATGAGCAGATGCGGGTCGACATCCTCCTTGCGTATCGGCAGGTCCTTGGACTCGATGGAAGCAATGCGAAGGAGCCGTTCGACCTGGCCTTGAAGGTGTTCCGTCTGGTTGCGGATGATGGCGGAATAACGTTCGAGCCGGTCGGGCTGGTAGACGATCGACTCCTGCGAGAGGACGTCGGCGGCGATCTTCATCACGGCCAGCGGGGTCTTGAACTCGTGGGTGAAATTGTTGACGAAGTCTTTCTGGATCTCGGCCAGGAATTTCTGCCGGTAGAAATAGAACAGGCTGGCGGCAAGACCGATCAGCGCCAAAAAGAGTACGACGGTGCTGACGATCCAGAAGTCCATCTGTTCGAGGATATATTCCTGCCGATGGGGGAAATACAACAGGATATGGTCAAAGCCTTTTGTGTTGTCATAGACAGGCAGCTCCTGCGCCGGGGGCCTGACGCCTGCGTAGCGGGAAGCAGGGGCCGGAATGAATTCCTCGTAGACGAATTTTTTTCCCGTCGAGCTATAGGCGCCCAGCTTGCAGTCGGTGAGGACCCCGAAGTTGGCGAATTCGACCTGGATATTGAACACCAGCGAATCCTTTGGCGGGATGGTATCGGCCTTGAAAGTGAAATAGTTGTTATCTGGGGCGTCGATCAGCTGCTGGAGACTGATACCCGGTGCATCGTTCATCTTGAGGTCCTCAAAAAGACCGCGGATGCTCTTGACGACGTTGATGTTGAACTGCCGCTGTTCGAAGGAGTAGACCTTTTTCAACCAGTAGAGCTGGACGGTCACCACGATGGCTGCGAGCAGGGTGGCGGAAAGAACGATCCATTTTAAGGTTGATGAACGCATGGATGCAAAATTGCTGAGGTTTGGGCTTTGCGCATTCGATTTATGGTTAAGTAGTGGTTAAAACGTCAATGCCAAATATATAACAATAAAAACTGATCTTTTTCGTTAAATTGACTCTCAAAATATGCCGATTATGAAAAAGATCATTTTGATTGTCAATCTGTTGTTTGCATGCGTAGGCCTTACCTTCGCCCAAACGACCCCCGCCAAGACTAAAGACGCCAAGACGAAGCCGGCTACTACGGCTACGACGCCGGCGAAGACCTCGACTGCTACCGCTGCGCCCGGGCCCACGAAAAAAGACGGTACCCCCGATATGCGGTACAAGGCGAATAAAGATGCTGCGAAAGCCAAGCCGGCCGGTCCCCTGAAAAAGGATGGAACGCCTGACATGCGCTACAAAGCCAATAAAGAGGCCGCAAAAACTACTCCGGCAAAGAAGACGAACTAAGCCATACATTTGCAAAAATTCGTGAACATGAAGAAATTGCTTTTGGCAGCAGCCCTTTTTATCGGAATGACAAGTTTTACGATGGCGCAGTCGCATCGTCGTCCCGTGCATCATCGCCGGGTGGTTCATCACCATTACCGGCATCACACGGTTCACCACGCAAGACCTCACCATCGCTAACCTCATCATCGCGAAATAAAAAAGCCGCTCATTCGAGCGGCTTTTTTATTATCTGTAATTCTTTTAGGCGGTAGCCTTGGTCGATTTCACGGCAGGCTTTGCGGCCTCTTTCGACTGACCCAGCGGACGCCGCTTGGCGAAGTCCACGAGGAAGGGAGCGGCTACGAAGATGGACGAGTAGGTGCCGGTGACGACGCCGATGAGCATCGCGAACGCGAAACCACGGGTGACCTCGCCGCCTACCAGGAAGAGGATGAGGATCGTCAGGAACACCGTCAGGCTGGTCATGATCGTCCGGCTCAGGGTGTCGTTGACCGACTTGTTGATGATCTCGCCGTTGGTGGCGCCCTTCATCAAATGACTGTTCTCGCGGATCCGGTCAAAGACGATCACGGTATCGTTCATCGAGAAGCCGATGACGGTCAGTACCGCCGCGATAAAGTGCTGGTCGATCTCGAGCGTGAAGGGCATTAACGGACCGAGGAATGAGAACACTGCCAGCGTGACAAAGACGTCGTGCAGCAGGGAGATGATCGTACCGAGCGAATACCGCCAGTCACGGAAACGGATGAAGATGTAGAGGAAGATCGCCACGATCGCGAAGATGGTCGCCTTGATGGCGCCCGATTTCAGCTCTTCGGAAATGCTTGGCTCCACTATTACGTTCCCTTTCAGGTATTTGGTGCTCTTGAATTCGCCGAAGGAGATGCCTTCCGGCAGGAAGGGCTTTAGCCCGCTGAAGGTGGTGGCCAGCACGGTGGAGTCAGCAGCGGGACCGGTCTCTTTTACCATATAGTCGGTCGTGATCTCCAGTTGATCGTTGGTGCCATATGTCTTGATCTCGGGGCTGGTGCCGGTAAGGACCTTGCGCAAGGCAGCGCTCACCTCTTCCTGCTTAACGGGCTTGTTGAAGTTGACGATATAGCTGCGGCCGCCTTGAAATTCGACGCCTTCGCGGAAACCATGGAACAAGGAGCCGACGCCGAGGATCAGTACGACGACGGAGATGCCATAGGCTACCTTCCGGTATTCGATGAACTTGAAGGCGGCATGTTTGAAGATGCGCCGGGAGAGCGGGGTAAAGTACTGGAGGTGCCGGTTCTTGTTGGTATAGAAGTCGGTCACCAGGCGGGATACCAGGATACCGCAGAACAGCGACAGCAGGATACCCAGGATCTGCGTGGTAGCGAAGCCCAGGACAGGACCCAGACCGAAATAGAACAGGATCAGCGCGGTCAGCATCGTGGTGACGTGGGCGTCCAGCACGGGCGCGAGCGAGCGCCGGTAACCGTCCTTGATCGCCAGCGGGTAACTCTTGCCCCGCGTAAGCTCTTCTTTGATACGTTCGAAGATGATAACGTTCGTGTCCACGGCCATACCGACCGTGAGGACCAGGCCGGCGATACCGGGGGCCGTCAGGGTGGCATGGATGGCGCTAAGAACGCCGATGGTAAAGAGCAGGTTCAGGATCAGCGCGATGTTGGCAACCCAACCACCGGTGTTGTAATACACCAGCATCAGCAGGAAGATGACCAGGAAGGAGATGCCGAAGGCCATCATACCGCCATTTACCGCCTCCCGGCCGAGGGTCGGTCCAACCACCTGTTCCTGGACGATCTTCGGCGGAGCCTCTACTTTACCGGACTTCAGAATGTTGGCAAGGTCCTGTGCTTCGGTGATGCTTTGGTTGCTACTGCGGCCATGCCCCATCGTGATCCGGCTGCTGCCGCCCGTGATGGGTTCATTCACATATGGCGCCGAGTAGACGATATTGTCGAGGACGATGGCGATGGGTTTGCCCACGTTCTTGGTGGTCATATCGGCCCAGCCCTTCGCCGCTTGTTTGTTCATGGTCATCTCGACGACGACCTCGCTGGTGATGGGATCGAAGTCCTGCGAGGCATTCTCGATGATCGAGCCCTCGAGCTTTGCCTTATCGGTACCCGGCAGGGTCTTTATCGCATAGAGTTCCAGCGTCGGACTGAGTTTGCCGTCCTCATCCGCCTGTTGCTTGCCCCAGACAAAACGCAGGTCCTGCGGGAACTGGTTGCGGACGACGGGGTTGCTCAGGTAGTCATTGATAAGACCGGTATCCGTGAGGGGAGCGATGGCGAGCCGGGAGTCGAAACGCTGCTGGCCGGTCTTGGGGTCCTGTTGGGGCGGGATGAACTGGATATGCCGCGAGCCCAGCAGCGGGTTCTTGTTGGCTGCAAGCAGGCTCGTGTCCTTTTTAGCCGTGTCGGCGGCCCCTTTCGTGGAATCGGCGCCGGCCGTAGTATCTGCCTTTACGCCATTAAGATAGTTTTGCAGCGCCTTATCGGCATTGATCAGCGAGGTTTGCAGCTCGCCGATATTGTATACTTCCCAGAACTGGAGGTTGGCGGTGGAAGTAAGATACTTGCGGACGCGGTCCGGATCGGAGGCGCCGGCCAGCTCGACGGAGATGATCCCGTGTGCTTCGTCCAGGTTGATATTGGGCTGGGCGACGCCGAACTGGTTGATACGATTGTTGAGGATCAGGTAGGTTTGCTTCATCGCGGCGCTGGCCTGTTCGTGCAGGTAGGCGAGGACGGTAGCGTCGGAAGCATCATAGCCGATCTTGTTGCGGTTGCTGTTCGAGAACAGGGGAGCTAACTTATCGTTCGGGTTCTGTTTCTTGTAGCTGTCGGCGAACAGATCGATCAGGTTGCCGCTCTCGGTTTGCCGCCGTTGTACGGCGGTATTGAGAGCCTGGAGCAACTTCTGGTCATGGGCGTTGTTGGCCAGACCTTTGATAAGGCCGTCCAGCGCCACGTCCATGGTTACGCTGATACCGCCCTGCAGGTCGAGACCGAGCAGCAGTTCGTTTTCTTTGGCTTTTTGATAGGAGGTGCCCCAGGGGGTGATCTTCGCATCCTTGGAGCTATCCAACAATTTCTTCTTCCGGGCGTTAAACGCAATGTCGATGCTATCCTGGTACAGCGCCTGCGCCTCTTTGTTGCCAGGATATTTTTGAGCAGCCGACTGAGGATACAGTCTCGACACCTGCGCTTTTGCCTTTGCTTCGATCGCCGATTCGTGCTTGTTCACGAAATAGGTGAAGGAAAGCTGGTAGGCGGAAATGATGATCAATAAAGCAGCAAAAATACTTACCAGTGCTCTCATTGGAAGTTTCGTTTGTTTTTTTTAGAACGGCAAATATAGGTTTTTTGAATCCTTCTGCCGCTTTTTTCGTACTTTCGCCGCCCAAATTGATCAATTTTTCAATACCATGCGTTTATCATCCCTTCTTTCCCGCTTTGCAGAGCCGGAAACCTTGAAAATGGCCAAGCTTGGCCGAGAATTGAGAGCAAAAGGCATCGATGTCATTGACCTGAGCCTTGGCGAACCCGACTTCGATACTCCCGATCATATCAAGGCTGCCGCGAAGAAGGCGATCGATGACAATTGGAGCCATTACACCCCCGTTGCGGGTTATGCCGATCTCAGGGAGGCCGTTTGCGTCAAGTTCAAGCGGGATAACAACCTGGACTACAAGCCGGAAAACATTGTTGTCAGCACCGGTGCGAAACAAAGTCTGGCCAATGTCATCCTTGCCCTGGTGGACGAAGGCGATGAGGTGATCATCCCTACGCCGTACTGGGTTACCTACTCCGAATTGGTGAAGATCGCCCGGGGAAAGGTAGTGGAGGTTCATACAACTACGGAAGCCGGTTTCAAGATCACGCCCGCTCAACTGGAAAAGGCGATGACTCCGAAGACCAGGGCCTTCCTGTTCTCCTCGCCCTGTAACCCTTCCGGAGCGGTCTATACCCGCTCGGAGCTGGAAGCGCTGGCGGCGGTATTCCGCAAATATCCTGACGTCGCTATCCTTTCGGATGAGATCTACGAATACATCAACTTCACCGGCAAGCATGAGAGCATCGCGCAGTTCGCCGACATCAAGGATCGCGTGATCATCATCAACGGGTTGAGCAAGGGCTTTGCCATGACAGGCTGGCGCCTCGGCTATATCGCCGCGAACCCTGAGATCGCCAAGGCCTGTGAGAAACTGCAGGGGCAGTTCACCAGCGGCACCAACAGCATCGCGCAGAAATCGGCGGTGGTGGCCCTGACGGCTGACCTGGCGCCTTCCTTCGATATGGTAAAGGAATTCACGGCCCGTCGCGAGCGTACGCTGCAACTCGTAAAATCCATCCCCGGACTCAAATGCTTCGAACCCCAGGGCGCCTTCTATATCTTCCCCGATGTCTCTTATTATTACGGGAAGTCCGATGGCGCCAACAAGATCACCAATTCGGCCGACTTCAGCATGTACCTGCTGAATACGGCCCACGTCTCTTCGGTGATGGGGGACGCGTTTGGTGAGCCGGCCTGTGTGCGGTTCTCGTTTGCCAACAGTATGGGTAATATCGAGAAGGCCTGGGGAAGGATCAAGGACGCTCTCGCGAAACTTCATTAAACGCCATGCCCGTTTGCTGCCATTTGCAGCAAACGGGCATGCAATTCCAGCACCTGCGGGATCACCGCTTCCTGCTCGTCATTGCGAATGACGGCGTCGCAAAGTTTCATCTTTATTTCCTCGTCGATCTGGTTACGCATCCGCTGCTGTACCGCTTCGCGGCTGCTATGATCGCGTTGCATCGTCCGATGGATGCGAAGCGCCAAAGGCGCGTATACTCCAATCACAAAATCGAGGTGACCGGCGCCTCTTGCCTCGAAGATGAGCGCGGCCTCGCGGATGGCATAGGCATGGCCGAGGGCGGCCTGCTCCTGCATCCATCGCGCTCCATCCCGGATGGTCACCGGGTGTACAAGGTTATTCAGGGCTTCCAGTTTTATGGGGTCGTTGAAGACCAGTCCGGCCAGGTATTTCCGGTTCAGCGTTCCGCCGGCATAGGCTTCGGCGCCGAATTCGCGGCCGATGGCCGCCCGAAGCCCGGGGTCCTCGTTCATCAGCCGCTTTGCTTCGTTATCGGCATACGACACCGGTATCCCCAGTGTTTCGAATATGGCGGCAACCGTCGACTTTCCCGAGCCAATGCCGCCTGTCAATCCGACTTTAAGCATACGTAATGTAAAACCCCGGCGGAGCCGGGGTCGAGATTATTTTTTATCGGCGATTGCGGTAGCCGCTTTATTCAGATTCTGCGTCCACTCCATGGAGATGGCGCTTTTTTCGATCTTCAGGTAGCTGCCGGGGCTGGTCTCCATCTGGATCGTTCCGTCCTCGTTTATCTTGTTCACCGTCCCGTGGATCCCGGCGATGGTCACGATCTTATCGCCCTTTTGCATATCCTCCTGGAATTTCTTGGCGATCTTGGCCTTTTTGGCCTGGGGGCGGATCATAAAGAGCCAGAACACGAGGATCATGCCACCCAGCAGGAGCAACTGCAACGTACCGCCGCCGGAGGGAGTCGCCTGCAACAACACGAATAGAAAAGAATGCATCATTGTTTTATTGTTTGAATTGTATTTACTACGATTTTTTAAGCACTTCCACGACGAATTGCAGCGAGTAGTTCTGGGTGCCCTTTGTGTTGGTGGTGACCAGCAGGGACTTGTGGTTGATCCCGACCCGGCCGTCGCTGTTGAAGGAGGCCTTGATGATCCCTTCGCCACCGGGTGCGATGGGTTCTTGGGGCGCCTGGGCGACCGTACACCCGCAGCTGGGCTGTACCTGTCCGATCACCAGCGGGGTGGATCCGGTATTCCGGAACCGGAACGAGACGTCCAGCTTTTGCCCTTCGGGGATCTTCCCATAGTCGCGGGAGGAGTCCAGCCATTGGATCGTCGTAAACCGGGCCGTGTCCCGCATAGCCAGGAACTGGGCGGAGCTGGCGCTGATGCCGGGGTTATTGGCATTCCTGCCGCCACAGCCGGTAAGCAGGGCAAAAAGGAGCGAGCCGGTGATGATCCTATACATGGGAGCCTGATTTTTTTGCAAACGTACTAATTCGCCTTGAAATTGATCTTATGCATCTTGTCCTCCCTGACCAGTTCCTTATGGATATTATCCAGGATGCCGTTGACAAATTGACCGCTCTGGGGGGTGCTGTATTCCTTGGCGAGATCGATGTATTCGTTGATCGTCACCTTGGGCGGGATGGTCTCGAAATAAAGGAATTCCACCGCGCCCATCTGCATAAGGATCATATCGAGGGTGGCGATCCGCTCGGGATCCCAGTTCTTCAGCCGGGGCCGGATCAGGTCCATCACCACCTCTTTCTTATCGATGACGGTCTGCAGCAGCTGACGCGCAAATTCCTTCTTTTCCTTGCTCACGATCTCCTGGAAATCAAGCGAACCCGGTTTGGCCAGGTAGCTCATCACCAGCTGGCTGACCATCTCTCCGTCGTCGTCCCAGTTGGTATACAGCTCTTCAATGTGGGAGACGAAGGCATCATTGGCCAGCATCTTTTCGGAGAAGATGAACTCCAGAATCGCCTTTTCCGACTTTTTGTCGCGCCCCTGCACGGCGATATATTGCTGATATTCGGGCGTGGGGACCAGGTCGAGGTAAAGCCGGCGGATCAGCTCGCCGTTGTCCTGTAATTGGGGTTTATCCGTATCAAGCGCTTTTTTCAGGGAGGCGTCCTCCATCATCTTCCAAAGCACCTCGTTGCCCGCGAGCTTTATATTCACATTAAGGTCCTCTTCACTGGGCAAATGCTTGGAGGACCGGAGACGGGAATCCGTTTCCGCATACCTTGCGATCCCGGTGATGAAATAAATAAGATAGGAAAGCAGTTGCCTGGTTTGATCGAAATGCTTTTGAAGTATCTTTTGCGGATCAGCCGGCTTTGCCGCTGGTTTTTGTGCTGCTTCCCCTGGATTCCCGGCCTGTTCCTGCGCTTCCAGCGTATAAAGGGTTTGCATCACCTTTACCCGGATATTTCTTCTACTGATCATTATAATGTAATAGAGCTTTGTTTGTCAACCGCCTCCGGCGGCTTCGGGCTGCAAATATAGGCATTTAAAGGTATTCGGGCGGTGCTCATGACACGCATCGGACCTGAAAAAATGGCATTTTCGGCGGGTTTGGTATAAAATTCGTGTAGCTTTGCGGGCCTGTCATTTCTGACAGGGTTTACAACAAAAACAAAAATCAAATACAACTATGGGCAAAAAGTTAAGCGTTACCCCCTTATCTGACCGGGTAATTGTGAAGCCAGCTCCCGCTGAGGAAAAGACTGCCGGCGGTATTATCATCCCGGATACAGCAAAAGAGAAGCCGCAACGTGGTACGGTCGTAGCTGCCGGCCCCGGCAAAAAGGACGAACCTGTAACGGTGAAGGTCGGAGACACGGTCCTCTATGGCAAATATGCAGGCACCGAGATCCAGATCGAAGGAGATGATTTCCTGATCATGCGGGAATCTGACATTTTAGCAATCGTTTAATTTGAAAATCGCTCAACTGAAATAATCATGGCAAAACAACTTTTCTTCGATATCGACGCCCGCAACAGAATGAAAAAGGGTGTCGACACGCTGGCCAACGCTGTAAAGGTTACGCTTGGTCCCAAAGGTCGTAACGTAGTGCTTGAAAAGAAATTCGGCGCTCCCGCCATCACCAAGGACGGTGTTACCGTTGCCAAGGAGATCGAGCTGGAAGACCCCATCGAGAATATGGGCGCGCAGATGGTAAAGGAAGTGGCTTCCAAGACGGCAGACATCGCCGGTGACGGAACTACCACGGCTACCGTTCTGGCTCAGGCCATCATCGGTGAAGGTCTGAAGAACGTTGCCGCCGGCGCTAATCCTATGGATCTGAAACGCGGGATCGACAAGGCCGTTGAAAAGGTCGTCGCCAGCCTCAGCGCCCAGTCTCAGACAATAGGCAACGACAAGAACAAGATCGAGCAGGTCGCTTCCATCTCTGCCAACAACGATAACAATATCGGTAAGCTGATCGCCCAGGCCTTCGGCAAAGTAGGCAAGGAAGGTGTGATCACGGTTGAAGAAGCAAAGGGTACCGATACTACCGTTGAAGTAGTAGAAGGGATGCAGTTCGATCGCGGCTATATCTCTCCCTATTTCGTTACAAACAGCGAAAAGATGGAAGCCGAGTTGCAGAACCCTTACATCCTGATCTACGATAAGAAGATCTCCGCTATGAAGGATATCCTTCATATCCTGGAAAAGGTTGCTCAGAGCGGTCGTCCGCTGCTGATCATCGCCGAAGATCTCGAAGGGGAAGCACTGGCTACCCTGGTAGTCAACAAGCTCCGCGGCACCATCAAGGTAGCGGCAGTTAAGGCCCCCGGCTTTGGCGATCGTCGCAAGGAAATGCTGCAGGATATCGCTATCCTCACCAAGGGGATCGTGATCAGCGAAGAGCAGGGTTACAAACTGGAAGGCGCCGACATCAGCTACCTGGGTACGGCAGCTTCCGTCACCATCGACAAGGACAACACCACCGTCGTCGGCGGCAAGGGGAAGAAGGAAGATATCCTGGCCCGCGTCAACCAGATCAAGGCGCAGATCGAAACGACCACTTCCGACTACGATAAGGAGAAATTACAGGAACGTCTCGCCAAGCTCTCCGGCGGTGTAGCCGTTCTCTACGTCGGCGCCGCTACCGAAGTGGAAATGAAAGAGAAGAAGGACCGCGTCGATGACGCCCTCCACGCAACCCGCGCTGCCGTTGAAGAAGGCATCGTTCCGGGCGGTGGTATCGCATACATCCGCGCCGTAGACTCCCTCGACCGGCTGAAGGGCCTCAACGAGGACGAATCCACCGGTATCGCCATCGTAAAACGTGCTCTGGAAGAACCCCTGCGCCAGATCGTTGGTAACAGCGGCCTCGAAGGCAGCATCGTTGTACAGAAGGTTCGCGAAGGCAAGGCCGACTTCGGCTTCAATGCCCGCACCGAGCAATATGAGAACCTCCTGAAGGCCGGCGTCATCGACCCGACCAAGGTAACCCGTATCGCTCTCGAAAATGCCGCTTCCATTGCCGGTATGTTGCTGACGACCGAGTGCGTCATAGCCGACAAGCCCAAGAAGGAAGAAGCACACGCTCATCCGGGCGGCGCTCCTGGCATGGGTGGGATGGACTACTAGTCTGGACTACATGGATATCGAAAGCCCCACCATCGGTGGGGCTTTTTTATAATTTGAGACCAACGGTCAGCACGACCGTCCCGCCCATCTCCTTCAGCGTCGCTGCCGTATTGGCTTTGTCCGCAAGATAGTAGGGAACATGGATATCCCGGCTGAACCGCGCCACATAGGTAAGATCGGCAAAGAACGGCCCCTTCCGATACCCGGCACCCGTGCTGAGGAACAGCTTGTCGGCCTTTACCCCACTGTATTTATACGGATTCGTATAGTAGGCCCCGCCGGCTCTTACCATCCAGCTGTCGAATTTCATCTCTCCACCCAGCCGTGCGCTGATCGTGCTTTTGTATGTTTGCTTTATCGCATCGTTCACGCCGTCATACACGTTGCTGGGATCGCCGTTGGCATCCTCACTGGCGGCAGCGCTGAAATGCGGGTCATGCGTGGTGATGTATTCGAGATCGGCGGTGACAAAGCCTTTTTGATTCTTCGAATCGGCCTGGCCGCTGCCAAAGATATAGCTGCCGCTGACCAGGAAATGCCAGGGCGTATACAGCCGGTAGTTGAAGGAGTTGGGCGACGGCGCCAGGCCGGTGGTTTCATCCAGCTCCTGCGAGGTGACGGACACTTCCTTCAGGTTGGTGTAGGCCTCTGTCCGGGTCGTCATCGCGGCGCTGATCCTGTCCGTAAGACCCAGCACCGAGGGGGTATGGATCGCAAGCCCGATACGCCACGGGGTCGAAGGGGCGAAGATGAGCCCTCCTTTCAGGTTGACGCCTGCGCCCGTCGTCCGGTACGTCTCGCTGTAGGTGAAGGACTCGAAATCATTGTTGGGATTGCCGCTGGCATCGGTCTCGGTATAGGTCTGGTAGCGGGTATAATTGAGGATCGGGATGCCGAGGGACCCACCGACATACCATTTGCCGTGGTAGTTGGAGGCCAGCGAGATCGCGATCTCGGTGATGCCGCCTGTACTCCGCAGATCGTTGCGCTGGAGGACCTTTCCCGCCTTCTGCGGTTGGGCGATCACCTGCAGCGTTCCGTTGACGGTCGCCGTATCGATCAGCGAGGTCCACAGCGCCATTCTTGTTCCATAGTCGAGGGAAGGACTGGCGAGACCGCCGTTGATGTCGAGACCGGAATAAGCAAATTCCTCCGCATACTGTTCGGCAAAGCTGCTATAGGCATTGGCGCCCTGGTAAAGGACATGGCTGTTGAAGTCGGCAGTCTGATTGACCGAGATGGCAAAGGCATTATTGACGTCGGGCAGGACGCCTTCATAACCCAGCACCAGGCCGCTTGTGCCCAGGGAGAACCGGTTGGCCGCAGGTGCGTTCAGGGTCTGCCCGAGATAGCTGCCTTTGTCGTTGAGAAAACGCCAGCCGGGGCTGAGGACCAGTTCCCGGGTCTTATAAACAGCGAGACCGGCCGGGTTTACGAATGCGGCTGTAAGATCGCCGCCGAGGGAACCCATGGCCCCGCCGATGGCCTGTTCGCGGGCGGTACCGCCGGGTGTGGTCCAGCTGGCCCGCAGGGCGTCTTCGGGAAGTTGGGCACTGGCATTCAGGCATAGGAATAGCCCTATGACAAACAAGAGCTTATACATATATTAGGTGTTAGGTTAGCCCCGCACAAGGCCTGTTGAGGCTGAAAGCTTCAATAAAGGAAACAGGTGTAGGGTTGTAGTCTGTCTGTTAGATTAATGACGCCCGGGTCTGCTGAATCCACCGCCGCCACCGAAACTACCGCCACTCCGCGAGCCACCTCCAAAGGAGGAAGAGGGGGTATAGCTGCGGGTCGGCTGGTTGTTGAAGGCAGGCCGGTACGTTCCGTTGTTGTTGGAAGGCCGATAGAACGAATTGTTCACTTGTCTTCCCTGGCCGGTGAGACTGGAATTATAGTTGGAAGTGGTAGACATTCCGGGCCGGTAGAACCGGTTGTTGGCCGTCGCTCCCGAAGTATGGTTAAGCCCATTGCGATAGCCGACCGAATTGAACGGACGGAGATTGGCATATGCGCCTCCCGATTGATAGGTATGACCTACGACAAATACTGCCCCGCCATAGTAAGGGTTGTAGTAATAGGGATTGTACCAGCTGTTCCACAGGAAGTAGCTGTTCCAGGCAGAATAGGGATTCCAGAAGCCCAGTCCGTATCCGAACCCGAATCCGAGGCCCATTCCCATTCCATAATAGGCAGGATAACCCCAGCCGTAGCCAATCGAAGCGCCGACGGGGGCGTAGTAGGCGTCATAGGCGCTGTAGTCGTCGAAATACGACCAGCGGGCCTGATCTTCCGCCTTCATGCGAACGTAGTTGTCGCTGGATGCGGTGCTGTAATAATCGCTTTGATCGGCTCCGGCAGCTGCAGTACGCCTGGCGCCCGAGGAATAGTATATGTCGTCTGTTGTCTGCGCGTTCCTGGAGGAGGAGCAGCTGCTCATTCCAAAGCCCGCGACTACGGCAACGGCTAACAGGGTAAAAAGATGTTTTGTCATGGCTCTGTATTTACCGGCGAAGTTGCTATTTTTGCAACCCTCCGTGTTATAGTAAAGTTACAATAAATATACGGGGCCTTTGGGTCAAAAGTTAACATTTTCTTGTTAAAAGGTGATTAATTCAAATACGTACTAAAAAGCATCCATGAGCAAAGAGATCACAAGCCGGGCACAGGACTATTCGCAATGGTATAACGATCTGGTGATCAAGGGTGGCCTGGCAGACCATTCCGAGGTCCGCGGCTGTATGGTCATCAAACCCTATGGTTTTGCGCTCTGGGAGAAGATGCGCGACCAGCTGGACCGCATGTTCAAGGACACCGGGCATGTCAATGCCTATTTCCCGCTGTTCATTCCCAAGAGCTTTCTCAGCAGGGAAGCGGCGCATGTGGAGGGTTTTGCCAAGGAATGCGCGGTAGTCACGCACTATCGCCTGAAGAATGATCCTAACGGGGGTGGGGTAGTCGTGGACCCCGCCGCGAAGCTGGAAGAAGAGCTCATCATCCGGCCTACCAGCGAGACCATCATCTGGAATACGTACCGGGATTGGATCCGCAGCTACCGCGATCTGCCCTTGCTGATCAACCAGTGGGCCAATGTCGTCCGGTGGGAGATGCGGACCCGACTTTTCCTGCGGACCGCGGAATTCCTCTGGCAGGAAGGGCATACGGCTCATGCCACCGCGGATGAAGCGGTCGCGGAAGCGCGCCAGATGCTGGATGTTTACGCGGAATTCGCCGAAGAATATATGGCCGTTCCCGTCATCAAGGGGACCAAGACCGAGAACGAACGGTTTGCCGGGGCGGTCGACACCTATTGCATCGAAGCGTTGATGCAGGACGGCAAGGCCCTGCAGGCGGGAACCTCCCATTTCCTGGGACAGAATTTCGCAAAGGCTTTCGAAGTAAAATTCTCTGATAAGAATAACCAGCTGGACTATGTCTGGGCTACAAGCTGGGGCGTCAGCACGAGGCTGATCGGCGGGCTGGTGATGGCGCATAGCGACGATGACGGGCTGATCCTGCCCCCGCGTATCGCCCCCTTACAGGTGGTGATCGTGCCGATCTACAAAGGGGACGACCGCAAGGACGCTCTCGATGCAAAAGGCAAGGAGCTCGCCGCTGCCTTCAAGGCCGCCGGTATCAGCGTCAAGTTCGACGACAACGACAACAACCGCCCGGGATTCAAGTTCGCCGAATACGAGATGAAGGGAGTGCCCGTCCGCATCGCCATGGGACTTCGCGATCTCGACAATGGTACCGTCGAGGTAGCCCGCCGCGACACGAAGGAAAAGAATTCTGTATCGATGGTGGGGTTGACAAGTTATGTCAGTAATCTCCTGGAAACAATTCAGAAAAGCATGTTCGAAAAAGCGAAGGCCTATCGCGACTCGCGAATCACCCGTGCGGACACCTGGGAAGAGTTCGAACGCCTGCTGGATGAAAAAGGCGGGTTCATCCTCGCGCATTGGGACGGCACCGCTGCCACAGAAGAAGCGATCAAGGATAAGACGAAAGCGACGATCCGCTGTATCCCGCTGAACAATCCTCTTGAGGAAGGCAAATGCATCCTTACCGGCAAGCCGAGCAAACAGCGGGTGCTGTTTGCTCGGGCGTATTGATGGGTTGGATTTGGCAAGAGCCCTTATTTTCGTTATTTTGAGACCTATGGAAGAAGGCAGCCAGGATCTATTGCGCGTCACGGTCAACCCAGAGGGATTGGCACAATTACGGCGGCTGGCCAGTAGGACGAGATGGACCTTTTGGGGCGGTTTCCTTGTGAACCTGGCCTTTGTGACGAACTACTTTCTTCAGGATCTATGGGCAACGAATATCGAAACCTGGAAGAAGAGTAACCTGCCTTTTTATATTGAGCTAAAATTTCATTTTTGGTTTGCCATTGTCGGATGCAGTCTCGCCCTTTCTCAACTTTATCAGTTCTGGCTGTTTGCCCGACGGAGCGCTACAGCCTGTGAAAAGCTGGACAGCGATCGTTTCAACGAATCCCTGCAGCTGCTGAACCGGTTCAACCGTATTGCCTTGACGCTTATATTCCTGAATTTAGTGTTCGTTACGCTGGAACTTTGGGCCAGCCTCAATTTTCTGGAAATGAGATTGCATAATTCCAGGTAACTACATTGTTTCAAAACAATACGCATTTATGGAACCATCGACGCAGTCCAATCTTTTCGAGTTGCAGGTCGATGCAACAGCCCAGTCGTATCTGCGGGACGCCGCCCGCTGGGCCCGCTTTCTGTCCCTCGCCGGCTTCGTCTTCTGTGGCCTGTTCGTCGTATTTGCCCTTGTCGCCCTGACCTTGCTGGCGGGATTGTTCAATACCATGGGAACCTCGCCCGCCAGCGGCGGGATGGGCCCTGTACCCATCGCGCTGGTTTGTATCGGCATCGCAGCCCTCAACTTCTTCCCCAATCTCTACCTGTATAATTTTGCCGGCCGGATGCGGCTGGCCCTGCAGAGCAACGACCAGGATCATTTGGGCACCGCCTTCCGGAACATCCGCGCCCTGCTTCGTTTTGTCGGGGTGCTCATGATCATTGCGGTGGGACTGTTCCTCCTGATCTTCCTCCTGCTGCTTATTACGGCCAGCAGGGTCAGTTTGTAGAATAGTAGTTGTAGTCCTTGAGCAGCGTCTGCAGGAATTCGAGCGAGTCCTGGTCGCTGCTGATGTCAAGCTTGCTGCGGATGCGTTCCGCGATCCGCATCGAAAGGTCATAGTCGCCGCTCTTGCTCACCGAATTGATGATCGATTTAAGCGTGTTGATGTCCTTGTCGCTCAGCTGCATCACCTGCGGATAGCGCGGTTTATAGTCTTCGGCCAGTTCGGTAAAGACGGTATCCTCCCAACTGGTCCGGTTGCGCGTGTCGATCAGGATCGTCCCCGCAACCAGGTCGCCGATGCGTTGCGAATAAGGGGTTGCAAGGAGACAGGCCAGCCCGGCGAAAAGAAAGATGCTGCACCACCAGGGCAGCGCCCCATAGTAAACGGAGCCCAGGATCCAGATTGGAAAATCCGCAAGCCGGAATAGCCATCGGATAAGATATTGGCTGAGGGTCGGCTCGCCTCCGTCGGCGGATATGACCTTGATCCGGGTGGCCTTCTTCCCGATGCTCTGGCCGTTGAGAAATACCTCGCAAAGCAGGTGATAGAAAAAAGGCGGAGCGCCGAACAGGACCCAGATGAGGATCCGCCGGTTGCCGTTTCCGTCGGAGCCCAGCAAGCTGCTCAGCAGGTTGCTCCCGACCAGGTAATAGGCAAAGATGATCGTACCATCGATGATCCAGGCCAGGAATCGCTTGAAGAAACCAGGGAGGAGAAAATCCACCTCGATATTGAAGCCGGTGTCCAGTTTTACTTCTAACATGTTACTGAAATCACTATATTGGGGCTAAATATACTACTAAATCTTTCCAGTGAGAGAAGGTCTCTTTATTAAAAAAAATATTGATAAGTGGAAGCAATATCAATATGAGCCCGCGACCGATCCTGATGAAATGGCAGGGCAATTTACCGACCTGGTGAATGACCTGGGGTATTCCAAGACCTTTTATCCGCACAGCAAGGTGACCAATTATCTCAACGGCCTGGCCTCGCGCATCTACCTGGGCATCTACCGGAATAAAAGGGAGGAGTCTTCCCGGATCATCCGGTTCTGGAAGACGGAACTGCCGCTGGTGGTCCGGCGGTATCACCGGGAGATCCTCTACTCGTTCATCATCTTCACTCTTTTTGCCCTCATGGCTGCCTTTTCGGCGGCCCATGACGAGACGTTCGTTAGAGGCGTCCTGGGGGATGGATATGTGGACATGACGGAGGACAATATCGCCAAGGGCGATCCTTTCGGCGTCTACAAGCACGACGATGCCATGAGCATGTTCGTGGCGATCGCCACCAACAATATCAAGGTATCCTTCGTCATTTTCATCTGCGGCTTCATCCTTTCCATCGGCACCATCTGGCAGCTGTTCCAGAACGGTGTGATGATCGGCGCCTTTCAATACTATTTCTTTGCCAAAGGACTTGGGCTGAAGTCGGTGCTGGTGATCTGGATCCATGGCACGCTGGAGATATCTTCCGTCATCATTGCAGGGGCCGCGGGACTCGTCCTGGGCAACAGCATTCTCTTTCCCGGGACGCATCGCCGCATCGACTCGCTGAAACGCGGCGGCAAAGATGGGTTGAAGCTGATGATCGGCCTTGTGCCGGTATTCATCGTGGCTGCCTTCCTCGAAGGCTTCGTAACCCGCTATTCCGGGATGCCGGTGTTGCTGAGCGTGTCGATCCTTGGGGGTTCGCTGTTCTTCGTCGTCTGGTATTTTGTCGTGTATCCCATTCAGCTGGAGAAAAAAACCAGACCCGTATGATGATCCGCCGCACTCCCGGAATTCTTATCCTTTTGCTGCTAACCATCCATCTTTCTTCCCGGGCACAGCAGGCCAGGCAGGACGAGCCGAAAATGGATACCACGGTGGGCGACACCATCGTCGTAGGCGAATCCTCTCCCAACTCCGCGGAGAAGACCCATCTCGATACTACCCTTGTTTCGGGTCCGGAATTGGGCAATGCCCTCCCGGCCGATCAGCCGGCCGTCCTGCGGCGGCTTCCGGATTCGACGGTCCGCCGCTGGCAACATACGCCGAAGTATGCCTATGCGAACGATCCGGACTACTGGAAGGTCCGCCGGGAAAAGCCGTCCTCATTTCTGATCTGGCTGGGCAAAGTGCTGTCGAGCGAGGCCTTTCGCTATACGATCCTGGCGTTGCTGGGTGCTCTTCTCCTGTACGCCATCGTTCGTATCGTGATGGATAACAATCTGGGCTCCTTCTATCGCCGGGCGAAAAGAACGAAGGAGAACGGCGAATTGATGGAGGAAACGCTGGAATCCGAAGACATCGACCGGCAGCTGGAGCATTTTCTGCAGATCGGCGACCGGCGGCAGGCTACCCGTTATCTTTATCTGAAAGCGCTACGGCTGCTGAGCGACCGGGACCTGATCCACTGGCATTCCGACACGACCAACCAGGAATACCTGCGTCAGCTCGGCGGCAATCCAAAGGAGCCGGACTTTCGCTTCCTCACCGGGGCTTACGAAAAGGTATGGTATGGGGAATTTGCGCTTGGCGAAGCGGGATTCAGCGTGCTGCATGACCGATTTACCAACTTCTTTAAAGCGCTTGGAGCATGACGGGTTGGCTACGATATAAGAAAGAGGGCTGGTTGCTGCTGGGGATGTTCGCCGGCATGCTGACGATGCTGGGCTCCTGTAGCTCCACTGGCCGGAAGGAGATCAACCGGCGGATCAGCCTGCGGCGTAACGACGACAACCCCTATGGCACCCGCATCGCCTACGAAGGATTGCCCTGGCTTTTTCCGGACGCGGATATCTCCGTCGCTTCGACAGGCCCGCAGGTGCTGACCGGCGGGACAGAGAAAAAGGCGGTCATCTCCATTTCGAGCTTTGTAGACGCGAATCCCTCCGAGGTCAATGCAATAATGAATTTTGTCGGCGAAGGCAACCAACTGTTCCTCTCTGCCTTCCAGATGAGCGATACTCTGCTGCATGCCCTGGGACTCCGGACGGGATATCATTTTCATTTCATGGAGGAGCAGATGGACAGCCTCAAACTGGGGGTGTACGGCCCGGCCGACGCCAGCTACCGCAGCTTCAGCTATCCCGGGGACAGCTACGAGACCTATATCACCTCGCTGGATTCCCAGTATACTTCCGTTCTCGGCCGCGATGCCACGGGTCATCCGAATTTCATCCGCATCTCTTACAAAGGGGGCGGAGCGATCTACCTGCATTTCGCTCCCCTCGCGTTCTCCAATTTCTTCCTGCTGCACAAGCAGAACATCGGCTACTACGAGAACGCCCTGTCCTATATCCCGGCGTCGACCAAACAGGTCGTCTGGAATGATTATTTCCGGTATCGCAACAATTCCGGCGAATCCTTCTCGGCCCTGCGATATATCTTCAGCGGAAAGCCCGGAACCCGGGGCCTGGCGATGGCCTTCTGGCTCCTGCTGCTGTTATTCCTGTTGATCTACCTGTTCGACTCCAAGCGGCGGCAGCGGATGATCCCGAAGATCGCCGCTCTCCGCAATACCTCGCTCGATTTTGTCCGGACCATCGGCCAGTTGTATTTTCAGCGCCGGGATAACCGCAACCTGGCCGGAAAGATGGCGGTCCATTTCCAGGACCAGGTACGCACCCGCTATCATTTGCCGGTGACGTCGCTGGACGAGGAGTTCGTCAAAAGGCTTGCTTACCGGACGGGATACGCCAGGGAGTCCGTGCAGGAGATCGTGCAAACTATCCGTGACCTGCCATCGAGGGGTTATGTGTCGGACCAGGACCTGATCCAGTTTCACCGCCAATTGGAAGCATTTTATAAACATATATAACATATATATACATAACCATGGAAGAGAATAATCAAACGGCCGAGAATTTATTCGAAGAACGGACGGATCTCGACGATCTGAGACAGGCGGTGGACCAATTGAAGGGGGAGATCGGTAAGGTCATTGTCGGCCAGGAAGAGATGATCGAGCTGTTGCTGGCGGGTATCCTCGCGGACGGCCATATCCTCATCGAAGGGGTGCCCGGCGTTGCCAAAACCCTGACGGCAAAGCTGCTCAGCCGAGTTATCTCCGTCGGTTTTTCGCGCATCCAGTTCACTCCCGACCTGATGCCGAGCGACGTCATCGGGACGAGCGTCTTCAACCCCCGGGATAACAACTTCCAGTTCAAACATGGACCTATCTTCAGCAATATCGTGCTCATCGACGAGATCAACCGCGCCCCGGCCAAGACCCAGTCGGCATTGTTCGAGGTGATGGAAGAACGGCAGATCACCGTCGATGGCCTGACCTACCATCTGCAGCCGCCCTTCATGGTCGTCGCGACGCAGAACCCGATCGAACAGGAGGGGACCTATCACCTGCCGGAAGCCCAGCTCGACCGCTTCCTCTTCAAGATCAGGGTGCAATACCCCACGCCGGCGGAGGAATTCCATATCGTTTCCAATCACCACCGGATGAAGGGCGATCAGCGGATCGACACGGTCGACGCCGTGATTCCCGGAGCACGCATCCAGCAGCTGCGCGACAAGGTGAGAGGATTGCATATCGAGGAGAAGCTGATACAGTTCATTACGGCCATCGTGGGCGCCACCCGTAACCATAAGGCGATCTACCTGGGCGCGTCGCCGCGTGCCTCCATCGGCATCCTCAATGCGGCCAAGGCCCTGTCCGCCATGCGCGGACGCGACTTCGTCACGCCGGAGGACATCGTGTACATCACCCCCGCCGTTCTTCGTCACCGCCTGGTGCTCACGCCCGAGCGCGAAATGGAAGGAACGACGGCCGATGATATAATTACCGAGATCATAAAATCGATAGAAGTACCCCGCTGATGTTGAAGAAGTTTTACATATCGCTGTATTTTTCCCGCCGCTTCTATTGGGTCTTTGTCGGGATCATTTTGCTTTTCGTTGTATCCTACGGCATACCCTTCCTCTATATGGTCGGCCAGCTCCTGCTGCTCTTCTTTGCCGTCGTGACGGTCCTCGACTATATCGTGCTGTTCCTGCGGAAGAACCCGGTGCCGGTACGGCGCGAGATCGCCGACCGGATGAGTAACGGCGACAACAACCCGGTAAGGCTGCAGGTGACCAACGAGTATCCGTTTCCGGTCCGCCTGCGGATCATCGATGAGCTGCCCGACCAGTTCCAGCAGCGGAACTTCTCGCTGTACGCCGATCTGAAAGCCGGCGAGGTCCGCCGGCTCGATTACCAGCTGCGGCCAACGGAGCGGGGAGAGTATGTCTTTCACAACATCAATGTGTTTATCAAGAGTCCTTTCCGGCTGTTGACGCGGCGGAGTATCGTCCCGGCAGAAACGACCGTGCGGGTCCTGCCGTCCTACCTGGCGCTCCGGCAGTATAGCCTGCTGGCTGCCAGCAACAACCTGGCCGAGAGCGGGACCAAACGGATGCGGAAACTGGGGCATAGCCTGGAGTTCGAACAGATAAAAGAATATGTCACGGGCGACGATATCCGCAGCCTGAACTGGAAGGCGACGGCGCGGAAAGGCGGCCAGCTGATGGTCAATACCTTTACCGATGAAAAGAGCCAGCAGGTATACTGCCTGATCGACAAGGGGCGGGTGATGAAAATGCCTTTTGACGGAATGAGCCTGCTCGACTACGCGGTTAATGCGTCCCTCGTCATGTCCCAGGTGGCGCTGCTGCGCCAGGACAAGGCCGGGCTGCTGACCTTCGGCGACACCATCGGGACCTTTTTGCCTGCAAGCCGGCATTCGATGCAGATGATCCATATTCTCGAGACGCTGTACAACCAGCAGACCCGCTGGCAGGAGACCGATTTCGAGAAGCTGTATGCGACGGTCCGCACCCGGATCACCCAACGGAGCCTGATCATCCTGTTCACCAATTTCGAATCGCTGTCGGGGCTCGAGCGGCAGATGCCTTATATCCGCGCCATCGCCCGCCGTCACCTGCTGCTGGTGGTGTTCTTCGAGAACACCGGGCTTCGCCAGCTGCGGGAACAGGAAGCGGAGGATATCGAAGGGGTGTATGTAAAGACCATCGCCGACAAATTCGCTTATGAGAAACGCCTTATCGTCAAGGAGCTGAACCAGGTGGGCATCGCCACCATCCTCACTGCGCCGGAAAACCTCACCGTGCAGACCGTCAACAAATACCTCGAGATAAAGGCGCGGCTGGCGATATGAGTGCCCTCCGGCCCGTATCTTTGCGGCGATGGAACCGACTCCCCATTTCTTCGAGCAAGGCCAGGTGTTGCTTATCGATAAACCGCTTGAGTGGACCTCCTTTGACGTCGTACGCAAATTGCGTCCGCTGGTAAGGACAAAAAAGGTGGGCCATGCCGGGACCCTCGACCCTCTGGCCACCGGCCTTCTCATCCTCTGTACGGGGAGGTTCACCAAACGGATCAACGACTATATGGCGCAGGAAAAGGAATATACCGGGACGATCGTCCTGGGCGCCAGCACTCCCACCTATGACCTGGAGAGCGAACCGCAGCCGGGCAAGGACCCGGCCTACCTGACGCAGGTGACGGTGCAGGATGTCATCGAGCGCGAATTCACGGGCGAGATACTGCAGACGCCCCCGATCCATTCCGCCATCAAGGTGAACGGTAAGCGGGTGTATGAGCTGGCCCGCAAGGGCAAAGAGGTAAAGCTGGAACCGCGGCCGGTCGTGGTCGGCGCCTTCGAGATCACCCGATTTGCATTGCCGGAGGTGGACTTCCGCGTAGTGTGTTCAACAGGAACGTATATCCGCAGCCTGGCCAACGATCTCGGCGCGGTATTGGGTTGCGGCGGCTATCTCAGCGCGTTGCGGCGGACCCGCATCGGGGAGTTTCGCGTCGACCAGGCGATGACGATGGAGGCGGCGGAAGTGTATATCAGGGGGAAATTTGCCGGCAGCGCCGGATAATGCGAGGCCGCGGGATACGGCCGGACTTTCCGATAGGGCAACCCGTTAGAACGGATACCCGATGCCCAGCTGGAACTGTCCATTCGTCAGCTGCATATCGTAGAACCAGCTCTCGCTATGATCCATCCGCTGCGGGTCTCTTATCTTATAGGCCCAGTCGAAGCGGATGATAAACCAGTCGAAGTCGAACCGCAGACCGGTGCCCGCGTCGACGGCGATCTCCCGGTACCACCGGTCGAACTGAAAATCGCTCCCCTGGAAGGCTTGTTTAGTGATGTTCGGGCTGTCGACGATCACGTGCCGGTTCCAGATATTTCCGGCATCTACGAACAGGGCGCTGAGTACCTTGACCCCGAAGAGGGATCCAATGGGAAAACGATATTCCACATTGGCTTCCAGCTGTACGTCACCGAAGCGGTCGAGCGGAGTGCGGCTTATGACCTTGCCCGTGGCGTCATAGTGCGACCCTGCGGTATCATAATACTTCGAGGAACCCAGGCCGAGCTGCCGCACCTGCCAGCCCCGCATACTGTTCGGGCCGCCCGCGAAAAAGGCCTTGTAGAAGGGAAGTGTTTGCTCGAAGCCGGAGCCCTCCCGGCCGTAAGCCCAGCCCACGCCGGCATAGGCATGGAAGGCGAGCTGCGTCCGCCGGTAATCGATATGGTGCCGGTAATCCACCTCGCCTTTGATAAAACGCCAGAGCGCGCCCCGGTCCAGTTGCGGGGAGATGAGGCCCGCGATGGCGCCGCTGCTTTCCCCGCTGAGGCTCAGGAAATCGCTATGCCTGCCGTATTTATTGTAGTATTTGGCAAGACCCTGCATACTCATGACGAGCCCGCTTTTAAAGGCCAGGTTCAGCGATGGAACGTTTTGCAGGTAGGTCTTGAAGCTGTCGGTCTTGTCCAGCTGCGTGTACTCGATGTTGATCGGCCGGAGCAGGTAAGACCATTTGTTCTTGCTCCATTCCCAACCGAACGAACCGTTGATCGTCCGGACCGTGAAGAATTGGCGGCGATCGATATAGGATGCGTTGACATTGACCACGGACCGGACGCTGTCCAGCCTGCCCTCGCTGGGTCGCCACTTACGGGGCAGGATATTGAGCAAACCCGGGGGGATCAGGCGGGGGAATGAAAAACTCTGGGAGATGCTGGCCTGGGTCGTCTGGATAAAATCGGCCCCCAGTTCCACACCGCCCCGAAGCTGGGTGGAGGACAGGATGCTTCGCTTGAAGACATTTCGGTTGCGGACGCCGATATTTCCGTTGATGCCAAACAGGTTGGTCGCCGTCACGATATCGTTGGTATTACGGGCCACTTCGAAGTCTGCGTTGAAGAATTGTTTTGTCGCCGGGTAGAGCCTCAGCGTTGCGTCGAGCACCGAATCGTTGCTGTCGGAGGGCACAAAGCTCATCGTCGATTGCTGCCAGGCGCCCATCTGCTGGAA
>Ga0157372_10001436_pt1 | contig 25757 bp, 17 predicted proteins | sample C55metaG_FD_115307 | JGI IMG/M metagenome (GOLD analysis project Ga0157372, IMG submission 115307) | Corn rhizosphere microbial communities from Kellogg Biological Station, Michigan, USA - C5-5 metaG | ecosystem: Host-associated > Plants > Roots > Rhizosphere > Soil | place: USA: Michigan...
CCGATATGCGCAAAGGCTTTCATCCCGACTGGAACAGTTATGTGTTCAATTATAAAAGAGGAGAGGTAAAATCGTTCCTGATCAGCAGCGCGCGTTTCTGGTTCGATAAATTTCATATTGACGGCATTCGCGTGGATGCAGTTGCGGCGATGTTATATCTGGATTACTCGCGTAATGCAGGTGAGTGGGAGCCAAACGTATTTGGCGGAAATGAGAATCTGGAAGCTATATCGTTCCTGAAAGAATTTAATGAGGCTGTTTACAGTCATTTTCCTGATATACAAACTATCGCAGAGGAGTCGACTTCATTTACAGGCGTAAGTCGCCCGGTATTTGCCGGCGGTTTGGGTTTTGGTATGAAATGGATGATGGGATGGATGCATGATACCTTGAAGTATTTTTCTGAAGATCCGGTTAATCGTAAATATCACCATAACGTATTAACCTTTAGTTTGATTTACGCTTTTACTGAAAATTTCATGCTGCCTTTCTCACACGACGAGGTGGTATACGGCAAAGGCTCTATGTTACGCAAAATGCCGGGCGATGAGTGGCAGCAGTTTGCCAACTTGCGCTTATGCTATAGTTATATGTTTACCCACCCGGGTGCCAAATTGTTGTTTATGGGCAGCGAGTTTGGCCAGGGCGACGAGTGGAACTTCCAAACCTCATTGCAGTGGCATGTGCTGGAATACCCAAATCACAAAGGCATCAGCGAGATTGTAAAAGCGCTGAACCACTTGTACCGGTCAGAACCGGCGCTATATGAAAAATCATTCTCGCACGAGGGTTTTGAATGGATTGATGGCGGCAATGTAAACGACTCGGTTGTAGTATATATGCGTAAAGGCAATAACCCTAAAAATGATTTGCTGGTAGTATTGAATATGACACCGGTAGTTAGGGAAGATTACCGTATAGGCGTGCCAACAGGCGGTGAGTGGCAGGAGATATTTAATTCTGACGCCATCAACTATTGGGGCAGCGGTGTAAATAACAACAAGCCGATAAAAACCGAAAAAGTTACTTGGCACGGCAGAAGCAATTCCATTACCATTACCCTGCCGCCATTGGCAGCGATAGTGTTTAAGCTGGTGTAATTTTAAAACAAAAACACGTCATTGCGAGGAGGAACGACGAAGCAATCTCTACACGATAGGCAACTAAGCGTGTGTAGAGATTGCTTCGTGCCTCGTAATGACGTTTTTTTATAGCTTTCCGGCTATTGCGCCCACACTTTGTTCTCGACCTTTATCCTTACAGTGAGCATGATTGCGTTGAGCAGTGTGAATACTATTGCAGTGTAATAAAGGTGAAACACCAAAGGGATAATGGCAATCTCACAAACCACTTCCATATAGTTGGGGTGCTTCAAAAACTTGTAGGGACCTTTTTTTACAGGTGACACGCCAGGTATGCGATAAATTTTGGTGTTCCAGTATTTGCCTAATGACGAAAGCGCCCAGAATTTGAATGATAAAACTATCAGAAAACACGCAAGCGCAATCCAGCTAATAGGCGGGCCGCCGCGCCAGTAATATTCAGCTATAATGGACAGCAAAAAAAACGTATGCATGACAATCATATATGGGTAATGGCTCTGCCCGTACTGAATGGCGCCATTCTCCAGCAGCCATTGCTCATTGCGCCTGGAGATATATAACTCAGATAGTCGCTGTACAATCAGGAAGGCGATAAAAACGATAAAATACATTGGTTAGCCATTAGTAAGCTTTAACAATACCATTTCGCTCGAAAACCCGGGGCCCATGGCCAGCATCAGTCCGTAACCATCTTCAAAGCCCTCGCGCATAAATCGCTCAAAAACATATAGCACAGTAGCACTGCTCATGTTGCCGTTGTCATTCATTACGGCGCGGGTTTTATTCAAAAAATCGCCCTCAACTTGTAAGGCATCCGCGTAAGCGTCTAAAACTTTTTTACCTCCGGGATGAAAAATAAAACTTTTAATATCGTCGAGCTGCAAATCGTGTTTGCTCAGAAACTCAGTGATATCGGCTCTAATATTTTCACGTATGAAGGTAGGGATATCTTTCGAGAAAAGTACCTTAAACCCCGTATCGTTAAAATCCCAGCCCATTATGTCCAGCGAGTCGTAGTATAATTTGCTGCTGGCAGCCACGTAGGTCGCTTTTTTGTTTTGAGTGGGATAATTATCACCCTTAATAATACAAGCCGCTATACCGTCCGAAAACAGGCTTGATCCGATGAAATTACTCTTGCTGTAATCAGTCTTGATTAGTGTAAGCGAGCATAGCTCAACCGCCACCAATATTACTACCGCATCCGGGTTAGCCATGGCCGCCATATTGGCCTTTGCCATACCGGATACACCACCGGCGCAGCCCAAGCCCCACAACGGACTGCGCCTAATATGCGGATCAAGCCGCATTTTGTTAATGATCAGCGCGTCCAGACTCGGAGTAGCCAAACCGGTGGTCGATACAAAAATCAGGTCGGTAATATCGCCCTTACCAATGCCTGCTTTCTCCATACAATCTTCAATAGCTTGTACAGAATAGTTCAGCGCATTTTCAATATAATCGTTATTGCGCTGCTCAAAGGTATTGGGCTTGGTATAATAGGAGAGCGGTTTGCAGAAATTACGCATGACGATCTCTGTATTGTCAAAGGCAAAGATCAGCCTGTTGGTTTGCGGAAAATTGGCCGAAAAAAGATCATGCGCCTGTTGTTTAGCCTCTTGCTGGCTTGTTTTGTAAGGTAGGTTTATGGAAGATGTTGCTGCTATATGTGGCATATTGTAATTACGGTGTAGTTTAAACAACAGTTGCCCTTACATAAGCAACAAAGCTGTGCTTTGTTTCGTGAGGGGCTAAAAAACAAAACCCGTACATTTTGAGTGTACGGGCTTTTATATTTATTGAAATGGGATTTTACTGTAAGCTGCGTTTAACACCCAGCTCTAATCCGCGTAATTCAGCCAATCCTTTCAAACGGCCAATAACAGAATAGCCGGGGAAGGTGTCGTGATTAAAATCGTCCAGCAGCTTGTGGCCATGGTCAGGGCGCATGGGTATGGCAGCGTCGTCGCGGCCGGCGTCTTGTCTTTTCTTTTGCTCTAAAGCAATGGCTTTCATCACAGCAAACATATCGGTGCTGCCTTCCAGGTGGTTGTCTTCGTAGAAACTACCATCGGCTTCGCGTTTCACGTTGCGCAGGTGCAGGAAGTGGAAGTGCTGACCCAATCTTTCAACAATACCCGGTAAATCATTATCGCCGCGGGCGCCTAATGAGCCGGTGCAATAGGTTAAACCGTTGCTGGTTGACGGCGCAGCGTTTACTACGTCGTTAAGATCTTTTTCTGTCGATACAATTCTCGGCAAACCAAAAATCGGGAACGGTGGATCGTCAGGGTGTACGCACATCTTGATACCCAACTTCTCAGCGTCAGGAATAATGGTCTGCAGGAAATAAGCCATGTTGGCTTTTAATGCGGCTGCGTCGGTATTCTCGTAGCGTTTTAAAAACTCCTTAAATTGATCAATGGTCAAAACGTCTTTAGTGCCCGGCAAACCGGCCATAACGTTGTTGATCAGTCGTTGTTTTTCTTCAGGCGTAATGCTATCCAGATAAGCTTTTGCGGCTTGCTGTTGTGCAGGCGTGAATTCATCAAAAGCACCCGGACGTTCTAAAATATATAAGTCGAACGCTGCCAGGGCTGGGGCATGAAAGCGCAGGGCGGATGCACCGTTTTCCAGTCGATAGTCAATATCGGTACGTGTCCAATCCAATACCGGCATAAAGTTGTAGCAAACGGTTTTTACGCCTGCGGCAGATAGATTTTTAAGCGTTTCGATGTAGTTTTTAATATGCTGATCGCGACCGGCAGCTGCCGTCTTGATGGTATCGTGCACATTCACGCTCTCCACTACCGACCAACGGAAACCTGCCGCTTCAATTATGTCTTTGCGTTTTTTAATCTCGTCAGGGCTCCATGCCTCGCCGGTAGGAATGTGATGTAGGGCGTTCACGATGCCTGTAGCTCCGGTATGGCTAATAGCCTGCAAGGTTGCAGCGTCATTTGGCCCATACCAGCGGAAAGTTTGTTCTAAATTAGTGATCATGTAGTGATGATAATTATCGGTTACAAATAAACGTCATTTGCGGTAAAAAAAAGAACCCTCTTGCTGATTAACAAGAGGGTTACAATAAATGCCGTGTGCCGGCATAATATTTTCCTACCAGTAAACTGAATAAAGCGCTACTAAAATACCGCCAACCAATAAGGCGCCAATAGTAAAGCTTCTTGATGTTTTAAACATGCTGGAATCAACTTCGAGGCCATGAACTTTGTCGCCTTTAGCATTTTCGATCATCGAGATGATGTACATACCAAGAACGCAAATCAGGAACACAAAACCCATGCGGTCAATAAATGGCATTTCGTAAACGCCATCAGCATTTTTAGCTGAGAAACCATAAGGTGCTAAACCTGCCAGATCGACAATTTTAGGCAATACCTTGAAACCACAAGAAAGGGCGAAACCACCAATAGTAGCGAACAACGCCGCATTTGATGTTGTTTTTTTCCAGAAGAAACCCAGAATAAACATGGCAAAGATACCCGGAGATACGAAGCCGGTATATTCCTGGATGTATTGGAAGCCGCCTTTTTTATCGATACCCAGGTGGGTACACAAAACAATACCCAAAATCATAGCCACAACTACAGTGATCTTACCAATCTTTACAGTTTGTTTATCAGAAATTTCAGGTTTGAATTTTTTGTAAACGTCTAAAGTGAAAATAGTAGCAATACTATTTGCTTTACCTGCCAACGATGCCACTACCGCAGCTGTTAAAGCCGCAAATGATAAACCTTTTAAGCCCGATGGTAATAGGTTCAACAGTACCGGATAAGCACGATCAGGGTTTACATCGGCACCTATGCCAATTTTATGAGAGAAATCAAATACGTCTTGTTTGTAAAGGATGAAAGCCGCAATACCCGGTAATACCACGATAACCGGCATTAACAATTTCAGGAAAGCTGCGAACAGGATACCACCACGGGCAGTCTTCAAATCGGCACCTAAAGCACGTTGTGTGATGTATTGGTTACAGCCCCAGTAGTTAAGATTAACAATCCACATACCGCCAATTAGTACGCTCAGGCCCGGAAGGTCAAGATAGTTAGGATTATCATGGCTAAAAATCATATGGAAATGGTCTGCGGCCTGTTCTTTCATCACACCTAAACCGCCTAATATGCCATGAGCGCCAAAGTGTGTTGATACCAGGTTAACGGCAATGTAAGTAGTTACCAAACCACCCAATATCAGGAAGAATACCTGGATAACGTCTGTGTAACCAATAACTTTCATACCACCCAATGTGATGATAACTGCGAAGATAGCCATACCCCAGATACAAGCATTCAGACTGACGCCGGATATACTGCTTACTGCTAATGCACCCAGGTAAAGTATTGAGGTTAAGTTAACTACCACATAAAGCAATAGCCAGAAAATAGCCATGATCATAGCCACCGTGCCGTTATACCGTTGGTTCAGAAACTGTGGCATGGTGAATATCTTATTTTTAAGATACACCGGAATAAAAAATATGGCCACGATGATGAGGGTGGCGGCAGCCATCCATTCGTAAGTGGCAATAGCCAGACCCATTTTGAAGCCCGAACCGCTCATGCCGATAAATTGCTCGGCCGAAATGTTTGAAGCGATCAGCGATGCGCCGATGGCCCACCAGGTTAGTGAACCTTCTGCTAAGAAATAATCGTGTGATCCGGATTCGGCTTTACGCTTGCGTTGGTAAATCCATAATCCGTAAAAAGCTACTACAAAAAAGTAAATTGCAAATACTACATAGTCGCCGGTTGTCAGCTTATTCATTTTTAAGTTTTAAGTTTAAAATTGGTTCGGCAATAATAAACTTAAAATCAGCTTTTTCAAACTATAAATACCGATTGTTTGAAAAATGTTGATAAAAACCAAATATCATTTGTCAACCGTTATCTGTTTCGGTTGTGCAGCGATGATTTGAATGGTGCCTTTGTACAACTGTAGCACACCGGTAACGCATAAGTGCTTACGTTTTAAATTGGCCCAATCTAATTGCAGTTTATTTCCTTTTATGGCGATGGTGAATTTTTCATGGGGTATATTACCACCCATATACAAATAGGTTACGGTGTCATTTAAAATTTTTACCTGGTAAACTATATCGCATAGCGTGGCTTCTTTATATAGATGATCTCGATATTGGGACGGAGTCTGTAAGGTGTCCTGCGCTTTGGCCGCAAACGCCAAGCTGCCGGATAAGATCAAAACAAGTAGTAGTTTTTTCATAGTTGATAGTATATCAATTATAACCATCAATGTGTGTGAATGTTCGTAAACAAAAAAGTCCGGCCTGTTTAAGAGCCGGACTTCTTTTATATCAGTTAATCTGATTTATTTCAATACAGCAGCAAAGCCGCCGTTGCGTACCATTTTAATGGTCATTTTATCACCCGCTTTTACCTGTGCGGTTTTACGGCGATAGTCCATTGCCTGACGGCCTGCATTTATACCGTCCTCAAAATAAGTCATGGTATAGGTTTTACCTTTTTCAAGGAAGTTAAAGTTTAACTCGACGTCGCGTGTTTTTTCCTGACCGTTGGTGATACCACCGATAAACCATTTATCGCCTTTGCGTTTAGCTACTACGGCTACCTGGCCGGCGTCGGCTACCAAAGCTTTGGTTTCATCCCAGGTAGTAGGTACGCTGGTGATAAATTCAGTACAATCCGCATTGCGATAGTACAGCGTAGGGTTATCAGCCAGCATTTGGATACCGCTTTCAAACACCACGTACAAAGCCAACTGATAGGCACGTGTACCAATGCTACCCGCATTCGGTCGACGCGCACCATAAGACTCAGGCTGCATGCTGATCATAGCACCCGGCGTATAATCCATAGGGCCTACAGCGTTACGTATGAATGGGAAATAAACGCTGTTATCCGGACGACAGCCACCCATTTGTTCCATACCCCGCACACCTTCGTACGAAATCAGGTTAGGATATTTGTATTCTAAACCAGATGGCTTGAATGCACCATGGAAATCGACAAATATTTCATTCTTTGCAGCTTCCTTCACCACGTCCTCGTAGTAATTAACCATCCATTGGTCGCTGCGGTCCATAAAGTCAATTTTAACACCTTTTATACCCCAATCATGGAAGGTTTTAAACAGTCCCATGTTGTTATGAACAGTTAACCAGGTTAACCAAAGCACAATGCCTACATGTTTTTCTTTTCCGTAGCGGATCAACTCTTTTACATCAACTTCAGGGTTTGGTGTATATGGGTCGGTGGTGGTTTTAGCCCAGCCTTCGTCCATCACAATATATTTAATGCCATATTTTGAAGCAAAGTCGATATAGTATTTGTAGGTAGCCAGGTTATATCCTGATACAAAATTTACATCCGGTCCGTACGGAGCGGCGTCATTCCACCATTCCCAGCTGGCCTGGCCCGGTTTCAGCCAGGTAGTAGGATCGCCGATAACGCTTTTTGACGCTAACTTAAGATTCATGGTGTTTTCAATCAGCTGTTTATCATCCTTAGTAACCACAAAATAGCGCCACGGGAAATTACGGGTGCCTTTGGTTTTAGCAATGTAGTCAGCAGATTTTAAGATCTTCAAACTACGGTCGCCGTCAGGGCCAAACTCAAGCGGCGTTTTTGGGAAGGTACCTTCGGCACCATTGTCGCCGTTACCTTTCAGGAACATGCCCGGGTAGTCGCTCAGGTCAGATTCGCTGATCAGTATTTTATAATTTTGTTTAGTGTCTATCAAAACCGGTAGGGTCGATATCTTGTCGGTCGGCTTCCAGCTTGCAGACGAAATGTGAGTATACGCATCCTCATAAGATGTTTTAAAGCCGCCTGGTTGTTGCAGGTTTAAAGTATAATCTTTCGGGAAGTTAATGGTAAAATCCTCATTCATTACCTCGACGTCGCCTTTTTTGCTAGTGATGAAGCGGTAGGCAAAACCATCATCAAAAGCGCGGAATTCAACTGCATAGTCGCCTTTAAAAGTTAAAAGCACCCAGTTGTAAACGCTTCTTACAGTTGAAAATTTAATAGGTACATAAGGTTTGATCACCTCATCGCCTTTACCTTTTTTAGTTGCCGTAAGTTTTGGATTTGTGCCCAGTATGCCACTGTTTAGGTTAAGCGCTAAATGGTCATTAGTTAAAAGCTCTTTACCCTGGCCGGTTACCGAATAGTAAATTTTATCACCCAGAGTAATAGCAACCTTTATCTCGCCATTTGGCGATGTGAGGCTGATTGATTTGCCTTGTGCATACAACTCGATGCTCGTTACCGAGAGCAGCAAGATGCAGCAAACAAATTTGTAAATAAGTTTCATGGTTTATAATTGGTTAAACTTAAAATGTTTGGGCTAAAAGTAGCTTTTTTTGCCAATACACTGAATAATAAAATGCCTTAAAAAGCAAAACCCCTGTTACGTAAACGTTTGCTTAGTAACCAGAGGCTTGCCGGGGTATTAAATAGAGTGATAACCGTCTTACCTGAATATCGGATCTATTACTTTGCCTTTACCATAGTCCATGGTAAAATTTAATAGTTTAGCTACAGTGGCACTGATATCTATCTGTTCAAAATGTTGATCGACACCGACGCCCTGCTTAAAATCGGGCCCTAAAGCTAGGAATGTGATATGGCGGCATCCTTCGCAATCGTCGCCATGATTTATAAAGCCGTCGGCTACGCTGTTAAGGTGCCTTCCATGGTCGTTGGTGATAATCACCGTAGTTTTCCCCTTGTATATGGGGTCGGCTTCAATCATATCATATAAGGCTTTAATGTATTCGTCCGTTTTTTTAATGGCAGTTAAGTATTGTCCCCATAAGTTTGAGTGCCCTCTGACGTCGACGTCTTTAAAGTTTATCAGCATCAGATTGGGATGGTAGGTATTCAGCACATTTTTTGCATGTTGAAATGTGGTATCATCGTCACGGTAGCCGCTAAACAGGCCGTTTTTGCCACAATCTGTGCGTGGCATATATTTATCGGCCCAACCCAATGTTTGGCAATTACCTAAAATCTGCAATTTATCTTTTGACGCCACCACCCAGGCTTTCTCTGAAGGCTTGCCGGTAGCTTTTAAGTATTGTTGAAATATAGAAGGATAAAGCGGCAATACCTGCCCGGTATTTTCCAGATTCTCATAATTGCCGGTGCAAATGGCATCATGGCCAGAGTCTGTATTGGTAGTGCCATTGTTATAAAATCTGCCCAGTAATACACCGCGGGTATATAAGCGCGATTCTTCCGGGATGTATTGTTTTGAATAGTCGCCAAAGGTTTCGCTGAAGCGGGGGCCGTCCATTACTATGATAATTACGTTCTGGGTTTTGCAGCAGCCGGCGTAAGGAGTGCCATCATCAGGATTAGCAACTGATACATCATAAAAGGGTGTGGAATTTTGAGTATTTGAAGCCGAAGAGGCCCCGGCAGATGAGGAGCTCGAGCTACTGCTGGCCGGCGATACTGTGGTTGACACAGTAGCCGGTGCTGTAACGTAGCCTGCGTCAGTTACAGGGATTTTGGTTTCTTTACCGCACGATAACGCGCTGAAAACCAAAATACCTGCAACCGACCGCAATATGCGGTTGGGGTATCTCATAGTTTAAATTAATTAGGCTTGTAGATACAAGTATAAAACATTTCTTATGTTGTAACAAAAAAGATACAACTTTTGCGTGAAATTTTATTTTACTGATTGTCAATAAGTTGTGAATATGTTTAAACGTATATTTGCTTTTTGTGGATAAATTTTGTGGATACTGCGTCGCAAAACGGGGAAAATGTAGGGCGGAGTTAAGCGTTTGATATTGAATGGATGAGCGATCTGTAAAATATTATTGCAATCGATTGCATTTTAAGCTATAAACAATTAATTTGCGGCCGCTAATCGCCAACAAATTATAAATCGTACCAATAAATAGCATGTTATTATTAGGAATAGACATAGGCACATCATCTATCAAAGTATCGGTAGTTGATGCACAGACACAGAAAACCGTTGCATCCGCACAATATCCCGAAACAGAATCGCCCATAACCACCTTGCATCCGGGCTGGGCTGAGCAATCACCAGATATGTGGTGGCAGCATGTACAGCAAGCCATAAAGATGTGTAACCAAAGCGGTAAGTATAATCCGCAGGATATTGCAGCTATCGGTATTGCTTACCAGATGCACGGACTGGTTTTGGTGAATAAAGAGCAGAATTTGCTGCGCGATAGTATTATATGGTGCGATAGCCGCGCTGTTCAGTTAGGTGATCAGGCTTTTGATGCTATTGGCCATGATAAATGTTTGACGCATCTGCTTAACTCGCCTGGCAACTTTACCGCCAGTAAACTAGGTTGGGTAAAACAAAACGAGCCGCAGATTTATGCGCAAATAGATAAGATCATGCTGCCTGGCGATTATATAGCCATGAAATTGAGCGGTGAGATCACTACTTCTATATCGGCATTGTCAGAAGGGGTGTTCTTTGACTTTGTGAATAACAGCATCTCAAAAGACATCATTAATCATTACGGTTTTAACGAAAGCTTGTTTCCGCAGGTGCAACCGGTATTTTCTGATCATGGAGGCGTGCTACCGTCTATCGCTCAGCAATTAGGATTAAAAGCGGGCATCCCTATAGCTTATAAGGCCGGCGACCAACCTAATAATGCTTTATCGTTAAATGTATTAAACCCGGGCGAAGTAGCCGCTACGGCCGGTACCTCGGGCGTAATATATGGTGTTAGTGATAAGCTGACATACGATCCTCAATCGCGCGTAAATACTTTTGCGCACGTTAATTATACCGAACAGCAAAAAAGCTTAGGTGTGTTACTTTGTATTAACGGCACCGGCAGCCTCTATCGCTGGACGAAAAACTTATTCGGTTCGGCAGTAAATTATAGCCAGATGAATACTGAAGCTGCAAAAGTGCCGCTGGGTAGCGATGGCCTGCGCATTTTGCCTTTTGGCAATGGTGCAGAGCGTATGCTGAATAATGAACTTATTGGCGTACATTTTCATAATATCGACCTGAACTTACATACCCAGGCACATATTTTCCGTGCGGTGCAAGAGGGGATAGCGTCGGCTTTCCGTTATGGAGTTGATATAATGCGCGAAAACGGCATGAACCCGACGGTGATTCGCGCAGGCAAAGCCAATTTGTTTTTGAGCGATCTGTTTGCGCAGACTTTTGTTAATGCTACCGGTATCCCTGTCGAATTATATAACAACGATGGCAGCGTTGGTGCAGCGTTGGGCGCAGGTATCGGCTCAGGCATCTTTTCATCGCCGCAAGAAGCTTTTAAACAAATGCAGCCACTGCGACTCATCGAACCTAATACCGACGCCTTTGAACCGGTTTACCGGGAGTGGAGATCCCTGTTGCTAAAACAACTGTCCATATCATAATTGAGAAATAGAAAATCCCGGAACTATCCGGGCTTTTTGTTTTAAACAACCTTGCAAGCCTGCACGTTTTAATAACCTATATTTGCTTTACGCATGAGTTTAGAAAAACGCGATTATGATGCTATTGTAGTAGGATCGGGCCCTAACGGCTTGGCCGCCGCTATCCTGATGCGACAACAAGGCTTGCGTGTTTTATTGATCGAGGGAAAAGAGAAGATAGGCGGCGGCTTGTCATCAGCCGAGCTGACTTTGCCGGGTTTTATGCATGATGTGTGCTCGGCCATTCATCCGTTGGCTGTTGCGTCTCCATTTTTCAGGATCTTACCTCTGGCTAGTCATGGATTGACTTTCATACAGCCTGACCTAGCTGCTGCTCATCCTTTTGATAACGGTAATGCTGCGGTGCTCGACCATTCCATCGAAAAGACAGCACAATACCTCGGCGCCGATCAATCGACTTATATCGATCTGATGCGATCGGTTACCGAAGCCTGGCCCTTGATTGATAAAGATGCGCTCGGTCCCCTGCATTATCCGCAGCACCCGCTGGCTATGGCCGGTTTTGGTTTGAAGGCGCTCACTAGTGCCACTCATTTTGTTAAACGATTTGAAACTACAGAGGCCCGCGGATTATTTGGTGGCATGACCGCGCACGGTATACAGCCTTTAAGCAACCTAAGCACTACGGCAATTGGTTTGGTGCTGATGGCCACCGCACACCTGCAGGGCTGGCCCATACCTAAAGGCGGCTCAATAAGCATAGCCAACGCTTTGACCGGATATTTTACGTCGATAGGCGGGGAGGTGCAAATGAACACATATATTAAATCGCTTGAACAGTTGCCTTCCGCTCATACCATTTTGTTTGATGTTACGCCTAAGCAACTGCTGCAAATTGCGGGGCACAAATTTTCATCCATCTATAAATGGCAGTTGGAACGCTATCGTTATGGCATGGGCGTATTTAAAATAGATTGGGCGCTTAATGAGCCCGTCCCTTTTACCAATGCCGATTGTCGGCGCGCCGGGACCGTACACCTGGGGAACACATTTGAAGAAATTGCCGCAGGCGAGTTATCCACCAGCCAAGGCAGGCAGGCCGACAGGCCATTTGTACTGCTGGCCCAACAAAGCCTTTTTGACCAAACCCGCGCGCCGGAAGGTAAGCACACGGCCTGGGCCTATTGCCATGTACCAAATAGTTCAACGCAGGATATGACCGACTCTATTGAAAAACAGGTTGAGCGCTTTGCTCCGGGTTTTAAAGATACCATATTGGCACGGCATACCATGAATACGGCCCAGATGCAGCAGTATAATCATAACTATATTGGCGGCGATATTAATGGCGGATTAATGGATATCGGTCAGTTGTTTACCAGGCCGGCATTGCGCTGGTCGCCCTATAAAACTTCGGCAAGGGGGTTATATATCTGTTCGTCATCGACGCCGCCAGGCGGAGGTGTACATGGCATGTGCGGTTATCACGCCGCAAAAAGGGCGCTGAAAGATATCTTTAATATCAGCGTTTCGTTGTAACCATCACCTGGTTAACGCATATCTGCGGTTATCTCTTAAAATATTTTTTATTGGACGTTTGAGTTGTGCGGGTGTACGCAAAAATATACGTCGATGGTTCAAAAAGGGCCTTTTTGCGTATAAAAACACCATGGCACAGTTTTTAGTTATTTAAAGATGAAAAACAGATGAAAAAACATCGACCAATGAAAAACATAGAATTTTATTGAGAGCCCTAATGATGAGTTAATAAGCTATTGTCGGCAGACATCAAACAGTTCAGAGCAAAACATAAGCAAACAAAGCCGATAACTAAACAAGGTTAAACAGGCAGCTTAATCTGGGCAATAGCCACTAATAAAAACAACAGGCAATTAATAATGACTCTTTGTTTAACCAGTAACGTGAATAAACAGTATGAAACGATTTGAAGAAAATGCATCTGTAGTATACACAGATAATAACGGAAGGCAGATTGACACCTTTGTGGTTTTTGCTACCGATGCCGAAACCGGACTGACGCACATTAATCATGAAAACCTCAAGGTTCCACTTGAAAGGTTGCGACTGCATGAAAAAACGGTAACCAAATATCACTTGCCTATAGCTGATGCTTTTAGCTTCGAAATATTTAAAAAATTAAGAGATAAATATGCCAAGCTGGACAGCCGTGTAAAACAAGAAATTTTAAAACCGGAATTGGCTCCGCTAACGTTGTTGGCGAAAGCTTCTTAAGATACTTTGTTTTAAATTTACAATTGCAAAACCCTTTTACAGCGAAAGCTGAAAAGGGTTTTTTTATGTGAAGGTTTACTCCACTTTATAATGATAAACCTGTCTGCCCAACTCGCCTGCGGCGTTAATGCCCTCAATCACCACGCGATAGTTTCCCGGTCCGTCGGCGTTGTAAAAATAGAGTGTTGCGTTGCCGGTGGTGGCGTCGGTGTTCACATAAGGGTTCCAGTAAATGGTGGTGCGGGTGTCAGGCTTGGTGATATCGGTCGGCTTGTCATAACGTGGCGAATAAAATTGACGTACGCTGTTAAAACCTTTAGGCGATATGTTGGCAACGTTGGGAAGATATTGCTTGCGCATTGTTGCTGGTTTGGTTAATATCAAAAGATATCCGGCGGGAGCGGGGCGTCCCCCTACACGCAAAAAATTTCTCAGAGCCTGGTTGTTTTTTACTACTTCTATTTTGGCTACATCTTTAGGCGAAATACTGCCTTCTAATATTTCATCGATAGCAGAATGGCTTATGATATGCTGACCGTTAACAATAAGACCAATTTCAGGAGTCTCTGCAGTTGGCGGCATCTTATTTAAGTCTTCATCTGTAGGTACTGTAGTCGTCAAGGACCTTGTATCAACCAGTACTTTAAACTGATGACCATCCTGTCCAATCCTAATACCAGCTAAACGGGCTTGCAGAAACATTTCAAGAGTGAGGTAATTTTCAGGGTCGGGAATCGTAATCACTTTGTCGGCCGATTCTTCGTCAGGTAAACTATACATGCCTTGGGGAACCACACCCTTAGTCGGTGTATTTTTGGCTGCTTTTATTTCTACCTGTTTTAAAACATGCTGTCCTTTTAACTGGGGTATGACACCGTCCTGTTCGGCTTTTTGAAGGTCGGCTTTAATGATGGTGATATCAGCTAAACCCGGTCTATGATTGATAAGCACAGACGGTAAACTATCCACATTGATTATGGCCTTGTCGCTGTTTTGGGCGCCCCGCGCCTGCACGGCAAACTTTGCGCTATCCGGAAAAATGACGTTACTAAATTTAAAACGGCCATAAGCGTCGGTTGTCGTAGCTTTAGAGATACGCGCGTTGATGGAAACCAGCATTACGGCAGCATTTGGCAATGGCTTATGTTGCAGATCGGTTACAGTGCCTTCAAAAGTTCTTCCCAGGCCTTCAGGTTTAAATATAGGCTTAGCATTTACTATGCTGTCTAATAGTCGCCACTCAAACCGTCGATAGCCTTGGGTAAGCATCAGGTTATCCAGGGCGTTGTTTACTTCGTCGGTATCTGCCGAGAAATAGTAGTTTGGCTTTTCAATATAGCCTTTAAGATCAGCGCTTAATAGAATATTTGAAAAAATAGTGCGCTCTGAGCTTTCGTCTACAGGTGTTTTATTCTCGTCAGTCACCGCTACGGAAAAATTGGCCGCTACCGGAACGCCGTCGCCTTCTTTAGCGTTTAATTGCAACTGAACATGCTCGCGGCCTTTGTAAACCGGTTTCTCGGTTTTTATGGTCAAAGCCATGTGGTCAGTATTCTTAATAAAGGCAATGCGCTCATTGAGCGGCGCATAATCTTTACTAAAAATGGTGAACTGAGCAATACCGCTCGGAAAAGAACCTTTGTCCAGCCAAACCGATGTCATAGGTTCGCTTATTTCAATTGGCGATGAAAAAACAATCTCGCCGCTGCTATGAACAACCAGGTTTATGGTTGATTGCTGATATATTGCCGATGCCTGTATACGCACCAAAATGCTGTCTTTAGTTGGTTGATAAACACTGAGCACATAGCCGCTATTTGATACCGTCGGCAAAGGGACGCTTTTTGTTGCGCCGTCGGTAAATTTGATATTGGCGGTGTAGGTTTTTCCCGGTAAGGGCTTTAATAAGAAATTACCCATCCCTGCGTGCAAAGTGCTGATCTGCGCAACCGGTTTGTTGGTATTATCAGTCACAGTGCCGCTTATGGGCGTTCCTAACCCGTCCGGACCTACAGCTTTGAAGCCAACTTTAGATGTAATACCGTTAACCAGGCTTCCACTTTCGGGGAAAAACTGGATATCTGTTTGTTGTAGCGATGGTTTGGAATCAGCATTTTCTTTAAACGTCTTCGGATCGCCGATGGTAAATGTCTTTTCAAAAAAGTAATCTTCGCCGGCGTTGCGCATCCATTGGGTATAAGCGCGTATGCGGTAGCTGCCTGCTTTAATATCGTCTCCCAAAATCAAATTGCCGGCAAGGGTACCAGAGTCTACAGGTAATTCCAATGTTTTTACCGCCTGGTTTTCCTCATTGATCAGATCAATATACGCCGACCCGCTGATGTGTGATAACTGATGCCTGCTGCCGCTGGTAAGATAACCTTTAAACCAAATCGTATCGCCTGACGCATAATAGGGTTTATCCATATGCAGGTAAGTTTTTTCCTGCGGGATACTGTCCACCCATTTTTGGAGCGACATTAGCACTGGGTTGACGGGTACATTGCGATGGGGGATATCAGGAACGGGTGGTTTATATTCAACCGGAAGCTGATCGCCTACCCGGGCATTTGTCCAGTAGCCCTGGATAAAGAAATCGCGATAATCTGTGCTGCCCTTTTTATCGATTATGGCTTCATTGGCCGCTAATCTTAACAGCGACGCATCATTGTCAATAACCTTGGTGCGGATATTATCAGAAACATTTGCTCCAAAGGTGGCAGCTTTTTTAGGGTCGTAAATAATGTATAGCTTTTTGAATCTGAAGGATATAAAATTAGAGTCGATAGCGGTGATCAGCGAATCAAATTTTACCTGTCGATTTTTGATGACCACTTTATACGGGTCGACAACAGAAGAGTCAACCCTAAGTCGCCCATAACCATAAAGCGGCCTTACAATAAAGCCATTCTCCAAAGTATTATTGGCAGATACAGAGCGCAAAAAGTGCATAAATGAGCCCTGATAGGTTTTGAGGCGGTTTTGGGCCCAAAGGCTTTTCTGTTCGGTGGTACCATCAAGCTCCTCAAAGCTGCAATCGCCATGATATAAAACTACGCCCTCGTCATAGTTATAGCTAAAGTCCTGAAGCAAATAGCGCACGCGGTAGCCTAATCGTTTATTCTCAATGATCAGAAAATCATCGGCCTCAGCCTCCAATAAGCCCTTTCGGGTACTAAAATCAACAACTTGCGGGTTAACGATAATGCATTGCCTGGCGTTTGCCGACTGCCCTAAAAATACCCGCTTGAATATTTCGAAATTTCTGGCCCATGCTCCCTTTTTACCAATGTTTACCACCGCCAGGCTAACGGGTTTGCTTTGCAATTTTATAGCCACCATGATGGCAGCATTTTTTACGATGATATTGCGTATTTCGGGCGCAAAGCCAATCATTTGTACTGAAAGCTGGAAACTACCCGGTGGGATGTGGCCAAAGCTGAATCGCCCATTTTCGTCAGTCGGCATTACGCGCTCTGAGCCGCCTATGAAAACGGTAGCGCCCTTAAGCGGGTCGCCTTTGTCGTTAACGACAACTCCGGATACGTTATAATCCTGGGCAAGAACCCCGGTTGTAAAGAATAATAAAGCAAAAGTTAGCAGGCGTTGGCAGATAGCCTTCATAAAACATGCAATGAACCGGATAAATATACAAACTTGTTTACTCCACTTTATAATGATAAACCTGTCTGCCCAACTCGCCGGCGGCATTGATACCTTCAATGACTACGCGGTAATTCCCGGGGCCATCGGCATTGTAAAAATTGATAGCAGCTTTGCCGCTTGCGTCGGTGTTTACGTAAGGGTTCCAGTAAATGGTGGTGCGGGTGTCGGGCTTGGTGTTATCGGCAGGATGGTCGTAATGTGGTGAGTAAAATTGGCGCGTCCAATTGAAACCTTTTGGCGAAAGGTTAGCAATATTAGGATTGTATTGTTTTCTAAGTCTCTTTGGCTTGGTGAGTATAAGGACTCCTTTACCCCCTAAAAAGCTAACCATAGCCAGATTAGTTCTGACAACCAGAATCTTGGCGACGTCTTCCGGCCTGACACCCCCGGTCAAAGCATCGTTTCCTCGTTCGCGGTCTAGTTTAAATCCATCTAAAACAATTGCTACCTCGTCTTGCTGAACAGTATTAGTTGCTAAGTCGATGGATGGTCGTGCGTCCACCAACATTTTATAACCATAATCGTCTTGGTCTACACGTATGCCGGCAAGTTTTGATCGTAGAAACATTTCTAATGTTGCAAATTGTTCAGCGGGCTGAGGTATTGTGAATATCTGATCGGCCGATTGTTCATCAGGTAATTTAGTTATGCCTTGCAGGGATACAGTTGTATCAACCATACTTGGTTGTTTGGCTTTTATATTCACTTGTTTTAAAACGTGTGTACCTGCTAAATTAAGCGGCTTGCCGTCTTGCACCGCTTTTTGCAGATGGCTTTTGATAATGATCACCTCGGCCGCGTTTTGTTTAGGGGCGATGGTTTGTTTTGGTATACTATCTATGCTGATAATAGCATGATCGGTGTTTACTGTGGTTTTAGCCTGAATAGCAAATTTGGCGCTGTCGGGAAATATTAGTTTGTCGAATATAAACCTTCCATTAACATCCGTTGTAGTGACTCGGTTAATGCGCGCGTTGAGTGATACCAGCAGTACGGTTGCGTTTGCAATTTTGTGATGAGTAAGGTCCGTTACCGTACCCGAGATACTGGTGTTTAGGTCTTCCGCAGCAAATTCAGGTTTAGCGCTCGTCACACTATCCAATGATTTCCATTCAAACCGGCGATAACCTTGGGTAAGCATCAGGTTATCCAGGGCTTTGTTTACCTCGTCTGTATCTGCACTGAAATAATAGTTTGGTTTTTCAACATAGCCTTTGATATCAGAGGTTAGGAGTATATTGGAAAAAATGGTGCTCTCTGCATCTTCATCTACCGGCGCTTTATTTTCATCTATTACAGCTACCGAGAAATTGGCGGCGACGGGCGTCCCTTCACTTTCTTTAGCATCGAGTTCTAAAGTTATAGGTTCTTTGCTTTGATATGCGGTCTTAGGTGTTTTAATAACCATCTGCATGTGGTCGTCGCTTTTTATAAAAACTATGCGCTCATTCAGCGGCTGGTTGTTACTATCAAAAATGGTAAACTGAGCTATCCCACCAGGGAAGATTTTCTTATCAAACCAAACCGAGGTGATCGCAGCACGAATGTCTATCGGCGACGAAAAAATTACCTCGCCGCTGTTATGAACAACAAGGTTTACGGTTGAATGCTGCAAAGTGGCGGACGCCTGTATTCGTATCAAAATGCTGTCTTTGTTGGGCTGATACACGCTAAGTACATATCCCTCATTCAGAGCCGTCGGTAGCTTGATGTCTTTGAAAGAGCCGTCGGCAAATTTAATATTAGCGGTATAAGTTTTACCGGGCAATGATTTCAACAGAAAGCTACCCATGCCTGCATGTAAGCTTGTAAATTCAGCCACCTCATTGTTAGCATTATCCGTTACTTTACCGCTAATCGGTGCACCCAGACCGTTAGGGGCCACCACCTTAAAAGCAATTCTTGAAGCGATATTGTTAACAAGGTTCCCACTTTCAGGAAAAAACTGTACATCAGTTTCTTGTGTTGGCAGGGCTTGTTTGGTATTGTCGACAAATGTTTTTGGATCGCCAACGGTAAAAGTATGATCAAAAAAGTAGTCCTCGCCGGCATTGCGCATCCATTGAGTGTAAGCACGTATGCGATAGCTGCCTGCTTTAACATCTTCATTCAGTATCAAATCGCCCGAAATAGTGCCTGTATCGACCGGCAATTTTAATGTTTTTATGAGATGGTTTTCATCATTTATCAGGTCGACATAAGCTGCGCCGCTTATTGTCGACAATCGGTGCCTGCTGCCGCTTGTCAGGTATCCCTTAAACCAAATAGTGTCGCCCGGTACATAATAGGATTTGTCCATATGCAGGTAGGCTTTCTCCTGCGGGATACTGTCGGTCCACTTTTGCAATGAAGCCAGTATCGGATTGGTATGTACGTTTCTGCGCGGTATATCAGGCATTGGTGGTTTATATTCGATCGGCAGTTGGTCGCCCACACGGGCTGAAGCCCAATAACCTTGGATAAAAAAATCATGATAATCTGTATAGCTACCCTTTTTGTCAATAATGGCATGACTGGTCACCAGTTTTAATATTGACCCCTTCCCATTGACAGAAGCGCCTTCTTTTATATCAGATTGATGACTTGCAAAGTATGCCGCTGCTTTCGGGTCATAAGTAATAAATAATGGTTGTTTAAATTTGAAAGAGGTGAAATTAGTATCAATAGCAGTAAGTAAAGAGTCGAACATCACTGACCGGTTCTTTACAATAATATGATCCTGAAGTCGAATAGTGTCATCCCCATATTTATAGGTAGTATAACCATACATTGGTTTGGTAATAAAACCATTTTCTAAAGTATTGTTAGCGTATGCCGATCGTAAAAAATGCATGAATGAACCTTTATATGCTTCAAAACGATTTTTAGCCCAATGTTTTTTTTGTTCGTCCGTTCCTTTAAGTTCCTCAAAACTGCAATCGCCATGATATAAAACCACACCTATGGTATTACTATAATCAAAACCTTTAAGTAAATAATGGAGGCGATAACCTAACCGCTTGTTTTCTATGATCAGGAAATCATCTGAATTGGCAAACAAATGTCCTTTTTGTGTGCTGAAATCAATTATTTCCGGGTTAAGGATAACGCATTGTTTTGCATTAACAGACTGGCCAAGGAATATCTCTGTAAATAGTTTGAGGTTTTTTTTTGATGCTTTTTTTGTTCCTATTGTCACCTGCTGAAGATTGACTGATTTGACCTGCATTTTCATCTCGACCGTAACGGGAATATTTTTGACGATGATGTTCTGCGTTAGCGGGGCATAGCCTATCATTTGCACAGAGAGTTGGAAAGTGCCCGGCGGAACATGTGCAAAATTGAACCGGCCATTTTCGTCGGTAGCCATGACTCGTTCAGAGCCGCCTATAAAAACGGTAGCGCCTTTAAGCGGTTCGCCATTGTTGTTAATTACCGTTCCGGACACAGTAACGTCCTGAGCAAGCACCGATATAGAAATGATCGATAAAAGGCTCAATAGCAGGTACCGAAAAATAGCGTTCATAAGGCAGGTTTATAAACAATAAATATACATCGGCCAACCATATGTTCCAATAGCTTATTCGTCAGTTTATTATTGGGAAAACAAGTATTATTCGTTGTTTTAAACTAATGGTACTCAGCTATAACATGAAGTTTTCAGGGTATATGGAAACATCATATTTTCAGGATATTAAATTAATTATTAATGTAAAAAAGTATTAAATTGCATATAGCAGTTCAATCAATAGTTCACTTATACCTAATTCGGCAAAAATGAAAACTTATCTCATCGAAAGGGACATTCCTAATGCAGGTAAATTAACCTCCGAACAGTTAAAAGCTATTTCACAAAAATCATGTAATGTGCTGCAGCATATGGGGCCTCAAATTCAATGGATACATAGCTACGTAACCGGCGACAAGATATTCTGTGTTTATAAAGCAGAAAACGAAGGCCTTATTCGTGAACACGCTAAAGAAGGGGGCTTCCCGGCTAATGTGATCACAGAAATTGCGACGACTATTAGTCCGGCTACTGCGACAGCGTAGTAAAAGAGAAGAAATGCTTTAAAACCGAAATGTGAAACATTTGTGAAACAAAAAAGCGCCTTTACGATATCGTAAAGGCGCTTTTTTGTTGTTTTAGTGATCTCATTTGGATTCGAACCAAAGACCGACAGATTAGAAATCTGTTGCTCTATCCAGCTGAGCTATGAGACCATCACGAAATAAATTCGTGCTGCAAAGATGCAAAAATCCGATAAAATATAGAAGTCAATTTTAAAATAACGGTATAGAGGCTAAGCATTTGGTCTAACTCGAGGGACATAATCAGTATAAATTATACGCTAAAGTTTAACAAGACAGGCAGCGTTGCCAATTACAATTAATGCAATAAATCAGGTTATTCTTTAATTTTTTAGCTTACAATTAATAATAATTCTATTCAGAAAATATAGCTGATTGGGGTTTTATTGTTAAAAATTTAATCAACCCTTAATATAAAGCATAAGGCCGATCATATTTTTTTAACTACAAAGTGTTAAAAATACAATAAGAAGTTATACATTTAGCCCACTATTTTAAAAACTTACAGGTATGATTATAATTGCTGACGGCGGCTCAACCAAAACTAACTGGTGCTTGCTGAATGAGGAGGGTAAGAAAGTATACTTCAATACCGAAGGATATAACCCATACTTTTCAAGTGTCGAGTACATCATTAACTCGTTAAGCGAGAGTTTACCGGCCGACCTTGAGAAGGACAAAATTACAGAAGTAAACTATTACGGCGCCGGTTGCTCAACACAAGAGAAACGCGACCAGGTTAAAGAAGCCATGTCTGCTGTGTTTACTAAAGCTATCGTGAATATCGGCCATGATTTATTAGCCGCTGCACGCGCACTGCTGGGTCGTAACGCCGGTTTTGCTGCTATTTTAGGTACAGGTACCAATACTTGTATTTATGATGGTAAAGATATCGTACAAAACATAGACTCAGGCGCTTATATTTTGGGCGATGAAGGTAGTGGTTGCTACATCGGTAAAAAACTATTAGCCGACTATATTCGCGGTTATATGCCTGATGTGGTACGCGATTTATTCTGGGAAACTTACCAGCTTACACCAGACGATGTTAATGAGCAGGTTTATACTAAACCACTGGCCAACCGTTTCTGCGCAAGCTTTAGCAAGTTTGTTTACGACAACAACGTACACATTGAATATTCAAGAAACCTGGTAAGAACATCGTTCGAAGATTTCTTTAAAAACCTGGTAACTCATTATCCTGATTACCAAAAATATACTTTCAACTGCATTGGCTCTGTAGGCTACAACTTCCGCAACGTATTGGAAGAAGTTTGCCAGGAAAACGGTGTGCAAGTGGGTAACATCATCCGCTCACCTATAGACAGCCTGGTTAAATTTCATCAGGAATTGGCTGCTGAAGCACAGTAAGAGATTTAAGAATCAAGAGTCAAGAATCAAGACTAAAACCAAGCCGGGATTCAAAGACATAACAAAAAATGCAGACCATATATGGTCTGCATTTTTTGTTATAAAATATTTTTATGAAAATCTTGATTCTTGGCTCTTGATTCTTGACTCTCAAAAATTACTCTCCTCCTAACTCATTCTGGAAAATCTTAGCGTACTTACGGCGGTCAAACTTGTAAAGTTTTGCTGCGCGATAAGATACGCCTTTTTGCTTTTCAACCAGCTCCTTCAAAAAGCCATAGCTCAGCATCTTTTTGCGGAAGTTGCGTTTGTCCAGCTTTTTGTTCAAGATGGCCTCGTACAAACTTTGCAGTTGAGTAAGTGTGAATTTTTCAGGAAGTAAGTCGAATGCTATAGGCTGATAGTTTAAGCGACGACGTATTTTACCGAAACCGGTTTTGAAGATCTCGGCATGGTCAAACGCCAGTTTGGGCAGGCTATTTACCGGATACCAAACTGCTCTGCGGGCGTACTGGCTAATCGGTCTTAACTCTTTTTGTCCGTTAATCCGAATCAGGGCGTAGTAGCCAACAGTGATAACTCGGCCTTGCGGGTGTCGGTTAACATCGCCGAAGGTATGAAACTGTTTCATCTGCAAATCGCGCAAACCGGTTAGCTCATAAAGAATACGGTCGGCGGCGTCATCAACACTTTCATCTTGTTTAACGATATATCCCGGAAGAGCAAACCATCCCATAAAAGGCTCTTCGTTACGTTCAATTAAAAGTATTTTAAGTTCTCCGGCCTCAAACCCAAAAATCAGACAGTCGATACTGAAAACCGACTCAAACGTGGGTAATTTCTCTTCCAAAATAGCGTTAGAATTAAGTTGTTATATAATTTTGTAAATGCACTGCGAGTGCACTGTGAGCATCAAAAATAAATAAAAATAAATTTAATAGTGTAATTTTCACACCTTATATTCGTGCAAAATTTTTTTTAGTAAGAGGATGAGTAAAATTTCGAAAATAGGAGTGCTTACATCAGGTGGTGATGCACCGGGCATGAACCCGTGTATCCGCGCTGTTGTACGTACCGCTATATTCAATGGATTAGAAGTTGTTGGTATAAAACAGGGCTACAAGGGGATGATCGAGAACGATATGTATGATATGGGTACCCGCTCTGTAAGTAATATTTTAAATTTGGGCGGTACTATTCTTAAAACCGCACGTTGCCTGCCTTTCCGTACCGACGAAGGCATGGAGATAGCTTACCAGAACATTAAAGCCCGTGGTATTGACGGCTTGGTGGTTATTGGTGGCGATGGTACTTTTACCGGTGCATTGCGTTTCTCGCAAAAATATCCTGATGTAGCCGTTATTGGTGTGCCGGGAACTATTGATAATGACCTTTACGGTTCAACCTATACTTTAGGCTTTGATACCGCTACTAATACAGTAATTGAGGCTATCGACAAGATTCGGGACACTGCTGATTCGCATGACCGTTTGTTCTTTGTTGAAGTAATGGGCCGCGACTCGGGTGCTATTGCTTTGCGCGCCGGTATTTCATGCGGCGCCGAGGCTATCTTGCTGCCTGAAAAAGAAACAGCATTGACAGACCTGATTGCTCATCTTAAAAACGGAGCTACCAATAAAAAATCGTCAAGTATCGTAATCGTTGCCGAAGGTGATAAAACCGGCGGCATTTATGATCTGGCGAAAGCTGTACAGCAAGAGGTTACACACTATGATATTAAGGTTACCGTATTAGGGCACCTGCAACGTGGGGGCGCACCTAGCAGCTTTGATCGCGTGCTGGGCAGCCGCATGGGTTTTGCCGCAGTTAACGCATTGCTTGCCGGACATAACCAGAAGATGGTGGGCTTGGAAGCAAATCATATCAAATTAACTCCGTTGGATGAAGCTTTAAGTCATCATGACTTTAAACTGGAATCTGATTTGTTACAGATGATGGACGTTTTATCCATATAAATGATCGCAGTTATATATAGCGGATCGAATCATGCAGACTGGCGCTTGTCAGACAAAGGACGAACTGTTGCCTCGTTCAAAACAAATGGTATCAATCCCTATTTCATCGATGAAAAACACATCTTACAACTGCTAAACAAAAACATTAACCTGATACATCATGCCGAAGAGATAAAACGCATTTACTTTTTCGGCGCGGGCTCATCATCAAAAGAGCTGCAGGCTATTGTTCAGAAGGCCTTTGAGTCGTTCTTTAAATTTGCTAAGATCTCAGTGTCTCACGACATTGAAGGTGCTGCCATAGCTTGTTGCAGAAACACGCCGGGCATCATAGGTATCTGCGGCAGCGGATCAAACGCAGCCTGGTACGATGGCCGCAAGATAAAGCCTAACAACTACGGTTTAGGTTATATTTTGGCCGACGAAGGGTCAGGTAACTGGCTGGGCCGCGAGCTCATTAAAAGTTTCATGAATGAAACCCTACCTGAGCATCTGCGCAAGAAATTTGTGCATAAGTATGATGCCGACAGAAAGACTTTGCTGGAGAAGGTATATCGTCAAAAACAAACTGCTTTATACTTGAGTACATTCAGCGAGTTTTATATAGATAACGATGGCGACGAATATCTTAAGAGCGTCATAAAAAGAGGTTTTAATAAACTAATAGACACATACTTATTACCTTTACATAAGCAATATCCGCAGGCACCACTACATTTTGAGGGCTCGGTAGCTTTCGCATTTCAGGATTATCTCCGCGAAGCCACCGCCGAAGCCGGGTTGACCGTAGCGGGCATTATAAAAGAACCTATAAACAATCTATTAACGTATTATTCAAATAAAAATTAAAAATCATGAAAATAGGAATTAACGGTTTCGGCCGTATTGGACGCCTTGCTTTCAGAGCTGCA
>Ga0157372_10001438_pt1 | contig 25754 bp, 26 predicted proteins | sample C55metaG_FD_115307 | JGI IMG/M metagenome (GOLD analysis project Ga0157372, IMG submission 115307) | Corn rhizosphere microbial communities from Kellogg Biological Station, Michigan, USA - C5-5 metaG | ecosystem: Host-associated > Plants > Roots > Rhizosphere > Soil | place: USA: Michigan...
CCAGTTCCACGAACACTTCCGCCGCCAGGCCGACGCCGATGGCCCGCGTGGTCCCCGCACTCTCACCCACCCAGAGCGTGATCGGACCATCGTACGGTGCGCGGTCGAGGATGCGCACCATCGCGCCGGGCCGGATGCCGAGCTCGGCCAGGTAGCGCAGCCGCTCGGCGTCCTCGTCCTGCACGCGGCGCACGCGGACTCGCTCGCCTGCCGCCGTGGCGGCCAGGGTGCGCAGCGCCGCCTCTTCCACGCGTCCGTCGCGTGTGGGGATCGGCGCGCCGTGCGGGTCCTGCGTCGGATTGCCGAGCGCGGCCGCCATCCGTTCGATCAACTCATCGGAGGCGGCGTGCTCGAGACGCTCCGCTTCGTCGTGCACGCCGTCCCACTCGTAGCCCAGCACCTCGGTGAGGTAGCACTCGAGGATGCGATGCCGGCGCAGGGTGCGGAGCGCAGCACGACGACCGGCGCCGGTGAGGCGCACGCCGCGGTACGGCTCGTGGGTGATGAGCCGCTGCTCGGCAAGGCGGCGCATCATCCCGCTCACCGACGCCGGCGAGATGGCGAGGCGATCGGCGATGTCGTTCGTGGAGGCGGGCGCACCGACGCGCTCGAGGTCGTAGATCGCCTTGAGGTAGTCCTCGACCGGGCCGCTGAGGGGCGGTAGTGCGGCGGCCGCGCTCACGATGGGCGCAGCCGTCGCGGCGTGCCGCGCACGAGCAGCACCGGCACGCTCGTGTGATGGCGGACGTCGTTCGCCACGCTGCCGCGAATGAGATCCTGCAACCCGCGATGTCCGTGCGTGCTCATGGCGACGAGGTCGCAGCCTTCACGCTCGGCCGCGGCGGCGATCTCCTTTCCCGGATCGCCGCCGGCGAGCACGCACTCCACCTCGATGCCGAGCCGCTCCAGGTCGTCGGCGCGCGTCTCGATGTACTCGCGATCCTTCTTCATCTCGTCGCTCTCGCGTAGCGCGAGTGCCTGCTGATTGCGCGCCGCCCAGCCGTCGGCCACGTGGATGAGCACCACCGACGACGCGCAGAGGCGCGCCAGATCCCGCACGTGAGTGAGGATCGCGTCGTCGTAATCGGAGTGCTCGAGCGGGACGAGGATGCGACGGTACATCGCGGTGCCGGGCATGGGGCGCGGACGTCGCTCACCTCAGGCGAGCCACCCCCGCACCGTCTGGACGAGCAGCAACAGGTTCAGCGCCGCGATCACGCCAGCCACCAGATACGCGAGCGCCTTCAGCAACGGCGGGTTCGCGAACCGGCCCATCTTGTCGCGATCCGACGTGAACATCACCAGCGGAAACACGGCGAACGACAGCTGCAGGCTCAGCACCACCTGGCTGAACAGCAGCAGGTGCGCCGTGCCGGAGACTCCACCAAAGATGGCCACCAGCGCCGCCGGCACAATGGCGATGAGCCGTGTCACGAGCCGGCGCAGCCACGGCCGCACGCGAATGTCGAGGAAGCCCTCCATCACGATCTGACCGGCCAGTGTTCCGGTGATGGTGGAGTTCTGTCCCGACGCCAGCAGCGCCAGCGCGAATGCCGTGCTCGCACCGGCACCGAGCAGTGGCGTGAGCAACTTGTGCGCGTCCTGGATCTCGGCCACTTCGTGGTGGCCGCTGGTGTGAAACGTCGCCGCCGCGACGATGAGGATCGCCGCGTTGATGAACAGCGCCATCGTCAACGCGATCGTGGAATCCACGAACGCATAGCGCACCGCCTCCCGCTTCCCCTCCGAGGTCTCCGCGTACTTTCGCGTCTGCACGATGGACGAATGCAGATACAGGTTGTGCGGCATCACGGTGGCGCCAAGGATGCCGATCGCCAGGTAGAGCATGGCCGGATTGCGCACGATGTCCGGACTCGGCACGAACCCGCGCATCACGGAGCCCACGTCGGGGCGCGAGAGGAAGAGCTCGAAGGCGAAACAGAGGCCCACCGTGGCGAGCAGTACGATCACGAGCGCCTCGAGCACTCGCACGCCGCGGTTCTGCAGGTAGAGCAGGAGCAGGACGTCGAGCGCCGTGATGAAGACGCCGATGGGAAGGGGGATGCCGAACAGCAGGTCCAGCGCGATGGCCGAGCCGATGACTTCCGCCAGGTCGCACGCGGCGATGGCGATCTCGCACATCAGCCAGAGGGCGACGGAAACCGGCTTGCTGTAGTGATCACGACAGGCCTGAGCGAGGTCGCGCCCCGTGACGATTCCCAGCTTGCTGGCCAGCCCCTGCAGCAGCACCGCCATCAGGTTGGAGAGCAGGACGACGCTCAGCAGCGTGTAGCCGAACTGCGAGCCGCCGGCGAGGTCGGTGGCCCAGTTGCCCGGGTCCATGTATCCGACCGCCACGAGGTAGCCGGGCCCGGCAAAGGCGAGCACCTTTCGCCAGGTCGAGCCGGCAGACACCGGCACCGACCGGTACACCTCGGCGAGGCTTGGCGCGACGCGGGCACGGCGCCAGCCGGTCTCGGGTGGCGTCGGACGATCGGGTTCGGATGAATGAAGACGGACGGCCATCGATTTTCTGACTCGGGCGCGAGGTCGCCCAATGGACGACGGACAGATATTTAGGGTAACCTAAACAATTTTCGCTGGGGGAACTAGAGCATGGACGTCACCGGGCTCGGGCAGGTCGCGCTCAGCGTCGCCGACGTCGCGCGCAGCACGACGTTCTACCGCGACGCAGTCGGGCTTCGATTCCTCTTCGCGGCCGGTTCGTCGCTGGCCTTTCTCGACCTCGGCAATGCACGGCTCATGCTCTCGACGCCGGAGGGCGATTTCACTCCGGGTTCGAGCACCGTGCTCTACCTGCGCGTGGCGGACATCGTGACGTCACACGCCGCGCTGCGTGCGCGTGGCGTGCCGTTCGTGGACGAGCCACATCTCGTGGCGCCGATGCCTGATCACGACCTGTGGATGTGCTTCTTCAGGGATCCCGACGGTCACACCCTGGCGCTCATGTGCGAGCGGCCGAAGGGTTCCCGCTAGACGTACGTCAGCGTGCGGTGCGCGGCGCCCGGTCGTCGTCGAAGGATTCGCCGCCCGGCGCTACACCTGCATACTCCAGAAACTGGCGAAGCACGCGTTCCGTGAGTCCCCACACGGTATAAGCGCCGTGCCGGAACACGGTCACCGTGCGTTCGACGCCGCGCACGAGGACCACGCCGGTGCCCCACGCCGTGGGCGTGCGAAGCTCGGCGAGCGGCACCCAGAACGCGGCCGCCACTTCTTCGCTGGCGACGATACGCACGTCGCCACGGACGAGCGCCACGTACGGCCTGATCACCAGCGGCGGCAGGTGCGGCGACATGGGACTCAGGTCGTCGAGGTGGCCGAGCACGCGACCGTCGTGCTCGATGTCCACGCCCGTTTCCTCCCGCGTCTCGCGGACTGCGGTCGCGGCGAGGTCCGCATCGCCCGGCTCGGCGCGTCCGCCGGGACAGGCGATGTGTCCGCTCCAAGGATCGCGTTCGGCGTCGGCGCGCTTGATCATCAGCAGCTCGGGCTCACCGTCGTCGCGCGCGCGGAGCGCGAGTAGCACTGCCGCGGCGCGCGCGCCGGCGGGCAGCGGGATCTCACGCCCCGGGCGCTCGCCGAGCGAGCGCGCGAGGTGCTGCACCAGCGGGTGCGTCGCGAGCCGGTCCAGCTCAGCCGTCGACGTCGCCGCCGGCCTCGGCCCAGCCACGGAATCCACCGGCGAGCGAGCTCACCCTCTCGTACCCCATCTGCTGCAGGGTGTCGGCCGCCAGAGCGCTCCGGTTGCCGCTCGCACAGTAGATGACGACTTCGGCGTCACGCGGCACGGCCGCTTCGATCTTTGTCTCCATCGTCCCACGGGAGATGTGCAGCGCGCCAGGTATGCGGCCGAGGTTCACCTCCTGCTGGTCACGCACGTCCAGAAAGGTGACGCCACCGCGCTGATGCAGTGCGCGTGCATCGGCGGGGCTCACTTCCTTCACGCGTGACTTGGCCTCGTTGATCAGGTCGGTGCCGCTCTTCATCGACGCTCCGGAGAAAGGTGGGGTGGTTGTAGCCTGTTCAAGATGAGCGCCGCACCATCACGCCGGCAGCACGTGCAGTGTGCGAGCATCGGCGTCGAGCTCGGCGCGCGCGCCGAGCGGAATGGTCCACTGATCGCCCACGTGGCCGAGGGGGATGCCGGCAACGGCGGGCACGCCGGCCGCGTCGGCGGCCTCCCGCAGGATGTCGTCGAGCGGACAGAGCTCGGCGTCGAGCGGGTCGGTGCTCTCGGTGAACTGACCGAAGGCGATGCCGGCTACCCGGTCGAGTGCGCCGGAAAGGCGCAGCTGCTGGAGCATGCGGTCGATGCGGTAGGTGGCTTCACCGACGTCCTCCAGCACGAGGATGGCATCCGCGTAGTCCGGCGCGTACGGCGTGCCGGCGAGTGCAGCGAGCAGCGCGAGGTTGCCACCGACGAGCCGTCCCGTCGCCCGCCCGCCACGCAGCGTGCGTGCGAGCGGCGCGCTGCCACAGGGATCCACCTGCTCCACGACGGCGCGCACGAGTGAGTCTCGCGAGAACTCCGTGAGCTCACTGCGCGCCGTCGGTGCATGATAGCTCGCGACGCCGCTGCGCGCGTTGATGGCGCAGTGGAGCGCGGTGATGTCGGAATAGCCGAGCAGCGGTCGCGGATGGCGGCGCATCGCGTCGTAGTCGAGCGCGGAGAGAATGCGCATCGCGCCGTAGCCGCCCCGGAGGCACCAGATGCCATCCACGCGGTCGTCGCGCAGTGCTGCGTTCAGATCGTTGGCGCGCTCGTCGTCGGTACCGGCGAGGTAGCCGTTGCGCGCCAGCGCGTGGGGCGCCGGCAGCGCCTCCCAACCGAGGGAGGTGGCATGATCGATGGCCGCCTGCAGATCCTGCTCGCCGCGAAGCGGACCGGCAGGCGCAACGAGCGCGACGCGCGCGCCGGCAGAGAGTGGAGGAGGAAGCCGCATGTGGCGCAACGTAGAGAGCGCTAATGCGCCATGCAACGCCATCATCGCCCACTTGCAATGAGCGAGCACAAGAGGCGAGCGAGCGCAGCGGCTCGAGCGTTCTCGTGCATGGGCGGCGGCACCCGATATGCGCTTGCCACACCGTCACCCGGAGGGGGCACGCGGGGAGGCTGCGTGTCGCGCTTCGGTGAAAGTTCACCGGCTTTGGAGGACTGTTATATGGCGGATCGCGACCGGAACACCTCAGGCTCTTCGAACAGCGGCCAGAGCGACAGGAACGCCTCGTCGGGAAGCTCGAACCGTGACCTCGGCAGCTCGTCGCAGGGCGACGGCTACTCGGCGTCGGATCGGGATCGGCACTCCTCGTCGAGCGGCTCGAGCACGGGCGGTGTCGGTGGGAGCGCGGGGTCGTCGTCGGGCTCGCAGGGGAGCGAACGGAATGCGTCGGGAAGCTCCTCCTCGCCGGGCAGCATGGGCGACTCCTCGAGCAGCTCCGGCAGATCGGGAAGCTCCGGCAGCTCGGGAAGCTCCGGCAGCTCCGGCTCGTCCGGCAGCTCAGGGTCCTCCGGGAGCCGGCAGGACTCGGGCGGCATGTCGGGCTCGAGCAGCAGTGGCCAGTCCGGACGCAGCGCCTCGTCGGGCTCATCCGGATCGGCTGGGTCGTCAGGTTCAGCCGGCTCGTCCGGATCATCGGGCCGCTCGGGCAGCTCCGGCTCATCCGGCAGCAGCAGATAACGATCGGATGACCGGGCAGGCGAAGGGCGCTCCTTTCGGGGAGCGCCCTTCGTCGTCCTGCGAACCCGCACCGGCGTGGCGGCTCGTGCATCCGCTGTCGTGCGCGACGTCCTGATGCCGGTCGTCGACGCACGACGCAGCACGATGTGCGCGTGCGTACACTCCGCCAGGCCGCTGCGCTCCTTGCGCGCGCCACCACGAACGATGGCCTCCTGTCACTCGCCGCGGCGCTGGGCTTCGACGGCGCCGCGCTCCTGCTCGACGCCGAAACGCGGGCGAACCTCGGCATTCCGGACACCACTGGCGACGTACGCCTGATGCGCGGGCGTGGAGCACTCCGCGCGCTCCTCGTGCTCGCTCCGATAGAGAGCTCACTGCGCCCGCTGATCGCCGAGCTCGCGGCCGCGCTCTCACGCCACACCTCGCACGTCCTGTGGACCGTGATCGCCGCGTCGGCCGGCGGTGCGGAGGCGGGCATCGCCTGCTGGACGGCGGAGCGGCGGCCACCGCGCCTCGCGGCATTGCTCGTCCACCCGATGGAGGTCGTGGCGAGCGACGCCGAAACGCTGTGCGCGCTCGAAGCAGCAAGCGACGCCGAGGATCTGCTCGTACACACGCGCTGGTGCGAGCTGCTTGGCAGGTCGGCGCTGTCGCGCCGCTTCTACCGCACGCTGGAGCAGCGCATCGCCGCGCTCGCCGCGTCGCTGCCGCGCATGCCCGAGGCCGATTGCGCCGAGCTGGGCCTGCTCTGCGTGTCGCGCTTGCTGTTTCTGTCGTTCCTGCAGGCCAAGGGCTGGCTGAATGGCGAGCGCGCCTTTCTCGGCAACCGCTTCGACGCGTGCATGTCGACCGGCGGCCGCTTTCACGAGCGCGTGATGCAGCCGCTCTTCTTCGGCACGCTCAACACGCCACAGCGCAAGCGCGCGAGCGCGGCTCGCGCGTTCGGTGCGGTGCCATTTCTCAACGGCGGGCTATTCGGACGGACCGCGCTCGAGCGTCGCCATGCCGGGGCACGGTTCTCCGATGAGGCCTTGGGCGAGCTCTTTTCACAGTTGCTCGGTGCGTACCGTTTCACGGCGCGCGAGGAGCAGGGCGAGTGGTCCGAGGTGGCTATCGACCCGGAGATGCTCGGGCGCGCTTTCGAGAGCCTGATGGCGGCGCGCGAGCGCCGCGTGAGCGGGGCGTTCTACACGCCGCAGCCACTCGTGGCCCAGGTCGCGGATCATGCGCTGGTCGCGGCGCTCGCGTCGGGAGCGCTGAGCGAGGAGCGCGTGCAAGCCGCGCTTGGCGGCGAACCGCCGTCGCCGGAATCCGCGCGCGAGCTCCGCGACCGGCTCGGCGTGCTCACGGTCCTCGATCCCGCCTGCGGCTCGGGCGCGTTCCTCGTCTATCTGCTGGAGCGCATCACTCAACTGCATCGCGTGGCCGGCGATACGCGCGGCGTGGCGGCCATCCGGCGCGAGGTGCTGGCGCGCGCCATTCACGGCGTCGACGTGAATCCGACCGCCGTGTGGCTGTGCGAGCTCCGACTCTGGCTGTCCGTCGTGATCGAGAGCGACGAGACGCGAATGTCGGCGGTGCCGCCGCTGCCCAACCTCGATTGCAACGTGCGCGTGGGCGATGCGCTCGCCGGCGATGCGTTCGACGAGCCGGCCGCGCTCGTCGGGCCACCGGCTGCGCTGGCGCGGCTTCGCGAGCGATACGTCCGCTCATCCGGTGCGCGCAAGGCGACGCTGCGTCGCGCACTGGCCCGCGAGGAAACGCGTCGCGCCCTGGCGACGATCGATTTCCAGCTGCTGCGCATCGCCACGCAGCGGCGCGAGCGCCTGGTGGCGCGCCGCAGTCCCGACCTGTTCGGCGAGCGTGACCAGGACGCCGGCTCGTCGGCGCAGGCGCGACGGGAGCTGCGTAGCCAGGCTGCCGCGCTGCGCCGCGAGCGCCGGCGGATCGCGGACGGGGGTGCCCTGCCCTTCTCGTTCCTGTCGCACTTCACGCACGTGCACGTGCACGGCGGGTTCGCGTTGGTCGTCGGCAATCCGCCATGGGTGCGGTTGCACAACATCCCGACGGCCGCGCGCGACGAGCTGCGTTCGCGCTATCGCGTATTCCTGGACGCAGCATGGGAGCCCGCGTCGAGTACGTCGCGCGGCCGAGGGTTCGCGGCGCAGGTGGATCTCTCCGCCCTGTTCGTGGAGCGCAGCCTGGCACTGACCGCCGCCGGAGGCGCCATCGCGCTCCTGCTGCCGGCCAAGCTCTGGCGGTCGTTGTCGGGTGGCGGAGTGCGCCGCCTGGTCGCCGCGCGAGCGGAGATCCGGCGCGTGGAGGACTGGACCGATGCGCCATGCGCGTTCGACGCGGCGGTGTATCCGTCGGTGCTCGTGGCCACGCGCCCTGCCGCTCGCCCGCCTGCATCGGCGAACTGTGGCAACGCATCCGCCTACGCCGTGCGGCGACGCACGCTGAGCGTAGAGTGGCGTGCGTCGTCGCGATCATCACGCCTGGACGAGGATGATGCGGCGAGCCCGTGGTTGATCCTGCCGAACGAAGTGCGCACCGCGTTCGACCTGTTGCGCGCTCGCGGTCATCCCCTTGCCGAGGGACGACTCGGCCGCGCGCTGCTCGGCGTGAAGTGCGGGTGCAACGAGGCGTTCCTGGTGAACGACACCGGTGGCGACCGGGTGCTCGCGGCGGTGGAGTACCAGGGGCGACGCGGCACGCTCGAACGCCAGCTGCTGCGTCCACTCCTTCGCGGCGAGTCGCTGCAGGCGTGGCGCGTGCCACCCTCGTCGCGCGCCATCGTCTGGACGCACGGCGATGCGGGTCTACCGCTCGGAACACTCCCTCCCGCTGCCGCGCGCTGGCTCGCACCATGGCGACGCCGGCTCCGCGCCCGGTCCGACCTCCGCGGCACCGGCAGCTGGTGGATGCTCTTCCGCACGGAGAGCGCCGACTGCGCGCGCACGCGAGTGGTGTGGAGCGACTTCGGCCGCGCGCCCCGTGCCGCCATCCTGGCCGCCGGAGATCCGACGGTTCCACTCAACAGCTGTTACGTGCTGCCGTGCGCGGATCCGGAGGACGCGCTCGCGCTCGCGGCGCTGCTCAACAGTCCACTGGCGGCCGCCTTTCTCAACGCGATTGCCGAACCGGCACGCGGTGGCTGGCACCGCTACCTGGCGTGGACCGTCGAGCTGCTGCCGATTCCGTGCGAATGGTCGCGCGCGCGCCACATCCTTGCACCCCTCGCCGAGCGTGCGCTCCTCGGCCAGCCGCCGAGCCACAGCCAGCTACTCGCCGCGGTCTGCCGGGCGTACCGGCTCACGCACGAGCAGGTCGCGCCGCTGGTAGCGTGGTGCGGTTGAGCACGAGCACGGCTCGCGAGCCGTCGGCGCGGCAGCTCTCGCTGCGCGAGCTGCGGTTGCGCGCCGTGCGCGCCCGCATCGCCGACGTGGCGTCGGTGGCGGCGGCGCCAGCGGCGCTGGGAAGCGTTCGTCTCCGGCCGCATCAGCAGCTTGCGGTGGCGCGGGTGGCGGACGCGCTCGCCCGGTACGGCGGCTGCCTGCTGTCGGACGACGTGGGACGCGGCAAGACGTACGTCGCTCTCGCCGTGGCGCGACGGTGGACGAGACCCCTCGTCGTCGTGCCGGCTTCGCTGCGCGGTACCTGGCAACGCGCAATGGAGCGAGCGCGCGTGTCCTGCGCGGTGGTCACGCACGAAGCGCTGAGTCGCGGCGCGCTGCCCGCTCCTGCGCCGGACGGTGTCATCGTCGACGAATCGCATCGCTTCCGCTCACCCGCGGCAAAGCGCCACGCTGCATTGGCGCGCATCACGTCCCACGCCCCGGTGCTGCTGCTCTCCGCCACGCCGCTGCAGAACCGCACTCGTGATCTCGCCGCGCAGCTCGCCTTCTTCCTCGGCAGTTCGGCGTACCGCAGCAGCGATGCGGCGCTCGCGCGGCACGTGGTGCGGAGCTCGGCCGCCGCCGATGATTCGTTGCCCGATGTTGCGCCGCCGCTGTGGCTGCAGACCGCGCATGACGATGGCGCCGTGTTGCGCGCCATCCTTGCCCTGCCGCCGCCGGCGCGCCCGTTCGATGCCGGCGACGCTGGCGCGCTGCGCACCATCACGCTCGTGCGCGCCTGGGCTTCCAGCCGTGCCGCGCTCTCGAGCGCACTTCGCCGACGCATGCGCGCGCTGACGGCACTCGAACAGTGCGCGGTGAACGGATTGGCGCCGAGCAGTCGCGACCTCCGCGCGTGGCATGGGGGAGATGGCGACGTGCAGCTCGCGCTGGCACCGCTGCTCGTGACGCGCACGGTCCACGGACGCGTCAGCGATCTGCTGGCTGCCGTGGAGTCCGACCGTGCCGGCGTCGGACTCCTTTCCACGATCCTTCGCGCGTCACCGGATCCCGACCTGGCGCGAGTCGACGCGCTGCGCCGCCTGCGTGCCGAGCATCCCGGTGCACGCATCCTTGCCTTCAGCGAGTTCGCCACCACGGTCCGGGCCTACTACGCGCTGCTGCGCGCCGATTCCGGCATCGGGATGCTCACCGCGAGCGAGGCCCGCATCGCGAGCGGCCGTCTCCCGCGCGACTCACTGCTGGCGCGCTTCGCTCCTGGTGCCCACGGCGCTCGCGAGCCCGTCGAGCGTGAGCGCGTCACGCTGCTGCTGGCCACCGACGTGCTGTCCGAGGGGATGAACCTGCAGGACGCGAACGTGGTGGTGCACCTGGATCTCCCGTGGAACCCGGCCCGCCTCGCGCAACGGGTGGGGCGCGTACGGCGGCCCGGCGGTGCCGCCGTCGTGCACAGCTACCTGATGTCGCCGCCAGCGACCACCGAACTGCTGCTCCGTGTGGAGCAGCGCCTGCGCGCCAAGCTTGCGCGGGCCGAGCGAGCGATCGGGCGGGCAATCGTGGTGATGCCGACGCTCTACGCGTCGTCGGTCGAAGGTGCGGCACTGCTTTCGGCCGCGGGTGCGGCCGACACACGTGACGAGCCAAGCGCGGAAGGACTTGGCGAAGTGTTCGAACGCATCGCGGGCTGGCAACGACGACACGCCACGGCGCGTCAGCGCGTGGCGCGCGCGCCGCTCGTTGCGGCCGCCATCGCGTCAGAGGAAGGTTGGCTCGCCGCACTCGACGACGGACGGCTGTTCGCGCAGCACGGCGCGCCGGTCGTGAGCGCCGGATCCGGCGTCGTGCGAGCGGTCGCCGCCGCAATGGGCCCCGGAAGACCGTGCAGCGCACGCGAACGCCAGCATGCGCTCGCCGCGCTAACGGCACATCTCGAGGGCGAGCGCCTTCGCATCACATGCGGTGTGCGCGACGACGCGGCTCCACTGGATGGTGTGCTCGAGCGTCGCCTCGCTGCCGCCATTCGTCGCACACCGCGCCACCGGCGTACCACGGTGCTCGCGCTCGCCGCGCGGCTTCGCGCCGAACTTGTCCGGCCGATGCCGCTCGGCGCCGAGCGCGAGCTGCATGCGCTCCTGGAGAGCGTCGCTCCCGATGGCGGGAGCGACATCGACTGGCTCGAACGTGCGATCGCCGTCCTCGGACGTGACGGAGCGCGGCAGGCGGAGCTTCACAGGCCGCGCGTCGTCGCGCTCGTCGTCTTTGGCCCGGAGTCGCTGACGTCCGCTACGACGTGGAATCCGTCGACAGGGTCAGCACGAACTCCGTTCCCGCGCCCGGCTGACTCGTCACCGTGAGGTCGCCTCCCATTCCGCGTGCCAGTTCGCGGCTGATTGGCGTGCCGAGTCCCGTTCCCTTGTTCTGGCGCGTGAGGCTGTTGTCGAACTGCACGAACGGCTCGAACACCGTCGCCAGCTGTTCCGCCGACATTCCGACGCCGGTATCGCGCACCCCGATCTCCGCCCGACCCGGAGCCGGAACGTGCGTGCGTACCGTGATCCGCCCTCCCGCCTGCGTGAACTTGATGGCATTCGAGACCAGGTTGACGAGGATCTGGACGATCTTCTGCCGGTCGCCACGCAGCAGGATCGCCGAGTCGCATCCGGCACAGTCATAATCGATGCGTTTTTCCACGAGCTGTGGCCGCGATAACGACTCGACGACGTCGAGCAGCTCGCCGACGCGGATGTTCTCCATGCGGTACGTCATCCGGCCGGCATCGAGCTTCGCCTGGGTCAGAACGGCGTCGATCAGGCCGAGCAGGTGCGCCTGCGCGCGCACGATGCGCTCGAGGAAGTTCCTGTGTGCCGGGGTGATCGGATCGGGGATGCCATCGAGCATCAACTTGGCGTAGCCACCGATCGCGTTCAGCGGCGTGCGGAGCTCGTGGCTCATCAGCGAGAGGAACTCGGACTTCACCTTGTTCGCGTGCTCCGCTTCGACGCGCGCGTCACGCATTGCCGCCTCGCTCCGACGCAGCGCAGCCATGGTCCGGGCGCGCACGATGATGTTGGACGCGAGGGTCGTCGCCGTGCGCATGAGCGCCTGCTCCATCTCGCCCGGCTCCCGCGGCTCGCGATAGTACATGGCAAAGGTGCCGAGGACCGGTCCGTCGCCGTCGCGGATCGGTGTCGACCAGCTCGCCGCGAGGCCGTGCGGGAGGGCGTACTGCCGGTACTTCTCCCAGAGCGGATCGGTGGCGATGTCGCGCACGATCACCTGCGTGCCGCGATACGCCGCGGTGCCGCACGACCCTGCGACCGGCCCGATGCGCCCCCCGTCGATCATGCGGCAGTACTCGACGGGCAGATGCGGCGCCGCGCCGTGCTCCAGCGTCGCTCCGTCCTCGCCAAGCAGGAGGATGGAACCAATCATTCCTGGCGCCTGCTGCTCCATCAGCAGGACGAGGCCTTCCAGCGCGCGATGGAGGAAGGGCTCGTCGTCCGGCAGTACGGGTCGTCGGAAGGCGAGATCGGCTAATCCACTCGTCGGCAAGCCCGGCTCGACTGCTCGACGCGGAGAATTCTCCATGAACGCGCTCTCCATCGGACCCTCCCTGTCAGCGTGGCAACCACCGCGCAATGCGCCCCTTCGGTCCCACCGCCCACCCGCTACCGTCCGCGGCGAAGGCGACACTGTTGTATGCCAGCGAGTCCACCGGCGTCCACGTCGCGCCGCCATCGTGCGAGACGTCGGTGCCGGTGAGGCCGACGACAACCAGCTGCCTGCCGTTCGTGCGCGGCACGTACGTCACCGCGGAGCGAAAGCCCGTCGGCGACGAAGTGCTGTCGGCGAGCGTCCAGGTGACTCCGCCATCGTTGGTCGCTGCAAGATTTCTTCCCCGCAGCGCCGGCTTCTGGTAGTCGCCGCCGGCGATCACCCCGTGATTCGCATCACGAAATGCCACGGAAAAGATTCCGGCGGAGGCCGTTCCGGCGCGCATTGGCGTGTCGTGCACTGTCCAGGTGCGACCCCGATCGGTGGAGTGAAACAGGCGCGCCACCGCGGCGCCGCCGCTCACCAGCCAGGCGTCATGCGAGCCGGTCACGATCAGGCAGGTGCCGCTCGCGGCGAAGCCGCCGTCGCCCGGCAGCGCCGCCGGCATTCCCGACGCGGGCATCTCGCGCCAGTTGTTGCCGCCGTCGTCGGTGGTGATGATGAGAAAGTGTCCGTCCACCGGGTCGCTCATCGCGATGCCATGCTTCGCGTCCCAGAACTGGATGGCATCGAAGAACGAGCCCCGGCGCGTGCTCATGAACGTGAGCGTCCAGCTGCGGCCGCCGTCGGTGGTCCGATAGATCCGCGAGGAGTCGCCGATGCTCAGCACGTGCGCGACGTCGCGCGACGTCGCCGCAATGGCGCGGAAGTCGAGCGACGCGGCGCCGGCCACGCTGTCGCGCTGCCACGTCGTGCCGCCGTTGGTGGTGCGCAGCACGGTGCCGTGCATCCCGCTCGCCCATACCACTTGCGGTGAGACGACGCTCAACCCGCGCAGCTCGATGCCGGTTGGGCTCGCCAGCGGCTGCCACTGCGCGCCGGCGGTGAGCGAGGGAACGAGCACCACGAGCGCGAAGCACGCGCGCAGCGGCAGGACTGAGCGAGGCACGGTTCTCGGCATCGTGATCTGGCGGCGAGGGGGTGCGACGAGGATCGGAACGGGGTACGGAAGATGCCACCCCTATCATCAAAGCGCACGACGCCCGCGGCTGTGGCGGGCGGGACCGTCCAACTGGAGGCCGGCATGATGACGGGAGGAGACCGCGAGTCATTCGCAACGCATGTGATCGAGGAAGTGCGGCGCTGGCCCGGCGTCGAGCTGCGGCCGCACGCCAGCGCCACGACACCCGGCGAGTCGGACGGAGTCGAGTTCCGCCTCTACGGACGGCAGATCGGCCACGTGCACAGCGATTGCTCGGTGCACCTCTCGCTCACCAAGGCCATCAAGGCCAGCCTGGTTGCCGAGAACCTGGCGGACCCCTTGCCGCTCGCCCCGTCCTCGTCGTGGGCAATGTTCAGCCCGATGAGCGCCGACGACGCCCAGCGCGCCGTCTGGCTGCTGCGCCTCAACTACGTGCGCATCCGTCGCCAACGGCTCACCCCGCTCGCGGCCTCGAGCTCGGCGCTCCTCCGGGAACACGAAGCGGCCCTCGCTTCCGTGAGCCCGAAGGTGGTCAGGGTGGTGCAACGCACCCAAGCGCGCCGTCGCCCTCGGCCACTGCCGTCGCTGGACGCCTGACAGACGCGAGGTCAGGCAGTCGGCAGGTCAGGAGCACGTTCCCGACCTGCCGTTTTCTTCACCCCGCCGGATGTCCGCGGAAGATGAAGTACACAGCGCCGAGGATGCACAGCCCCGCCCAGAGAAAATCCAGGCGCAGCGGCTGCTTCATGTAGAACAGGGCGAAGGGCACGAACACGGCCAGCGTGATGCATTCCTGCAGGATCTTCAGCTGGCCGAGAGTGAGTGCCGTGTAGCCGATGCGATTGGCCGGCACCTGCAGCATGTACTCGAACAGCGCTACGCCCCAGCTCAGCAGCGCCGCGACATACCAGGGACGATCGCTGAGATTCTTCAGGTGCGCGTACCATGCGAACGTCATGAAGACGTTCGACAGGACGAGCAGGCCGGCGGTGCGCACGATGACTGGCATGTTGGCGAAGAATGAGTCGCGGCAATCTATCGCGGTGGCGTTCGCGTTCGCCGCCACCTGGTTCCTCAGTCGGTCACAGCGGCGCGGTCGCCGGCGCCTCGGCCGTTTCCACCGCCGCTGAACGACCCGCGGTCACCAGGCCCCACGCCGACGAGCCGAGCACCAGCAGCACGCCGGTGACGACGATGGAATGTGAGATGGCCTGGTCGCGCGCGAGGAGACCGAGCTCGCCGAGCAGGTAGTTCCAGTCGTGCTCGCCCCCACCCACCAGCGGGAGTGACATCGCTCGTGCGTCCGCCACGTAGTACGCGATGTGCCCGCAGTTCTGGCCCACCCACCAGAGTGCCACGCTGGCCGCATGCTGGTCGCCGCGCCGCACGAAGTAGCCGACGAACGTGAGCGGCATGATGAGCTGGAAGAGCGTGCCGCCGGCAAAGCCGATGAACTCACCGAACGGGCCGAAGACCAGGTGTCCCGTCTCGTGGATGGCGAGATCGACGCCGTCCAGCAGCGTGCCACGCCCGAGGTGGGCGAGGTCGTACAGCCCGTAGATCAGCAGGGCGAGGGTGAACAGCCGCCGCATGGTCGCGTTCATGCTCCGAGGACGGCGCGAAGCCGAAGGGAGTCACCGCGAAACTGCGCCGCGCCGCTCCCGTAGGTTGAGGTGAGCGGCGGAGTCTCTCGCCGCGCTACCGCCGACCGGGAATCGACCCCATGTGGATGCTCCTGAAGGGACTCGCCCTCCGATTCGCCCTCGGGCGCACGATCGGCGGACTGTTCGCCACGCTGCTGCTCGTGCTCGTGCCGGTCGCCGGCGTCCTCAAGATCGTCGGCCTGCCGCTGCTGATCGTGCTCGGCGTGGTCGGCGCGCCGCTCTTCCTCCTGCTGGCCGCAATCGGGCTACCGGTGCTCCTCGTGCTCGGCATCGGCGGCGTGCTGATCTTCCTGCTCGGCATCCTGCTCACGCTCGGCGCGCTCGCGATCAAGATCGTGCTGCCGATCGTGCTGGTAGTGTGGCTGGTGCGCTGGATCTTCGGAAAGAACCGGCGGTCGGGACGTGGCGACGTCGGGATGTCAGGGAGTCAGGAGCACTCACCCGACTACCCGACCTCCTGAGGTCCCCATCTGGCTCACGAGTAGTACCGCCTCAACTGCGCTGCCACGCCGTCCAGATCGGGGAACAATCGCCGCTCGTCCATTCCGACGATGTCCAACTGATCGCGAACGAAGCTGGACGCGTCCTTCGGGATGACGAAGCGGCACAACGCGTCGAGCAGGCCGTGCCTCGCGAGAAACTCGTCGAACGGACCTGAGGTGTCGGAGCAGAGCGTGAACACCGCCGCCTGTGCCGAAATGCGCGTGTCGAGCGTGGGGGGCTCGAGCATGCACGCGAACGGCTTTTCGCCGTCGCCCTCATCGATCAGCCGCCACGGTGTGAACTCGCCTCGCCGCCCCACGAACTCGGCGAGGTCATGGATCAGCAGCGCCAGCTCGGGAAAACCGAAGTGCCGGTGCACCTTCATCCAGTCCAGCTGCCAGATGGCACGATCGCGCGCCAGAGTGCCGCGTGTCGCGAAGTGCGCCGCGACGAGTGGCGAGTACGTCCAGTCGAGCAGGCGCGTCGGCACGCCGTGATGCTGCGCTGCCACCATGAGCTCCCACTCGTTGGTGGCCTGGTGCACGAATGGACGCGAGTAGCGCGCGAAGTTGCGGAGGATGTGCTCCTCCAGCCCCACCTTGGTGTGCGGCGGGTTGACGCCACCGAGGCGGTCGAGGCTCGTCAGCAGGTGGCGGTCGGCGTCGGGCGCGCCATGATAGACTGACGTGTCGCGGCGGCGCCCGGTGATGGCATCAGGTTCGCTGGGCGTCACCTGGTCAATGAGCTCGCCGAGGGAGCGCACTTCCACTTCGCGCACTTTGCGGATCGCCATGGTGCCGGTTCTTACAAGAACCGTGACAGTACGCGGCTGCACCGGCGCAGGCCCGCAATGCCGCACGGGCCTCGGCTCAGCCGGTCGGCGGCTCCTTGCGACGCGCCTGGCTCCGCCGGCGCGCGAGCGACTTGAAATACCGCCAGCGCACCACGCTCATCACCACGAACACCACCACCAGCACGATGGCCAGCGGCCAATCGATGTCCTTCACGAGCCGATGGACACGCCGAGCGTGACGATGCTGTCGTGCGATCCGTTGGACACGCTGCTCGCGCGACGCATGAAGCCCGCGCGCCCGCCCACGCCGAGGAACACCATCAGGTGGGCTTCGGCACCGACGTATGTGGTGTTCGGATCAGCGTTCCACGGCTCGCCGCTCGTGCGCAGCACGGCAGCGCGCAGCGAGAAGCCGGATCCGAACCGGCCAAGCATGCGATAGTAGCCCGCCGAGACCTCGTTGCCATGCTGGCCCTGCTCCACGAGCGCGAGGACGCCCTCGTTCCCGTGATTGTTCAGGTCGAGCGCGCCGCCGACGGAAACGGAGAATCGCATCGGCGTACCGTAGTGCACACCGAACGCGGGCACCAGTTGCGGCGACTTCACCTCGCCCTTCTGGGCACGAGCGCCGGCGGGAAACAGCAGGAGGGCGAGCAGGAACGGCACGGCGCGGCGCATGCGCGAATCCTGCACCCGGCGCGCGAGCGCGCGCAAGGCACGTGTCACGTTGCGCTCCCGCCGTCCATCCGCCGTTCGAGCAGTGCACCCACCAGCACTCCCGCCAGCTCGATCACGGCGAGGGTGAACGGGAACCACGCCGGATCATTGGGAAATGAGGTGCTGCGGAGCGCCGGCCCCGCCGCGGCGACGAACAGGATCACTGCCAGCACGACCACCGTGTACAGCGAACGGCCCACCGTGATGCGCGACGTGGTGAACCCGCCCGCCAGCGCCCCGACCGCCGCCGCGACGAGCTTGCCCCACACGTAGCCGGCGGGGAATGCCCTGGTCAGCGCGTCGGGGCCGCGCAGGGTGAACAGGCCGGCGATCACCGTGCCGATGGCAATCACCAGCAGGGCGACGCCGATCCCGGCGAGCAGGCCGATCGCAGGACGAGCGAACGTCGAGGTGGGCGGGGTGACGGGAGAAGCGGTCATCGCGCGATCACCCGTCCGCGTAGAGCCGCGCCGGATCGGCCGCTGCCAGCTCCACCAGATAATCCGCGACCTTCGACGCCACCACGTCCGCGTAGTGCGCGCCCTTTTCCACCGTGGCCTGGGCCGGGTTGCCCGTGCCCGTGTCCGCGCTCACCTGTGTCCAGCGACGCGGCGCCCACGCCCACCCTTCGCGCAGTGCGGCGATGTTCCAGCGACGCTCGCGACCGTCTCCCGCCTCACTGAGCGGCCGCACGAAATCCGGCGCGACGTGCATCATCACGCTCGTCTCCAGCTCGTCGGCGTGATCGCCAGCCGCGCTGAAGATCGCGCTCCGATCGCCGATCCTGTACCAGTTGATCAACGACAGGAACACCCTCGTGCGCGGCTGCAGCTCGCGGATGATCTGCCGGAAGTCGTTTCCGCCGTGGCCGTTGAACACGACGAGCTTGTGGATTCCCTGCCCTTCGAGCGCGTGCGTCAGGTCGGCCAGCAATGCCGCCTGCGTCGAGGGGTTCATGTTCAGGCACAGCTTGATGTCCAGCTGTCCCGTGTTCACGCCGAACGGAACGCAGGGGAGCACCACCACTTTCGTTCCACGCTCCCACGCGCGGCGCGCCGCCTCCGCGGCGAGCGCATCGCACTGGATGTTGTCGGTGGCATACGGCAGGTGGTAGTTGTGCGCCTCGGTGGCGCCCCACGGCAGGACGGCCACCTCGTACGGTGTGGCGTCAACGGTCTTCCAGGTGCTCTCGGCGAGGATGTACGGACGGGTCGGCATGGTTCGGAAAATCACCGGTGCCGACGCCGAAAGCCAGCGGGACGCCTCTTGCATCAGCCCGGATCGAGCGATTGCCAGGCGCTCCGCTTCCTTCATCCGTGCCCGCCATGTCGGACTTCCAGCCGCACCCGCCCACCCAGAGCCCGGCGCTCGTCACCCCACCCGGTGGCGAGGCGGCCATCAGCGAGGCGCTTGCGTCGCTCCAGAGTCGCACGACGCAGATCCTCAACGCGATCGACGACGGCGTGTTCTTCCTCGACACGGAGGGGCGCACCGTCTTCGTCAACGAAGCCACCGTGCGCATGCTCGGCTTCACCAACCGGGAAGCGCTCGGCATGTCGATGCACGCGCTCACGCACCACCACTATGCGGACGGCAGCGAGTTTCCGGCCGCGGAATGCCCCATCCTCTCCTCGGTCACCGACGCTGTCCAGCAACGGGTCGGCGGAGACATCTTCTGGACGAAGAGTGGCAAGGCGCTCCCGGTGGATTACACCAGCATCCCGATCAAGGACGGACGACACGTCACCGGCGTGGTCGTCACCTTCCGCGACATCAGTGACCAGCAGCGCGTCGAGCAGCAGGCGACACGCCTCACCCGCGAGCACGAGGCGCGCACCGAAGCCGAAGCGGCGCGCGAGGCGCTCCGGGCGAGCGAGGCACGCTACCGCTTTCTCGCCGAGGCGATCCCGGTGCAGATCTGGACCGCCACGCCCGATGGCGCGCTGGACTACGTGACCCAGCGCGTCGCCGACTACTTCGGCGTGACGACCCAGCAGGTGCTCGGCGAGGGATGGCAACACGTCATCCACCCCGATGACCTGCCCAACGCCGTGGAACGCTGGACGCACGCGCTGTCCACCGGCGAACCGTACGAAGTGGAGTTCCGGCTGCGCGGCGCCGACGGGAGCTACCGCTGGCACATTGCGCGGGCGCTCCCCCAGCTCGACGCGTCAGGCAAGGTGGTGCACTGGTTCGGCACCAACACCGACATCGAGGCACAGAAGCGGCTGCAGCAACACGCAGGATAGCGGTCCTACTTGAAGCGCATCCCGTTGGGCGCGACGGCGCCCGGCTCGGGCATCGTGAATGGCGTCGGCTCCGCAGCCGGCCTGGCGCCACTCGGGCGCGCAGGCTTCGCGCCGTTCCGCTCCTTGGGCGGCCGCGCGTCCGTACCCACCGCCTTCTTCATCGTGAGCGCGATGCGATTGCGCTGCAGATCGACGCTCAGGACACGCACCTTCACGCGCTGTCCCACGGTGACCACCTGGTTCGGATCGCTCACGTAGCGATCGGCCAGCTGCGAGACGTGTACCAGCCCGTCCTGGTGCACGCCGATGTCCACGAACGCGCCGAAGGCGACGATGTTCGTCACGACTCCTTCGAGCTCCATCCCTTCGCGCAGGTCCTTCGGCTCGGTCACGTCGTCGCGGAATGCGGGCGCCTCGAACGCGGCACGGGGGTCGCGGCCGGGCTTGCGCAGCTCGCTCACGATGTCGCGCAGGGTCGGAAGGCCCACGTCATCCGACACGTAGCGCGCGAGGTCGACCTGCTCGAGCCGCGTCTCATCGGCGACGAGCGCCGCGAGCGGCACGCCAAGATCCGAGGCCATGCGCTCCACGAGTGCGTAGCGCTCCGGGTGGACCGCGCTCGCGTCCAGCGGATGTTGCGCGCCGCGGATGCGCAGGAAGCCGGCTGCCTGCTCGAAGGCCTTGGCGCCGAGGCGGGGCACGGCGAGCAGCTCGCGCCGCGACGCGAATCCGCCGCGTTCGTCGCGGGTCTTCACGATGTTTTCGGCGAGCGATGGCCCGATGCCCGACACGTGCGACAGCAGCGCCGCGCTCGCCGTGTTCACTTCCACGCCGACGCGATTCACCGCCGACGCCACGATGTCCTCGAGCCGCTTCTTCAGCCGCTGCTGATTGACGTCGTGCTGATACTGGCCGACGCCGATCGACTTGGGATCGATCTTCACCAGCTCGGCCAGCGGGTCCTGCAGCCGCCGCGCGATGGACACGGCGCCGCGCAGCGAGACGTCGAGGCCCGGCAGTTCGGCGACGGCCAGCTCGGAGGCGGAGTAGACCGACGCTCCCGCTTCGCTCACCACCACCACCTGCGGCGGCGATGCAAGGTTCGCCGAACGAAGCGTCTGGCGCACGAGCGCCTCCGTCTCACGCGAGGCGGTGCCGTTGCCGATGGCAATCAGCTCCGCGCCGCTGGCCGCGACGAGGCGCAGCAGCGCCGACGCGAAGCGATCGGGCTGGTGCAGCATCCACGCGTCAGTGTGCAGCACGGCACCGGTGCGCGACACCGCGGCCACCTTCACGCCGGTGCGGAAGCCGGGGTCCAGCCCGATCACGATGCGCTCCCCCGCCGGCGCGGCGAGCAGGAGCTGCTCCAGGTTGCGCCCGAAGATGGCGATCGCCTCCTCGTCGGCGCGCGTCTTGAGCTCGAGGCGCAGCTCCACCTCGATGGAAAAGGCGAGCAGCCGCTTGTAGGCGTCCTGCGCGACGAGCGCGAGCTGACGGCCGGCACGACGGCCGTCAGTCACGCGCTCGGTCAGGCCGCGCACGATCTCGTCCGCCGGCGCGGCCACGTTCCACGACAGCACCCCTTCTTCTTCGCCGCGACGGATGGCGAGCACACGGTGTGACGGAATGCTGCCGAGCGATTCGGAGAAATCGTAGTAATCCTGGAACTTGCCGACTTCCTGCTCCTTGCCCGTCACGGCGCGTGACGCGACGCTGCCCTTCTTCCGCGTGAGCTCGCGCACCCAGCCACGATGGCCGGCGTCCTCCGCCACGCGCTCGCTGAGGATGTCGCGCGCGCCGGCGAGTGCATCGTCCGCCGTCGCCACCTCGCGCTCCGCATTCACGTACGAGGCGGCCGCCTGCTGTGCCGCGGCGTCATCGAGTGCGCCACCCCACAGCGCGTCGGCGAGCGGCTCCAGCCCGCGTTCGCGCGCGATGGTGGCGCGCGTGCGCCGCTTCGGTTTGTACGGCAGGTACAGATCCTCGAGCGCCTGCTTCGTCGTCACCGCCTCGAGCTGCGCGTCGAGCTCGGCAGTCAGCTTCCCCTGCTCGTCGATCGACTTCCGGATTGCCGCGCGCCGTTCGCCGAGCTCACGCAGGTAATCGGCGCGCTCCTGCACGGCGCGTAGCTGCGTTTCATCGAGCCCGCCCGTGGCTTCCTTGCGATAGCGGGCGATGAAGGGAAGCGTGTTCCCCTCGTCGAACAGCGTGAGCGCACCGGCGACGTGGCGCGGCGGAAGCGCGAGCTCGGCGGCGACGAGGGCGACGAGCGAGGGGAGGGAGACGGTCGAGGAAGACGACATCGGTGCTGCGACGCGGTGAGAGTGGCGCGGCGTGCGCGCGGAGGGAGGAGCAAGGTGGACGAAGCGCGCGCGCCAATCAACGGGTTGACAGGTGGACTGGTTGCAGGTGGCGACCAATGCAATCGTGACGACCAGCGAACGCGGCCGATGTGCACCGGCCGGCACGCGCCGTGCGACGCCGGACTCGACCACCCGGGAATCAGGAGTCCGCATGTCATCGCTTCGTAGCTTCGCCCTCTTCGCTGCCGCCATCGCCGTGGGCGCGTGCAGCCACGACAACCGCACTACCGCCGACTCTGCCTCCGGCGCGCTGGCCGGCGGCACCGACATCGGCCATCCGGTGAGCGTCACGCCGGCCGCGGGCGGTGCGGCGCAGGTGACCTCCACCGATGCGAAAAGCGTCCGGCTCGCCACGGAGTACAAGCTCACGCCGGAGAACTTCGCGCAGTTCGTGAAGGCCAGCGACAGCCTGGCCGTGCTGCGGCAGCACGACGGCATGGTGAAGGCACTGCTCAACGAGCAGATCACCGACGCGGCGACGGGGACCTACGTGTCGGGCAACAACGCGGGAGTGCAGCACCTGGAGTCGAACGCGAAGATCAACAACGCGATCGTGTCGACCGGCATGTCCGTGCCCGACTACTTCGTCGCCTCGATTGCCATTGCGCAGGCGGAGCGGTTCCTGGACGATCCGAAGGCCGCGCCGCCCACGCCGGCGCTCGGCCAGAACATCCAGTTCCTCCAGCAGCATCGGGCGGAGCTGCAGGCGATGCGGGAGCGCGACAAGGCCAGGTAACAGGTCGCTGCAACTGCGGGTACAGTGGGTCCATGACTGCCAGTTGGAACGGCAACGGCGTTGAACGCCGTTGCCGTTTCGCGTTTGGGCCCGGTGCGGGCCACTCGGTTAGGATCCCGCAATACGGGCTTGTCCGAACCCGAACCGGCCATGCATCCGTAGGGGAATCGAGCTCTGGGTGCCCTGTCCCCTCCCGTCGGAACCGCCCAGATTCCGATTCAAACCTTTCCCCCGGTCCGGGTATCCCATCCAGTGCACTGGGAACCCGGACGATTGATGACGGCAGTGGCCCTCCCCGAACCGACGACAGCCCCTTCGCCATTCGGTGTCGACCCGGACGTGGCCCTTGCGGCTGCGGGCGATCGCATTGCGTTCGAACGGCTCTACCGTCAGCACGTCAACCGCGTGTTCTCCCTCTGCGCTCGCATGGTCAACGACCGTACGCGCGCCGAGGAGCTCACCCAGGACGTCTTCGTCCGGGCGTGGGACAAGCTTCACCTGTTTCGTGGCGAATCCGCGTTCGGGACCTGGCTGCACCGCATGACCGTGAATCTGGTGCTGAATGCGCGAAAGACGGACGGGCGGCAGCAGGCACGGTACGAGGATGGTGAGGACGGCGATGGCGTCGACCTGCTGACGGCGCGGTCGCACTCACCAGGCGACCGGATGGATCTCGAGGCCGCAATCGCCAGGCTGCCGAAGGGAGCGCGACGGGTGTTCACGCTGCACGACGTGGAAGGGTACAAGCACGAGGAGATCGCCGAGATGCTCGGCGTGACGACGGGAGCGACGAAGGCGCAGCTGCACCGCGCCCGGCTCCTCCTGCGGGAGGCACTGAACCGATGACCAACCAACCGATGACCTGCGACGGCGTGGCCGACCGGCTCGCGAGCTACCTCGAAGGGGAGCTGCTGGAGCCGGCACGCCTCGAGCTCGAGGCGCACGCCGCGTCGTGCGCCGAATGTGGCTCGCTGCTCGCCGATCTCGATGCCATTCGGCGCGAGGCCTCGGCGCTGCCGATGCTGGAGCCGTCGCACGACCTGTGGTCCGGCGTCGCGGCGCGGATCGACGCGCCGGTGGTGGCACTCGGGGAATCGCCCCTCTCGCGACGGTTGGCGGCGCGCCACGCCTGGCTGCGTCCGTCACTTGCCGCAGCGGCGCTGGTCCTCGTCACGGCTGGCGTGACGCACTACTTCACTCGCGCTTCGTACGTGTCGGACGATCAGGCGATCGGCCGCAGCCAGCCGACGCGCGTGGCGCAGGGCACGCGCGCCGCGGCGCAGCCGGTGGTCAGCGTCGCACCGGCATCGAACGATTCGCTCGGTGCGTTCACCTCGTCGGGCAGCGAGAGCGCGACGCCGATCGATGCGCGCGGCGCTCCCGCGTCGAGCGCCAGTCCGGCGGCGCGGCTGGCGAGCGCCGTGCCGGCGATGAAGGAAACGCAGCCCGTATACGACGAGGAGATCGGAAAGCTGCGCGCCATCGTGAAGGAGCGGCGCGCCCAGCTCGACCCCAGCACGGTGGCAGTGCTCGAGCAGAGCATTGCCGTCATCGACTCGGCCATCGCGCAGAGCCGAGCCGCACTGGCCAAGGATCCGTCGAGCGGATTCCTCGCCACCCAACTGAACCATTCGCTCGAGAAGAAAGTCGAGCTGCTGCGCACGGCGGCGCTGCTGCCGTCGCGTACCTGAGGAACAACCATGAACCGCCCCATTGCATTCATCTTTGCCGTAGCGATGCTCGCGGCGCCGGCACCCGGTTCGGCGCAGGTCTCGAGTGAGGACGCCCAGCGCCAGCTCGAGCAGGCGCGTGAGCAGGCTCGCGCCGCTCGTGACAAGGCGCGCGAGCAGATGCGGGAGCAGCGTGAGAACGAGAAGCGCCTTCGCGACGCCGCGGGATCGCTCGACACCGTCGTCGCATTCGATGCGCGCGGTACGGTGATCGTGAACTGCCCCGACGGCGACATCGTCGTCACCGGCGGCACGGCGAACGAGGTACGCGTGCGGGCCCGGTCCGGGAGCGGCGCGATCCGCTTCACGAGCACCGGCTCGCGCGCCATTCTCGAGCCAGCAGCCGGTCGCCGCTGCAGTGACGGACGCTACGAGGTCACCGTTCCCGCCGGCGCGCGCGTGTCGGTCAGCAGCTGGAGCGGCAGCGTGTCGCTGCGCGGCGTGCGCGGTGACGCCGATGTCCACGCCCAGAGCGCCGACGTGACGGTACGCGACGCCGGCGGACGGCTGGACGTCGAGACGCTGTCCGGTGACGTGACCGTGCAGGGCGTGGCGTCCGACGCCGCCATCCACACCGTCAACGGCGACGTCACGCTCACCGGTGCCCGCGGCGACGTGGAGCTCGAGACCGTGAGCGGCGACCTGACGATGCGCGACGTAAATGCGAAGCAGGTGCGCACGCACACCACCAGTGGCGACGTCTCGTTCGCCGGCCAGATCCAGAGCGACGGGCGCTACGAGTTCAACACCCATTCGGGTGACGTGCACCTCACGCTGCCGCCGGACGTGGGGGCGCAGCTCAGCATCTCCACCTTCAACGGCTCGATCGACAGCGACTTCCCCATCACGCTGCGCGCCGGCGAGCACGGCATCGGCGCCAACAACGCCAAGCGCCTCAACTTCACCCTCGGGCAGGGCTCCGCCCGCATCGTCGCCGGCACGTTCAGCGGCGAGATCACTCTCTCGTCCACCACGCGTCGCCGCTAGGCGCGCCGCACCTTCAGGAGATTCGCGATGCCGCACCTCCGCACTCTGGTCCTCGGCGCGCTGCTGATGGCGCCGGCCGCGCTCGTGGCGCAGGACCGACAGACCGACAACAACGCCTTCACGCTCAACGAGCGCATCCCCGCCGGACAATGGATCCGCGTGCGCAACGTCAATGGCGCGCTGCGCGTGCGGCCGTCGTCGAGCGACCGCGTCGAGATCACGGCCACCAAGACCTGGCGCCGCGGCGATCCGAAGGACGTCCGCATCCAGACCTA
>Ga0157372_10001443_pt1 | contig 25710 bp, 21 predicted proteins | sample C55metaG_FD_115307 | JGI IMG/M metagenome (GOLD analysis project Ga0157372, IMG submission 115307) | Corn rhizosphere microbial communities from Kellogg Biological Station, Michigan, USA - C5-5 metaG | ecosystem: Host-associated > Plants > Roots > Rhizosphere > Soil | place: USA: Michigan...
CCGAAGCGCTCGGCGGAAATGGCCGCATCAAGAAGTTTCGCAGGGATGGCTGGGCCCGAGCGTGGCCGGTTGGCGTAGAGATGCTGTGCTACATGCTCTCGCACGAGGCCCATCATCGCGGGCAGGTGTGCATGCTGGCGCACCAGCTCGGGTGCCCACTGCCGAACAAAGTGACATCTGAAATGTGGAACTGGGAGAGGTTGTGGAAGGAGACCGGGCCTGCCCTCGATTCCAGGCTATGACGCTGGCCGCTAGCGAAACATTTCTCTGATTTGGCCTAATCTTTTACAATAGAGAGCTTTGCAGCGCCTCCGGCTCACCCCTGAGGCAGTCTTACCTGCTGCACGGATCCGACAATTGCGACAATCTGAGCCAAAAACTCCGGGGCGATACCTGTACTGGCGCGTCGAAGGCAGCCTGTTGGAGCTGACCACGGTGCGCCCGGTAGCGTTTTTCACCTGGAATGCCCAGAAGTTTACTGAACGCTGGATGCGCCGGGGCACGGTCTTGCTGATGGCCCTTTTGCGGCCGTTTCTCTACGTGCTGAACCGCACCTTCGCGACCAGGGTGGTTTATTCCATTCTGCGAGGCATCAGCCGTGACCGGTTGGATCTGCTCGGCAACGAATACTTTGAGTACAAGCTTAAGCCGCAGTTGAAACCCGAAGGCGTCGATCAATTGAAGAAGGCGGTGGCATCGGGTGCCGAAGTTGTGCTGGTGAGCCAGGGCCTGGAATACGTGATGCGGCCGTTGGCCCAGCATCTGGGCGTGAGGTGGATCGTCGCTAACCGTCTCGACTTTCGCGATGGCATTGCGACGGGACGTCTACTAGGTCCGGTCATTCGTCCGCGCGGAATCTTCGCCCGGGTGTCGTCGGCCGGCCCCGATGGGACGCGTTCCCCAAAACGCCTGGCGCATGATCTGCGCGCTCGTCCTGAGGTGATTGAAAGAGCTGTGATTTCTGCGCAGCGGGCCAATCCGCCGGTTGAGCGGCCCATCGTACAGTTCGAGCATGATCACCGTGAGGCTCCATTGTCAGTACGCGCAGCTTTTCACGGCAAACACGTCATGCTCATCGGCGTCACCGGATTCATCGGGAAAGTATGGCTGGCAAATACGCTGATGGATTTGCCCGATGTTGGGCAGATTTATCTGCTTATTCGCCGCCAGAAGTCCAATCCTGCCCAAAGCCGATTCGAAAAGCTCATTAGCGAATCGCCAGTATTCGATCCGCTCTACGCCAAATACGGCCACAAGCTTCTGCAATTTATTAACGATCGTGTACAGGTGATCGAAGGCGATGTTTCGCAGCCAGCCTTCGGAGTCGATCCCGCTACCGCCGCCGAATTGCGCAGCAAGTTAGATCTGATCATCAACAGCTCAGGTCTGACCGATTTCAATCCTGACCTGCGCGAAGCCGTAAGTTCCAATGTAGATGCGGTAATGAATATTCTGCAATTTGTTCGCGAGTCGGACCATGCCGGACTGCTGCATCTTTCGACTTGTTATGCCGCCGGAAGATGCGATGGCCGGGTAGACGAAATCCCTCGACCGGATTACACGCCGATCGGCCTGCCAGGGTTCGACGCCGAGCTGGAATGGAAGGCGCTTCATCGCAAAATTGATGCGATCCAAGCCAGCGCGGAAGGCCCGGTAGTCACCGAAGAACTGCGCCGTCAGGCCCTCGGCAAAGAACACGCCGCGAAAGATCTGCAGGGTGCTGCGCTTGAAAATCAAATTCGCAAGAACCGCGTTCGATGGCTGCGCAACGAACTCACCGAGGCAGGGAAGCGCCGCGCTCACGAACTCGGCTGGCCCAACACTTACACCTTTACTAAGAGCTTGGCTGAATCACTGCTGACCAAATATGGTCCAGACCTTCCGGTCGCGATCGTTCGCCCGGCTATCGTTGAAAGTTCTCTCGCGCAGCCGTTCCGTGGATGGAATGAGGGCATCAACACGTCCGCCGCATTGTCGTATCTGCTGGGAACTTTTTTCCGGCAGCTGCCAACCAACGAACGTAAGCGGCTCGATGTTATCCCTGTCGATTCAGTTTGCCGTGGTATGACCTTGATCGCCGCCGCGGTAATGCAACGTCGCCACGAACACGTTTATCAGCTCGCGACTTCAGTCACTAATCCATGTGATATGCGCCGCTCGATCGAGCTCACTTCGCTGGCGCACCGCAAACACTATCGCGCGCTCGAGGGGATGGAATACTGGCTACGCTTGCGTTTCGACGCGATTCCGGTTTCCAAAGAACGCTATAACCGCATGTCAGCTCCGGCGCAAAGGGCGATTATCAAATCCATTCAACGCGTGGCTGCGCCGTTTCCGTTCAAAAAAGCGCCGTTGGCCAAAGCCGATCGCAATCTAGAGAAAGTTGAAAAGCTCATCGAGCTGTTCGAACCTTTCATTCTTCTGAATGAACACGATTTCGTCGCCGAAAATGTCGAGAAACTTTCCTTCGCCCTGTTGCCGGAGGAAAAGCAACTCTTCGGCTACGACACCACCTCAATTGACTGGTGGGACTACTGGATCAATATTCACATTCCCGCACTGCGCAAATGGACGTATCCTCTCATCGAAGGGCGGCCGCTTGAGGCACGCCCAGCGCGCAACCTGCAGGCTGCAAGCGAAGCCGCGGCCGAAACCGTAAGAACCGGAACCAACGGAGCAACGTGGCGATATTCCTGACCGGATCCACTGGCTACATCGGCGGCTACATCGCCGCTAATTTGGTGCACGATCACGGCGCGTCGCTCAACCTGCTGGTGCGCGCGCGCGATCCGCATGAGGCTGAAAACCGCCTCTGGCGCGCACTTCAGCTGCATTTCGATTTCAAATCCTTTTACGAGTACCTGCAGACACGAATTCGAATTTTTCGCGGTGACCTGACGGACGAGAGATTTGGACTTTCGCGCGATGATTACGACCGGTTGGTCCACACCACTGATTCCATAATTCATTGCGCGGCATCGCTGAATCGCAAATCTGAGAAAAGTTGTTTGAACGTGAATCTGCGCGGCACGCTTGAGGTGGTGAAGCTCGGAATGCAGGTTGACCATTACCACGGCTTGCGCCGCTTCAGTCACGTGAGCACGGTTGCGGTGGCGGGTAAGCGTCAGGACGAGGTCGTCACCGAAGACAGGTCGGTTGATTGGAACCGGTCGGATTACGATCCTTACGCGCGCACCAAGAAATTCAGCGAGCACATGATTCGCGAGCTTCTTCCCGATGTCCCCAAGACAATTTTTCGTCCCAGCATTGTGCTGGGTGATAGCCGGCGCGCCGAAACCACTCAGTTCGACATGGTCCGTGCTTTTGTTTTTCTAGCCGGGCTTCCAGCATTGCCGCTGCGTTCACGCGATCGCGTCGATATTGTCAATGTAGATTTCGTTGCTGACGCGATTGCAAGCTTGCACGTGAAAGATCAAACCCAGTACGACACCTATCATTTGTCTTCTGGGCGGGAATCGCAGACCTTTCGCCAGATCACCGAATCATTGGCTGCGGCACAAAATAAGCGGGGGCCGATTTATCTGCCGTTTCTGCAAGGACCGTTCAGTTCATCGCTCGAGCTTGCCGCGCATCGCAAGAGCCCCATCGGACACATTGCTTCGCTGATGAAAGTTTTCATGCCGTATCTGACCTTCAACACCGTGTTTGATAATTCGCGAGTCACGTTTGAACTGGGCCGCAAGCCGGTGCCGTTCTCGCAATACAGTTATCCGCTTTTGAAATTCAGCCGCGATACGAATTTCACCTTCCCATATCAGCCCTGGCCGGCCAAAGTCGGAGGATCCGCCGCATGATGGATTATGTTCTCGAGGCCTGGGTCAGCGGCAACATCGAGCGTGCGAAAGCGGCATGGATACTGGGCGGAGGTGAACGCTGGCATCCGGGCAAGAAACTCAAGCTGCTGCTCGCCGGATACAACGGCACGCGCAACACCGGTTCTGATGTGCGCCCGCAAGAGACGGTCCGCCAGCTTCGGCACATTCTCGGAGCGGACAATGTCGAGTTCAGTGTGATGAGCCAGAACTTCGACCTGACTCGCGGATATTTTGAAGGCGCTCATCAAGTTCATTTGCCTGATATCTTCCCGCCATTTCTCGCCCGGGAAATTCCCAAACATCATGGCGTGATCGTGGTTGAGGGATCGGCCTTTAAAAGCAAATTCGCCAATGCGCTGACCACAATGATCATCGGCTCGCTCGGCACGGCCACGGCGCAGAACAAACTCGCGGTTGGGTATGGGTCTGAGGCTGGATACATGGATCCATCCATCGCGAAGATGTGCGGCCGCTATTGCAAAGACGCGCTGGTCATTACGCGCAACGAAGAATCGCGCACCATACTTCGCAAACTCGGTGTGCCAACGGAGTTAGGTACAGACACGGCTTGGACATTCGAGCCGCTTCCTCCCGAATATGGGCGCAAGGCCTTACAGGATGCCGGTTGGGACGGAAAGATGCCAGTGCTGATTGTTTGCCCGATCAATCCGTTCTGGTGGCCGGTGAAACCTTCGCTGGCGAAATACGCCGCCCGCGCAATCGGCGGTGCTTATAAGGACAGTCACTACCGCACCGTCTATTTCCACAAAGATGGAGCGGAAGTTGAAGCTGCCTTCGAACGTTATCTAACAGCGATTGCGAGAGCGGTAGACGCATTCCGCCAACGGCATCAGGTCTTCATTGCGCTGTGCGCTACCGAGCAGCTGGATACTCGCGCCTGCCGCCGGGTTTCCGAAAAGCTGGGCGGAGTCGCGGTATTCAGCTCCGAAAATCACGACATGTTTCAGATGGTAAGCATTCTTCGCGCTGGGCACCTGATGGCGTCATCGCGTTTTCACGGCATTGTGACCTCCATGCCGGCGCTGGTGCCGTCGGCGGGAATCACCATGGATGAACGCATCCGCAATTTGATGCGCGAACGCGGCCACGAAGATCTGCTGATGAACGTTGACGATCCCGACCTGGAGCCGAAACTGCTGGCCGCGCTTGAGAAACTCGCGACTGACGGTGACCGAATCGCAGACGGAATCGGTCGCACTGTGGTCAGAAATTTGAAGACCATGGCGCGCATGGGAGTCTATTTCGAAGAAGAATTGCGCCGGCGTTATCCAGAATTCCCCACCCGCAAAGGCGAATGGGGCTGGGAAGATTATTTGCCTCCGTTGGATGAAGGATTGCGCCGCCTGATCGGAATGTATCGAGAGAGCAAAATTTCCGCGTGAAGCAATAACAGCAGAGAATCTAAAGGTGTCTTTCCTCGACCAAATCTTCGCGCGTTTAGAATCGTCCGCTGATCAGGTGCTTCTCACTGAACTCCGAGAGCCAAGCCCGCTTCCCGTCACCGGGCGCGACTTCCTGAACATGATCTCCCAGGCCCGCGCTTTTCTGGTTTTGCGTGGACTGAAAAATGGTGATCGCTGCGTCTTGCTCGCCTCGAACAGCATTCGCTGGGTCGCGATGGATCTCGCCATCATGGCGGAAGGGCTGATCGTAGTTCCGCTTTATTCGCGCCAGGCGCCTGCGGAATTGGTTGCCATGATGAAGGATTGCTCGCCAGCGTTCATTTGCTGCGGCGACGCGGTGCTGCGGGAATCAATCCTTGAGCACTGGCCAGAAGCCCCGCCCCGAGCCTTGTTCGAGGAGATCTTCGCGCCGGGAAATAAAACTGAATCGCGGGCGGGGGCGCCCGCGCCACGCGATTCTGATATCGTGGCCATCATCTACACCTCGGGGACCTCTGGCGAAGCCAAAGGAGTGATGCTGACGGCGGGCAATGTTGGTCATATTTTGCAGTGCACATCCGGACAGCTTGACGTTTTGATGAAGCACCGGCCGGGCCAGGACCGCGCTTATCAATGGGCCCCGCTAAATTTTGCCGCGGCATTAATCACCACACTCACCAGCCTGTTGCGTGGCAGTTCAGTCTTCATGAATACCGATCTGACCAAGCTCGCTGGGGAGTTGCGCACGGTCGCGCCGGATTATTTTGTGAATGTGCCTGCGCTGCTCGAACGCGTTCGCAAAGCGGTCGACGAACAACTTTGGAAAACCGCTGGGATTGTGCGCACGATTTATCTCAAGGCTAAGGCCGCTTTCATGCGCAAGCAGGAAGGCAAAGCAACTTTTTCGGATTCTATTTGGCTGGCCGCGGCAAACGCCGGCGTGTTTCCGACTATCCGCAAAAAAATGATCGGCTCCAATTTGAAAGCTCTTATTTGCGGATCGGCGCCACTCAGCGTCGAAACACAACTCTTCTTCATGATGCTCGGCATTCCGGTGCTGCAGGTTTACGGTCTCACCGAAACCACCGGCATCTGCACCATGGATGATCCGCGCCACGTCGAGCCTGGACGAGTCGGCGCTGCCATCAGCGGAATTGAGATGAAAGTGGCCGAGAACAACGAGATCGTCGTCCGCGGGCCGAACATTTTTGCGGGATATTGGAACCGTCCTGACGAAACCGCGAAAGTGCTGCGCGATGGCTGGTTCCATACCGGTGATCAGGGAGAAGTGAACGCAGCCGGCAACTGGAAGATCGTCGGACGCATTAAAAACCTCATCATCCTCAACTCCGGCCACAACATTGCTCCCGAGCCGATTGAAGACGAGATTCTGGCGCATCTCCCGAGTGCTCAATTCGCAATCGTAATCGGCAATGGCCGCAGCTATCTAACTTTGTTGATCACCAGCGAAATCGGCGACAAGCAGGTGCAGTCCGCTCTGGACGCGGTCAATCCGACCCTACCGCACTATAAGCAGGTGCGGACATTCCGAATCATCAAAGAGCCATTCACTATTGAAAATGGCTTGCTCACCGCCAACGGCAAGCTCAAGCGCGACCTGATTGCGCGACATTTCGAGCCACAGATAGAAGAGATGTATGCCGTTAAGCAGAGCAGCACGGCGTAGACCTGCCGCCTCACACCTGGAGTTCCTGCACTCCGGTTACTTGCAGCCCGATCCTTCTCACGATGGAATGTAGGTTCGAGGAATCTCTATGGGACGCATTCTCGGATTTGCCGGCGTGCTTATCTCCGCCGCTATTGTGTTTTATCTTTACACCAAGCAAGCGCAGAGCGTGGCTTCAATCGGCGGCGGCACCACCATTCAGGCCGCCGAAAATATGACGGGCGTGAAAGGCGATCTGCTTGGCATCGCCAACGCCGAGCGCAACTTCAATGCGACCGAAGGGCATTACGGTTCGCTAGACGATCTCGTCTCCGGGCACTATTTGCCGCCAAAGGGTGACCGACCTCCGTTTTCATACGATATTCAAACCACCTCGAGCGGATTTCGTGTGACCGCCACCCGCTCGGGTCCAGGCTCGCCGAGCCAGATGTGGATCGACGAGACCATGGAAATCCAAAGCTCTAACTGATCTCGCGCGAATCGCAGCCACTGCCTCCTGCATCATTGACATGTGACTTCATCCCCTCGTCCCGCTGCGTGGAAACTTCTGCTGGCGTTCGCCATCATTTATCTCGTCTGGGGATCGACGTATCTTGCAATTCGCATCGGGGTGCGCGAAATTCCACCGTTCCTGATGGCGGGATTGCGATTCACCATCGCCGGCGCAGTCATGTGGGCGTGGATGCGCGTGACCGGAACGCCTTCGCCGACTCTGCGCGAGTGGCGAGACGCGAGCGTCCTGGGAACGTTGATGTTCCTTATCGACTATGCGTGCTTGTTCTGGGCGGAGCAGCGCGTCCCATCGGGCATAGCGGCCGTGATTCTGGCGATGATTCCGGTTTGCATCACTCTGCTCGAAATCACCTTTCTTCGAACACAGCGGTTGACGCTACGACTCGCGATGGGCTTGGGAATTGGCATCGTTGGGGTGGTGGTGCTCATGAATCCGTCCGGCTCACTGGGTGAAGCTCCGCTTGATCATCGCGGTGTGATCGCTCTGCTGGTCTCGTGCTGCGGATGGTCGGCCGGAACCATCGTCACCGGGCGCCTAACGCTGCCCGCATCAAAGCCTATGAGTGCCGCCGCACAAATGCTCTCCGGAGGAGTGCAATTATTGGTTCTCGCTGCTGTTGCGGGCGAGTTCACTCATTTCCGCGCCCAAGATATTTCGTCTGGCGCGTGGTTGTCGCTGGTTTATCTCATCATTGCGGGCTCGATCATTAGCTATACAGCTTACGTTTGGCTGCTACATTACGAATCGCCCACCAAAGTTGGAACCTACGCTTACGTTAATCCGGTGGTCGCAGTGATTTTGGGCGCGACGATTGGAGGCGAAAGCATGGGCCGGCGAACCATTTTAGGGACGGCGCTGATCTTGATCAGTGTGGCGGCCATTACCACGATCAAGCGGAAACAGGTTCCGGCAAATGCGAATGTAAGCAGGGAATCGGGACTGACAGCGGTTGGTGACAGTTAAACGTGAGCCTGCCTGGTTCTTAGCGTGGCGATGGTGCTGAGCGCCGCCACGATACAAATTAAGCTCAGCGACGTAAGACAAAGAATGCACCAGACGCCCAGCACAAACTTCTCAACGTATGCCAGATAAAGTGCGAACCCAAACCCGATGATGGACCCCATGAGCAGCAGAACCGGCGTCCGACCGAGGTTGCGATAAGCCGTCGCCAATATCGCCACCAGCAAATACCCAACGATTCCAATCAGAGCTACCGGTACCCCCAGCACAGTCGAGTACGAGCTCCGGTTCACCAGATCGCAATTGAACGAATTGCTGAAATTGCAAAATGATGTGGTGGATGTGGCGAAGTGCTCATACAGCGAAACCGAAGAAACGGCTATCCCAGCGATGGCGACCAGTGCGATGGCCGTCATAAGGGTCGACGCCGCAGTGCGACGTTCGGGATTGCGACCGGATTCAGTCATGGCAGTTTGCATCCAGTTTTTTCGCCGAGCGCCTGCAGGTGCAGAGTGCCTTCGGCGCGGGTGCCATCGGAAAATTGCCAAGTTGGAAAATTCTTTATACCTGCCTGCTTACAAGTATCGTTTTCTGTGCGCTGCCCTGGCGCGCTGCACTCAACGTAATTGACATACTGAAAGGCGTAGCCGAAGAGTTCTTTCTGGTCCTGGCAATGCGGACACCACCACGCTCCATACATCTTGGCGCCACTTTTATTTGTGCATTTCGCGAACCCATCCAGCGTGCTGACCGGTTTGCGGTAGTAGGCAAAATAATAAATTGCCCACGCGACGATCAGGACAGCCACGGCAACTGCAAGCCAGGTCAGTTGCGGGGCGGCATGGGGCGCGGCGGGATGTTTTTCGTTTGGATCAGACATCGTGGAATTCTTATACCACGACATTAAGGGCGCGGGGCAGCACATCAAGGCTCTCGCAGTGCACCGTGATGACCTCACCATCCACCATCACGTCAACGGGGTCCGCGAGATGAAAATCTACACGGCGGACTTTGCGCACCTCGGCCAGTGGATGACGTGTGTGTGTGCCGTCGTAAAGCGTGGGGAGGTTGCGAATCAGGCCGACGCGTCCAATCGGTCCCCAGCGGACATACTCGATCAACCCATCATCAGTTGCGGCATCGGGCGCGATCATCATGGTCCCACCGGTAAATTTGCTGTTGTTGAAAGTTAGGAACAGACAGGGCCGCCGGTCGATGATCGGGTCGCCATCGACGCTCAAAGGAAACGGGCGGCGGCGAAATCGCGCTAAACAAATAAAAATGGAAGTTTGATATCCGGCTTCGCCCCAACCGCTGAAGCTGCGGGAGCGCATGGTCGCGACGTCGGCAGTGAAGCCCACGCTAAGGAGATTGATATAGTGCAGAACGCCGTTGCGGTGTCGCAATCGCAGCACATCGCACTTGCGCGAGCGTCCGGCGGCGAGTGACTCCATCGCGTATTCCACGCCCTTGTCGCTGAAATCACGAAGAAATGAATTGCCGGTTCCCAATGGAAGAAAGCCCAAGGTCGGCGGTTCCGCGCCATCGGCCATTGGAAACAGCCCGTTCACAATTTCGTACGAAGTTCCGTCGCCCCCGACCGAGATGAACCGTCGATATCCCTGAGCCCAAGCCTGGCGCGCGATTTCGGTGGCATGACCCAGCGCGGAGGTCTCACGAGTGTCGACTTGAATGTTCGCGGCCCGCAAACGTTCGAGCGCAGCAGGGAGAAGTTGGCGGGAGCGTCCGCCGCCCGCCGCCGGATTCACAATCGCCAGATATTTATTTATTTCCGTCAAAGTTCTTTGACAGCGGACCGTTCTAGTGAAGTTCTAATATCTTCGGCCAGCTCGTTACGTTTGATCTTCAATGAAGCCGTACGCGGAAAATCTTTTCCCCAAACCACGTAACCTGCGACCCGTTTGAAATCCGGCAGGCGCCGGTTGCGAGCGACTATTTCGTCCTTCAATGAATCGGTGAACTCCTGATTCTCCAGGCGCACGATCAGAACCAGCATCTCTGTGCCGAGTTCTTTCTTCGGCCAGATGTAGTTCGCCGCGAAAACGCAATATTCCTTCACTGCAAGCCCATCAAAGGCAGTCTCAATATCCTCGGGATAAATATTCTTGCCGCCCTCGGTGACGATCATGTTCTTCTTGCGCCCAAGCAATTGCAGATGACCGGAACTTTCGAGTCGGCCTAAGTCTCCAGTGAGCAACCAGCCATCAACCACAGTCTGCGCCGTCAGTTCGGGATCATCGAGGTAATGCGACATGATGGTCTTGCTATGAGCAGCGACTTCGCCGACGCCCTCCGAATCTGGGTTCAAGATGCGAAGCTCGACACCCGGCAGCGGCTTGCCGACGGTGTCGGCGCGAAACGGCTTCAGATCGTTCAAAGTGAGAACGGTGCAGGCTTCGGTAAGTCCGTAGCCGTTGGCAACGGGAATTCCCAGCTCGTAGAAAAATTGCAAAGTCTGCGGATCGATGAACGCGCCGCCGGTAAACATCGCGAGCAGTTGTCCGCCGAACGCTTTGTGCACCTGACCTAGAAGTTTGCGGCTCATTTCTACGTTGGGGCGTTTTCGAGTCAACGCTTTGTTGATGGAGATCATGAAGTTGAGCACGAATCGCTTGAACGATGGCAGCCCCTCGAAGTTCGATCTGAGCCCGCGCTCGAGATTCTTGAGCACCATCGGTACCAGGCTGACATAAGTGATCCGATAGCGAACAAATGCATCGCGCACAAATTCCGGACGCAGCGTGCGCAGGTGCACCACGCAGGCGCCGCACACAAACGGTCCAATGAATCCGACCATGAAATCGATGGCGTGATTTGTGGGCAGAATGCTTAGGTAGCGCACTCCAGGCCAGAACGGATACCACGCAGTGAGCGACTTGCACTGCTCAAGGTAATTTTCGTGTGTGAGGACACAGCCTTTCGGACGGCCACCAGTTCCCGAGGAGTAGACGATACAAGCAGGATCCTGGCGTTTTCGTGAAATAAGCAGAGGCTCACCCTTGCGGCGGAATTCCTCCCAACGATAGCCTCCGCGAAGATCGGCGCTGGGCGGGGCCTCGGTGACCAGAACAATCTTGACCCTGTGATTTTTGAATTCCGGGTCCTGCGTAATCGCGCGCCACAGGTGATATTCGATCACCATAAACTTTGCTTGCGAGTGGGCCAGCAGTTGCAAGTGCTCGGAAGCGCTCAGCTTGTAATCCAATGGGACCAGCACGCCGCCACTCTGTAAGATCGCGTACGCCGAGATCAGCCATTTCGACTGATTGGTCATGACGATCGCGGTGCGATCTCCGGCGCGCAGTTCCGCATCCTGCAGAGCACGGGCCAGCGGCGACGCCAGCAATTTGAAATCCGAATAAGTGAGGCGGGTGCGTTCGCGTTCGCGGTCGGCCTCGATCAGGCAAGTCTCATTCGGCCAGCGGTCTAAAGCATCGCTGAGCGCCGCGCCGAGAGATGAGTATCGATCGAGATCGAGCATGAAAGTCTATTTCACCACGCGTGCACAGCGATGCAGACTAAGCGATTCCGATTTCCTGTTTGTAATTCAATGTGGGGCAATAGGTCGTTACGCTCTGGTCTCATCAATGATAGTCAGGCCTAAAGCCTGGATTGGATCCGTTCCGCCAAGGTCCTGAAGTCTGAAACCCCCTGCATTTCGTAATCCGGCAGTTCGATCTTGAAATGTTGTTCCAGGCGCGTGAGCAAACTGAGCGCCTGCAGGCTGTCGATACCAAGTTTTTTGAAGAAGTCATCATCGGGAGCCAGGCTTTGCCGCGGGACTTTGAACTGGGCGGCTGCCAGCTCCAGAACTTCATCCAACGTTTGCTGTTGCGTCTGCACTGTGATCCCCTCGGTGTCCAGTCCAACCCACGCTTACGGAAGATAAGGCTGCGCGTTGGTGCTCTCCACGAATTTCTTCAGTCCAGCTTCAACTGCTGGCTGCGCGAACAACTCGCAGAAAAGTTCGATCTCCCGCCTCAACTCATCGTACGGTATTGGCTTAATAAATTTCTTAGCCGCAGCCGCGGTGTTGCGATCAAACTTGCCCATCTGCGCCGCCGTTGCCCGTGCCACCCGAAGAGCTTCGCCCTCGCCCACTACCTGACTGGCCAGCCCGGTCTGCTGGGCTTTGCCGGCATTAAAGCTGCGACCAGTAAGCAGCAAATCACGGACCACCGCATTCCCCAAATCCCGCTTCAACCGCGGAATTCCGCCAAAGCCCGGAATCAGACCAAGCCGGAGTTCTGGGAAACAGAATCGCGCGGTTTTGTCGGCAATGATCAGGTCGCAAGCCAGCGCCAGCTCTAGCCCACCGCCGAAAACAATCCCATGTACCGCCCCAATCGTCGGCAGCGGGGAAGCATCCAGCGTATTCATGACGTGATGAATGCGTTCCAGAAAATCTTGCACACCCGCAATCGCGTCCTTCTTCTGCATCTCCTGTGAGCGTTGATACAGCTCTCGCAGATCGGCCCCAGCACAGAATCCGCACGCCAGATTGCTGTACAGAATCAGCGCATGGGCGCTTTGCTCCAGCTCCGGAAGCGCCGAGATGAACTGCTCCAGTTCTTCCAGGCACAAGGAGCCAATCTCATTGCAGGGGTCGCGCTGCAACCCAAGTTCAATGACCCCGTCTTTGATGGCCCAGGATAGGGCTTGCCCACGAAATTGCTTCATGACGACGAAACGACAGCATACTAGAAAACACCGCTTATCTGCGCAGGTTCCAAGCCTTTGGATTCACCGTCGACCTCACAGCTTGCACTAAACTAGATTCAATGGACCTGGTTATATCCCACCTGCGGCGCTGGTTTGCAGTGGCGGCGGTCGCACTCTGCCTGGTTGTGCTGGCGGTCTATTACCATGCCCGGCATAACGTGCAGAACGCGTTAACTCAAGTCCCCGACAAGCTGGGCATTCAGGTCCAACAGAGCGCTCAGGATTTCACTATATCCAAGTCCGATCAGGGCAGGACCCTCTTCAAACTGCAGGCCAATAAAGCGGTGCAATACAAGGCCGGCGGTCGCGCTGAATTACACGACGTGACCATCACGATCTACGGACGCGACTCTACGCGCTTTGATCAGGTTTACGGCAAAGATTTCGAGTATGACCAGCAGTCCGGTGACGTTATCAGCAAGGGAGAAGTTTCGATTGACCTGCAAGGAAATCCGAAGGGGGAGGCAAATCCTGATCAGGCGGCGCCCAAAGAGCTGAAGAATCCCATTCACATTAAAACTACTAACCTGGTCTTCAATCAGAAGACTGGTGACGCATGGACGCCTTCTTTGGTCGAGTTCTATGTTCCCCAGACCAGCGGGTCTGCAATCGGCGCGAAATATTCTGCGCAGGATAGTTTGCTTACCCTGCAATCCCAGGTGCGCATGACCGTAGGGCAAACGTCGCCTTTAAAAATTCTGGCGCAGCATGCGGTCCTGGGTAAGACTCCGCGGCAAATCGTATTGCAGTACCCGCAGACCGAATCGCGACAGGGGAAAGGGCAGGCCGATGAAGCGACGTTGTTCCTCCGCGAAGACAACTCGCTGGATCATGCGATTGCCGTTGGCAACGTAATGATCGACTCCATGGGGTCGCATCCCTCCAAGGAGCAACAGTCTTTAGCCAATTCCAGCTTGCACCCGAGCTCTGCGATGGCGGTATCGCACGCAACTTCGCAGAAATTAGAAGTCGCGATGGCCCTGCATAATCAGATCAGATCGGCGGTTTTTTCAGGCGACGTTCACCTCAGGACCGAAGGGCTGCAGCCCACAGAAAGCACAGCCGGACAGGCGGTGCTCTCTTTCAAAGGACGCAACGTGCTTACCAAGATCCACGCCGATCAGCAGGTCAAGCTAATGCAGCATCAAGGTTCCGGAGCAAAAGCTCAGGATGTTGCAGTGGCCGCACCGGCTATCGATATGTTGATTGCAGGCGGCAACCGCCTCACTCTCGCCGAGACATCCGGCCCACCTGAAATCATTCTGCTTCCTCCCGACGGAAAACCGGGAGCGCAAACCCGCGTCACCGCTGACAAATTCGTGGCGCGATTCGATTCCTTGGGTCAGATCTCACATATTCACGGCGAGGCGCACGCGCGTGTGGTCACAACCGAACCGCCGCAAAATAATGTTCCTCAGCCAGAGCGTGTGAGCACCAGCAACAGCATTGACGGATATTTTCTTCCGGGCACCGGAATCGAAGCGCTTCTGCAAACTGGACACTTCACCTACCAGTCGGCAACGCAGCAGGCGTTTGCCGATCGTGCGCGTTACACGCCGTCCGATCAAATTCTGGTGCTTAACGGCACTCCGAGAATTCTCGACTCAGGTATGGCAACCACGGCGCGCAGCGTGAAACTCAATCGTGCGACCGGCGATGGGTTCGCCGAGGGTGACGTGAAGACCACATATAGCGACCTTAAAGCTCAACCTAACGGAGCACTCCTGGCGTCGTCCGATCCGATCCATGTAACGGCGGAGAGCATGACGGCGCACAACTCACCATCGACTGCAACCTACAAAGGCAATGTGCGGCTTTGGCAAGATGCGAACATGGTCGAAGCGCCGACAATTCAATTCCAAAAGGACGAGCGCACCATCGTGGCTGATTCGAATTCGCAACAGAGAGTCTCGACCGCGCTTACGTCCACCGACAAAAGTGGCAAATCGACACCTGTTCACGTCACCTCGAACCATCTCGTATATCGCGACGCAGAAAGGCTGGCGCATTACGAGGGCGACGTTCTCGCCCGGGGCCAGGATATGAACGTTACGTCCAACCAGATGGACGTTTTTTTCGCCCCCGCCAACCAGTCGTCGGCGAAAGAATCAGCCGCGGGAACCCCCGCAAAACTAGAGAAAATTATTGCTTCGGGATTAGTAATTGTCACCCAGCCTACCCGTCACGCCAATGGCGAGAAGCTCACCTATACCTCTGAAGATGATAGGTTTATCCTCACCGGCGGTCCGCCTAGCATTTTTGATGCCGAACGAGGCAAGATTACCGGGGTTTCGTTGACTTTGTTTAGACGCGATGATAGGGTCATCGTTGATGGCAATAGCAGTTTGCCTGCCGTTACAAACACTCGAGTGGTACGGTAAATGCAAACCCTGGCCGCCGACGAGATCTGTAAGTCCTATCGTGGTCGCAGGGTTGTAAGTGGGGTCAGCCTTAGCGTTCGACAGGGCGAAGTTGTTGGTTTACTTGGGCCTAACGGCGCTGGCAAAACCACTAGCTTTTACATGATTGTCGGCCTGATACCCCCAGACACAGGCCGCATCCTCATAGATGAGGAAGAGATCACCGACGAGCCTATGTACCGGCGGGCCCGGCAGTTCGGGATCAGCTATCTCCCCCAAGAAGCGTCGGTTTTCCGGAAGCTTACGGTCGAGGAGAACATCCTGGCCGTGCTGGAAGCGCAGCCGGTTTCCTGGCATGAGCGCCGGGAAACGATGGAGCAGTTGATCGATCAGTTGGGTTTGGAACATATACGCCTGAACCGTGGTTATGCGCTTTCTGGCGGGGAACGACGTAGGGTTGAGATAGCAAGGGCGCTTTCGATTAAGCCGAAGTTCATCCTGCTGGATGAGCCTTTTTCGGGAATCGATCCCATTGCCGTACTCGATCTGCAGAAAATCATCAGCAGTATGAAGTCTGCTGGGATTGGCGTTCTGATTACGGACCACAATGTACGCGAGACGCTTTCGGTGACTGATCGCGCGTACATCATTAACGACGGCAAGATATTCCGTCACGGGTCGCCGGAAGAGTTGGGAAACGATCCGGAAGTGCGCAGAGTTTATTTGGGAGAAAGTTTTAGTTTGGTGTGAAAAAGTCGTGCGTCGCACGTCGTCGGTCGGCCGCTGAGTGATGATGTGGAGGGTGCGCGGGACGGCTGGAACTCCCAGCCAACGGCCAAAGGCGAACGAGCAGCGACGAAAAACGCAGAACGCACGACGCAGAACACACGACAGTTATATGGTATTACTCCAGCCAAGGCTACATTTAAAAGTTTCGCAGAGGCAGATTCTTACCCCTGGCCTCGTGCAGATGGTCAGCGTGCTTGCGCTCAACAAACTTGAGCTCAAAGACATGATCACTGCCGAAATGGTCGAGAATCCAGTTCTCGAGGAACTCGAAGATGCCGTTCCGCTCATCGACGATGTCGGCCGTCGCGAAGAAGAGCGCGAACGCGCTTCGGCTGCTGAGGAAGCCCCGCCGACTCCTGATAAGAAAGATCCCTTCGAAGAAATTGATTTCGGTTCGTTTTTTAAAGATTATCTTGATCCCGGCTTTCGCAGTCCTGGAGATTTCGAGGAGATCGAGCGTCCGTCATTCGAGAATTTTCTATCCAAGCCTAGTACCCTGACCGATCATCTGGTTTGGCAGCTCGGGTCCATTCCCACGACTCCCGCGGTCCGTGAGGCTGCCGAGTTGATCATCGGCAACCTCAACGAGGAAGGCTATCTCATCGCCAGTGATGACGAGCTGCTGGGAATTACGCCGGCAGCACCGCCCGAAGTTGATGCCGCGAAATCCGAAAACGTGGTCAAAGAAGCCGCCGCTTTAGGACTGGCGGCCTTGGGAGATGAGCAATCGTCGAATGATCTTGATTCGCACGAGAGTGGCGAAGATGATACTGAGCTTCTACCGTCTGACGGCTGGAGTGCAAGCGGAACTTCTGATGGATTGCGATCTTCTTCGAACGGAGCATCTGCCGCCGCCACTGCACCTGCAGTCGATACGAACGCGAGCGTGCCGCCCGCGAAGAATGGGTCGCGTCCGGTCCCAAAGGTAAATTTCAATCAGCAAGATTTGCACGAAGCCATCGAGATCGTTCGGCAGCTTGATCCGCCGGGCGTGGCTTGCCGCGATTTGCGCGAATGCCTGCTTGCCCAGTTGCGCTATCATCAGATGCAACTCGGCAAGAACGCCAATGGTACGGCCCAGATACTCACTGACGCCCTTGCCCTGGTCGATCAGCATCTGCGCGCGCTGCAGAATAAGCAATATAAGGAAATCTCGCGAGCCATCAATCGTCCTATCGAGGCGGTGCAAGCCGCGTTGGAATATGTCCGTACTCTCGATCCGCGGCCCGGACTGCGGTACAACATTGTTCAGCCGCGCCTGATCGAGCCGGATGTCGCTCTGGTAAAGCACGGCGACGAGTGGTTGGTCATGATGAACGATGACGACGTGCCCACGCTTCGGCTGAATCCCGCTTACCGGAAGCTGATGACCCGCGATGGCAACGACCGCGATACGCGCAACTACGTCAAAGAGCGGTTCAAAAGCGCGATCCAGCTCATTAAGAACATCGAGCAACGCAAGCAGACTATTCTGAAAGTGTGTTATTCCATCGTTGATCGTCAGCGCGATTTCCTGGAAAGAGGCATCGACGAACTCAAGCCGATGATGATCAAAGAAGTCGCGGAAGAGATCGGCGTGCATCCTTCGACGGTTAGTCGCGCGGTTGCCAACAAATATGCGCATACGCCGCAAGGTGTTTTCGAGTTGCGCTATTTCTTCAGCGAGAGCGTCAATGGACCTGAAGGCGGAAACACATCGCTGCTGATTCTTAAGCGCCGGGTAAAGAAACTCATCGAAGACGAAGACACCAGCAAACCCTTGACCGACGAACAAATCACCCGCATCCTGCAGTCCCAAGGCATTCAAGTAACTCGCCGCACGGTTGCCAAGTACCGCGAAGACATGAAAATTCCCAGTACCCACCAGAGAAGAGTGAAGAAATAACTTTTACCGTTAGCTTTTAGCTCTTAGCAATTAGCCACCACAAAAACGGTCGAGCTAAAGGCTTAAGAGCTGCGATTCCAGTTCTGACGGGATCACCAGAGGCGTACACATGAATGTGGAATACACCGGCCGGCATTACGAAGTGACCGCGGCTGACCGCAAGGAAATCGAATCCGGCCTTAGCAAAATCAAGAAAATTCTCCGTGGCGGATTTGAGAGCAAGGTCGTACTTGCCCTGGAAAAGCACCGCCACAAAGCCGAAATCGCCATTAATTCGCGCGTCGGCGATCTGGTTGCGCTTTCCCAGGCTAAGGATATGAAGGCTGCGATCGGTAGTGCACTAGAGCATCTAGAAAAGCAAGCGCTCAAAAACAAAACCCGCATCATCACAAAGAAGCGGCGTAATCATAAAAACGTAGATAGGAATGACGAAATTGCCACGCCAGTTGCTTCGACTTCGCTCAGGTCGTCGGCAGCCGCTTCCTCCACCGTCTCAATGGTCGTGCACAAATTTCCCGCCTTCGCAAAGTCGACTGAGGTCCATTTAGTGCGCTCTGACGACGCGGTCGCACTTCGCCCTATGACTTTAGAAGAAGCCATTAAAGAGGCCCATTTTCGCGATCGCGACGTTTTTGTCTTTCGCGACCCCAAAGGGAAGCTCATGATCCTTCATCGCACCCGAGACGGCAAAATGGAGTTGATCGAAGCACCATAAAATGCCGCGCAATGTTTAGTGAACCGGTGCACGCTCACATACACAATCTGGCGAAGCGTCCACAGCGTGCGGTAGTCTGAAGCCAGTGCAAATTGCAAGTCCTCACAATAAACAATCGGCGCAGAATGGCGGAGAGCATTCGTCCAAACCGCCCTTTCGGCAGTCAATTTTCTTCATCGTCCTTATCGCTTTCGCGCTGAGACTCGCGGTCATTTTCGTTGGCCATACTTATCGCATCAATCCGCTGCGCGATCACTTTCAGTTCGGCTGGGAAATGGGACGCATCGCGCGCTCAATCGTTCATGGGCAGGGATTCAGTTCACCCACCGACTTGGAGACGGGGCCAACCGCCTGGGCAGCACCGGTTTATCCCTACGTTATAGCGGGCGCGTTCAAAATATTCGGCCTCTACACACGCGCCGCTGCAATTGCGATGCTCGTCTTCAATAGTATTTTCGCCTCGCTTACCTGTTGGACGCTTTTTCTAATTGGCACCCGCATTTACAACGAGCAGGTCGGGCGCGCTTCGGCATGGACCTGGGCCGTATTTCCTTATGTGATTTATTGGCCGGTACGAATTATCTGGGAAGTCAGCTTTTCGACATTTTTGCTGAGCCTCGCCTTGTGGCTGACAATCCGCCTTGCCGACAGCGCGCGCCGCCGCGACTGGATCATTTATGGGTTGTTGTGGGGACTGATTCTTCTGACCAACACCACGATCGTGATTCTCCTGCCGTTTTTTCTGGCATGGGTAATCTATCGCGCTCCGCAAACTTCACGACAGTATTCCGGAGCAGCAATTATGCTGCTGGTTGCGGCGCTTTGCATCACGCCCTGGACGATCCGCAATTACCAGGCTTTTGGGCGCTTCATGTTTATTCGCGACAACCTCCCGCTGGAATTGCATGAGTCGAACAACGACGAGTCTTCAGGGCTCTGGACGCGCAATGAACACCCCGGCAACGATCCAATTGCCATGAAGCGCTTCCAGGAAATGGGTGAAATTCATTTCATGGATTCCGAAAAAGTTCAGGTCCACGAATTTATTCGGCAGAATCCGGGGAAGTTTGCGCTGTTTACGTTAAAGCGAATTTGGTATTTCTGGGCGGCTCCTCCGCAGACGGTCATCGTGGCCGGTTATGAGATGTGGATCGCGAGACACGTGGAATTTCTGCTGGAGGCACTATTCGCCTTTGCTGGATTAATTCTGACATTATGGCGGCGAAATCCCTACGGCTGGCTTCTGGCGCCATTCTTGCTCATCTACCCGTTGCCGTACTATCTGGTGAATCCCTTCCAGCGCTACAAGCACCCCATCGAGTCAGTCATGCTGATTCTGATCGTGTACGTGCTGTGGGAAGCGAAGGCGGTGAGAATCAATTGGCGCAGACAGCGCGCCTGATCATTCGCTCCCGAATTTGCACGACTTAATTGGTCCACAGCACAAAATAGAGATTTATTGCTTCCACAGCTTCATCTCTCACTTAAATTAGATTATGCGTTCGATTCTGCAGAAGAAGGGCCTGCGTTTCATCTTCGCCGCCAACGTCATTTCGATGATTGGCAGTGGGATGAACTCCGCCGCCGTTGCCTGGTACATTCTGCAGGCCACGCACTCGGAAATTGCGCTGGGCACGTTTGCGGTTGTGCAAACCCTGCCGGCAATTCTTCTGCTCCCGTTCACCGGCGTAATTATTGATCGCGAAGACCGTCGCCGGCTGGTGATGGCTCTCGACATAATTCGCGCGGTGGTCATCGCCATCGTCGCGGTTCTCGCCTTCGAAGGCAAAGCCAAAGTCTGGGAGCTTTACGCCATGAACATGCTGGTGGCCGCCGGCTTCTGGATGTTCTGGCCGACCATCACTGCGCTCATTCAGGAAATGACTCCCGACGACGAATTCGTTCACGCCAATACGTTTCTGCTCGCCGGTGTGCAGGGAGGCTGGCTCATCGCCGGTGCGCTGGTCGGTTTCGTCTATAACAAAATCGGTCTCGGCGGAGTACTGCTGCTCGACGTCAGCAGCTATGCGCTTTCTTTTCTATGCTATTTTGCCGTTCGCAAAGGGCGGCACGTAGTTCCGCGTCCGGCCGAATTGCACAATGACATCGTTGCCGCCGAAGGCGCAGTGCAGAAATTCTTCCGCGAGTTGCGTGACGGCATTCACTTTCTTCGCGGACATCGCGAGATTGTTCTGCTGGGCATCAGCTGGGCGCTGTTTCTCTCCGCCATGATGACCGGAGTTGTGGTCACGCCCCCCTTGAGTGACAACGTCTATCACAAGGGTGCCGTAGGCTACGGTTGGCTGAACGGCGGGTGGGGCGTAGGTGCATTCCTCAGTGCGTTTTATGCGCCCAGGTTCATCAAGAAATTTGGTGCACGAAGGTCGATCGCGATTTCCCTCGGAGTTCTCGCAGTATTGATGACCTCAGCGCCCACCATGCCGGTTCTAGCGTTGGCAGTCGTCGTCTACGCGCTAATGGGTTCTGGCCGTGGTATCACCGGCGTAGCCATGAACACCAGTATGATGGAACAGATTCCGCAGCACTTCATGGGGCGGGTGCAGAATACGTTTTATTTCGCAGGAACGCTGTTGCAGGTTCTGCAGTCGTACCTAGTCGGAGCAGTCGCGCAACGAAATCTGATCGCAGGCTTTTCGGTGATTGGCTTCGTTTACGCGATTGGATTTATTACTGCAACCTGGCCTGTTCGCATAAATCGTCCCTTGGAACTCACGCCGGCTGAGTAGCTCGATTCGATATTGCTCTCATCTTGCCGCGTATAATTAAGGCTCCAGGAAAACTCAGAGGAACTATTCATGCCTTCTCCCAACGGCAATAACGGTAGCGGTCCCAACGGCAATGGACATAACGAAAGCGGTGCGCCCAAGCTACGCGCGGAATGGATCGCAAAACGCAGATCGCAGAATACTGACGGCAATTTCTCCCAAATGCGTTATGCGCGACGGGGTGTTGTAACTGAGGAGATGCAATACGTTGCCACACGGGAAAAGATTGCGCCAGAGTTGGTCCGTGATGAAGTTGCGCGTGGGCGCATGATCATCCCTGCGAACATCAATCATCCTGAGCTGGAGCCGATGGCAATTGGCGTGGAGTCGCTTTGCAAGATTAATGCAAATATTGGCAATAGCGCGGTCACATCCAATATCGACGAAGAGTTGAAAAAGCTGCACACTTCCGTTCATTACGGGGCTGATACCGTGATGGACCTCTCAACTGGCGGCGACATTCATCAGATTCGCGAGGCCATTCTGCGTCACTCTCCGGTTCCGATTGGCACTGTGCCGATTTACGAAGCGGTCTCACGGGTGAAGCGGATCGAAGATCTCAACGCTAATGTAATGCTTGAGGTAATCGAGGAACAAGCGGAGCAGGGCGTTGATTACATGACCATCCATGCCGGTGTGCTAGTGCAGTATTTGCCCCTGGTTTCGAAGCGCATTACCGGAATCGTGAGCCGTGGAGGCGCCATTCTCGCGCAGTGGATGGCGCACCATCACAAGCAGAATTTCTTATACGAGTGCTTTGACGATATCTGCAAAATTTTTGCCAAGTATGATGTTTCGTTTTCGCTCGGTGACGGACTTCGTCCGGGATGTATTGCTGACGCTAGTGACGCAGCTCAGTTTGCCGAACTCAAAACGCTTGGCGAACTCACAAAAAAAGCCTGGGAATACGACGTTCAAGTAATGATCGAAGGCCCCGGCCACGTTCCGCTCGATAAAATCAAAGAGCAAGTCGATAAAGAGCGCGAGCTTTGCTATGAAGCTCCGTTTTATACGTTGGGCCCGCTGGTTACCGACATTGCGCCCGGCTACGATCACATCACCTCAGCCATTGGCGCGGCCATGATCGGATGGCACGGCGCAGCCATGCTCTGTTATGTCACGCCCAAGGAGCACCTCGGCTTGCCCAATGAAAAAGACGTGAAGGACGGAATCATCGCTTACAAGATCGCAGCCCATGCCGCCGATTTAGCGAGGCATCGCCCCGGTGCGCAGGACCGCGACAATGCCCTCAGCTACGCGCGTTACAAATTCGATTGGGAGAAGCAGTTTGCACTTTCGCTCGATCCTGAGACTGCGCGCGCCATGCACGACGAGACGCTTCCTGACGACTTCTACAAAGAAGCGGCGTTCTGCTCTATGTGCGGCCCGAAGTTCTGCTCGATGAATTATTCGTCGAAAGTTGATGACTATAACCGCGAGGTCCACGGCCTGGAAAAGAAAGATTATTCAGAGCTGGTGGAACGGCTGGTGCCCCTCAAGTAAGCTGCCGACGGTCTGTGAGTTAACGCGAGGCCTTTGATCCGGTCCCGTAATATTTGTAAGTATTCGGGGCGACGTAGTCATCTTGCACCACGTGCTTCGGTTTTGGACTTGCCGACGCTTTCGCAGAATTCGCTTTCGCCAAATTGGTTTTGGCCGGAGAAGCTTGGGTTCCGTTCGCAGTCGTGGTTTTGCGAATTGGCGCAACCGATTTTTGTGCGGGTGCCGCCGCAATCGGAGCAACGACATTTGCATTCACCGACGGATTTGTGTTCAGCATTCGGCTGGGAAGCGACTTTGCCGCGTAGTGCGGAACTACCGAAACAATTACCAGAGCGATGATTGCCGCGATCGCGGCCATAGTCATCGAAGCCCAGAAGCGCGAATCGATTGCCATGCGTTCGCGCCGCAGTCTCCACGAAGACAATTGCCGGGCAGCAATGATTCTGGCTTGCAAAGCTGAAGCCGTCAGCGCTAATCGAACTCGCGACGGGGTAGATGGTTGCGAGTTCGCGGGTCGCACTACGTCCCCGCTGGACGTCGCGGAAGCGGTGCGCACTCGAGCCGATATTTGCTGTACTCGTGAAATTCCAGCGCGCGAGAAGGCGCCGACAGCGCTGCCGGTCGTGCGGGCGTACTGGCTGCTTTTCGCGATGCCGCCGCGCATTAGGTTCTGGCCCTGGTGGCCGGCGCGGTTCAAGGCTTCATGGAGTTCGAATGACTGAAGCGTTTGTTGTCCGCGCTGAGCCGCCTTGCTACTTAGCGAAGCAACACTCAGCCATGCAGCCTTGCCGGCGGCACGAATCCGCGAGAAGGCTAGGGCAAGAGCGTCAGTAATTTCGCTGGACCTAGGAATGAGCCTGTCTTCGACCTGAGGTTTAGGAGTTGTCGGTAACGTGTTGACCTGCGCCGCGAGGGCCATCGATCCCTTTACCCGAGCAGTTGAAGGTTGAAAAGTCTGACTTGGAGACTCGTTCGGAGCCGCAGTCGGGAGAGTCTGGAAGGGTTGGACGGTAAAGGGAGCAGCCGAGATAGACTGAACTTCAACTGGCTGAGCCGGAGTTGGCCGCACCTGCGTTGACTCAATTCGAGACGCCCGCCGCGATTCTATGGTTGGCTCAATTGGTGTGGGGATATAAGCCGAAAGCGGCATCGGTGCCGGCTTTGATGGGGGACGTTTGACCGCGGGCTCGGGCTGCTCCATCCGCCACCAGGGAATTACTGCGGGACCTGCGGGAGGAACTTGTGAAACAGCAGCCGGACCTTGTTCACTCGAGTCCTTGGTTTGCTCGCGCCGCGCACGCTCAATTTCCTGCGCGTAATTGACAGTATAGCCAAGCGCTTCTTCGCTTTTTGCCACTTCTTCGGGAGTCGGTTCCGCGGTGGCGTGCCAGACTAACCCATGCGGAACCAGAGACTCTTCGTCGTCTTGGAGCTTGCGCTTATGATTCCCGAACATGACATCCTTTGATGCTGGTTTTCCGAGCCTAAGTTACCTCGCAAAAGTTTGCATATCTGGCTCTAGCGCCTGACGCCAGTTTCGGCGTCTTAATTCACTCTTTGCAGTCGGCTGACCAGCTTTTGCGCCAGGTTTTCTTCTGACTCCGACCACAACAATCGGGTCTTAGCGCCTGAATTCTTCTCTACTAGAGAGGTGAAGTCAACCAGTTTCTGCACATTGCTCCGCACTTTTGACTCCAGTTCGTCGGAAAGCTGCAGCTCCTCATAGAGAAAAGGTGCGTCCAATCCAAAATCGACCTGTAACTGCCCCTGAACGTCGGATTCCGCGTCCTCGAACTCGTCGCCGCGCACAATAACCTTCACCGATGATGGCCGCAGGGTCCACTCCCCTTGCGGGGTCAACGGCGACCACAAATCCCAATGGACCTCGAAAACGTACGCATAATCCTCGTGCGGTAACCCTGCCGCAATCGTGACTGCCTCTTCGGGTGAAATGCCCGGTCGGAAGTTTTCCTCCAGGATGGTGGCCTCACTCCAGGAAATCGGGTGAACCGCGACTCCGGAAACCCCAGGTAGCTGAGCCGAGAAGGGCAGTTGCTGCATGACCGCCGCAGCATGAGCGAAAGTTTCCACCAGTTCAGAGTCGCTGAACCAGAGATTCAGGTAAAGATTATCGGGCATAGGAGTTGAATTAAATGAGCACTACTTTGATGCCCATTAGCGTCGGGGGCGATACAAATCCGTGCTGGTTCCAAAAAATACTTCGGCCGACTGCATTACTGTCTCTGAAAGCGTGGGATGGGGGTGAATGGTGAGTGCAATGTCCTTTGCCAGCGCCGCCATTTCAATCGCCAGCGTGCCCTCCGCGATCAGCTCACCGGCACCCGCGCCGACGATTCCCACTCCCAGTACGCGTTCGTTAGCAGGATCCAGAATCAGTTTAGTGAGGCCCTCGGTGCGGTCTACAGTGAGAGCGCGGCCTGAAGCCGCCCAAGGAAATTTCGCGACCTTGATCTCGCGGCCGTCTCTTTCGGCCTGAGTTTCCGTCAGCCCTGTCCAGGCAATTTCAGG
>Ga0157372_10001444_pt1 | contig 25703 bp, 25 predicted proteins | sample C55metaG_FD_115307 | JGI IMG/M metagenome (GOLD analysis project Ga0157372, IMG submission 115307) | Corn rhizosphere microbial communities from Kellogg Biological Station, Michigan, USA - C5-5 metaG | ecosystem: Host-associated > Plants > Roots > Rhizosphere > Soil | place: USA: Michigan...
ATGCTGATTCTGCGCAGTGGAAGAGAACGGTAAAAGCAGCGCAACCGTTACTACGAATACTGCAAGAAATGTGTTCATCGTGCTCCTTTTGTTTTCTGAAAATTCGAGTAACAAAGAAATTTGGGCCCGCCGCGACAAGTGCCATAGAGAGTAGAGGGCGACGCGGCTGCGGGATCCGACTGATGCATCAGCGGATACGGCCCGCGAACCGCTGTTTGGGCGAGCCCCTAATCTCAAGAAGCGTCAGATACCGTCTGGTTTGGCGGGAGGGCTGCTTCTTGAGCCATGTTCAATAATGAACTTACCCGGCGTGAAAATGCTGAGCAGTATGGCTCACTCTAGAAATTAAAAGGAGAGAGCGCCGGTATCGCATTCCCTCCTCCGGCATGGACTTCTTCTACAAGCGAAGCTGCTAGTTGAAACTGGCAGCGGTCGCCAAAGCGATTTCTCGTGCGGGAATCGGCAACACGAGAGTTGGGAGGTGTACGGGAACGATTTCATTCCGAATGGCGTACATCACCAGCTCGACGGTGGAATGAACCCTGAGTTTAAGCATGACGTTGCTGCGATGACTCTCGGCGGTCTTCACGGACACGCCCAGCAGCGACGCGATTTCACGTGAAGTCTTGCCTTCACTCACGAGCTGCACCACCTCTCGCTCCCTGGCGGACAAGCGCGCCGGCACGGAAATGGTGGGATTTACTCCATGGGGTTTGAGATAGCCATGCAAGATAAGATTCGACACTCGCGAACTGAAGCTGGATCTATTCTGTTGCATTGCCTGTATCGCCGCGGTTAGTTCCGCGGAGCTATCAGACTTGAACGCCCAGCCGCGAACGCCGGCTTCCAGGCACTCGCGAATGACCTGCTCGGATTCCACGTTGGTAAGCACGAGTATCTTCTGGTCGGGACTGTGTTTGAGAATCTGGCGTGCCGCATCAAGCCCATTCAGATTGGGCATGCAGATATCCAAAATCAGAAGGTCTGGTCTCAGCTGAATGCATTTGGTTGCGGCTTCGCGACCATCAGCGGCTTCGCCGCAGACCTCCCATCCTGCGTTGGATCGGATGAGTGCAGACACACCCATCCTAAAGATCGGATGGTCATCAGCTAACAGAATGCGAAAGGTACTCATACAGGACCTCCTGGGAAGCTGGAAAACTGTTCATCCAGCAGAGTTCCTGAAGTATTACATCCAGAGTTCCTCAGGTCTGCTCACAATTGCTCACTGTTTCACCAAGTTTTCTGCATTCCAGGCGGCTCCTAGAAAGACGATAATGACCGAAAACTCCATCCAGATCATGAGGCCGAATACCGCGCGGCCAGACCTCCGTAGACCGGGCCATAACCCATTTGCGAACATACGGTCCAAATAAGAGATCGACTGCCCACCACAAAATCGTCGTCGCAGCTGCCCCGGGAAAAATAAAACGCCATGTGGTTGTAGTGCGCAGCGCAATCCGGTAAATCAACACCAGGACGAGCATTGCCGGGAGCATTGAAACGCCTTAGTTGCATTCCTTGTTTCTTATCTAAATTCACCGCGCGGTTTTTATTTCTTTGAGCCACCCTGTTCAATTGTGCTCAGACTTTTAAGTTCTTGCATGGGACAATTCACTATCCGAGAAAGAGTGTAGGTGGAATTGAGGTCTGCATTATGTCTACGTTCCCCGTCCGACATCGCGTTCTGGTAGTGGATGATGAAGAAGCTGTTCGTGACGTGTTTACGAAGATGCTTCAAGAAGAGGGATATGAGGTCACTACTGCGGAAAATGGCTTTGATGCCCTTTTGAAGCTTAAACATCTTTCGCCTGAGGTGCTAATCTCCGACCTCAACATGCCTAAGATGTCGGGATTTGAACTTCTTTCAGTGGTTCGCCGTCGCTTCCCGACAATCTCTGTGATTGCCAGCAGCGGAGCCTATGGGAGCAGAGTTGTACCAACCGGAGTGCTTGCCGACGCCTTTCATGCCAAGGGAGAAGGTGATCCGCGAGCGCTCCTTAACAGTGTCGCAATGCTGATCCAAACATCTGATGCACAGGCAATAGCTCATCAGGACCAGTCTGCCCCGGTTTGGATTCCGCGAAACGGTAAAGACTCAAACGGGATACCTTACATCGTGATTACCTGTACGGAATGCCTGCGATCTTTCCCCCTGAATGTCACTTCGGAGCAGAACCCGGAGGTTCTCGAAACGCCTTGCCTGTTCTGTTCAAACACGGTTAAGTACATTATTGATTTTTCTCTTTCCGTGACTTCACCTCCCAAAAAACTGTCTGGCCCACTGCGGCCGGCGGATGCTGCCTAATTAGGGCGGAATCGGGAGGTTTCAAAGATGACGCAATAACCGGAAGTGCAGTGATGAGCAATATTGCTCAGACTGCGATCCCCATCCAGAGTAGCTTGGAGGAAACCCCAAAAATATATGACCCCACAACCTAGAACGCCGCAACCAAGCGATTGGCGATACGTTGCTGAACAAATTCGTGATGAAAAAGACTCAAAGAAGATGATGGATCTTGTGGCTGAGCTTGATCGCCTGCTGGAAAGCGAAGACAAGTCCCGTAGGCGGCCACACTAACAGCTTCCCAAGTTATGAAACAGGAGAAACGTCAAGCCGCCTTGATCCGTCTCTGGCTGGAAAGCACACGCACGCTCGATCACCTTATGGTATTCCAAGGGTGGCTGGAACGGAATCGACCCGACCTGCTGCCCGTTGACGACGTGTACCAGACCTTGAAATCCGATTTGAGACCGATTCGGAAAGAGGGACGCACCTACGAGCGGCGGCGCACTGTCGCTTGACCCTCGCAGCCCACCGAGCCTTTATTGGAGTCTGAGCGGACCGCACGGCCGCCTCGATTAAAGTACCGCGCTTCTCTGCGGTTATCACCAACTCCAGCGCGCGCGATTTACGAGTGCGACAACTGCGCAAGCGAGAGGGAGCGGATTCAGCTCAGCTACCCCTTCTCCATTTGACGGGGTATATGGAGCTGAGGGGAAAATGCTACACTCTCCATCTTGCTAATGAATATTCGGCGAATAAAAAGCGCATACTTGTGATAACGCCTGTTAACAACAATTGATGCAAAACAGTCTACTCCGCGCTGCTCACGAGCCATCGCCCCTGGTAACAAAGAAAAACGTCGGTGAGACCGTCATAGTAGTTCACTATGACCCGCGCATTGCTGATTTGTCCTTTAGCTTTGGGCGGCTTCGGATCGGCGGCGTCCCTGAACGTACTCAAGGATAAAGTCGGGCGAACCTCAACCGACAATCCAGCAGGTGGATTGGACCACTCGATTTCCGCAGGGCACCCTGACAATAATTTTGGATCGCGCACTTTGAACATCAATTTGTAAGGTCTTGAATCTTGTTTTCGGCACCAAAACGCGGCGCTATCCTCCCGCTCGCCCTCGGCCCACCCATAAACGAAAGGCGGATCTACCATACCTGGTCTATCAAAGAAGTTGTCGAGTGGTGAGCATCCACTCTTGTGGGCGAAATCAACGAGGTCGCGGGGCATAACCAACGCACCCTCGCGAGATTGAGATTGAACACCGCAAGGCAGCACTAAGACTGAGAACATTAGAACCGTGCATGTTGCATATCGCATAAATCACAATCTACTACTTTCAACGCATGTCAGTTGACGTAGTATCGCCATTACACTCAGAATCGGGACACGCGCGCCATATAATTGCAAGCCTATGCCCGGTGGCAGCCGATATTATCCGCCTCGCAGTTGGTCAACGACCCTGCTCCTTGTAGTGCTGATTGCGCTCATCGTTATCCTCGTCGTAGTTTTGCTATCCAGAGGATTCCATAGTTGGTGAAAAATCTTTGCGCTTTATCGCCAACTAGGCCGTTTTTTTACTGGTCGGCGTTCTTTAACACTGACCTTTGCGGCTGTACCGGGTTGACCCTTACACGCACCGCTTCGCCAGCCTGATAGCGTCCTAGCCGTTCTTTCACGGAGTTCTCGATCAGAAATGGCTTGCTGTCGATTGCGCTGTAAGTCTGACCTTCAAAATCGTAGGTGTAGGCCACTTCTGCCGTCGGGCAATTCCAGACCCAGCCCCCATCAAGCCACGAGGAATCGACTTTGGCCCGCACTAGGGGCCATTTGCTGCTGCCCCAAAGACGACGCAATCTCACGGCGGACTTTACCAGGTAAGCGATTACGACATCTAGAATGAGACCCAAGCAAGAGGCTCCCTTTACGGACGTTCGCATCTTTCCAGCGGATGATAACAGGCAAGCTTGCTCTCGATGCGGGGTCAATGAGTGTAACTGCGATTTATCAGAAATTGACCAGCCTCTTAATTTCCGGTTTGCCGATGACACACTCGCCATCTAAACTTAGCTATTGACGAGCGCGATTCGGGGCAGAAACTAGTCCAACAAATCCAGATCCTTTGCTTCTGACAAAAGCTCAGGATGTCTTCTGAGTGTGGGCGTAATCAGATATTTCCCCAACCGCTGAACAACCGCTATAACAGCTCTCTGAACCTTCAGTGCCTCATCATGTGGCTCATTGTGTTTTGCCGCCTGAAGTATCCCTTCCAGAAACTCCTTACAATCGCGAACCTTTGCTAACGCTTTTCGCGCCTGATCGGGATCAGAGAAAAGAAAGGCGGGAAAATCAGAGCTTCGCAGCGTCTTGCTGGGTGGATCGGCATCGGAGTCTGGCAGAAGGTGGATTTCCACCTTGTCGCCGATTGATAGCTCTCCCGCGCTCCATTCCAACACGTCCGATGACTCAAACGCATGGATGAATGCCTTCGTTTTTGGTTCGTTTCCGTTTGCGGGCACAGATACTGTTATGATCGCGCTCAACACTCCTCTGTTTCTTACTGCTCCCTTAACAGAAATTTGGTTGTTCACCTTCATTGTCAGTTGCATAAGTGCCCCCATGCTAGCAAATTGCGAGCAGCGACTGCCGCCTATTTCGAATGTGGCCGAGTGACCGGCAAACCGGAAGTCGAAGTCAACTGACGAAACCAGGCGATAGCACAAGTTTGCGCCCTTTCTTCGTCTATATTCGGCCGGCCCGGATCGAGGTGTAGCATTTTCCCCTCAGCTCCATATACCCCCTTCTCCATTTGACGGGGTGAGAACATGACGGGATGGAATATGCACCCATTTTGTCGTACGCTTTGGGACGAATTGAGAGGATAAGTCCCAGAAGAGGGGAGAGCAATGAAGAACCTCGAAGCCCGACAGCGAGAAATGCGCGAAAGGAGTCAAAGCAAACGAATTGCAGAACCATCCCTAAATTCTGCACTGGAAGCTGAAGACGATACCCCTGCAGTGGCGCGCTTGAAAAAGCGGATTTCAGAGCTGGAAATCCGGCTCCTTTTGCTTGAAAAAGAAAATCGAGAATTACGGGAACAAAAAACAATTGCGGTAGAGCGTGCTCCTCAAAAATCCTATGAGGACACCGTCCGAGAACAAAGACATAATTTCTTCAAATACAGCAACGCGCGCAGATATTAATACCACCGATTTAATTCTTGCCTTCGATCCAAAATTGATTTCGGGTTTTCGATAAGAGGATCGAGTCTGTCCGCCTGCTGCTTCATCCAGAGAATTCGCTGACCTTTTTCAGATTCCGGCGAAAGATCATACCCTCGGTTTTCCCACATTTTCGCTAAGGCAGAAATAAAATCTCGCATTTCTTGTGCTCGTGACCAGCCATTTACCCAAGAATCCAGATCCTTTACTTTTTTCTCTTCTTCCGCAATTTGTTCCGCGAGAGTAGCTCTTTCTTGTGCTCTCTTTCTTTCTTCTATTTCTTCTAACCTTCTTTTTTCCGCCGAAATCGCACGATCACGTGCCTCGCGCAATATCGCACCCACACATTTGGAAATTAGGTTTTCGAGCTTCTGAGTTTTGCGATCGCGAACCGTTTTGTCTCCGTAATACTCATCTGCAGCTCGAAATTCAAGGTCGCCACTGGGTAGGTATTCCGTTTCGGTGTGGGTGTATGAGTATCGAGTCACTTCTTTGTGTCCCATTTGGCGCGTTTTTTCCACAATCGAAAAGGGGACATGATGGCCAAACACATGCGCCGTAGCTCTATGCCGTTCCGACTTCACTGCGGCTGTAAATTTTTCGGATTCGAGCAACACAATAATGGCATTCATTATGTTTAATGCGCGGTCTATGGAATTCTTTGATACTCGGATATCGAGGACATCCTCATTCCGACTCGCCTGTACGATCCCTCTATTATCAGGTTTGGCGCTGCGTAAGCTCTTCGCGGTCGCAGTTACGAGCTTGTGTCGTGCCGCTGCCGGATCGGCAATAACAATGCGGGATTCCACTTGCAATATTCGCTGATATTCCTGGTCAGTTGGCTCTGGTTCGGGAGCTGGAACTTGGGCATTATCTGACCCCATTTCTTTGAATCGGTGAACAATCGGTAAATTCTCAGCTTCGGGCAAGGGTATTTTGTTGACTGGTTTGCCGAATTCTTTTTTTGCCCAATAACCTCGCCCAGGAAGGGGAATTTGCAATTTGCGGCAAACCTTCCCTAGCATTACGGAGGAGATGCCGTATTTTGCAGCAACTTTAATTGCTGGGGCTTCCCAAATTTCAGCATATAGTTCGTCACGATTCCAAGTTTCCATTTCTAAATCTCCAATATTCAGAATTGAAATTGTATGAAACTCATTTTGGTTTAGGCATTTTATGAGCGACAGTTTTCAATAGACGCAAGGATTTTTTGTGAACGGGCTGCCCGCGTCGTGCGCGCACAATTGTGTGACGACTTAACGCCGTTTGATCCTGTAGAAGTGCGAGCGGAATTTGATTTAAGCGAGTTCGCAACCCGTCATCTGCCGAATTATGCTTTTCTCCGTAGTGTTTCAAAGTAGGTAGTAGTGTTGTGATGTCCTCACTTTGCTCCCAGCCTCGCTCCGTCTCCTTTCCCAACAATCCAAAAGTGGTCGCGATGACGGGATAACGCTTCAATAATCCAGCAGTATCGGAAACGCAAGGATTCCCATCCGGTGCGAGACTTTTGTGTTCAGGATGTTTGGAGTATTGCCCGAATTTCATTTCGAACGTCTGAGGCATTGCAAAAACCGTCGGCGGACTGAGTTTGTGAACCGTTCCGGTCTGAACATCGATATAACGCATGCTGCCCCACTTTGTAGAGTCCTTTTCAAATGGTCCGAGCAGGACAATAGGCGTATTGGTAAGGTTCACCAGCACAGGTGACAGCGCAAAATTGTACGGGCGTGCACGATCACGGTTCAGTTTTCGTAGGGCTTTCATCACATTGGGAGTGGTAATGGCGATACGTCGCATCACTGGCAGAGTGAACCAATCGGGCGCGCCATCCGTCAACCCGAGAGCACGGTTTATAATCCATTCCCAACCTTCTTTAATCCAGAGTGCGACTTCACACTCGGGGTCACGTCCCTCTTTGGGTCGATAGTAGAGTCCCAGTCCGTGCTCGCTCACCTTTATTGGCTTGAGTTTGTTACTGGCAACCTCCAAGAGGAGGTAACGCTTCGCCGAAATTCCCCAGCCCGAAAGCTTTCGTGGTTTTTTATGCAAATCGTAGTTAAGTTCCTCGACGATGTTCAGCACTGACCCAGGCACGATTTTCTGGTCATAAGGGTTAAGGTTCGCGAAACGGTTCACGATTTCCTGAACCTTATCTCTCGATAGTGCTTTGATGGCTTCCTGTCCGTCTGGCGTAAGATAAGGTCCGCCTTTGCATCGGACTAACGCTTCCTCTTCAGAAGCCACAATCGCCATTGAATCCGTGTCGCACATTAGATACGTTCCACCTGCGTCAGCAACCATTCTTTCGAGGATCGCGAGTAGCAACCGTCCTCCAGCCGTAATCAGTGCAGAGACAGGCGGGAAGTACCAAGGCCCTGGTGCTTCGACCGTGCAGGTGAACTCGGTTCGACGCTCATCTCCGGAGAAAATGCCGATCTTCTTGCGATCGTTTTTGCCGGATTGGATCCTGTTCACTTCCGCATAAATTCCATAACAACCAGCATTCGCGAGAATCTTCAGGAAGTAATAAAGAGGATCTGATTTGTCTTTGCTCTTTCGTGCTTCGATCACCTTTCGGAAGAAATCATCTTGATAGGGATCGATAGCGCCATTTCCCAGCTCTACTGATTTCATTCCTTGTTGCACGCCTTCCGGTTCGAATCGGATCGCTCGCAGAATTTGCGGAATCTTCCCCGTGAGCAAGAACGAACCGATTATGTCCGGACCGGCAAACCATAGAGGCTTAGCGGAACTCAGCGGGTTGAGTCCAATATTTGTTTGATCGTTAGTATGTCCCTCGCCATAGACGGTACGTACGGGGAAAATGTCCGCCTCCGGGTGAACCAATGCGAAAAACGTGAGTTTCGACCACGTACGCGGATTCAGCAGCCCATCAGGCGTAAGCGTCTCAAGAAGTTCTCGGATTTCTTCCGTCGCATCCCGAACGTGCAACTTTTCGGCGATGAGCATTCGCCATAATCCGAAAAGTGTATTTACCGTGGGATATTGGCTGGTAAAATCTGTGTAGACGACCGGCACGAGCGTATGCCGTATGCGAATTTCTGCACGCCCACCGTAATAAGCTTGCATGCAGATACCGGCAGTTTCGTCATCCAGCTTGAATTTCTGCATGGGCGGAATTACTCCCATGGTGTTAAGGAATGCCTTAGCGATAGATGCGGCAGAAAAGGCTTTTTCGGGAGGAAGATGACCCAGCGGGTAGCGCTTGAATTCCGCTAGGACAGAGTTCAAGAGTCCCAACGTCGCGCACACATCCTGACGGCAGTAGTCGATTTCCTCCCTGGTCACACGTCCAGTCGGAGCGTGATCGAGTTTTCCCGGAACCTTAAATTCCTTGCAGGCACTCTCAAGGCTCATGCTCCTGTTGCGCAGCGCCCAAACCAGAGTCTTTACATCTAAAAATCGTCCGCTTCGGAAGGGTTGATTCTTGTCCCCACCAGCCAAGCGAATAAACGCAGCTTTCGAATCTTTCGGCCTCAGCTGCACTCGCGGACGAAATGAATTCGGCAGGCGCTTGCCTGTCTTCTTGTCTCGATACTGAAACAGGACAAAGCTCCATCCACGACCTCCGGCAGCGCGGGCAACTCGATAATCAACAGCCAATCGCGATAGATCAAAAGGAAGGTTGAACGCGACGATGGCTGCACCGGCTTGGACAGCCGTGAACAGCACCTTTTCGACAAACTGTGACCGACTGTAAAGTTTCAGGTTGGGACCCTGCCTCGTAGGCGAAAGGCCTTTTTCTTTGATATATGTTTTCAGCACTTCCAGTTGAGCACGATCTAGATCGTCAGCATGGAACAGGCCTTCCTCGCGACAAATGTAATTGCCCTCTGAATCAGCAGCAGCGAATTGATACACTCCGAAATTCAAAGCCTGTCGTTCATCGGTTGTGGTTTCCGTATCAATCAAGAGCACGTACTTTGGCAACCCAGGTGTTTTCCTGTGGCTGATTATCTGTTCAGGCTTATTGTTGAGAACTCGTGTATGGCAACGTAGAAATATTTTGTGATCCATGTTTTTCCCCTTCGCAAAAGAATTGTTCGTTCTTAAAATCAGCGTCCCGATCTCACAGCCAATCGGACCATCGGAACATTGCGTCCGTTAACATGCTCAGAAACACAGCAGTTGCTTTCAGTGCGTACTTCACTCGTTGAATGGAATCGGGCTGACGCTTCATGTCAGCACCCGCCCGACGCCGAAACTCCGTCACCATCGCGTGACAGGGGACGCAAAGCGGAGCCTTAAGAAAATCATCGTGGTTCTGTCCCGCACTGTGATCCTTTTCAATTGACCCCATACGCCCGCAAAGCAAGCAGCGTCCTTGCTCCAAGCGCCGGGTTGTCCGGCGCGCCGTTTCGATTGGGTTTTCGTCGATCATGACGCTGCCCCCGGAAGCGCATAGATTCCATCGAGTTCCAGACTGCCTGCTTGAGCAAGTGCGGTAAGGAGCTGAGGGTCGGTTATTAGCGAATTACCGCTGACTGCTTTGCCCTCGAACTCCTTGAGAGTTTCGATTTCGCCGGTACGCAGATACTTGCCAACGGCGGACATATATTTGCCGAGCAGCGAAGCCTGCTTCGATCCGCGTACCCTAACTGGGGAAACTCCCAGAGCTGTAGGCACGAACATTTTTCGTAATCGCTTGTCGCTTCTGGTTGGTCGCGCACGTCCCTGCCTTCTGGTCTTTAGCTCACTGCCTAGGTACTTGCGGACAGTGCGTGCGTCCATGTGCTCCTCGCGTGCCGCAGCGTTCAGAGGCTTACCAGTCCTCCGCATATTTCCAAGGACACGCAGAGCTTTGTTGTAGGTTGACTGCCTAAATCGCTGTGTTTTGCCGTTTCGCATAGTTATTCTCCTTTTCAACTGCTGAAGCGAACGCTAACACACTCAAAATGAGCGGTTTAGGCTAGATTCTGTGATTGTTTTCTATTAATATGGCAATTGCAATATCGCAAGCCATAATTAGGTGGCAATTACATGGAAGACGACAACGTTAATGTGCCCAAAAAAATTATCGACGTGCTCACTAATCGCGAGCGGAAACGGCCGCGTGGGTACCCCCAACAACTGGACGACGACCGACTGTGGAATACGAGACAGCATTTTCGTTGGCTGGTTGAAACGACATGGGATGAAGTCGGGTCTTTCTTATCGAAGGTTCGAACAAGGTCACGCTTGGAAGAGGTTCTGAAACCGTGGGAAAGACGAGTGGAGCAAGAAGAGCACGCCGTCAGGGCTTTGCTATGGAAAGGTGAAAGTCCGGCTGATTCAAGACTGCTTTATCGCCAGCGCAAACAGAGCGGACAAATACACGCTCGTTATCTAGAAGCGTATGAGGCTATGGAAAAATGTTGGGAGTCACTGGAACGATTCCGGGTGATACCCGCGACCGAGCTGACACCTGCTGAACAAGATGTGATTTGTGACGCGATTTATCAACGAGCCCGAGCGCTTGCACGTGCCGGAACTGAATACATAGCACTGGCACAGCAAGAGAAAGATTTGGACGCACTCATTAGGGACGGGGAAGCTTATTTCGCTCGCAACGAGTTTTTGCGATTTTGTAAAAGCAAGCGGTACACGCTAAACCCTTTAAATATCGCCAATGCTCTGGCTGGTCTTCCGTTCATTGGCTGCCGACAATCTGTGAAGAGATGTAAAAAATGGCCGGATGATGCCGGTGGCCTTAGTTATGGAATATTTCAAATCCTCGAAAGGATTATTAGCACCAATGCCCGACGAGCCGATTTGGTGCGGGATGCAGAAAGATGGCTGCGAGCGCTTCGTCCCAACGGCAAAGGATTTGCGATCGCCGATCTGCGGGAACACTGGTATTACCTTCGCAGGTCCATAAGCACGGTGCTTGAACAGGGCACGACTCGGGCTCAGTTGGCTGCTGCCATTTCAAGAGAATATTGGAAACGCAAATCGAGCCCTAGTGCCATAGACCGTGCATTCGCAGACGAAGGAAAGATTGTTATTTGAAGTCGTGTTTTTCAATTCAGGAGGATGTATGAGCAGCGCTAATCCTATTCCACAACTTGAAGTCCCACGTCACGGTTCCGTTACTCTGTCGGGGTACGGGATAAAGGTGCTCGTCGATCGCGGTCATTTGCTCATTGAAGATGGAATCGCATCTGACCGGAAACGTGCGAGGCTTCCGCGCGTGGGGCACAAACTCAAGCGCTTGGTTGTGATCGGATCGGATGGAATGGTCTCGCTCGCAGCGCTTCGATGGTTGGCAGATCAGCAGGCTTCATTCGTGATGCTAGAGCGGGACGGAAAAGTTCTGCTTAACACCGGTCCCGCTCACTCTTCGGATGGCCGTCTACATCGAGCGCAGGGGCTCGCTCTCACAAATGGAGTAGGTCTGAAGATTTCGCGCGAACTGATTTCCGCAAAGCTCGAAGGACAAGCGATGGTCATGAGAGAGGCTATGCAGAGACCTGATGTTGCGAACGCAATTTCGCAATTCCGACTCGATTTAGCTGCAGCCGATACGGTCGAACGTATTCGACTATTGGAGTCGCAGGCTGCGCGGGTGTATTGGAATGCCTGGAGCGACATCGCCATTTTGTACCCACGAGAGGACATTGCAAGGATTCCTGAACATTGGAAGACGTTTGGTCAAAGAGTATCGGTTCTCACCGGGTCTCCGCGTCTTGCGACAAATCCTCCAAATGCGATTCTTAATTACTGCTATGCAGTGCTAGAAAGTGAGTGTCGCTTAGCCCTATCTGCTCTTGGGCTAGATCCGTCTCTTGGTGTGCTTCATAGCGACACGCCCGCGCGCGACAGTCTTGCCTGCGATCTCATGGAGGTCGTCCGACCGAAAATTGACGCTTGGCTGCTGAATTGGATCAACCGTGATGTGTTAACGCGGTCCTGGTTTTTCGAAACTCGACAAGGTAATTGCAGGCTCATGGCACCATTTGCAACAAAACTGTCTGAAACTGCTTCGACCTGGCGGAAGTTCGTCGCACCATGGGCTGAATACATTGCTCGCGAACTCTGGGGCGCACGATTGAACCGTCTGCCCAGTGAGCCCCTCCCTCCTACGAGGCTCACTCAACAACGGAAACGCGAGGTAAAGGGCAGCATGTTTTCCACCCCCACCAGACCAGCACCGACTCCGGAAAGGGTTTGTCAGGGATGTGGAGGACCCGTGACGAGTCCTCATGACTTCTGTCAGAAGTGTGTGATCCCTCGCTCAAAGGCTTCAATGGTTGAAAGAGCGAAAATCGGTCGGGTCTTTGCGCACAGCCCAAAGGCGCAGCGATCGCGGATCGAGACGATGCGGCGACACGGTAAGGCTCGACGAGCGTGGACGCGATCGGGTTGCAGGAGCGACATCAGCGAAGAAACATTCCTCACTGAAATTCAACCCAAACTCATGACTCTGACGAATACAGCGATTGCACATGCACTGCATGTTTCTGTCGTTTATGCTTCCCATATTAGGCACGGTAAACGACGACCGCATTCGAGGCACTGGCAGGCATTAGGACAGCTCACTAGCAGTTAACGGATTGCCGTCGACTTATCAACGAGAACAGAAATTTTCCGCACAACTCGCGAATTATGGTATGAAATCGAGCGAAGGGGATTCAATGTCTGTTAGGGGTGGGGATGGCGTCGGAGCAGGGTATAGTGTAGTGTTGCTGTTTCTTCCCTCGGGCTGGCGTCGCCCTTCGACGCTAATGTGCTGAGACGCTTGCCTTGAGTCAGCTCACAACATTCTTGCGATATCCGGGTAGTAAGAGGCGGATGCTGGCATTCCTCAGCAATTATCTGCCTACTGCGGACTCAATCTCTGGCAGGTTCATCGAGCCTTTCGTCGGCGGGGGAGCAATCTATTTTCATTTGCAGCCGACGAAGGCACTCCTTTCCGACCTTAACCCGGAACTAATAGACCTCTATCGGGGTATTTCTGACAATCCAGACCGCGTGTGGAGGATTTATAGAGCGTTCCCGAGAGGAAAGCGAGCCTACAAAGTTATTAGAGCTGCAACAGTTGATGAACTTTCGCTTTCTCAAAAAGCAGCTCGTTCGTTGTATCTGAATCGCACCTGCTTCAAGGGTATGTGGAGACATAACCTTGCAGGCAGATTCAACGTCGGATACGGCGGAGAGTCTCGGCGGTGGGTCATTGCTCGCAGGCATCTTTTATCAATAGCGAGGCTTCTGTGCTCGGCGAAGCTGGAATGTTGTGATTTCGAATCAACCATATCTGACGCTAGTGCCGGAGACTATCTGTTTCTTGACCCGCCTTACCGACCCGGCGCGAAAGAACAAACTACTGAACACTACACAGGACGGCAATTCACGTTTCGCGATCACAAACGTCTTGCATCTATTTTGCGTTCTGCTGACAAACGAAATGTTCAGTGGTCAATGACGATATCTGATCACCCGGACATTCTGAATTTGTACAAAGGCTTTCACCGAAGGAACATTCCCAGAGGGACAGGCCGACAAATCGGAGCCTTTGTAAACAATTCTGGAGAAGTACTTATCAGAAATTGAGGCGGTCCAGGAAATGAAGACTTTCTTTGATAAAGCGGCGCTCCAAAATCACCCGTTGCGAGCAATCGAAGAGTTTATTACTAACGAAAATGCTAATGAGAAAGCCAAAAACTACGGACAGTTAAGGTTTGTAGGCTATGTGCTTGAAATCGGTTATGACACTGTCACAATAATCACGTCAGATCCGTTCAAAGTCACAGTTGGCGGTGTGCCGCGCAATTCTCTGCTAATAATGGTTCCTTCTGTGCAGGTGGACGGAGCTCCGCCGCATTTCACGTTGCTTCGGGTGTTAGAAACTGCTTCGACTCCCCTTTCACGGGAGACACAGCAGACATATTTTGAACTTCAAAAGAAATCGATGCCGGAATTGGATGTTTTTACCCAGAGTGAACTCCAATGGGGAGCTTTGAACACAAGTATTCTCGGAATGTTCTATCCAAATCCGGTAGAGAGCAATCGGGTCGAATTCTCTGGAGACGTGAACAATTTTGTCAGCGCCCACAAATACCGCGTTTATTCGCCGGATGACAAGCTACTTGACCTCGTTATTAACACTCTCGTTCCTACAAATGATCGTTTTGTAATTGGTCAGTTAAGGTTGACAGAATGTCGCCTTCCGTTGCCGAACAAAGCTCAGCCGAATGTAGCGGTCACTATCTCGACGAAGGATTTCCTCGCCGCTCGTACGGCAATGTTTGGAAAAACGCGGCTAGGAAAAAGCAACGTAGTAAAGCTAATTGCTCAAAGCATTCTGGAAACGACAAAACAAACAAACAACGTCGGGCAGTTGATTTTCGATATTAACGGAGAGTATGCAAACGACAATCCCCAGGACGGGAGCATGTCCCTAGCATCTTCATATAAAGAACGTTGCGTAGTATATGCCCTTACAAAAAAGCCAAAGACAGATTCTAAACCACTGAAGTTGGACTTCTACGAAAATCCAGATGCTTCACTAAGTATCTTATCCAGCCTCATGCAAGAGGCAGGCAAGACGGGTTCAAACTATGTCAAGACGTTCCTGTCTGTCAGTTTGCCGTCTATTGCTTCCGTTCAGCAAATGAAACCGGGAGAGGACATTCGTGCGAGAAGAAAAGTCCTTATGTATTGGGCAATACTGCATCGAGCCGGATTCAAAGCCGACGCGCATAAACTCCACACATTAATCAGCGACATTGATCCGGGATTTAGCGAAAAAACGCGGGAAGGTGTTTACGGAATTGATAAATCAAATTTACCGACGATTAACGATTTGGACGATGTTGCGCTGGAGTTCGAAAAATTCGCCGAGGCTGACCGGCAAAACAAACTCATGTCGTCTTCTTCAACGGCCAAGAATCCGAAGCCTCTCTTTGATTCTGATGACGATGCGCTTTTAGGTTTTCTAAAACCCAAATTTGTCGTAGGAAGCGGACCAAGCATGATCAAGCCTTATACGCAATATCACGACTCACAGGCTGGTAACTTTGTGACAGAAATCATTCAATATCTGGAACAAGGGAAAACAGTCATCTTGGACCTCGGAAATTCGCCACCAGAGCTTATGCAATATTTTTCTGTCCATCTCTCAACATCCGTATTCCACCGACAAGTGGAAAAATTTTCCGCAAACGAACTAGGTGCACACTTTGTGCAGCTGTACTTCGAAGAGGCTCATAATTTGTTTGCTGCGAATGACAATGACGAGCGGACCACAATTTACCGTAGACTGGCGAAAGAGGGGGCCAAGTACCAGATAGGAATGGTTTACTCAACTCAATCCGTCACGAGCGTCAGTCGCGATTTGTTGGGGCAGACCGAAAATTTCTTTATTGCACATCTGGCATCGCAAGACGAAGTTAACGCTTTGGCGAAGGTCAATTTCGCTTACGAAAGTATGAAGGATGACATCATGCTGACGAAAACCCCCGGTTACATACGTATGCTAACGCGGTCTCATCGCTTTGTCGTTCCTATGCAGGCGGTCAAGTTTGAAGCGAGTATTCCGGCTAAGGTCGTTACAGCGACTTAATACGCGGAGGAATAGTGCCTTACGGTTCGGGTGAGCGCCTTCCTGGTGAGAGAGCCAGTCGACTTGGACATCTTGATGTGCTCAAGAGTCCGCTGGTAAAGAAGCTCTGCGAATCGTTTGAGGATGGTTTTGCTGCGAAGCCAACCGCACAGGGCCAGTGGCACACCATAAACCCGGCGGTCGAACCCTTGAGCTTTGTCTTCGGAGTGGATGGTTCTTTCCAGCCTATCGAATCAGAGACCAAGCCCCACAAAGCAATTGCATTTGTTAAGACATCACTCGTCATGCTCGATCAGCCTGCCTTGAACGCTATCGATAAGGCCGAACCTCATCCATTCATGGTCAGAGACATTTTGGAAAAGTCTCAGATATATCATGCTACCGTTTTCCCGCTGCGCTATATAGAAGTTCCTGGACAAAAACTCTACGATGCGATCCGGCACGTGATCTTTGATTCGTTCCGCGATCCTTCTTTGGATGGTGAAATCTTCGAAACCTTCAAGTGGATCGCTTATGAGAAGTGGGATGCTCAAAATCGATCATTGCCTGATTTCCAATGTCCCCACTGCCCTTCAATAAATGCAACGTTGCCGTTCGATGCTGAGACTGGGGCTTGCTCAGCTTGTGGTGGGAAGCTTTTAGTTACGGACATGCTTGGCTTTCATCAGGTCATGGCCGACGACGCAGCTCCCGACAGTATTGCCACCGACTACATGGGCGTGCATGAAACTTTGTTGCTCTTCACTGGAATTCGGCATTATTGGGAGAATCAGCGTGACGTTCTGAATAATGCCCTCTTCGTAAAAGACGGACCTTTATCAATTCGTGCTCAATATTCCAAACTTGTGAATCCGATTCGTCGATTTCTGCTGACAGCTCAAAAGCAAGGGATTGAGGTATGTCTGGTTGGACAGGAAAAATCTGGAGCATTTTGGGATCACTTGCAATTAATAGGTGACGAAGCACCGATAAATAGTTTTTTTATACCAGACCATACTTATATTCGAGAACAAATCCAGCATAGGCCAGTGGCTGGAGCGGTCTATGGCAAGGACACAAACTACGGTGCGAAGGTATTTGTCAAGCTGGATGATCGGTACAAATTTGTCTTGAATGTACCAAATGGCGATTCCAGTAATCCTCAAAATCAGAATATTCTCGGCGCGGCCAAAATTTTCCGAACATTGCCCACAATCCTGAGTGCAAGATATGAAGATGGATTATTACCTGTGGAGTTGGCGCATTCAGTGGCGTCGTTGTCCACGTATCCTTCCGCAAAGGTTCTTTCAATGTTTGCTGAAGCTACGAAGCACTCGAAATGATTCAAATAACGAATATCTGACACTTTTTCTCAATGGCAAAAAGGGATCCAAATAAGACCGCCAGAAACAGAATCATCGCTACACTCAAGGAAAAGTTGCGGACCCTGCTTCCCACAGTCTTAGCTGAGACCGGCGTAAAGAGTGAGCAGCAGCTGAATGCCAAACTTGGAAGCAAGAACGATGACTTTTTTGATTTAAAGAACGACGTAATACACAGCCACGATCAGTTCGTTTCCTTTTGGCTTGAAGGATTGAAGAACGAAGCTCTCGCGAACCCTGTGGGGGCATTTCGATGGATCTGGAATAATCTCAAAAAATATGAACACTTCCGTGAATATACGCTTTTGTTCTTAAAAAGATCATACCTGTTGCATTTCGATGAACTATCCAAAAATAGACCTTTCGTGGAGGATGCGGAGATTTGGATCGGGCAAGATCGTGCAAACTACGGTTTGCTCATTTGTCCAAGATTCAGAAATGGGCAATGGGAAAATGATAAGAGCGAGATACGTGCATTTCGGAAGCCTTACTGGACCATAGGACATATTATGGAAACCGGGCTTGTGATCCCCGGCGCTCCGAGAAGAGTTACCTTTAACAATATCGAGCAGTATCTCGTATTTTTCCAAGATACGCTTGTCAGAAATTCAGGCTCCAAGTACGAGTCTGAAATAGCTGAATTTTATTGCGATTACGTTAGGAATAGTTCGGATCCGGAGTTAATTCCACTCTTAATTCCTGAATTTCGCTACGCAGGCCTCCACAAGAAGCATGTATATCGATTGGATTTTCTTGTTATAGACCCATACACGCTCGACAAAGTAGGGTTCGAATTATCTCCGTGGTCAACACATGGATACCTACACAAGATTGGCGGACTGAGCCAAAAACAGATAAACCAAATGGCTGCCGATAATTTCGAGAAAGAGATGAAGAAACATCGTGCTTTCTTCAGACAACATGATGTGTTTTGTTTGATCTTCACTGACGATCTACTGAAGGATACGAGAGCTCTTTTTCGAGACGAAATAATGCCCAACCTCCAGCCGGAAAGACCGGAAGAGCAGCTTTCATTCCAAATGATGGAAGAGTTTTTGAATGATTAACCTACGGCATGGAAGGGTGCATATTTAATCCCGGTGAAGAGCAAATCCGCATCTTAAGCGGGACACTGAAAACAGCATCCCCGTGGTGATAGAGTTGGCTGACATACAAATCCTGGAGGATCATTGAATGGCTAGGAAAGCGCCGACGCCCCCACTGTTGGAGGAACGAGAGTTCAGGTCCTCTGAAGAAGTTGAGTTTGCCATTAAGAAATTGGAGAGGCGAATACAAGAGCTTCGGGGGCTCAACGTACAAGAGGCCGTGTTGACCGACAATGGGGCTGACACAGTTGCAACGAGCAACCTTCGGACCACGATTCGGGACGTTTTTGGCCAGAACTCCCCAGAATTCAAAGAACACGAGTATATCGATCTCTGGGCTGGTCCGCTGTTCGTAAACATGGGCGATGGAGCTATTGTTGAGGCAAAAAAACGTGGAGTCATTCAGGCAATAGCAATTTTGGAAGGCTTAATTGGGCGCTTACGAGAGAAGCGGGCAGATATGTCGGCTGGCGCAACCTTGTCACCATCGACTTACTTTGATCAACTAAATCTGCATCCGCGGATTCGTGAAGTCTCGCGGGATCTTTTCGTGGATGGCCATCCGTGGGATGCCGTTTTTGCGGCGGCGAAGGCCCTAGTGAACTACGTAAAGGAGCGGTCAGGTCGTTACGATCTAGATGGGGCACCGCTTATGACAACGGTGTTTACCAAGAACTCACCGATACTAGCGTTTAATGACTTGAAAGATAAGACCGACGAAGACGAACAATTGGGAATGATGCATTTGTTTGAGGGTGCCGTGCTCGGCATTAGAAATCCCGGAGGGCATTCTTTCCCGGAAGGGCCCGATCAGAGGGCGATTGAGTACATCTCCTTCTTGAGTCTACTGGCGTATAGGGTTCAAGAGGCCAAGCGTCGGAAATAAACCAAAAAGAAATCCACTCTTTCCACCTGTCGTGCTTCCAAGTATCCGTATGGGTGCATATCCCATCCCGTCATGTTCTCACCCCCTTCTCCATTTGACCCTTCCCCACCGACCCCTTAAACTTGCTCTCCTACAGGGTTTCTCCTTGATTGGCTTAACCGTCTCGCACTACAAAATTATTCGGGAGATTGGCCATGGCGGCATGGGCGTCGTCTATGAGGCCGAGGACCTCACGCTGGGGCGGCAGGTTGCGCTGAAGTTTCTTCCTCGCGAGATGGCCCCGAACGCGGCAGCGCTCGAGCGCCTTCGCAATGAAGCCCGCACTGCGTCGTCGATCAATCACGAAAATATTTGCACGATTTACGAGATCAGCGAGCACGACGGCCAGCCCTTCATTGCCATGGAAATGCTCGAAGGCGAGTCGCTGGCGGAGCGCATGCTCTCAAGGCCATTCACCAACGATCAGCTTTTGGATATCGCCGTTCAGGTTGCGGACGCGCTCGATGCCGCGCATCGCAAGGGAATAGTTCATCGCGACATAAAACCCGCAAATATTTTTCTTACCATCCGCGGACGGGCCAAGGTCCTCGATTTCGGCCTGGCTAAATTGGCGCGCGAGCATGAGCAAGCTGCAGTGGCCGCCGGGGCCACGCTCGACAGCCCGCTGCTCACCAGCCCGGGATCAACGGTCGGTACGGTGGCTTATATGTCGCCCGAACAGGCCCGTGGAGAACCGGTCGATGCCCGCACCGATCTGTTCAGTTTTGGCGCCGTGCTCTATCAGATGTCGACCGGTCGGCTTCCTTTCGAAGGAGCAACTTCAGCGGTGATCTTCCACGCCATTCTCGAAAAGGACCCGCCACCACCGACCGAGCTCAATCCGCTGCTTCCGCCGGCGCTTAACGAAGTCACGCTGAAATGCCTGGAAAAGGATGCTGACCTGCGCTGCCAATCGGCGGCCGAACTTCGCGCGGATTTGAAACGTATGAAACGGGGTTCGAGCGGTTCTTCGGAGCGCATCAGTCGAACTGCCTTGTCTGATAGCAATCAAGTGCCAGCCGCCTCGGCGCAAATATCGAGCGCTTCAGTTCCCGCTAACGCGCAATCAATTTCCAACGCCGCAGTTATGGCGGAGGCAAAACGTCATAAGTGGCGGCTGATCATTTCCCCGATCGTCATCGCCCTATTCATCACAGGCTGGACGCTCTATAAACGTTTCTCGTCGAGTGGAAGCGAACTCCATCCGCTCAATATGCAAATTTCCAAGCTGACGGATAACGGCGCCGCTCTCGAAGGCGCTATCTCACCCGACGGCCGCTACGCTGCCTATATCAAGCGCGGCGAGCAACAGAGCCTTTGGATGAAGCAGATTGCAACGGGTAGCGAAGCGCAGGTAGTAGCTCCGTGGCCGGGGTACTTCACACATCGCCCGACTTTTTCCCCGGACGGCAACTATATTTACTATGCACACAGCGATCCGCAGAACGAAGATGAGCACAGCCTCTATTCCGCTCCGAGCCTGGGCGGTACCCCGCAACGAGTCTTGAGCGACCTCAGCACTTCGGTGAGTTTTTCTCCCGACGGGAAGCAGATCGTCTTTATTCATTACGATTTCGGCGGTGGCAAGCCTCAGCTTGTTATTGCCAACAGCGACGGCACGGGCCGCCACACTATCGTCGAACGTGAGGCTATGGGGTTGAATGGCGGCGCTCCCTCGTGGTCTGGAGATAGCAAACTGATCGCAGTCGCTCAAACTGCACTCACACCACAAAGCCTGAGCGAGCTTCTCATCTTTAGCCCTGACGGCAAGCAGGTAAAGTCCTTCTCTTATCCATTTCTGCTCGATGATGTCGCCTGGTTGCCGGACTCGACCGGCATATTCCTGGAGTGCCGGCCTCCGGAGAAGAGCTTCCACCGACAAATCAAATTCCAACCGTACCCTTCCGGCGATCTGCAGAACGTCACCAATGATCTCAGCGAGTACCGAAACCTGACGGTTACGGCCGACGGAAAGGCGCTGGTGACCACTCAGGAACAACAATCCTCTGCTATTTACCTGGGAACTGCCCCGGCGAAGTGGCCGGGTGACATCAAGATGAGCACAACGCCGATCACTCAGGGGCAGGCCGAAGGCGGATCGGTGGAATGGGGAAGTGACGGCAAAATCTATTTTGGCGACGAAGATTTTCACTCCTTTCGCATGAACCCCGACGGCAGTTCCCGCGCGCGAGTACCCGACCGTGACACCAACTCTTCCTATGGCATGTCGTGCGGACCTGACGCCGTCCTCTTCGCCAACCTGCGCAACAATAGCCTCACTCTGTTCCGGCACAGCCTGGTTACCGGCGAAACAAAACAAGTGACCACCGGGCGCGATGCCGAGTGGCCCGTTTGTACGAAGGACGGCAAGACTGTTTTTTACAACGACTACTTTGCCGGGCCTGCGTTGATGCGAGTCGCAACTGACGGAAGCGCGCCTGCTGCTGTTTATTCAAACGCCTCGTATAATGCCGCCCTCTCTCCCGACAACAAGCGCATCGCCTTCTTCCAGTTTTCCGACACTGGCAGCGAGCACAAAGAGCAGATCGTGGTACAAGACCTCGACGGGGGAAATCGATCATTTCTGCCAGAGAACGGAGTCGTATTTCGACCTACATGGGCCCCGGATGGTAACGCCCTTATTCTCGACAAAGCCACCGGTTCAGGGTCCAACCTTTTTTATCAACCGCTCAATGGCAGTAAGCCTACACAAATCACTCATTTCGATTCCGAGCCGCTCTGGGTTGCTTCTTACTCTGTGTCGCCGGACGGCAAACAGATCGCAATCGGCCGCGCCCACGTGAACGACTCCGATCTGGTGATGTTCAGCAACTTCCACTGAAGAGCATCTCAGAATTCCGGTTCCTTCGAAAAGTCATAAAATTTGATTCATGCAAGCCGCAGTCCTTTCCGCTCCGGCTCCAATTTCTCAATCGCCTCTCAAGATTGAGGACGTGCCGGCACCGGAACCCAAGGCCGGACACGTACTGTTGAAGGTGCTGGCATGTGGCGTCTGCCGAACCGATCTTCATATTGTCGAAGGTGAACTGCCGCCGCGAATGCCGCGCGTGACTCCCGGTCATCAGATTGTCGGCGAAATAGTTGGCGGCGATTTCGACAGCAGCACTGTCGATGTGGGGACGGGCGTCCACGCCCGACCGGTCGAGCAACGCTCGACGAAACTGGAAGCATTCTCTCGCGGCACACGGGTCGGTGTTTCCTGGATTGGCGGCACCGACGGTACCTGCTCCTACTGTCGTCGCAACATGGAAAACTTGTGCGACTTCCCCACTTTCACGGGATACACAACGAATGGCGGATACGCCGAATATGCTCTTGCCCGCGCCGATTTTTGCTTTCCGATTCCACCACAACTCGACGCTCTTCACGCCGCACCTCTTCTGTGCGCTGGAATTATCGGCTTCCGAGCTCTTCGCGTGGCTGGAGTCGAAAAAGGCGAGCGCGTTGGACTGTTCGGCTTCGGCGCATCGGCGCATCTTGCAATCGCAGTCCTGCACGCTTGGAATTGCGAGGTGTACGTTTCCACACGCGGCGATTCCCATCGTAAGCTCGCGAAATCGCTCGGGGCAAAGTGGGTCGGCACGGAGAGCGACAAACCCCCGGCCGAGCTCGACCGCGCCGTCACCTTCGCGCCCAGCGGAGACGTCGTCATCGCCGCACTTGCGAGCTTACGCAAGGGCGGAGTGGTGGCCATCAATGCAATACACCTCGACCGCATGCCGGAGTTCGATTACGACCGCCTGCTCTGGGGAGAGCGCCAGATTCGCAGCGTTACTAATATGACGCGCGCCGACGCTCGCGACTTTCTGCAACTCGCCGCTGAAATCAAATTGAAACCGAAAGTGACATCGTTCCCGCTGGAAAAAGTGAACGAAGCGCTGATCGCGGTTAAGGATGATGCGATTGATGGCGCGGCGGTTATTATTCCGTAGGAGCGTCGAGTACCTTATTTGCCATTTTTCCCGAGCTGCTTCCCACTTTCACTTCGCGAAAACCAGAATACGGTTCGAACCGAAACGCTAGCCACGCCAATGACACGTGGCCATCCCACAAATTACTACTCTGGTTCGTCCCACGAGGTTTACTCAAATGGTGCTCGGAATCGAGTCAAATCATGGCTTCGGCGGCGTGGGCAGCGTGAACTGCGCCAAATCCGCAAAGCCGAGTTCACCCTCTATCTTGCCGATCTGTTTCTCGGCATCTTCGAATCCATCTTTGCCAAACATTTTGTGCTCGATGTGTTCAAACTGATCGGAAATTTCGTCAAGCTGCTTGTTTGTGAAATTTTTCTTCCACGCGGGAAACACGATCGTGTCCTCCCGTACTGCATGGTTTTGATACATGAGGACAAAGGTCTCCAAAACCTTGGCTAGTGGCTCGACATGCGCGACTGAAATGCGCTGGCCATTCGTGACCGCGAGTACGTAATCCGTGACTTCTCGTCCGCGATTGTGCTGCTCGAGCAGAATGTCAGCGTAGCGTTTGAGCTCCGGACCTTGTTTCCGAATCAGCGGAAAGATGTGTTGCTCCTCGAGCATGCGCTCGTGATAATCCTCGCCGAAGGTACGGAACAATTTCGCGGTTTGCTGCAAGGCTGCTGCGTCGACGCCGGCTGCGTTCTGTCGGAGCTTGGGAACAACTTCCAGAAATACCAGCAGCGCGCGACGTAACACGCCGTGTTCGCGCATCAGGTCTTCGGTCGCAGTGACTTCTGGTTCTTTGCTGTCTTTCGATTTGTCTTGTTGAGGAAACGGCTCCGCCAGTAATGGCAAGGTGGCAGCCCCTGCAAACCCCAATGCGATTGAATCGAACAGAAGTTTGCGGCGGGTGGCGTCAAGCGACATCGGGACCTCACTGTCGAAAGATATCTCTTACGTTGCGGAGATTTGATTAGAGGTTGCACAACTGAAGTTGAACGCTAAAACGTTTGTGATATGAAAGGCCGGTCGGCCGATCAGAGCAGTGGCTTCAGGGATGCCTCAAAATTTTCCGTGTAATCGAACCCGATTACTTTCTTACGCAAAATCCCATGCCGGTCATAGATCATGGTAGTCGGCAACCCTTCGATGCCGCCAAACTTGTGTGTGAGGTAAGCCGAAGCGATAACCAATGGATAACGAACTCCGATTCTCTTAGCAAACTGAAGCGGGTTTACGCTGTCCGCCATAATATCGGACTTCAGCCCCACCACTGCAAAACCGCGCGAACCGTACCGGTCAAGAAGTTTCTGGTAGCCGGGCATTTCCTTCTTGCAGGGCTGGCACCAGGTCGCCCAAAAATCAATGAGCACAACTTTGCCTTTGAGATCCGCTGACGAGATGGATTGGCCCTGCAGATCTTTGGCCAAGAAATCCGGCAGGGAGGAGCCAATTTCGCCGGCCGCGATCACAGTCGCTTGCGGCTGCGCCGGAGCCGCCGGGTGCTGATCACACCCGGCGAATCCAACCACAACCAGAAACAGAAGCAACAGACGCAGTTTTGGTTTTTGCATTTATTCCTTTTTCTGCACTTCAAGAATCAGAAGCTTCAACGGGACCGAAGCGTCCGCTTTCTTTTTTTTCTTCCCATCGGTCTTCTTGTAAAGCTGGCCACGCACTGTAACCTGGGTCGCAGAATTCGCGAGCGGTTCGAGGGCTTTGGATAATTCATTCACCACCAGCTTGAATGATTGGTTCGGTTCCACTTGCAACACAAGAGTTCCCGAATCGTCCTTCACTATCTTGCCCCTGGCCGTCATGTCCAATTCGGCAACGCTGACGCTACTATCGTAGGTCGCCTTCAAAAGCTGGGCCGGATCAATGCGCCCATCCTCCTTCGGCGTCACCTCAACTTTGCCATCGATCAAACTCACTTCGACATTTTGAACGCCAGACTGGCGCCCGAGGTGCTGTTTCACCCCATATGCTCAAAAATTTCATGTCATGCCTTCGACGCGCATTTCGATGTGCTTGATTTCCGCCTGCGCGTGCGGCGCCAACGGACAAACGAAAAGCAGCAATAGAGCGAGTTGTTTTGCGTTCACCGATCCTCCTTCCTAAAGATGAAATCGAAATTGTTGCGTTATCCCAAAGCTAATGTGCCGCCGAAGCGGCATGAACTGCGTACCCGCGGTGTGTGCCACGTCCCAATCCACTCCCAGCCACACGTGCATTCCGGGGCGAAGCCCGGCGTAGCTTGTAATTCCCGCCAGCACCACGTCACCACCACTC
>Ga0157372_10001448_pt1 | contig 25681 bp, 22 predicted proteins | sample C55metaG_FD_115307 | JGI IMG/M metagenome (GOLD analysis project Ga0157372, IMG submission 115307) | Corn rhizosphere microbial communities from Kellogg Biological Station, Michigan, USA - C5-5 metaG | ecosystem: Host-associated > Plants > Roots > Rhizosphere > Soil | place: USA: Michigan...
AAAAATACAGCAAGAATTATTTTCCGTTTAAGATCCGCCAGCGCATCGGCGACGACAATTCACTCGGCATTCTTAAATTCAATTTCAACAACAAATATGGCGTGTACATGCACGATACCGACGCCCGACGCCTGTTCGCACGGGAGAACCGTGCCCTCAGCCACGGCTGCGTGCGGCTGGAAAAATTCTTCGACTTTGCTAAATTCCTCGTGCGCGACGACAGCATAAAATATCCTGTTGACTCACTCCGCGCCGATCTTTCACGCGAACAGCAAAAGCAGGTGAACGTGAGAAAGCCCATCGCGATCTACATCAATTACTATACGGTTGAAGTGGATGAGCACATGGAGCTTCACTTCTTTAACGACATCTACGGGAAAGATGAAAAGATGCTGAACGCATTGCGGAAAGAAAAATAGCACCGGCCCTTCCCAATTCTTTTTGCGGATATGATATTTTATCTATATTTAATATTATTTACAGTCCTTTATGCTCCGTCCCGGAAGATCGTGTATCCATTTTTTCAATCACCTGAGACTGCTGGCTCTGATCGCGGGCCTGTTCCCGGCAGTGGCTTTCGCATTTGACCTCGATAAGCAAAAAGGCAGCCTCGACCTGGTGCCGGTGCTCGAGATCTACGAAGACAAATCCGGTCAACAGCATATACAGGATGTTTTTAATTCCACTTCGTTTAAAGCCTGCACGCAGGACGTCCCCAATTATTCGATCACCTCTTCGGCGGTCTGGATCCGTTTTAATGTCACGAGTGTGGAGGCCGGGCAATGGTATCTTGCACTGTACAAATCACGCATCGATACGGTAGAGCTGTACCAGGTTTTTAACGGTGTGCCGCAGCTCATCAAAACCGGCGGAAAAGCGCAGCCCGAAAATTCAAAAGAGGTGCGCACCAACGATTGCCTGTTCAGCCTTTTTCTGCCGCCCGGATCGGAGCAGCAATTCTATGTACGCTTTAAAAGTAAAGAAACACTGGAGCTTCCGCTGAAGCTGGTCACTGCCGACACGTATATCCGGCAGCTGCATGCGATCTCGCTGCTCGATGGAATTTATTTCGGCTTCATCATCCTGATCTGCCTGTACAACCTCGGGATCTACATCGGTGTGAAGGACCGCATTTATATCTTTTACATTCTCTATGTTCTTTTCATCGGCCTGATGATCGCGCAGTTCAAAGGCGAAGGCAGTGAATTTATCTGGCGGAACTATACCTCCTTCAACAATTATCCTTCCTTATTTCCTGCGCTTGCCAGCATCTTCGGCACCCTGTTCACCATTCATTTTCTGAATGTGCGCAATGACTTTAAAACTTTTCACCGCATCTTTATTTCGCTGATCGTGATCAACGTGGCCTGCGTGATCGTCAACTTCGCGGGTTCCGCTTCCTTCTCTCTGAAGATCATCCAGGTGGTTTCCCTTATCACTTCCATTCTTATGTTCGTGACGGGAATTAAAAGCTACCGGCTGGGCTTTGCGCCGGCACGCTACTACCTGCTTGCCTGGAGCGTATTCCTTATCGGCGTGATCGTTTACATCCTCAAGGATCTGAACCTGATCGCCTACACACCGCTGACCAGCAACGCGATCCAGATCGGTTCCGCCCTTGAGATCACCTTATTATCGCTTGCCCTGGCCGACAGGATCAACGTGTACCGCAAGGAAACACAGGAAGCGCAAAACAAAGCCGTGCTTGCGCTGCAGCTGAACGAGCGCCTCATCACCGAGCAGAATAAAACACTGGAAGAAAAAGTGAAATTGCGCACGCTGGAGCTGGAATCGAAGAACGTGATCATCCAGACGAAAAATACCGAGCTTACCGATAGCATCCGGTATGCAAAGCGCATCCAGGATGCGATCCTTCCCGACCAGCATTACCTTTCAAAAATATTTCCCGGCGCCTTCATTCTCTTCAAGCCGAAGGACATTGTGAGCGGCGACATCTACTGGATCGAGCAATGGGGCAACGAGGTGGTGGTGGCTGCGATCGACTGCACAGGCCACGGTGTTCCCGGTGCGTTCATGACCTTTATGGCTCATAATCTGCTAAACGAGATCGTGAATGAGCACGGCATCACTAAGCCTTCCGTGATCCTCACACAGATGCGTACAAACCTTTCAAAAGTGCTCAGGCAAAAGAACAGCGAGCAATCCATTAAGGACGGCATGGATGTATCGGTTTGCACCATTCACATGGATACGATGAAGCTGGAATTCGCAGGCGCCTTCAATCCGCTTTTCATTGCGCGCAAAGGCGACTTTATTAAGCTTGCCGCAGATCGCTGCGCAGTGAGCGCCTATGAAGGCGAAGAGCTTCCGCCTTTCAGCAACCAAGAGCTCCAACTTGAAAAAGGTGACCGGCTGTATCTGTTTTCCGACGGATATGCCGACCAGTTTGGCGGACCGCAGGGAAAAAAGATGACGATCCGCAAATTCAAAGAGCTGATCCTTTCGATCTGCAACAAACCCGCTGAAGAGCAAAAAATACTTGTAGAGGATTATTTTGAAAGCTGGAAAAAAGAAAACGAGCAGACGGATGATGTGCTGGTGATCGGGATTTGCATTGATTAGACGAACTTCTCTGAAGTGCTCTTTGTTCGATGCTTTCTATTGACAGGCCGCTCCTACGGAGCTTGAAAAACTATGTGCGCTAATGTTTGCTACAAACACGTCGCTCCTATGGAGCGATATCAAATTGCAAAGCGTTAATAATTCGCTCCTCCGGAGCTCTGCTGTGTTTTTTGTTTACATGCTATTAATAATGCGCTTCTCCGAAGCGCGAATAATTCGCTCCTCCGGAGCTCTTGTTGTGTTTTGGTTTCGTTTGCTATTAATAATGCACTTCTCCGAAGCGCCTATGAATAATTCGCTCCTCCGGAGCTCTTGTTGTTGTCTTTTCGTTTGCTATTAATAATGTGCTTCTCCGAAGCATTTTCCTTACATGCTTCGCGTACAGGCCGCTCCTACGGAGCTTGAAAGCTGTGTATTCCTGATGTTGCTATAAACAGGACGCTCCTATGGAGCGATAATAAATTGTGAAGCGTAACGGAATAATTCGCTCCTCCGGAGCTCTTGTTGTGTTTTGGTTTCGTTTGCTATTAATAATGTGCTTCTCCGAAGCACTTCTTTGCATGCATTCCATATACAAGATTCCACAACATACTCCGGAGGAGTATATTATTAATAAACACGGCTAACCACCCGAACAGAGCTCCGGAGGAGCGACCCTGTTTATTGCACATTGCCAGCCACCACTCTCTACAAGCTCCGGAGGAGCGGCCTGTTAGCACCCAACTTCGCGAAATACTCCGGAGGAGTATATTATTAATAACAAATAATCCCCACCCGGCACAGAGCTCCGGAGGAGCGAATTATTACACCTCTTGAATTACACGATAAAATTTGTGACTCTGCGGCACCTCAGCCGCTAATACAGGAAATTATTATACGGATACCTTTTCAGATGAAGCTCCTTGATCCTGTCATACAGCACCTTCCGGAACTCATCGAGATTTTCCCTATTGGCAGCTGAGATGAAAATACATTCCGAATGCAGGTTCCGCATCCAGGTTTTTTTCAGGTCTTCAAGGCTGAGGTTCTCTTTGGTGAGCGGTGTAAGGTCATCATCATCCTTCTTATCGAATGTGAAGGCATCGATCTTGTTGAACACCATCAGCATGGGTTTGTCGGATGCGCCGATATCGGCAAGCGTTTGATTCACCACATTGATCTGGTCTTCGAAACCGGGATGCGAAATATCGACCACATGCACGAGGATATCTGCTTCACGCACTTCATCCAGCGTAGACTTAAACGATTCAATAAGGTTTGTAGGTAATTTACGGATGAATCCAACCGTATCGGAAAGCAGGAAAGGAAGATTTTCGATCACCACTTTTCTCACTGTTGTATCGAGTGTTGCAAATAATTTATTCTCGGCAAACACTTCGCTTTTACTGAGCAGGTTCATGATGGTGGATTTACCCACATTGGTATAGCCAACAAGCGCCACGCGGATCATCTCTCCCCTGCTCTTACGCTGTGTCTCCATCTGCTTGTCGATGATCGTGAGCTTCTCTTTCAGCAGCGCTATCCGGTCACGGATGATCCTTCTGTCGGTTTCGATCTCCTTCTCACCGGCACCTTTCATACCGATACCGCCTTTTACCCTGTCGAGGTGGCTCCACATCTTTGTAAGCCTTGGCAGCATGTATTGATATTGCGCCAGCTCCACCTGCGTTTTTGCATGTGCAGTACGTGCGCGGGCCGCGAAAATATCGAGGATCAGCGTGGTGCGGTCGAGCACCTTCACTTTTTGCTTTTCATCCGTCTTCAGTCCTTTTTCAAGGTTCCGCTGCTGCGCAGGAGAAAGCTCATCGTCAAAAATAACGATGTCGACTGCATGCTCTTTCACAAACTGCTTTATTTCATTCAGCTTGCCGGAGCCGATAAAAGTTCCGGGATCGGGATGTTCGAGGCGCTGGGTGTATCTTTTCAGGATCTTTGCACCGGCAGTCTCCGCGAGGAAATCCAGCTCATCCAGGTATTCCTTCACCTTCACTTCATCCTGTGTCCTGTTGATCAGTCCGACCAGTACGGCCGTTTCCTGTTTCGCTGCGGTTTCAAACACTTTTTAGTTCCTGTTATTTTTTTAACGTTTCCGTATATTCGGCAACTGCCTTGATCTGCTCTTCGGTAAGCACACCGGCATAACCGGCCATTGGCGCTTTTCCGTTCCTGATGATCTCGATCCTCGATTCCAGGTCGAGCGTTGAAACCGAAAGGTCTTTTGCACCGCTCAATCCTAATTTTCCGTCTTCACCATGGCAGGATGTACACCTGTCCATAAAAATATCGTGCCCGCTAACTGCTGCTCCTTCGGGTGCATCTGACGATGTTACCGAGGTTCCCTGCAGGCTGCGCTTCTTGTTTACTTCCGCAAGTCCGTACGCCGCAACGATCATGAGGAGTGAAAGTACCGCCAGCGCCTTGTTTTTCTTTTTAAATCCGATCACTGCAACCGGGATCGATGCAAACACGATGATGATCTTGATGATCTGCAATGTAGTTGCGCCCGGCCCTTCAATCAGCATGTAAACACCGGTTACGAGGAAAAGCGTGCTTACGATCATTTCAGGCACTTTCACACCTTTTGTAAATTTTGCCAACGAAGCTTCTTTGTTGCTGAGCAGCAGAATTGTTTTCACAAGATAGATCAGCAGGAATGCCGTTACCGAAAAAAGGTGCGTATAGTATATTGCCTGGTTCATGATATAAGGGTTTTGGTCAGCGCAAAAGTAGTAAAAATCCGGCGATAAAGCCGCTCGTCCTTTTGTAAGGGCAAAATCCGTTTTAAATGTTATTTTTGTTAACCTGATACACACTCCGCGGCACAACTGTCACAAAACACACCGCGGACGAACATTCTTTAAGATGAAAAAACTACTTGCTTTATCCCTGGTAATTGCGCTGGCATTTGCAGCCGCCGCCCAGGAAACATTCCCCGTTAACGGCACCTCGAATAAGAACCACACCACCTATGCCTTCGCGAATGTGAAAATTGTGGTCGACCCGGAAACCACGATCGAGAACGGGACGATGATCGTGAAAGACGGAATGATCATCGCCGTGGGCGCAAAGGTCATGATCCCGAAAGGGGCTGTGATCTACGACCTCAAAGGGAAAACCATTTACCCCGGGCTGGTCGACGCTTACACCACTTACGGAATGCCGGAAGTAAAAAAAATTCCGGCATGGGGACCGCAGCTGGAAAGCAACATTAAAGGTGCGTACGGATGGAATGCCGCTGTGAAGGCGGAAACGGAAGCCAATAAGATCTTCACCGACGATTCAAAAGCCGCGGATGAGATGCGCAGGCTGGGATTCGGCGCTGTGCTTACCTTTCAGAAAGACGGCATTGTTCGCGGAACAGGGGCCGTTGTATCGCTGGGCGACGGAAGGGAGAACGAGCTGGTGATAAAGGACAAAGCCTCCGCGATGTACTCTTTCGATAAAGGCTCGTCATCGCAGGATTATCCATCTTCGCTGATGGGGGCGATCGCATTGCTGCGCCAGACCTATCTCGATGCCGACTGGTATAAAAAGGACAAGAGCAAAAAGGAATACAACATTTCGCTGGAGTCGTTCATTAACCTGCAGTCGCTTCCGCAGATCTTCGAAACAACGGATAAGCTGAATGTAATGCGCGCAGATAAGATCGGCGACGAGTTCAAGGTAAGCTACATCATCAAAGGCTCCGGCAACGAATACCAGCGCCTTGATGATGTGAAGGCTACCGGCTGCAAGCTGATCATCCCGCTGAACTTTCCCATTCCTTACGATGTGGAAGATGCCTACGAAGCGAACAACGTTTCACTTGCCGAACTAAAGCATTGGGAAATGGCGCCTGCAAACCCGCTGGCGCTGGAAAAGAATTTTATTCCGTTTGCAATCACCACGGCCGATCTCAAAGACAAAAAAGACTTCTGGAAAAATCTCCGCAAAGCTATCAGCTACGGTCTTTCGGAGAAGCAGGCGCTGCGCTCGCTCACCATCACTCCTGCCGAATTACTGAACCTTTCCGACAAGCTTGGAAAATTACAGGGCGGAATGATCGCGAATTTTATCATCACCTCCGGCAACCTGTTCGATGAGAAAACGGTGATCTATGAAAACTGGATCCAGGGAAATCCATACCGCATCAGCGATTACAATGCAGTGGATGTGCGCGGGAATTATGATCTTTCATACGGTCCCAACCGCAACACTTACCAGTTGAAAATTGAAGGCGAGCCGGAGAAGCTGAAAGGAACGCTCCTCGCCGATACTGCCAAAACGCCCGCAACTGTTACCGTAAGCGGCAACTCCGTTTCCATCACGTTCAACTCAAAAGAGCTTGCAGGCATTGTGCGCCTGAGCGGGAACCTGAACAAAGATCCCTTGATGATGAATGGAAAAGGCCAGCTGCCTGATGGTTCCTGGATCACCTGGAGCGCCACATACACGTCGGCAATGAACGCGGATGTAAAAAAAGATACGGCAAAAAAACAAGCGCCCACGTACGGACAAGTAATCTACCCGTTTTGCGCATACGGACAAAAAGCGGATGACCGCGACGGCTTCGACAAAGTGGTGAACGATTTCAAAAACCGCTATGATGCCATCCTGATCAAGCATGTAACCGTTTGGACCAACGAGGCGGAAGGCATCCTGAAGAACCAGGACGTGTATATTTCCGAAGGGCACATCGTACGCATCGCCGACGATATTAACGCCAGCACGCTCGCCTTTGCCAAAGTGATCGACGGCACAGGCAAGCATTTAACGCCGGGCATCATCGATGAGCATTCGCACATCGCGCTCATCAGCGTGAACGAAGGCACGCAGGCATCGAGCGCGGAAGTGCGCATGGGCGATGTGATCAACTCGGAAGACATCAGCATCTACCGGCAGCTTGCAGGCGGCGTTACCAGCGCGCAATTGCTGCATGGCTCGGCAAACCCTATCGGCGGACAATCAGCTATCATTAAGCTGCGCTGGGGCAAATCGCCGGAGCAGATGAAATTTGCCGGTGCTGATGGCTTCATCAAGTTTGCATTGGGTGAAAATGTGAAGCAAAGCAACTGGGGCGATGCGAACGTGATCCGCTTCCCGCAATCACGCATGGGTGTGGAGCAGGTGTATTACGATTACTTCACCCGCGCCAAAGAATACGATGCAAAGCAAAAGCTCTCGGCGCTTTCAAAAACAGGAGCAACGTTCCGCCGCGACCTCGAGCTGGAAGCCATCGCCGAGATCATGAACAAGAAGCGCTTCATCACCTGCCACTCCTATGTGCAATCGGAAGTGAACATGCTCATGCACGTAGGCGATTCCATGGGCTTCCAGGTAAACACCTTCACACACATCCTTGAAGGCTATAAGGTAGCTGATAAAATGAAAGCCCGTGGGATCGGTGCTTCCACGTTCAGCGACTGGTGGGCCTATAAAATGGAAGTGAAGGATGCGATCCCGTACAATGCAGCGCTCATGGCGAATATGGGGATCATCACTGCGATCAATTCCGACGATGCCGAAATGGGAAGGCGACTCAACCAGGAAGCGGCAAAGACGATAAAATACGGCGGATTGTCAGAAGAGGAAGCACTGAAAACAGTGACCCTCAACCCTGCAAAGCTATTGCACATCGATAACAAAGTAGGCAGCATCAAGGTAGGAAAAGATGCGGATGTGGTGCTGTGGTCCGACAACCCGCTTTCCATTTATGCAAGGGTAGAGAAAACAATCATCGACGGGCAGATCTATTACGACAACGAGCAGGACCTGAAATTACGCGACGAGATGCAGAAGGAACGTGCACGCATCATCCAGAAAATGATCGAGGAGAAAAAGAATGGCGGGCCTACGCAAAAGCCGGTGGTAAAAAAGCAGAGACTGTTCGGATGCGACAGCATGCAGGTGAATTATTTGGAGACGCAATAATGCGTGAGATGGGAACGCGGATTTATGATGATCGTTATGATTTAATTTATCGTTAAGACAAAAAAACACAATGAAAAAATTACTCTTTATTATCACTCTCTTCATCGCTACCATTTCGGCAGCGCAAACAAAGAGCATCCTCATCATGAATGCCACTGCACACCTTGGCAATGGCACCGTCATACAAAATTCCCTGATCGGGATAAAAGACGGGAAGATCAGCCTGGTGGCCGATGCTACCACCGCGAGGATCGACAAGGCAGCATACGATGAAGTGCTCGATGCAGCAGGCAAGCATGTATATCCGGGCTTTATCGCGCCCAACTCAACGCTCGGGTTAACGGAGATCGATGCGGTGCGCGCAACGAATGATTATCGCGAGGTTGGCAGCAGCCTGCCGAATGTGCGCTCGCTGATCGCGTATAACACCGATTCGAAGATCATTCCTACCGTGCGCTCCAACGGCGTTCTGCTTGCGCAGATCACACCAAGGGGCGGAATTGTTTCCGGCACATCGAGCATCGTGATGCTGGAAGGCTGGAACTGGGAAGATGCCGCGTATAAGATCGACGACGGCGTTCATGTGAACTGGCCGCGACTGCAGAGCCGCAAATATCTTGATGAAGACAACATTTATCCCGGCCCCTATGAAAAGAACAAAGAATACAGCCGCCAGGTGAACGAGCTGAAAAAGCTGATCAGCGATGCGAAAGCCTACAATGAAACCGAAACAAAAGAAGAGAAGAACCTGCGCTTTGAAGCGATGAAAGGCATCTTCACCGGGGCGCAAACATTGTTCATTCACGTGAACAATGTGAAAGAGATCATTGAGGCGGTAAACTTTGTAAAATCGAATTCGATCCCGAAAGTATCGCTGGTTGGCGGACGCGAAAGCTGGATGGTGGCCGAGCTTTTAAAGGAGAATAATATTTCGGTGGTGGTTGCACGCGTGCACGACCTTCCCGACCGCCCGGAAGATGATGTGGACCAGCCCTACAAATTGCCTGCATTGCTTCAAAAGGCCGGTGTGCTGTTCTGCCTCAATAACGAGCAGGGTGAAATGGAAGCCGCGAACACCCGCAACCTTCCTTTCATGGCGGGTACGGCGGCCGCATACGGACTTACAAAGGAAGAAGCGCTGATGGCGATAACGCTCAACGCGGCGAAGATCCTGGGGATCGATAAAACCGTTGGCAGCATCGAGGTTGGAAAAGATGCTACGATCTTTATCTCCGGCGGCGACGCCCTCGACATGAAAAGCAACAATGTGGAGAAAGCCTTCGTAAAAGGGATCAGCATCAGCCTCGACAATGACCAGAAAGCGCTGTATGAAAAGTATAAGAAGAAATACGGACTGAAGTAATACTGTCACTTCGAGTGCGAGGAACGAGCGTATCGAGAAGTAGACAGTTCTCGATACATCACGCTGAAAAAGCGTGACACTCGAACTGACGTTCAATATGGAAAATATCTTAACATGAAACCTCTTATATACGTTCTCTGTTTCTCTTTCCTCTTACCTGCCTGCAAAAAAGAAGAAAAGAAGCACAAGGTGATCTACAAAGTAGAAGTAACCGGCGGACATCCCAGCTATTCCCTCAGCTATTCTTCGCTGAACAATTCCACCCAAACGGTTGGCCCGATCAGCGATTCGAAATGGCTCTCCCCCACCGTGAACGACCGTGTAACGGGCAATTCCGTATTCCTCACGCTGCAGGGCGGGAACGGAGGATCTTACAAAATGTATATTTACGTGGATGGTTTCCTTGAACAGGAAGGCCGCATGGATGATCCATACGGCCCGAAAACGATCAGCGTAGAGCTGAGCGATTAAATTTTAAATCCCAGCTTCTCCCTTACTCTTTTCAGGGTCGCCCTTGCGATCACGCGCGCTTTTTCTGCGCCCACCATCAATTTGGCATCCAGCTCCGCGCGGTTGTTCATGTAATAGGCGTACGTTTCACGCTGTGTTTTGAATGTATCCAGCAACAGCTCGTACAAGGCGGTTTTTGCATGCCCGTAGCCATATCCGCCCTTTATGTAATTCGCGCGCATTTCTTCCGTTTGTTCCTTCGACGCGATGAGTTTGTACAGCGCGAACACGTTGCAGGTATCCGGATTCTTAGGCGCTTCCAGCGGTGTGGCATCCGTAAGAATGCTCATGATCACTTTCTTAAGCTCCTTTTCAGGAAGAAAAATATTGATGAAGTTGTTTCGCGATTTGCTCATCTTCTCCCCGTCGATCCCCGGAACAAGCTTCGTATCCTCGTTCACCTTCACATCCGGGATCACGAACACATCGCCGTGCATCGCATTGAACTTGGATGCAATATCGCGCGTCATCTCCAGGTGCTGCATCTGATCTTTTCCGACAGGCACATAATTCACATCGTATAAGATAATGTCGGCAGCCATCAGCACGGGATAGGTGAACAATCCCGCATTCACATCCGCAAGGCGCTCCGCCTTGTCCTTGAAGGAATGCGCGTTGGCAAGCATCGGGAATGGCGTAAAGCAATTGAGGTACCAGGTGAGCTCGCACACTTCGGTGACATCGCTCTGGCGGTAAAAAATATTCTTATCGGTATCGAATCCGAATGCGAGCCATGTGGCGGCAACGGCATCGGTGCTGTCTTTAATAAATTGTGCATCCTTGATGGAGGTGAGGGAATGCAGGTTGGCAATGAAAAAAAGCGAATCGTTTCCCGGCTGTTTGGAAAGCTCGATCGCGGGCATAATGGCGCCGAGGATGTTCCCGAGGTGCGGAATGTTGGTGCTTTGGATCCCTGTAAGAATTCGTGACATATTTTATAATTTAATACGGAACAAATATACTCTAATAAGCTGAAGGAAAATGAATGCCTTCTTTAAGTCTTCTAACTTTTTGAAGGCAAAAAGTTACAAAAACCTTTTCTGTTTTATAAGGCGATTTCTTCTTCTCTGGCGTTCAGAAGAACCGCGAATAAATTGATTGCAACATGCACTCGGCTTCGAAAGCTATATTTTCAACGCAATCATTTATCGCTATCGCTGAATAAAACAGAAAGCCTCACCGAAAGATGAGAACCTCCATTCTACATGAGAGAAGAAGAAACCAGTTGAGTCTTGCCCCCTCTCCTTTGGAGAGGGGATTAAGGGGTGAGGTCTACGGCTCCAGGGCCGCTTCAAAAATATCGATGTTCTCGAGGAGATGGATCGAATTTTTGATGTACTCGTGCGCCGGCGGTGATTGCTGAATGCCGAAGTCTTCACTGATCATTCTCGTGTTATCGAACACCTGTCCGAGCTCCATGAATTCGATGTAAGGATCGAGTCCGCCCATGAGCACACGCAGCTCGCTCGTATCTTCCATGATGCTTTTCCAGTAGTCGAGATACTCCGGATGCTTGTGCAGCGAGCTGTCTTCGTTCAGGCGCTTGCGTGCCCACATTTTCACATCGCGCACCATTTCACGCCCTATGAAATTGAACTTCGGCGAATCGGGAAAGGCTGCCTCTATTGTTGTGGCAAGCTGTGCAGGCGTGGTACAACCCTTTTCACCCGCCGATACATGATACACATTGTGCTTTCTTTTCGAGAACATGATCTTCATGATCGCGCCGGAAACATAGTCCACCGGCACCATGTCGAGCAGCGTATTGGCATTCGCGGGGATCAGCCGGAGAAAGTTCATGCAGGCAAGCGTCCACATGATCACGTAGGAACGCGGCGTCCATGGCCTGCTGTCGCCAAGGATGATCGAGGGGCGAACGATAAGGATCTTCTCCTCGGGCAGGTATTTTTTCAGCTGCACTTCGCCCTGCATTTTTGTATAGGTATATTTTACAAGGTGCTCGGCCTCCAGGTTCGGCGATTCGGTTTCCAGCACGGTGCGGTTCTTCAGCTGCTTTCCGCAGATGGTTGCGGTGCCCACGTACACAAATGTTTCAAGGCTTTTCAGTCCCTGGCTCCATTTCAGGATCTTGTCGAGGCCGTGAATGTTGATGTCCTCCACCATTTTATCGTAGATGGGGGAAAAGGAAGTATTGGCGGCTGAATGAACGATGTAATGCACATCTTCCAGCAATTTATTCTCGGTAAGGGATGCGGTAAGGTTATCCTGCGCAAGATCGCCCTGCACGGGGATAATGCGGGAAGGATCGAAATGATCGTTGTGAAAATCGAAGACCTTTTTGAGGCGCTGTGTTGCTTTTTCAGCAGAGGCGGCACGTACCAGGCAATAGATCTTGCCTACCTCCGGCCTTTTTGAAAGATCGACCAATAGCTCTCCGCCCAGGAATCCGGTTGCGCCGGTAATAAAAACGTTCTTCATCATCACAAAAATATATTATCAAAAAAGTTCGAGGCCAATGATGCCTGCAATGATCAGTAAAATGGAAACCACCTTCGCTACCGACACAGGCTCGTGGAAAAACACGATCCCGATCGCGGCGATGAGCGCTGTTCCTGCGCTCGCCCAAATGGCGTAAGCAATGCTCACTTCATATTTTTCCAGCACAAGCACAAGCAATCCGAGGCTTGCGCCGTAAAAAACAAAAACCAGGATGGAGGGCCAGAGCTTTGTAAAGCCTTCTGCGTATTTCATGCAAACGGTGCCCAGCACTTCAAAAATTATACCCAATGCGAGGTAGATCCAATAAATATTCTTCATCCGAAAAGTTTAATTCGATAAATGCTCATTCATGAGGAAGGATCTGTTTTTTGAGTAATTCCGACCTTAAAAACGGGGTTTCATGTTCTTTCGGGGGCAAATTTAGGAAATTTACCGGATGTTGAGCAATGTATAGCGCATGAGCCGCTTTAAGGCCTTTTTTATATTCCCTCCGCTGCCTGCTTTTTGTTACTTTTGCAATCCATGAAGTATTTGCTGATCTTACCGCGTACACTTTGGAAAATACTTTTCCTGCTCAATTTTGTGCTGGGGCTGATCATCCTGTATCCTTTCTTTTTTATCCTGCTTTCGCGCCGCAACTGGTTTCCTCTTGCCTTCCGGCTGAAAAAATTCTGGGCGGCATGGATCATGACGGTTCCGGGGCTGTTCCTCAGCGTTACACGCAAAGTCCCCAAAGACAAGCTTCCGCAGCCGGCCGTATATTGCGGCAACCACGTTTCTTACCTTGATATCATCGCCAGCTACCTCGTGATCCCGAATTACTATGTGTTCATGGGCAAGCAGGAGCTGGATAAAGCGCCTTTGTTCCGGATCTTCTTTAGGGAGATGAACATCCTGGTGGACCGCAAAAGCAATATCGGCTCACACCGCGCATTCATGCGGGCGGGTGCCGATCTCGACAAGGGGCACAGCGTATTCCTGTTCCCGGAAGGCACCATTTCGAGCTTCGGAAAATTAAGGGGATTCAAGAACGGCGCATTTAAGCTGGCGATTGAAAAGCAGGTGCCGATCGTTCCGGTGATCTTCCTGAACAACTGGAAAATGCTGCAGAACGGCGGATTCCTGAAAGCGCATGGAAGGCCGGGCATCAGCCAGGTGGTGGTGCATGAGCCGATCCCTACCCTTGGCATGACTGAGAAGGATTTAGTATCTTTGCGCACGAAAGTGTATGATGTGATACAGGCGGAGCTGGAGAAGTATAATAACAGATCTTAACGGATCATTTCTCGATACACCCGCTAAAGAGCGGGCACTCGAAACGACAATCAACAACATTCAGAACATGAAAATAGACAAGGATACGGTAGACAAGATAGCGCACCTGGCGCGGCTCGAATTTGAGAATGAAGCCGCAAAAGATGCGATGATCAAGGACATGAACAACATGCTTGGGTTTATCGACAAGCTGAACGAGCTCGACACGAAGGATGTGGAGCCGCTGATCTATATGAGCGAAGAAGTGAACGTGCTGCGCGAGGATGAAGTGAAGGTGGAGATCACGCAGCAGGAAGCATTAAAAAATGCCCCGAAAAAGGATTCGGATTACTTTAAGGTGCCGAAGGTGATGGGAAAAAATTAATAAACGCGTGGGTAATTTTACGCAAAACAATGGGTAAAAATACCCAATTTACTAATATCTGAAATTGAGGATTTCAGCCAGCGGAACCTCAAATCCTACTGCTATTTTCAGCATCGTTGAAAGCCGTATATCAGTGCCCTCCGTGCAGAGCTTGTAAACCTGCGCTTTATCCATTTCACAGGCATCTGCCATCTCCTGGAACGACAATTTACGATCTTTCCGGAGCTGATCTATATGAGTGGCGAATGCCCTCGTGAATTTGGCCTGTTCTGACACAAGATAATATTCACAATTTTTTCGGAATCCTGCGTAGTCGTCAAATACTACGATTTTAAATTTGTTTATATTTGGCGGCATGCTATTGCCCTCAATTGAATTGTTAAACGCTGTTTTTATAAGGCTCCGGTACTGCAAAGACCGGATAAAACGTATTCATGGTTTATTAGAGGAATTATCAGCTACAGGTATTACCTTTACCCATGAACAAGAAACGGAATCCTGTCTCATTCATGAACTGGAAGATGCCTTTGACGACAAAGATGGCTTAATCAGATGGTACATTGAAGAAAATAATTTTGGACGCAATAATTTGTCCCGGGACATAAACGGCAAAAAAGTGCCAATTGAAACCGTTGAGCAGCTGCACAGGGTGTTAGTCACATCCTACATGCAGCGCACTGCAAGACATTATTAGCTACAAAATTCATCTCATGACCACTCTTTCGATCGGATTAGCCTACAAGGCCGTTTTCACCTATTTACAGCACTACCGCCAGCAGCATGAGGAAGAACATGACCTGGGCGGATTGCTGAACGCAATGGACCCGTTTTTATGGAAGGATGGCTCCCCGGCCGATAAAACCGTGGTTAAAGACTTTATCGATATCGTTAAAGGGATCAGCATCCCGAAAGATGAGGTTGAGATGGATGAAGGCTTCGGGATCATGATCGGCTACCTGGAGAAGCAGCTCGACTGGCTGAGGCTGGAAACGATCATCGCGCACCTGAAGACCATTTACAGGGAGCAAAGCCCGGAAGAATGGGCGTTCTGGACAGCTAACTGGAACCAGACCACCGACCGGGATTAGCCAGCTATATCTTTATCCCTATTAAACATACATCATCGATCTGCTCAAGATCGCCTTTCCAATTGCTGAAGGTTGCCTCCAGCAGATCTCTTTGTTCCTGCAGCGGCAAACCCGCATTTGCAGTCAGTAATTCCTTCAGCGCCTTCGACATGAACTTTTTGCCCTTCGGCCCTCCGAACTGATCGGGGAAACCATCGGTTAAGGCGTAAATAAGATCTCCCGCCTGCAAGTCAACTGTATGTAAGGTAAATGCCTCCTGGTCCCTTACACTTTTGCCCACAGGCATCTTATCCGGCCTGATCTCGGTCAGCACGCCATTTCTTACGATCCACACGGGGTTATTCGCCGCAGCGATCTTCAGCACCCTGCCGGCATGATCAAATACAAGAAGGCTGCAGTCCATGCCGTCTTTTCCGCCCTCTTCGCTTCCATCCTTCCGTAAACGTTCAATGATCGTTTTCCGGGTGTGATCTAAAATATGTGAAGGCTCCACATGATGCTCTGTGGCCTTTTCCAGGCTTGTGACATTTAAAAGGCTCATGATAGCGCCGGGAACTCCGTGGCCGGTACTGTCGGCAACTGCTAGCGCAAAATGGCCGTTGCTGAGCAGGGAAGCCCAGTAAAAATCACCGCTGACCACATCCTTTGGCTTAAAAAAGATAAAATATTCGCTGAGGTTTCCGTCGAGCAGCTCCCTCGTAGCCAGGAAGCTCCGCTGGATCCGCTCTGCATAATTGATGCTGTCTGTAATTTCCTTGTGCTTCTCCTCCACCAGGTTCTTCTGCGCAGTTATAATTTCTTTTTGCTGGGAAGTTTCCTTTTCCTTCTGCTCAATAATGTTCTTTTGCCTTTGCGTTACCTTGAAACGATTGAACATAAATCCGGCGAAGACCAGCACCAGCGCCAGGCCGCAGTACAGGGCCACACGCTGATTTTTTTCCTGCTCAAGCCTCACATTCGTCAGCTTCTTTTCCTCTGCAACCTTTACACTGTCGGCAAGCGCCTTTTTCTCATAATTAAACTTTATTTCCTTCTGGATCATTTCCTTTGTATTCTCTTCATTAAAGATACTGTCGCGCATTGCAACCGAGAGCTTATAATTTTTGAGTGCAAGGTCCGGCTTACCTGTTTCTTCATACAGTTCGGATAAATATCCGTAAATATCCTTTGCAGGATGTTTTAAGTTACTTTCTGTGGCTATTGACAAAGCCTCGTTATAATACTCCAGGGCTTTTACATAATTCTTCTGAAGCTTATACACACTGGCGACATTGCACAGGTTAATGGTGAGACTTTCGCGTGATCCTACCTTCCTGATAACATCTATCGCCTCAAAGAAGTACTCTAATGCCTGAGGATATTTTTTATTGAACGCATATTCCCTGTTTCCCGCGGCTATTGCCGAATCTGCCTGAGCCAGGCAAACAGCTCCAAGGTTCCCGAGGTTGGAAGCTTTGGTTGCAATATCTCCCAGTTCGTCGCACAGCTTCATCGACTCGAGAAATGCTTTTAAGGCCCCTGTGAAATTACCCGCATCATAATTGATAATACCGAGCGTCTGGAGGCATCTGCTGACAGCGCCCGTATTACCGGCTTTCCGGAAAAGCGCTATCGCTTTCTGAAGATACTCTGTAGCCTTTTCCAGCTCATTGGTGCGGTTGTAAACCCTTGCAATGTTCCCATAGTTATAAGCTTGTCCCTCTGTGTTTTTTATCTCATCTGAAATTTTAAGTGATTTGAAAAAGAAATCCAAGGCCCTGGGGTAGTTACTGCTCGCATAATTAACGATTCCCATATTGTTCAGGATCGTCGACTCGTGGTCCTTTGCCCGGTACACCACAACAGGATCTTTTGACGCCTCGAGCTTTTTCATTGAAGCCATCATCCCATCGTAGTAATAATTGATCGTATCATTATTCCCCAGGCTGTGATAATGAAAGCAAATTGCAAGCAGTGACTTTGAAATGCGTAGCTCGTCGTTCATCTGCTTTGCGATCTGCAGTGCCTGCCTGTGATAAAAGATCACCGAATCGCGGCTATAATTTTCAAAATGGTCTGCTATGTCCTGATTGATCTTGTACCGCACAGTGTCGTGCCGGGCAACCTTAAGCATTTGCTTTAATGAATCAATGGACCTGTCCTGGGAAAACCCCTGAAAGGAGATCAAAAGCAGGATTGCTGCCAGCAATGGCCTTTGTTTAAATATCGGAAATGGTAACATAGAAATTACAGGGATGCTTACAGCCAGTTTTTCTCTAAAATATCTTTCGTGTGATAGGTAATGATCAGGTTGGCACCTGCCCTTGCAAAAGCATACATGTTTTCCATTACGATTTTCTGCTCATCAATCCAGCCTTTTGCTGCTGCGGCTTTCACCATGGAATATTCACCGGAAACATTGTAGCAGGCAATTGGCAATAATGTATTCTGACGAAGGTTAAAGATCACATCCATGTATGCCAGCGCAGGCTTCACCATGAGCACATCAGCACCTTCCGCTTCATCCAGCAGTCCTTCTGTCATTGATTCGTTCCCGTTCCTGAAATCCATCTGGTACGATTTGCGGTCGCCCTTCTGCGGCGCAGAATCGGCAGCTTCGCGGAAAGGCCCGTAATACGCGGAAGCATATTTAATGGAGTACGACATGATCGCGGTATTTTCAAAGCCATTCTGATCGAGCAGGTCGCGCATTGCGCCTATGCGGCCATCCATCATATCGCTCGGCGCCACCATGTCTGCACCCGCCTGCGCATGCGCCAGGGCCATTTTCGCAAGCACCTCCACGGATGAATCGTTGTGCACATAATCATCGTGAATGATTCCGCAATGTCCGTGCGTGGTATACGCGCACACACATACATCGGTGATCACATACAGGCTTTCGCCGAACTTTTCTTTCAAAGCCTTTACAGCTTTTACCACCACGGAGTTGTTGCTGAAGGAAGAAGATGCATCTTCCGTTTTCTGTTCACCCACACCAAACAATAAGACCTTGTTGATGCCGGACCTCAATCCCTTTTCCACATCCTTCAGCAGCTCATCCACCGAAAAATGGCTGATGCCGGGCATTGCATCAATGGGATGAATTATATTTTTTCCTTCCACCACAAAATACGGGTAGATGAACATGTCTTTCGACAATCTTGTTTCCGCCACCATTTCACGAATGATGGGATTTTTTCTGAGTCTTCTTGGACGCTGATTCATTTATTCTGTTCTTTTTACCGCGGAGACGCTAAGACGGAGAGTTCTTTGCGCCTTCGCGTCTTTGCGGTTAATTTATTCCGAAAACCGCCTCCGCCAATCCAACCTCATCAAAGGATACCGGCAAAATGCAATTCTCTATTCCGAATGTCTTTAATTTTTTTTCTGTTGATGCACCTATCGCGATCACCTTCTGATCCTGCTTCACCTTTCCTTTTTCGAAGAAGGATTCAACGTTGGAAGGGCTTGTAAACACAAGGATCTCCGCGACCGGCATTTCAGCATTTGTTTTCTTTACGGTTTCGTACACCGCGAGGTCGCTCAGCTTGCTGCTATCCTCAAACTGCTGCTGGATGGTCCTTAATCCGCCCTTCGCCTGCGGGAACAAAACGGTTTCTGCACCCGCGGTCTTAGCGAATTTTTTACCGACAACCTTTGTATCGTTCACGCTTCCTACAAATGCGGCATTGCGGTTATATTTTTTCAGCGTCTGCTCGGTTGATTTTCCGATCACGCCGAATTTTACTTTCGGCTTCAGCTCCGGCTCCTGCTCAAAGAAGTGCTCAACAGCAGTGCTGCTTGCAAAGAAGATCCAGTCGGTAAGCGGTGCTTTGTCAAATTTGATCTTTTTCGTTTCAATGAAGGATATACCTTTTACGTTGTAGCCATTGCCTTCCAGCGTTTTCTTAAAGAACGAATCCTCGTTGAGATCGCGGGTGATCAGCACCGAAACAGGCTTGATCGAATTAAGCTGATCAACAATTTTCTGCGCAAAGCCATCCGCGGTGAACGACTCACGGTAAATGCGCCTTGGCATGGCATCCCAGCTGTCGGATTTGGAAGCCCACACCTTGAACTTATTATCTTCCCTGATACAATAAGCGCCCAGCGGAAGCTGGCAGCCGCCATCGAAGAGATTTAATATCTTACGCTCAATGCCGATGGTTCCTTCCACCTTCTCGGAATTCAGCTTGTGAACGTACTGGAATAATTCGTGGTCATCCTCGCGGATCTGCAGTCCGAGCACACCCTGCGCGGGCGCCGGAATGAATTCTTTCGGATCGAGGCGCAACACCTTGAATTCGCTTAAATCAATGTGCAAACGCTCCACACCGGCATTTGCCAGCATGATCGCATCGTATTTTTTATCGCGCAGCTTCTGGATGCGGGTAGGTACATTCCCCCGCAGGTCCTGGATCTGTGCATCGCCGCGAAATGCAAGCAATTGCGATTTCCGGCGCGCCGACGATGTTCCCACGATCGCATTTTTTTTAAAGGAGAATTTCAATGCATTGTCTACACTTTCTTTCCTGATGAGGATCAGCTCAGCAGGGTCTTCCCGTTCCGAAACGGCAGCAATGATCAGCCCTTCCGGGGAAGTTGTAGGCAAATCCTTATGTGAATGCACGGCAAGGTCGATCTCCCTGTTGATGAGCGCCTCTTCGATCTCTTTGGTGAAAAACCCTTTGCCTTCGAGCTTATCAAAGCTCAGGTCCTGCACGGCGTCGCCTTTTGTTACAATGATCTTTATCTCGGCTGTCAGTCCCAGCTTCTGCACTTTACGCAGCACGTGGTTCGCCTGCCAGAGGGCAAGGTCGCTTCCGCGTGAGCCGATGATTATTTTTCTGTGTTCCATATTTTATAGAGTGATAGCCCTGCAAAAGGCATCCGTGTGAATCCGCGTGATCTGTGGTAGAGCAATTACTTCTGGTTGGTGAGAATATCCTTTGCCATTTTCATCGGCACGCTGATGTATTTTTTTTCCATGTAGGCGATGATCTTTTCCAGCACTTCCTTCGATCCGGCATCCATGCTGCCCAGCTCTTTTGCGAACACCTCGTTCATGGCCACCTCGCGGATCTCCTTCACTTTTTTCGGCACTTCGCTCATGGCAAGCTCCACGCGGCGTATTTTCAGCGTTTGGCGGAACAGCTCTATGTTCCTGGCGATGATCACGCGGCAGGCTTCCATTTCCTGTTCACGCGCCTGTAAATTTTCTTTTGCCACTTCCTGCAGGTTATTCACCGCGATCAGGTTCACATCGTAATTGTTGAGGATCTCTGCATCGAGGTCGTTCGGGATGGCGAGGTCGATCACCACTTTTTTGGAGCGGTCGTCACCCACGAGGTTTTTATAGATCGCAGGTGTGATCACGCTTTCGGCAGCGCCGGTGCAGGTGAGGATAATATCGAAGCCTTCTTTGTAATTTGCTAATTCCGATAAAGGGAAGGCTTTTCCGTTGAGCTCTTTCGCGAGTGCTTGTGCATTTTCGAGGGTACGGTTGAATACCGTAAAATTGGCAAACCTGTGCTTTTTCAGGTATTTCGCCATGTTGGTGTTTGTAACGCCCGAGCCGATGATGAGGAAGCGTGCATCGAGCTTTACATTGAGGGCGCGCAGCTTGCGGTAAGCAAGGGAAACCACGGAAACAGGGTTACGTGCGATGTTGGTATGTGTGTATACTTCTTTTGCAACTTCAATGGTGCTTTTGATCGCCAGGCGGATGAGATCGCCGGTAAGTCCGAGCTGGTTGCATTTCTCATAGGCATTGCGCACCTGCGTGATGATCTCGCGCTCACCCACTACAAGCGAATCGATGGAGGATGCAACGCTGTACAGGTGCTCGAGGGCGGCATCTCCTTCAAAAATACGGGCATTTCCGAGGCACCAGCTAATGTCGGCAGGTGTGAATGCAAGATCGAATGCGGTAAAGAACTTAAGCAAAAACGCCTCGTCAACCGCTTTTTCCGTGGAAAGCATGAATTCAACACGGTTGCAGGTGGAGAGGTAAAGCAGCTCATCTATGCCCATGATGCCTTTTAAGCTCTCAAGGCGTGATTTTAAAGCGCTTTCGTCAATATGAAACTTGCCGATATCATTAATATCAGTAGTTTTGTGGGTAAATGCTATGATCTTTAACCTGTTCAATGGTATTCTGCGTTCTTTTTACACTACAAAAGTGCAATTTCCGGGAGTTTTAATTGTCATACTATTGTCAGACGTGATATTTAGAGTGTTTCTAAAGAAATCAGGGGCATCGCCGGCTTTTCTTTTTTCTTGATAAAAAAGAAACAAAAAATCAAGAAAGCCTGATCGCTCCCCGCAAAGCTACACGGCATCGCAGGCTTTCAGGCCTCACGCGCGGCTCCGGGGCATGCTTACGGCTAAATGATCAGCTTTATCGCTTGCAGGATCAGCTCCCTCCTTCCAGGAGGGTCGGGGTGGTTTAGCTCAGGTTAAATAATTGCCGTCGGATCAGGGCAAACCCGCCGCGACCGCAGAAAGCATTAAAAAACGCCCCTTTCTCCTTCATTTTCAACAATAAAATGTTAATTATTTTGCAGAAAGTAAAAAAGTGCTTATCTTCGCGTCCCATTTTTAGAGAAAAGTGGATTTTAAAGTGTAAAATTTAATACATAAATAAAGTGGAAGCAATTAGTTACAAAACAGTTTCAGCAAGCAAAGAAACTGTAACAAAAGGTTGGGTTTTGATCGATGCAGAGAACGAAGTATTGGGTCGTTTAGCATCTAAAGTAGCGTATATCGTACGTGGCAAAAACAAAACAAACTTCACTCCTCATGTGGATACCGGCGACAACGTGATCATCATCAACGCTGAAAAGGTAAAGCTGACAGGAAACAAATTAAATGATAAAGAATACGTTCGTCACACCGGTCACCCGGGCGGACAGCGTTTCGCAACTCCAAAGGAATTACTGGCAAAAAAGCCGACTGAAGTAATTACCATGGCAGTAAGCGGCATGTTACCTAAGAACAAATTAGGTGATGCTTTAAGGCGTAATGTATACGTGTATGCAGGTCCTGAGCATCCTCACACCGCACAGCAACCAAAAGAAATCAAATTAAATTCAATTAAATAAAAAAATGGAAGTAGTAAATACTCTTGGTAGAAGAAAAACCGCTGTAGCACGTGCATACGTGCAAAAAGGAAGTGGCGAAATTGTAGTCAACAACAAAGATTACAAAACGTACTTCACAACAACCGTTTTACAAGGTAAAGTAATGCAGGCATTCGCAGCAACTAAAACGCTGGGTGAGTTTGACGTGAAGATCAATGTAAAAGGGGGCGGGGTAACAGGTCAGGCAGAAGCTGTTCGTTTAGCGATTGCCCGTGCTTTAGTAGAAGTGGATCCGGCTCATAAGCCTGCGTTAAAAGCAGAAGACCTTATGACACGTAATCCTAAAATGGTTGAACGTAAGAAACCGGGTCAGAAGAAAGCCCGTAAACGTTTCCAGTTCAGTAAACGTTAATAGTATTTGGTTTTGCAGACAGGTTTTCATAACCGGTTTGCAATTCCTTATTCAAAGATCATCTATCAAAAAAGTATTAATTAAAATAAAAGACACTCAATGTCATCAAGAACAAATTTTAACGAATTATTAGAGGCCGGATCACACTTCGGTCACTTGAAAAGAAAATGGAATCCTGCTATGGCTCCATATATCTTTACAGAAAAGAACGGGATCCACATCATTGACCTGAACAAAACCGTTGCAAAGATCGACGAAGCTGCAAACGCTTTGAAACAGATCGCAAAATCCGGTAAAAAAATATTATTTGTTGCCACTAAAAAACAGGCGAAAGATATCGTTGCCGATAAAGTAAAAGCAGTGAACATGCCTTACGTTACCGAGCGCTGGCCAGGTGGTATGCTTACCAACTTCGCCACTATCCGTAAAGCTGTCCGCAAAATGGCTTCTATCGATAAAATGGCAACCGACGGAACATTTGATAATATTTCCAAAAAAGAAAAATTACAGATCTCCCGCGTAAGGGCTAAATTAGAAACCAACTTAGGAAGCATCGCTGACCTTACCCGCTTACCTGCGGCATTGTTCATCGTTGACATCTCTAAAGAACACATCGCGGTTGCTGAGGCAAAACGCCTGAACATCCCTACATTCGCTATCGTTGATACCAACTCGGATCCAAATGCTGTTGATTACGCGATCCCTGCAAATGACGATGCTTCAACTTCCATCGCGCTGATCACTTCGATCATCACCAAAGCGATCGAAGAAGGTTTGGCTGAACGTAAAGTTGACAAGGAAACTGCTGCTGCTGAAGAAAAAGAAGGCACATCAAAAACTTCCCGCGACGAAGCTGAAGACCTGGCACAAGGCGCTAAATTCAAATCTTCCGAAGAAGAAGGTGCAGTTGGTGTTGCTAAAAAAACAACAACAGGAGCAAGAAAGCCAAGGACCGGAACAAAGAAATAAGAAGCCTTTTATCACGAACAGATCTGGGAGCGTGATAAGAACAAATCGCTGCACGGCAAGTGCAGGAGAAATTATAAAATAACAGTAAATATCCCGAAAGCAATTTCGGGATATTTTTTAATAACATAAAACATGACAACAATGACGATCACAGCAGCTGATGTAAATAAATTAAGGCAAATGACCGGTGCCGGTATGATGGACTGTAAAAAAGCATTGACCGAAGCAGGTGGTGATTTCGAAAAAGCAATTGACGAACTGCGTAAAAAAGGACAAAAAGTGGCTGCAAACCGCGGCGACCGCGAATCCAAAGAAGGCGCTGTTCTTGCTAAAGTTACCGCAGACAACAAACGCGGTGCCGTATTGGCGATCAACTGCGAAACCGATTTCGTTGCTATCAACGCGGATTTCGTTAAAATGACCAACAACATCCTGGACATCGCTATCGAAAAGAATGCAAAGAATGCAGACGAATTAAAAGCAATGTCTTACGATGGTAAGATCACCATCGCGGACAAGCTGATCGAGCAGACAGGTGTTATCGGTGAGAAGATCGAGCTTACCAAATTCGAAGTGGTGGAAGCGCCATTCGTACTGGCTTACGTTCACCCGGGTAACAAGCTGGCAAACATTGTAGGCTTCAGCTCTGCAACTGTGAAGCCTGAAGTTGCAAAAGATGTGGCTATGCAGGTTGCTGCTATGGCTCCTGTAGCTGTTGACAAAGGTGATGTGGATGCAGAGACCATCAAGCGCGAAATTGAAGTTGGTAAAGAGCAGGCACGTGAAGAAGGCAAGCCGGAAGACATGCTTGAAAAAATTGCAATGGGCAAGCTGAACAAGTTCTACAAAGAATCAACCCTGCTGAACCAGGAGTTCATCAAAGACAACAAAAAATCTATCGCACAATACCTCAACGACTCAGAAAAAGGCCTGACTGTTACAGCCTTCAAACGAATCGCTTTAGGTTAATCAATTCTATTTTTTTAAAGTCCCGATCATTCGGGACTTTTTTTTGGCCTTATCAAATCTACCGGATGAAATACAACCTTTTTATTGCCCTGCTTTCAACGTCCTTTTTCTTTTCATGCTCTTCGGAGTCTGTGAAAGAAAAGATCAATTCCGCGGGCGACCTTGCGGGGCAAACGGTCGGCGAATTCTCGAAAGGACTCGGCAACGGCGTGAGCAAAGCCTTCGACGTGAACATTACCCTTCCTCCTGCCCTGCTTGCACGCGGACTGAAAATGGGAAAGAACACGGTGAACAGCGAAACGGGAACCGACAATGTGCTCAACGCCTATTTCATCTTTGAAAAAGATCTTTCCGAAACACTCGTATCGAAAGTGTTTGATGCCAAAGGACAGGAAATGGGCCGCACCACCGCTACGGTAGAAGGCAAAGCGGGTGAAGCGAAGTTCGTGGATTTTACCTTCGACCCGCATACCAACATTGACAGTGATTCTAAAATAACGATCGAAATAAAATAAACAGCAGTATGAAATACAAACGCATTCTATTAAAGCTCAGCGGGGAATCGCTTATGGGCAACAAACAATTCGGGATTGACAACGAGCGCATCGCGCAGTACGCCAGGCAGATCAAGGAAGTATCGGAAATGGGCGTGCAGGTAGCGATCGTGATCGGCGGAGGAAATATTTTCAGGGGAATCCAGGCGGAAGAAGGCGG
>Ga0157372_10001453_pt1 | contig 25661 bp, 25 predicted proteins | sample C55metaG_FD_115307 | JGI IMG/M metagenome (GOLD analysis project Ga0157372, IMG submission 115307) | Corn rhizosphere microbial communities from Kellogg Biological Station, Michigan, USA - C5-5 metaG | ecosystem: Host-associated > Plants > Roots > Rhizosphere > Soil | place: USA: Michigan...
AGTAGTTAATACTCATCATGTTAATTAGATAGCCCAACGATGGACCGTTTCGGCCGGAATCCGAAGCGGTTTTTTTGTGCCATCCAGAAAATTAAATAGGCGGTTTAATTTGTGACGATCAGTCGTTTGCCGCTGATCTGAAACCTTACCTGGCTTTTTTCCAGGATCTTTAGAACTTGTGAAAGGCTAAGGCTTTTTTGAATGTCGCCGCTGAACGTTTCGTCTGCGGGGTGTTTTTCGTATATGACATCGACATCATACCATCTGGACAGTTGCCGAAGTACTGTCTCGAGGCTGGCGTCCTTGAAGTGAAAGTATCCTTGAGTCCAGGAAATGGCTTCTTCCGTATCCACGTCCTTGTTCAATTCCATGGAGCCATTTTTACGGATCTGCGCCTGCTGGCCGGGAGCGAGCACCATGCTCGAAGACCCTTTGGTTATTCTCACGGCCCCTTCGATCAGAGTAGTATTGAGCCTCGCCTCGTCCTCATAAGCGTTGATATTAAAATGCGTTCCCAATACTTCCACTCTGGCGTCATCTACGCTGACGGAAAAAGGCTTGCTGTTCTTAGCGACCTCGAAATATACTTCGCCTGTAATTGAAACAGCCCGTTGTATGTCACTGAACTGGACGGGGAAGCGTATGGAAGAGGAAGCGTTGAGCCACACCTTCGTTCCATCGGAGAGGGTGAGGGGATATTCGTGTCCTCTCGAAGTGCTGAGTGTATTGTATATCAGGCTGGCGGTGTTGGAGGCATTATTCCTGTTCTGATAAACCACCTGGCCATTCTGCTTTACGATCCTGGTAGAGCCCTGAGAAGCCACCGTGGTGCCTGAAACCGTGTCGAGGACGATGGATGATCCGTCATCCAGGGTGAGGGTAGCATTTGTGGTGCCGGGCAATACGTCTCCCTTTGGCACATTTATCTTTGCAATTTCGGGTGGCGCTGCGAGGGAGGTGGTGGACTTCCTACGATGCAGATAATAAAAGCTGACTGATCCTGCTATTACCAGGACGGCGGCGGCGGCCATCCATTTGCGGGCCATCGGCCTTATCAGTCCCTTGACAGGTGGTGCATCATGGGCGGTTATCAGGATCCGGGACAACATTTGTTTGGCCCTGTCATCGTCCATGACATCAGTAGGTGCAAAGTCTGCCCATACCTCCTGCATGACCCGGCGCAGGTCTTCGTCGTCCGGGCAGTCATGGATCCATTGGTACAGCTCTTCCTGCTCCGGGGGCGTGCAGCCCTGCCGGAAATATAATGAAAGCAAGTATTTGGCTCTTTGTTCCGTCATCGGGTGATGTCTTAACAGATATAAGACAAAGCTGCGGGAAGAAAGTCGTAGGCAGTTGAAAAAGATTTTTCAGGACGGGAGACAGGCGAGGGTCAGCAGGATCAGCAATTTTGTGATGGGATAGAGGTGCCGGCAGCGCATCCGGAGAAACCTCAGGGCCTGGGTCATATGGCTTTTTACGGTGGGGATGGTAATCTCCAGCTTCTCGGAGATCTCTTTCTGGTTCAGCCCCTGTTCCCGGCTGAGTATAAAAACCTGTTTCTGCTGTTTGGGCAGGCACTCGATGGCATTGCTTATCAAGGCTTCCGTCTCCTTCCGTTGAACTTCCTGCTCCGGCAGGTTCAATGGCGAGAGGGATATTATCTTTGAACGAAGGATGCTTTCACGTGCATTCTTCCTGAGCATATTGACGGCGTGATTGTGGGACATCCGGTAGAGGTATGGCTCAAAATCCCTGATCTCAGGCAGCTCGGAGCGCATGGCCCATATCTTTAAAAAGACGTCCTGGACGATGTCTTCTGCCTGTTGAGGTGAGGCGCAAATGTGAAGTATGAAGCTGAATAATTTATTCCTGTAAGCGTGAAACAATTCTGTGAAAGCAGACTCATTGCCTTCCGCTAACTGACGCAGAAGAGTACTTTCAGTATCGGAGAGGGGTTGACGCAATCGTTTGGCAATTTGATATCGAATATAAATAAATATTCAGAACGATCAAAATTTTGGATGAAGCCGGCCAGGTTTTACCTGGCCGCCTTTTGGTTTTATTGTTTTACCATTGTAAAGGTGAGCCTGTCGCCCGGCCGGATCGCATTGTCCGTGTAATAGATCATTGTTTTACAATCATAGCTGGCAATAGTTCCATTTAGCACGCCATCACTGGTCAGCGTATTGCCTTTGACGAGCCAGGTGCCCTCGGCATTTTCGGCGGGTGTACAAACGGCGCCGACGTCATTGGAAACGTAAGTGCCATCATCCTTCAGGATGAGGATATCATCCTTCTCACAGTCTTCCATAAACTGCAAATAATCTACGGGGGCGGCGGACGCGTCTGATTTGTATTGCAAAGACGTAAGCTTGTAAGAGCCGGCCAGGCTTGTCATATTTATGCTGCATCCAGCCGGCTTGCTATCTTCTTTTTTACAGGAGAAAAACAAATTTCCCGAGATCATTGCGATCAACATCCATGTCTTTGTAGTTGTTTTCATACATTTCGTGATAAGTGGATAAATACTATTTGCTGGCAATACCCCTTCACACATCCGAAAGGTTGGGGTAAAAAGAAAAAATATTTTTTTGCGGATGACCCAACCTTTGTAAAAGAAACGGGGTACTATGATGAAAATGGATAAATTGCAGAATTATAATAAGATGAAAAACAGCGTATTATTAATCGGTGTAGTCTGTCTGGCGAGCTGTGGCACTTCTATAAAAATGACGATACCCGACGCGTTTAAGCAGCAGGCCACTATGGAACATGTCGAGGGGGCGAGGGGTAATAAGATGTCGTTTGCGAATGTGAGCACTTCCAAAATAAAAAGAGGCATGCATTTGAGCTATCCGGGTTGGGGTGGACGGGCGTTCTTTTGGGACAACCTCATTCTAATGAACTACTTTGGCATCCAGAAGAGTGAAACCGTAAGAAAAGAAAAGGACAAGTTCCGATATTCGATGACAGATGGAAGGAATACCGTGGAAGTTTTTGCTGACGAGCGGGAGCTTACAAAGGAGCTGGGGTATGAAACCCTGAACAGGGGCAGCATTCTTGACGGTTTCGCCCAGCTGCAGCAATATAAATATGTATTTTCGGCCACCATCAGCGCCGATACGGCACAGGATATCAAAACCTGGACGCTGGTTATGACGAATATGTATGACAGGGCGCCAAATGATAAAAACCCGTTTGCTTATCGGAAGCTGGGGGATAATGGACTGGCGACAAATGGGGTTGACACTATTTTTATAAAACCCATTAAGATTGAAAAAACGGAATTGTCCGATGGCAGGGTGAAGCAGCTGCCGTTCAAGCTGCTATCAGGTTACGAATTGAGTACCAATGACGGAGTGATTGCCATCATCGATATGATCGACCGGAATATCTGGTTCTACAACGAGCTGGATTCTACGGAAAAGCTCACGATAGGCGCCATCGCTACAGCTATGTTTGCAAGACGAGTGCATGATGAAAAGTGGTAATTTACGGAACAGGATCTAAATAGCATCATCATTGAGTGCCGGAACGGCAGCAGGAAGGCGCAGGAGCAGCTCTTCCGGCAGATGTATGGCTTTGCCATGACCATTGCCATGCGCTATGCCGTCGATGAGCATGAGGCGGCCGATGTCCTGGGTCATGCTTTTGTAAAAATGTTCAGGAGCATCCATTCTTTTGATGCAACGAAAGGAAATTTTCACGGCTGGCTGAAAAAGATAGTCATCAATGAATCGCTGGACCAGATAAAACAGCGCAGCCGGTTTACCAGCCTGGAGCTCGATACAGCAGAAGAACCCTTTGTCAACAACAGTATTATTGAAAAAACAGATGCGGCGGAGATGCTGCAGCTGGTAAGGCAGTTACCACCGGCTACTCACGCCGTGTTTGTGTTGTATGCCATCGATGGCTATTCTCACAAGGAAATTGCGTCGCAATTAAATATCAGTGAGGGTACCAGCAAATGGCATTTAAGTGAAGCAAGAAAGATCATACAACAAAAACTTACGGCGATAAAAATTCAGTGAATACACCCACACCATACGAGCAATTAATAGCAGAGAAACTAGACCAGGTCCCTGTGCCGGATATGGCTGACAGTGTATGGTCCAGTATCGGGATGCAGCTGGATGCGGGTGCGGCGGCAGATCAGGGGGATAGCGCACCGGATCAGGGCAATGAGGCGCCGGATCAGGGAGATGGTGCGCCGGGTAGGAAGTCAGGGTCCGGATTCAAGGGATGGCATGGCTTTTTGGGAGCAGTGGTGATTGTTGCTACGGTGTGGTGGTATTATAACCATACGGCGGTGAATACGATGCGACAAGTGGCGCCACCTGCAACAAAGACGCCGGCGCCTGTTGCTGACACGATGAATAGTATTAAAAAGAAGGATGTTCCGGCTGCTCCTGCTATAGTCAAAAAGGATACAGCGGTGTTACAGCCGCCGCCGGCGACAATTGCCAGCCCTGATACAGCGACCCGACAGATCCTGCCGCCGGTGAGGGTGGATTCGGCGTCCCTTTATAAGGACTGGGTACCTGTACCGTTCTTTGATTCATTGAGCGTCAAGCCGCCCGGCAGAAAGCCCAGGGGCGTGAAAGGCATTACCAGCGATGATTATAAGATCTCTGCAGGGAAGGACCGCCATTGATCGCCTGCTACCGGTCAGTGTTTTCGAAACGCTGGAAAAAACTTATTTCCCCGGAATTTATGAGGGTGATGTCCAATTACTCCGGACAGTCTATCATCCCGGCACCTTGCTTTTCGGAGATGTAAAGGGACAGCCGTATGCCAGGAACCTGGAACAGTACCTGGACCTTAGGGGCGGACGCGGTGCAGATAGGTACTGCTTTTCTGGCCTGTGACGAGTCGAATGCGCTGCCTGTTCATAAAGAGCTGCTTTTTTCCCCGGCTGCCCGGTACACCATGCTGTCCAGGGCATTTACGGGCAGGCTTGGACGTGGTATTGCCAGCCGCATCGGCAAAGACCTCACCGGCAGGGAAGCGCATATACTTCCCTTTCCCCTGCAAGGCGCCTTGATGTGACCAAAGTCTGGTATACCACCGGGGCTTTTTAATGGAATACTATTGCACAAATTTTTTTGTCGCCTCGACGAGCATCGGCATAGTGTCCTGTTTGCCCGCCTTGAACATGTGGTTGGCGCCCTCTATCTTCACCAGTCGGGCCTTTGGAAGGGATTTGCAGACGGAGGTGATCAGGTCCCATGCTGCCAGTTCATCCCGTGTGCCTTGCAGAAAAAGCATTTTTGTTTTGATATCCTTCAGGTGTTCGGCTCTTTCGATGGATGGTTTGCCGGAAGGATGCAACGGAAATCCATAGAATACGATGCCTTTTACCTCGGAACGTGGGTGAGCCGCCAGGTACTGCGAGGTCATCCGTCCGCCAAAAGATTTTCCCGAGACAAAAAGCGGCAGGGAAGGGAAGGTGGCATGGGCATGGTCGATGGCGGCGGCAATGGCCTGGTGGGCGACCGCGGGGGTATCGGGTCTGCCTTTTTTATTTTCAGCAAAAGGGAAGTTGAAGCGCAGCGTAGCGATGCCGGCCTCTGCCAGCGCGGCGGCCAGCGTGGTCATGAATATATGATCCATACCGGCGCCTGCTCCATGCGCCAGTGTCATGATGCACTTGCCCGCATCGGGAATAGTATATTCAGCCGACACGGAGCCGGTGGAGGGAGATATTTCTATGGACAGCCGCCGGGAGGTCATGAGATACAAATATAGGGTCTGGCCGCCATACGGCGGCTTGGCAATATTTTAGTAATTTGCCCTATGCCCTCAAAAAAGCATCAAATCCGTCAGGTAGCCGAAAAACATTCAACTGAAAAGCCTGCTGAAGAACAGCCGGAAAAGAAGATGGCTCCCGGAAAAAAATTTACAGGCCGGGCGTTGGTCCAGCTGGATCCTTCTGTCAGCACAACAGATATACAAAAGAAAGCAGGAACGAGATCGCTGCGGCTGATCCCTTTACACGCCTTGCCCGCGGGACATTTGAACGAAGGACTGGAACAGGCGGATGGGATCATTTTCGAGCGGTTGAAGATAGCCCTGGTGAATGAACGCAATGCTGCTTCCATCAAACAGCTACAGGCATTACGCAAAACACCCTTCTTGTCCAGTGAGCCCGAACGTTATATCTATGCCCGTGCCGGCGCGCGTAAAGAGCTGCCTTTTAAAGACACCGCCGCCGCCACATGGGGTATCCAGGCGACGAATGTCCGAAAGAGTAAATTTTCGGGAAAGGATGTCAGGCTGGCCATTCTCGATACGGGCTTTGATTTTACACATCCGGATTTTGTAGGGAGGGTGATCCACCGGAAGTCCTTTGTGGGACGTCAGGCCAAGGACCGGGAAGGACACGGGACACATTGCGCGGGTATTGCGGGCGGCGGTAGGAAAGGGAAGGCGGGGGGGCGTTATGGAGTGGCGCCCGGATCGCGGCTATATATCGGAAAAATATTGAACGATCAGGGAGAGGGGTCGGATGGGCTGGCCCTGGCGGGTATCGAATGGGCATTGGAGCAGGGATGCCGTGTGATCTCCATGTCCTTTGGAGCGCAGGTGCAAAAGGGGGATAAACATTCGGTGATCTTTGAGGAGGTAGCCAGGATTGCCCTGGCCAATAATTGTCTTTTGATAGCGGCTACGGGGAATGAGAGCGATAGAGAAGAAGGTATTATCGCCCCTGTCAATCATCCTGCGAACTGTCCTTCTGTGATGGCGGTAGGAGCTTTGACGGAACATTTAAAACTATCGAACTATAGCTGTGCGACGGTGGGGCGGTCCGGCGGGCAGGTAGACATCTCTGCCCCTGGAGACAATATTCTTAGCGCCTGGATCGACGGCGGGCATGAGGTCGAGTCGGGTACTTCCATGGCGGCGCCTTTTGTGGCGGGGGTTGCAGCTCTTTTATGGGAGGAGCATCCGGATGTGACGGCGCGGGAGATATGGGAGAAGCTGATAGGGCAGGTGCGTAAGCTGGGATTGAGGACTGTGGGTGCGGGTGCGGGGCTGGTGTATGTGCCGTGAGAAATAAAATGTACCTTTGAAGTATGGAATTTATAGCCAAAGTAGAGGATAGCCAAAAGTCCAACATCCGGGAGATCGCAGCATCCCTGGAAGGCATGGGTATCCAGATCCGGCGGATCATGCGCATCACGGGGACCATCTTCGGGTCCAGCAGATCTTTGCCGCTGGCTAAATTAAAGATAAAGGGCATCAAGTCCGTGGAGCAGGACCGGCGTCTGCGGGCACGTTCATAACAGGAGCCACCCGAGGTGGCTCGTCCCATAGACGGACATTATTTTCCCAGTCGCACATCTTTTATACTGCCCGTACCCTGAAGTCGGAAATCCACTCCCGCGATGTCAAGCGGTTTGGCGGGCAGGGGTGACTGAAAGACCTGCCGGCCGTCCAGGAAGATACGAAGCTGTCCATCCTTTCCCTCACAAACAACATGCACCCAATTGGAAAGATCGACGCCCAGGAAAGAGAGATCCTGCGCCCGCCCCGTATAATATTTGTCCAATAACAGCAGGTTGAGTTCGGAAACACAGCCTTTATTACACAAAGGGATAATAATAGCGCCGTCCTCACAAAGCACACGAACCTCCGTATGCTGGCAAATGGCTGTTCCTTCCCGGTAGTCGTTCCTTACCATGGCATCCAGCCGGAAGCTGTCTGTTCGCAAATGACCCCAATTGCCGATATTGGAATATCTCACCCAGGGTGTCTGTGGCTGCAGCGGTATGTTCTCCTTCCTGATGTCATTTATCGTGAGGCCGAATGGTTTTCCTTCGACAAGACTGTCCTGTTGGGGGAAATACACTGGCACGGTGGCCTGCTCGATAATGGGAAGCCAGCCTTTTGTCTTGATGATCAGGTTATGTGCTTTTACTACCTGCTGGCCAATCACCAGTCTGGCTTTGAAGAATCCCGGATAATAATAGACGGAGGTAAACTGATGCTGGAGCTTCCCCACTTTTTTGCGCCGTGCAGGATCCCAGGACTGTTGGATGTACACCGAATCGTATGGGGAGGCTGTCGCGTCGTAATCAAAGATCACGGAATTGGGAAGGCCTTCTGTCAATACTTTTTTGCTGGAGAACTGATAGCGGGACGGATCGAGGACGGGAACGGTTTTTTTTCGGGTGAAGTAAAGGCTTAGGCCGCCTGTAGTGATCGCAGCGCCGACGATGATCCAGATCCATGCCAAACGATGGGTGGACGGAGGATGAGTAACGGGACCCGGGGCGCCCGCCTTCCCCTGTTCCTGCCGGAAGGCTCTCCAATGGTCATAACCCATGAACCGGGCCAGGGTATCCAGGGTAGTGACGGCAGGCAGGCTGTCATATTTTACTTTTCCCCATATGCGTTTGAGGGTGGTGATGCTTAAATGGATACCGGTGGTCTCCCTGATCTTTTCGCTGAGCAGCTCGAAGTCCCGGCTGGTCCAAAGCTCGCTGTCCCCCCAGCCCAAACGGGCTTCTATCTGTCGGCGGCATTCCGTGAGATAAAAAATTTCTGTTTTGTTGTCCATTGATAGTTAGACGCTTGTAATTTGAACAAACTTGTATCTACTTGAACAGCCGCTGCACTTTCTCTTTCCCGCCTGACCGCCATCTTTGACAAAAATAAAAATATAAATATGAACAAAGTAGTTTTGGCGCTGGCCTGCCTTCTATCTCATCTATTCCTTTCTGCGCAAAAGACCATGTCCCGGGCGATCCATGTGCCCATGGTGGCCGAAAAATGGGGGTTCTCTCCCGGCACCTGTGAGTTTCTGTCCTATAAATCCGTACCGGCCATGCGGCTGCTCACCAATAAAGATACCTCAGTGCTGAAGGACCTTCGTTTTTCCAACGGCACCATTGAATATGACATCGAGCCGGAGGACAATGATTTTACGGGTGTTTACTTTAGAAGAAAGGACAGCAGGGAAAGCGAATACTTCTATTTACGTGTGTTTGGCGGCGGCGTTCCCGGCATGATGACGGCCGTGCAATATGCTCCTATCCTGCATGGGGTCAATCTGTGGAACCTGTTGCCTTATTGCCAGGGGCCGGCCGCCTATGGAAGAGGCAGGTGGAATCATGTCAAGCTGGTCATATCCGGCGAGCAAATGCTGGTATATATCAATGATCTTGTCCATCCTACCCTGGAGATAGCCCACCTGGAAGGTGTTACCCGGGAGGGCAGCATTGGATTTGACGGGAAGGCTGTCATTGCCAACCTGGTGGTGGCGCCCGATGCGACAGAAGGATTGTCTCCCGTAGCCGGTTTCGACCCGTACTATAGCGATCCTCGTTATCTGCGGCACTGGTCGGTGAGCCAACCCATCGATCTGCCCAGGGGGCGTGAGCTGACGAGGGAAGATCTTCCAAAGGCGGGGACTGCCTGGTCGGGGATAGAGGCCGAACGACTGGGACTGGTCAATCTTACCCGCCTGTTCGGCAATAGTGAAAGCCGCCGGTATGTATGGCTTAAATGCCGGCTAAAGGCGCCGGAGGCGCAGATCCGGCAGGTAGCTTTTGGGTTTACCAACGAGGTATGGGTCTTTGTCAATGGCAAGATGGCCTTCGTGGACAAGAACATGTATGACGAGCTCATGCGCAGGCAGCCCAGGGCCAGGTGTTCGGTAGAGAATGCCACGTTTACCCTGCCATTGCAGGCGGGTGATAATGAGATACTCATCGGATTGGCCAATGACTTTTACGGTTGGGCCATCATTGCCCGGCTGGATAGCATGGAAGGGATCGAAGCGCTGGCGGAATAAACTTTCTTATCGTCCATTGGCTCTCAGCACCGTCATGTCCTTTTTGAGGTCGTCGTCGTAGGTCTTTTTGATGATGTAATGCCATTGTTTATCGGACACGTCCACGGCGAAGATCTCGTCCTTTTTGTGAGAGGCTACGGCGTCCTGGACTTCCTTTGGCATCATCTCTTCTCCAAAGAACCAGCCTGTGTCGCCATGGGTGGTATTGCCATCCATGGTGTATTCATCGGAAAGCTTGTCGAAGGACTCGCCCGCGGCTGCCTTTTGCATGATGATCTTTCTGAGGCTGTCGACCTGGGAATTGGTCAGCGAGCCGCCATCCAAAAATATGTAGTTGGCACGGTACTTTACCGTCTCGTTGGATTCGATGACCTTATAAGTGACATATCCGACGGAAAAGAGATCACCTTTCTTCTGGCGTAAGAGCCGTTTGTCGATGAGGGTAGTATCTTTTCCCGCCGACAGGTGGAGGATGGCGGGCTTGAGATTCTTGTTGGCGTCCATCCATGCCTGTGCCTGCTGCATATTGTCAATCTTTTTGAACTGATCCGTAACGGTGGCGCCCTGTGCGAATGCGGATGCGGAAAAGATAAGCAATGATAGACCTAGGATCGTATTCTTCATATACTCGATGTTTAAATGTCCTTTCACGGACCGCTGGAAGCGGTTCCTAAGACTGGGTATTAAAAATATTATAATTACGCGGCATAATGTCAAATAGTTGCTTTTTATTCTCAAAAACCGCGCTGGACCTTGCGCCGGGATTAATTTTTTGTTAAAATGTTCTTCCGGATATTACAATGCGCCTGCCAGGGCGATAGGTCATATATTTCCATCTGGATGACAGGCGGTATGCTTTGCGCGTGTGGGTATCGCTGTTAGCGATAATCCCGCTTTTCGATGGATAATACAAAGCCAGGCGAGTCGACAGGGTAGGCATGAAATAAAAAATCCAGTCTGGCGGACAGGAGAGATTGTGACAAGGCCGTGACGCTGAAGAGAAGCAGCGGCAGAAAAAATAAACGCATGGAATAAAGATAACAAAAAAGCCGTTGGAGACAGAACCAACGGCTAAGGACTCATCAACAAGGGTGCCTTCTTATTGTCCTTGCTTTACCTTCTCCACAGACACTGGCAACAGCCCATGCGCTTCTTTATGCGTATTGATCACTGCTGTCGAGTCCGGCGCCTGGGACAAACACACAACACGTCCGTCCTTCTCGTCAACCCAGTAATTGATGAAGTTGACTCCATATTTTTTCTGTACTGCCAGATCTTTTTGATGTGCGGCTGCTACATCCGCGGCCTTGACATTACCGGCGCCCAGCTCATGCACGTCCAGGTAGAAATCATTTGGACCTTTTGCCTTTGCCGCCTTGCCGCCGGTGACCATATAGATCTGGTCAGGAAGCAGTCCATGCGCTTCCGCGTGTGTCTTGCGGATGTCCGCCGTATCCGTAGCAGAGGACAGGCAATACACCGTACCGGCGGATTCATCCACCCAATATTTGATGAACTGCACCCCATATTTTTTTTCTACTGCCAGATCTTTTGCATGGGCTTCCGCAACGGCGGCGGCTGTTACTTTCCCCGCCCCCAGATGATGCACGTCTATATAATAGTTGGTAGTCTGGGCCATCAGGTGGGAAGAGAGCGCGCAGGTGATCACAAGCACAGGAAGAACAAACAAAGCTTTCATTTCAAATTGTTTTTAAATGATAAAAAGATATTCTTCGACAAAGGAAGCTTCATTTTTTTCCTGGGATATGGGGGATTTTACCTATTTTTATGGCACCTCCACCTCATTTTACAATCACTGTTATGGAACTCATCGAAAGAGCCGGGTTTTTGGCCTCGCTCCGCACCAGATATGAGGCTATAGAGGAGGGCGAAGGTCATTGCATCGTGGTAAGTGGGGAGGCCGGTATAGGCAAGACCTCACTGATCAGGGCTTTCTGCAAGGAAGGCGGCTCCAGGGTCTACCAGGGCTCCTGCGATGCCTTATTTACTCCCCGGCCATTGGCTCCCCTTTACGATATAGTCTGGCAGATACGGGATGATATCTGGGAGGACAGCGGCAATATCGCCGACAGATCAGGGCTGTTTACGCGGGTATTCAATGCATTGGATAGTCTGAAGGGAAAGAGTCTTATGGTATTCGAGGATATCCATTGGGCGGATGAGGCGACGCTGGATTTTATAAAGTTCCTCGCCCGGCGTATCAACCGTCTGCACTGTCTGTTCATACTCACTTACCGGGACGACGATATCCACTCCCGGCATCCATTGCGGAGCGTACTGGGGCAGTTGCCGCCCGACTCGTTCACCAGGATGCAGCTGACGCCCCTGTCCAGGCAGGCTGTCGAAAAAATGGCGGCTGAAAGAGGATACAGCGGGGAGGATGTGTACAGCATCTCCGGAGGTAATCCTTTTTATGTCAACGAGATACTGGCAAGCTACAGCACGGGGGTGCCGGATAATATCAAAGATTCCATCCTGTCCGTATACCATCGGCTGGACGACAGGGTCCGGCAGGTGTGGCAGATACTGGCGGTACTGCCCACGGGGCTGGAGCTCAGATACCTGGAAAAGATGAACCCCTCCTATATCGAGGCCATCGAGGACTGTATGGATCTGAAGATATTGCTCCTGAAGAATGGGGTGATCCTGTTCAAACATGAGCTATACAGAAGGACCGTCGAATCATCGCTGTCACCTCTGCTGCGGGTGGCGTTAAATAAAAAAATTTTGGACCTCTTCCTGGAAAGCTTTGAGCAAAACCAGGAGATAGAAAGGATCATTCATCATGCCAAGAACTGTAATGAATATGACCTTGTCGTGCGTTATGCGCCACACGCGGCCCGGCAGGCTGCTGCCGTGGGGGCTCACCGGGAGGCGGCGAAGCTGTATTACTCCGCGATAGAGTACTACCAGGGCAGCGATAAGGATGTGTTGCTGCAATTCTATGAACCTTATGCATACGAATGTTATCTGACCAACCGGATCAGCGAGGCGATCATCTACCAGGGCCGTGCGTTAAAGATATGGAGGGAGCGGGATGACCAGGAACGTATCGGGGACTGTCTGCGATTTCTCTCCCGGCTGTGGTGGTTCAACGGCAATGGCAGGCAGGCCGAAAGCTATGCGGAGCAGGCCATCGGGGTATTGGACAGCCAGCCGCCTTCCACGACAAAAGCAAGGGCATTCAGCTATATGTCGCAGCTGAAGATGCTGTCGCGGCAGGTAGCTCAGTGTGTCGACTGGGGGGAGAAAGCCATTGCCCTTGCCAAAGAGCTGGGAGATGACGAGATCCTGGCACATGCCCTGAATAACGTCGGGGCTGTAAGGATGAAGGACCCTGCTACGCGGGAGGAAGGTCTTCGTCAGCTGCAGGAAAGCCTGGATATTTCCCTTAAGAACTCCTACCACGAACATGCGGCGCGCGCCTATACCAACCAGGGAAGCTATGCGATAGAGATAAGAGAGTTTGACTTTGCCCGGAGGGTATTGGAAGCGGGTATACAATACTGTGAGGAAAGGGACCTGAGCCTGTGGATGATCTATATGCTGTATAGCAAGGCCCGGCTGGCGCTGGAGACAGGCCATTGGGAGGTTGCCGGCCGGATCTCAGGCAATCTGTTAAAAAATGAGGACCATCCTTCCATAGTAAGGATCGGGGCCCTTTTTATAGCGGCCACCATTGGAATGCGGAAAGGAGAGCCGGATGTGCCGCTCCTGCTGAAAGATGCAAAGACCAGGGCATTCGAGACCATGGAGCTGCAGCGGATCATCCCTGTAATGGCGGCTATGCTGGAATATGAATGGATCACGGGAAAGAGCATAGTGGAGCAAACAGATATAGACTCCACGACGGCTCTTCTTGACCAAATAGATGATCCTTATGGGAGCAATGAATTTGCCTATTGGCTGACACGGGCGGGACGGGAGACGATACAGTTGAAAGAGGTTCACGAGGTTTACAGGCAGCATACACCTGCCGAGGCGTTGAAAGCCGCCAGACTATGGGAGCAGCTGGGATCTCCTTACAGACGGGCACTGGCTTTATTCGAGGGCAACGAGGAGGATAAGGTGAATGCCATGACCCTTATGCGTAAGCTGGGCGCCAGCGCTGTCTGCGAAAAAATGAAGCGTGAAATGAGGAATTGCGGCATCAGGAGCATTCCCAGGGGTATCCGGAAATCCACTCAATCCAATCCGGCGTTGCTGACGGAGAGGGAGCTGGGGGTGCTGCGGCTGCTGAAGGAAGGGATGCAGAACAAGGAGATCGCGGCGAAGCTTTTCATATCGGTCAAGACCGTGGATAATCATATTTCGGCGATCCTTTTCAAGCTGGATGCCGGCTCGAGGATGAAGGCAGTGCAGGAGGCGATGCAGCTGGGCATCCTATAATGTCCGGAAACGACGAACCTCTGGTCCGTCCAAAATAGGGAATCTTTCAATTTAAATAGGGAATGGATTTTTGATCGGATTGGCGGAATAACCTCAAATTTGTAATAGACCTAACAGACCTGAGATCACATGTAAATAAATTTTATGACCTGAGCTTGCGAAAGCCATGATACCATTAAGAAAACATCAACTCATCATGACCTGAGCTTGCGAAAGCCATGATACCATTAAAAAACATCAACTCATCATGACCTGAGCTTGCGAAAGCCATGATACCATTAAAAAACATCAACTCATCATGACCTGAGCTTGCGAAAGCCATGATACCATTAAAAAACATCAACTCATCATGAAAAAGTTCGTTGTCGAAAGAAATCTGCCGGGGGCGGGGAACCTGACGCCCGAGGAGCTGCAGCAGATGTCGGAAATCTCCTGTGAGGCAATGAAAAAGCTGGGAAAACCTTATTTCTGGATACAATCATTCGTCACCGAGGATAAGATATACTGTATTCATATTGCAGAGAGCGAGGAGGTGATCCGGGAGCATGCCAGGCTGGGGAAGTTTCCGGTGCATAGCATCTCCGAGGTGAAGAATATTATTGACCCATTGACAAGTAATCCGCTGTAAATATAAACATCCCCTTCCCTGACGAGCTTCCCGGCGTAGAAAAGAAAGATGGGCGCATTGAGCATTTTTACCAATGCCTCTCCCGGACCAGGGACAGGTTTTTTTACTTCGCGGAGCTGCAGTACTTCAGTCGGCACACCGCATCTGTCAAAAACGATTGCTTGCATAAAAGTATTATTCTTAAAAGCCGGTGGAGATATTAAAAGCTATCAGGAAAATTTCAGCAGGATCTTCCCCGGACGTCCACTCTGGCTGTTTTGTTCCAGTGCCTTGCGAAAGTCACGCCAGGAGAAAGTTTGCGCTACGGGCAGTTGAAAGGAAGGCCGGCCGATGGCTTCGGTAAGTCCCTGTATCATGTCCTTTCGCTGTGATTTTGTCTGATTGGACAAAAAGGCCCTTACCCCGAAGCCTTGTATAGTGAGGTTCTTATAGACAATTTGTCCATTGAAGAATTGAGCAGCTTCGTCCCGTCGTACAAGACCATAAATGATCAACCGTCCAAAGGGCGCCATGTTCTCTATGATCCTGGTTACGATGGAGCCGCCTACGGATTCCAGCGCCACATCGATGCCTTTACCTGCAGTCGCCTGTTGGATGTGGTCGGAGAGATGTATGTCTTCTATATCAAAAACCAATTCGGCACCAAGGGTCTTTAGCTCAGCCGCCTGTCTTATGTCCCTGACGATGGCGATGGTCCGTACTTCTCTCTGACGGGCCAGTTGGATGGCGATGCGTGCTACTGCCGAGTTGGCGCCCGTAAGCAGCATCCATTCCCCGGGGGCGGGATGGGACATCTCCAACAGCCCCCAAGCCGTAAATGGGTTAAGAGTGAACTGGGCGGCTTTTTCTACCGGGAAATCTTTCGGCAGGACAGCCAGTTCTTCCGGGGACACCAGGACATATTCCGCCCAGGTCTTTTTAGAAAAGAAAGCTACCAGCGTACCTTCCGGCATATCGACTCGTGCGCCGGCTTTTTCAACGATGCCCGTTCCCTCCAATCCAGCCGTCTGGCCGGGAAATTCCGGCTTAAAACGATAGTTCCCTTCAATGAAATAAATATCGGACGGGTTGATCGGGACCGCCAGCACTTTTACCAATACTTCATCCGCCCCTGGAATGGGTTTTCCTTTTTCGATGACCTGCAAGACCTCCTCCGGTGATCCCGCCCTGTCAAATGCCAATGTGTTCATAATTCCAATTTTAGTGGATCAAAATTATTTACTCTGTATCTTTATGACAAGTATGCACTATTTTGGTACCTAGATACTAAAAAGGTACTAATGCTGAAAATCAACGAAAAAAAATGTACAAGACGCAAAAAATAGTAGATCCGGAGGAGCAATGCTCTGTCGACTACGCCTTTCAACGGATAGGTGGGAAGTACAAGGCCCGCATCCTTTGGCATTTGTCCCATGGCACAAAGCGATATGGAGAGCTGAAACGACATTTACGGGATATCACACCCAAGATGCTGACGCAGGCATTGCGTGAGCTGGAGGCGGATCAGCTGATCACCCGGCATGTCTATCTGGAAGTACCGCCCCGGGTGGAATACAGTCTCGACATCACGGGCAGAGAGCTGGTACCGGCCATCGAGCTGCTGAGCGGCTGGGCGAAGGCGCAGATGAAAAAGAAGAATATCCCTGTCATGGCCTATGCCTTGCCGTAAGAGGGGCCACTGAAATCGACACAATCACTGTATCACATTCGGACAGATCATAGGGGTGGAGTGAAGTTAGCCGACTGATCGACAAATAATTATAAAAACGGCATCCTATTGGCTGAAACCATTGCATGCTAAGAACAAAACGAACCGGAGGTTCGTCGGCGGAAGGCCAGACATTGGATAATGTGAGCAATTGGGCTAAATTTCCCGTAGACAAATTGCGAACATACATGAAGACGGCCTGGCGCAATCTCATCCGGACCGCGGGCTACAGCTCCCTGAATATACTGGGACTCTCCATCGGTATGGGAGTGGCCTTATTGATCGGCATATGGGTATACGATCAGTATTCCTATGAGCGATACCTGCCCGACCATGGGCGTATCTATCGGGTGCTACGGAATTTTAACAGCAATGGAGATACGCTGACCTTCGCCACTACGTCTTTAAAGCTCGCGGACGCCCTGCGCAGCCAGATCCCGGACCTCGAATTTGTAGCCGAAAGCGATTGGATGGAAGAGCATGGGCTGGTGGTCGGTGATAAAAAGTTATACCTGACAGGCGGTATGGTGGCCGGGGATTTTGAAAAGCTGTTCCAGTTCCCCTTATTGAAAGGGAGCTTCGGGACCGTGCTGCGTGATCCATATTCCATCGTGCTGACGCAGGCCACAGCCAGGGCTTTGTTTGGCAATGACGACCCGATGGGAAAGAGCGTACGGTTTGACAATATGGGCGAGCTGCGGGTGACGGGGATCCTTAAGGACCTGCCATCCAACACTTCCTTCGACTTCCATTTCCTGGTTCCTTTCCGTTACCTGGAGCTGACAGACTATGATGCGCGCAGCGGCAGGGGAGGCAGCTTTCAGGAGAATGGCTTCCAGATATTCGTAAAGCTGAAGCCGGGCGCGGACAAAGGGCTGGTGGCCGCCAAGATCCGGAACATCGAGCATACGGAGGTGGGGAATGTGAACGCCATGAATTCCTATGTGATCCTGCATCCGATGGATCGCTGGCATTTGTACAGCAAGTTCGAGAATGGGAAGGACAGCCCAGGATTTTTAGTGTATGTCCGGCTGTTCGCCGTTATCGGGACATTGGTGCTGCTGATAGCCTGTATCAATTTTATCAACCTGACAACGGCCCGGAGCGAGAAAAGGGCCAGGGAGGTAGGGGTGCGAAAGGCCATCGGCTCCAGCCGCAGGGACCTGATCTTCCAGTTCCTGATGGAATCTTTTCTGCTGACCTTTATCGCTTTTTTGTTCTCGCTGATGCTGGTGGAATTGGGCCGGGGCCCTTTCAATGCTCTGACGGGCGAGAGCGTGACAATTCCTTATTCCCGGCCAATGTTCTGGCTGGTGATGCTGGCGTTTGTGGTTGTCACGGCCATCATTGCGGGTAGCCGGCCTGCCTTTTATCTTTCCTCCTTTCAGCCGGTGAAGGTCCTGAAGGGAGTTCTACAGATCGGGCGGGCGCGATCGCTGCCGAGGAAGATACTGGTAGTGCTGCAATTCACCTGCTCCATCGCCTTTGTCATCAGCACCATCATCATCTATCGCCAGATACAATACGCCAGGGACAGACCCAATGGATATGATCTCAACAGGGTATTGAGCACGCATAAAACGGTGGACCTGGAAAGGGACTATCCTGCGCTGAAAAACGAATTGCTGGAAAAAGGGATCGTCTCGGGCATCACTACCTGCACCAGTCCGGCCACGGGTGTCTGGTGGCAGACGAATATCGACAATTGGCCGGGCAAGCATCCCGGCGAGACGGTGGAGATGGGAACATTGTATATAGACGATGATTATTTCAAGACAGTAGGGATGACATTGAAGGAAGGCCGGAATTTTCCTGACAGGAACGATACGACGGATGTTATATTCAATGAGACCGCCATTGCCCGGCTGCGGATCAGGGACCCATTGAACCAGGTGATCATCTGGCAGGGGAATAAGTACAGGATCATTGGAGTGGTCGGGGATGCGCTGCAGATCTCTCCCTTCGAGCACGCCCGTCCGACCATGTTCTTCTGCAAGCCCAACGTGCAGAATTTTTTAATCTACAGACTGGCTCCCGCCATCAAAACACAGGATGCGCTGGCGCAGCTGGCAGTGGCTTTTAACAAGTACAATCCCGCAGTGCCCTATCAATACAGGTTCGAGGATGAGAACTATGCCGCCAAGTTCAGGCTGGAAGTGCTGGTGGGGCGGCTGTCCGGATTGTTTGCCGGCCTGGCCATCTTTATCTCCTGTCTGGGATTGCTGGGACTGGCTGCCTATGTAGCTGAGCGGCGGACAAAGGAAATCAGCATCCGGAAGGTGCTGGGGGCGTCGGTGTCGCAGGTATGGCTGCTATTGTCAAAAGACTTTTTATTGCTGGTGCTTATCAGCTGTGTTATTGCCTCGCCGCTGACATTCTATATTCTGCATGGCTGGCTAATGAAATATGAGTATCGTATTTCCATCGGGGCAGGAGTATTTATCATAGCCGCTGTGCTGGCCATGGTCCTCACCATTATCACCATCAGCTTCCAGGCCATACGGGTAGCGATGGCCAATCCCGCGGAAAAGCTGCGATCGGAATAGTCCTGCGCGTCCAGGCAGGGCCAAAAGGTTTTACTTCGTATATTAGCTCCATATGCGTAAACCTATCTATATACTCCTGCTGCTCCTTTTCCCGGCGCGCCCGTTCGCTCAGACCCAACCAGGCTCCTCTATTGTACTGGACGCTTTCAAATCCCTTCCCAAAGAGATCGATGGGTGTGAAGAGCTCTGCTCTTACAAGGATACTCCCCTGAAAGAGAAAAAATATGTATGGGTCACCAATATGCAGGGGCTGGGCATGATCAAGGTGGGGGGAAAGGTGATCCGGCTAAACAGAACCAGTGAAAAGGTATCCGGAAAGACTCACAGGGAGGTTTATAAGGGAGGCGGCTATACCATCGTGGTGACGACGAAGCCCATAAAGGAAAATGAGGCCGAAGAATCTTCCTATGAGGCCGGCTCTCTCGAGATAAGCTATGGAAGCAAGACCGCCACTTTTGTTATTCATGGCATCACCGGCTGTTAAACTACTACATATATGAGACTAAAAAGAAGAGAATTTATCCTGGCCGCGGGAAGAGCCGCCGCGGGAACAGCCCTTCTGACGGGGGCTGGCGCTTTTACAGCAGCCGGCGTCCATTTGGACGATCTGCAACCCATGACAGGAGATGTCGCACCCATCACCCTCGAGGAGCGATTGGCCCGTATCGAGAAGGCACGGCGGCTGATGATGGACAATAAGATCGAGGCTTTGCTGCTGGACTGCGGAACTTCCATGCAATATTTTACGGGTGTCAGCTGGTGGGCCAGTGAAAGGACCATGGTGGCCATTATTCCTGCCAGGGGCGATGTCAGATATGTTGGTCCCGCCTTTGAGGCGGAGCGGCTGCGGGAGCTGATCAAAATAGGTACAGATATACGTGTCTGGGAAGAGCATGAGAGTCCATATAAGCAGATAGCAAATGTATTCAAGGATATGGGCATTCGCAGCGGGAATATCGGGATCGAGGAGCGGCTGCGGTTCTTTATATTCGATGGGGTGAGAAAGGAGGCGGCCCATCTGAATTATGTCAGCGGCGATCCGGTGACCATGAACTGCCGGCTGATCAAGTCTCCGACAGAGATTGCCCTGATGAAGAAGGCCAGCGATATTACCATTGCCGCCTACAAGGCGGGGGTTGCGCTGCTGCATGAAGGGATGACGCCCGGGGATTTCGGGGCCATTACGGCGGATGCGCATTCGAGGCTGGGTGCGGCCGGCGAGATAGGGGTGAATTTTGGGCAGGCGTCCGCCTTTCCCCATGGCAGTATTCAGCCGCAGCATCTGAAAAAAAGGGATATCGTGCTGATGGATGGGGGATGCAAGGTGGAGGGGTACAGTTCCGACATTTCGAGGACCATCGTATTTGGGGCGGAGCCTACGAAGCGCCAGCGGGAGGTCTGGGACATCGAGAAAAGGGCGCAGGCTGCAGGTTTTGCCGCAGCCAGGATAGGGGAGCCCTGCGAAAACGTGGATAAGGCCGCCCGTAAAGTATTGACCGATGCAGGGTTCGGACCGGGGTATAAGTTGCCGGGCTGTCCTCACCGGACAGGTCATGGTATTGGTATGGACGGACATGAATGGGGGAATATGGTGTTAGGCAACAGGCAACCCTTGCAGCCGGGGATGTGTTTTAGTATAGAGCCGACCATCGCCATATATGGAGAATTCGGCATCCGGCTGGAGGATTGTGCGTATATGACGGAAGATGGTCCCCGGTGGTTTTCGGAGCCGAGCCCCTCTATCGATCAGCCGTTTGCATAGCCGGATCGTTGTTTTGGCGGATTGGATCAGTGTTTTACTGATAGTATGCGCTATGTGAAGAAATTTCCTTAAATTCAAAACTCTTTACCTAAATAATAATTCAATTTTTTTCACTGCTAAAATGAGAATAAACATGAAAAGTATTTCCAGGCTGGTAGCTGCTTGTGCTATAACCATAGCGATGGTAAGTATGATCTCCTGTAAAAAAGGCGACACCGGTCCTGCGGGTCCGGCAGGACCACAAGGTGCTCAGGGGGCACAAGGTCCCCAGGGGTTGCAGGGACCCACCGGACAGAGCGGCAATGCCAATGTCATGCAGTATGTCTATGCACCAACGGATCAGAGTGGCCAGAACTTTCTGGGGATAGACTTTACAAAGCCGGCTCCGGACAGCAATTATCTCGGCCTGCGTATTCTTCAGCTCAACGATACGGCGGACAAAGCTGCCTGGTTCGCCTATATGTATTATAACGGCTTCTGGGCTGCCATTCCCGGTCATGGTCTTGGGGACAGCAGCGTATATAGTTTCGCCTATGGATACGAGGATGTCGTTTCACCCTACGACACCTGCGACTTCTTCATCACCAGGGAGACTGGTAAAGGCGCTGTATATGACGCCATCCGTATCGTGCGTATCCTGATCAGCAACGTCAGCACAAGCTCTACAAAGGGCGGCAAATACCCAGGTCTGCCCAACATCGACTTTAACAACTACCTGGAGGTCAAAAAGTACTATAATCTTCCTTAGTAGTGTCGCATGAGTATTTTGAAGTGGTGTCCCTGTTAAGAGACGCCACTTTATTCATTTCATTCATCAAAACTGCTGTCAGCTTATGAACACGGTGAGAGTGACTTTTCTTTTTTTGCTATTGTGGTGTCTGCATGTCGCGGGTCAATCGCCTGGCCAGCCGGTGAAAGTGCATGTCTCCGATGAGGCGGGTCAGCCGCTGGCGGGTATTACCGTGCAGATAAAAGGGACGCCCCGAAAGTATGTCACGGGCACGGATGGGAATCTGACCATCAATAACGTCCCTGCCGGCGCGGTGCTTGTCTTTTCGGGGGTCAGCGTGGAAGATATCGAGCTGGCCGTGGATGGCAGGTCGGAAATGACGGCCCGTCTGAAGCGGAAGGTGGCGGCGCTGGAAGATGTCGTCGTGACGGGTTTCCAACGCATAGACCGTAAAAAGTTTACGGGTTCGGCGGTGACGGTCAAGGCGGACAGTATCAAGCTCGACGGGGTCACCGATATCAGCAGGATGCTGGAAGGCCGTGCGGCCGGTGTCAGCATACAAAATGTGTCCGGTACTTTTGGCACGGCGCCCAAGGTGCGGATCCGTGGCGCCACCTCCATCAACGGGGAAAACAAGCCCCTGTGGGTCGTGGATGGGGTTGTGCTGGAGGATATCGTCAATGTCTCGAATGAGCAGCTGACCAGCGGCGATGCCAGCACTTTGCTGGGCTCTTCGGTGGCCGGATTGAACATCAATGATATCGAGACCTTCGACATATTGAAGGACGCTTCTGCCGCGGCGGTGTACGGGGCGCGGGCCATGAATGGTGTTATCGTCATCACTACCAAAAAAGGAAAATCAGGCACTCCCGCCATTTCTTATACCGGCAACTTCGGACTTCAGCTTCGACCAAGCTATACTTCCTATGATATCATGAACTCGGCTGACCAGATGTCGGTGAATGCGGAGCTGGAGCGTAAGTACGGCATATTCTACCCGCAGCTGGTGAATGCCGCTAACTCGGGCATCTACGGAGAGCTGGCCAAGCTGCTGCAAACGCCCGATGCCAACGGTAATCCCCGGGTGGAAAATTCAAAAGAAGCCAGACAGGCCTTTCTGATGAAATATGCCAATGTCAATACCAACTGGTTCAAGCTGCTGTTTCGGAACTCCGTTAACCAGCAGCATACGTTGTCCATTACGTCGGGTAGTGACAAGGCGCAGTCCTATATCTCCACCAGCTTCTTCACCGACCCCGGATGGTCGGTGGTGGACAGGGTAAAGAGCTATACGCTGAACTTCCGCCAGGACTACACGATGAACAGCCGTCTGTCCTTTGGCTTCCTCGCCGGGGGAAATGTCCGTCAGCAGCAGACGGCCGGTACGGAGAACAGGACCGTCGACCCGCTGGTAGGCGCCTATTCCAGGGATTTCGATATCAACCCCTTCAGCTATGCGCTGAATATTTCCCGGACCCTGCCGGCTTATAATGACGACGGGTCGTATAATTACTCCACCCAGAATTTTGCGCCCTTCAATATCCTGTACGAGCTGAAGAACAACTATACCAAGCTGAATGTGCTGGATGGAAGACTGCAGGGCAGGTTGTCTTATAAGCTTACTCCTCATATCACCTATGATTTTACGGGCGCCCTCCGCTATGTCAAGACGACGGAAGAGCACGACGTGCTGGAGAACAGCAACGAGGCCAATGCCTATCGTGCGGGTGATCTCAACCAGCCGGGCTCCAACAGTATTGTCAATTCCTCCAACCCCTTCCTGTACCAGGACCCTACATTGCCATTCAACCAGGCGGTGTCCGTGCTGCCATATGGAGGATTCTACAAACGGACGGACCGGACGCTGGTCAACTATACCTTCCGCAATACCCTTAGCTATAATGAGACATTTGACGATAGAAAACATTCCGTAACGGCGCTGCTGGGACAGGAGTACCGGTCGGTGGATCGCCAGACGGCCAATGACGTAGGAGTAGGCTATCAATATAACACCGGGGGCACTCCTTTTGTCAACTATCTTTTCTTCAAAAAGATGTCAGAGAACAATGATACCTATTATGGCATGTTCAACGATTATGAGCGCGCCGCGGCGTTTTTTGCCAATGCACAGTATACGTACGACAACAAATATACGTTGATGGGGACTGTCCGGGCCGATGGTTCCAACAGGATGGGTAATTCGACCCATGCCCGCTGGCTGCCTACCTGGACGGCGGCAGGCGTCTGGAATATAGACCAGGAGCAGTTCATGCAAGGGGTGAGGCCGACATTGAGCCACCTGATGCTGAAGTCCAGCTATGGATTGAACGCCAGCGTCGGCAATGCCATCAACAGCACTACTATCCTCAAGTCGCAGATCTCCAACCGGCAATACCAGCAGGACCAGCAGACGTCCATCACCATCCAGGACCTTAAGAATGGAGACCTGACCTGGGAAAAGAAATATGAGCTGAATGTGGGCGTGGATGCGGGATTCTTCAATGAAAGGATGGGACTTACCGTAGACTGGTACGATCGCAAGAGTTTCGACCTCATTGGGCTGATACGCACTTCGGGCATCGGTGGGGAGGTTTACCAGTATGCGAATTATGCCGACATGAAATCCCATGGTCTGGATATATCGCTGACGGGAAGGATATTCGTCAATAAGGAATGGAATATCTCCAGCACCCTGAATTTTGGATGGAACGTCACGAAGATCACCAATCTCAAGAGCACGCCCAATCTCTGGCAGCTGGTGGGTGAAGGCGGCGGTCCGCAGCAGGGATTCCCTGTACGGGGCCTTTTCTCCGTCGCCAACAGGGGATTGGACCCTTATTTTGGCTACCCCTTATTCCTCAACGACAGCGGCAAGGTCAGCCCCGTGGTGAACCTGCAAAGCACGAATACCAGGTATCTGAAATACGAGGGCCCTGCCGATCCCACCATTACCGGCGGCTGGTCGAACTCATTCCGGTACAGGGATTTTTCGCTGAATGTGCTGATCACCTATCAGGCGGGTAACAAGATAAGGCTTCGTCCTGTCTATGGAGTGGCCTACTCGGATATGTTTGGCCTGCCCAACGAATTTAAAAGGAGATGGGAGCTGCCGGGAGATGAGAAGCTGACGAACATACCTTCCGTGGCGATGTTCACGCAGGCGGGCTACCTGCTACAGCAGCAGTCGGCCTTCCCGTATAACAACTACAATTATTCCAGTGACAGGGTGGCGGATGGGGGCTTTGTTCGGCTGAAGGCGGTGACCTTCTCTTACATGCTGCCCGGGACCCTGATGACCCGGTTTGGCATGCGGAGCGGATCGCTGTCCGTCACCGGCAACAATTTATGGCTGATCTATTCCGATAGCCGGCTGCATGGTCAGGACCCTGAGTTCTATGGGTCGGGCGGAGTGGCGTTGCCGGTGAACAAACAGATAACTTTTTCATTAAAACTCGGGATCTGATCAAAATAATTTCTTTATGAAGCGGAAAGTTTTTTATTTATTGATTTGGTGCCCGGGGCTTTGCCTGATGAGCTGTAACAAGCAGCTGGACAAGCTTCCCGACAACCGTACCGTCATCACTACGGTGGACCAGGTGACGCAGCTGCTCGTAGCGGCCTATCCACATGCGAACTATATCCCTTTTATGGAGCCGATGAGCGACAATGCGGAAGATAAGGGAACGGCGCCCGCCACGGCCGATCCGGAGTCCTATCAGATCAATTCGCAGTCCTACCGGTTCCAGGATGTCACCAGTGTACGATATGACAGTCCCATAGCGTATTGGGATAGCTGTTATAGAGCCATCGCTACAGCCAACCAGGCGCTGACTTATTGCAACGGACCGGATTCAGCCAGCTTTGCCGCACAGAAAGGCGAGGCGCTGGTATGCCGCGCCTATGCGCATTTTATGCTCGTGTGTCTCTTTGCCAAGCCCTATGATCCAACCACCAGCGCCACCGACCCCGGCATTCCTTATGTGACCCAGCCGCAGGGCTCCGTATTCCAAAAGTATCAGCGCGGCACGGTAGCATCCGTATACAGCAATATCGAGAGCGATCTCACGCGTGGTCTGGC
>Ga0157372_10001454_pt1 | contig 25656 bp, 23 predicted proteins | sample C55metaG_FD_115307 | JGI IMG/M metagenome (GOLD analysis project Ga0157372, IMG submission 115307) | Corn rhizosphere microbial communities from Kellogg Biological Station, Michigan, USA - C5-5 metaG | ecosystem: Host-associated > Plants > Roots > Rhizosphere > Soil | place: USA: Michigan...
GACGTGCAGTACGGCGACGACCGGGTCACCGGTCGCGGTCACCTCCACACCGACGACCAGGGCCGCTACCGCTTCTGGGCGGTGACCCCCACGCCGTACCCGATCCCGGACGACGGGCCCGTCGGCGAGCTCCTTCGTGCCACCGCCCGCACCGCGATGCGGGCCTCGCACCTCCACCTCATGGTCGAGGCCGCGGGCTTCCGCACCCTGGTCACCCACGTCTTCCCGCGCGGCGACGCCTACCTCGACTCCGACAGCGTCTTCGGCGTCCGCGACTCCCTGATCGTCGACGTCCACCAGCAGATCCCGACGACGCCGACCCCGGACGGTCGCGTGGTCACCGGCCCCTGGGCCCGGATCGACGTCGACCTGGTGCTCGCGCCGGCGCCGCGCCAGCACGCCTGACCCTGGGCCGTCCCACAGGCATCCACAGCGTGCTCACAGCCTGCCCCTCCACACTCGAGCGGTGCAGATCCTGAGCGCGATGCGACGGGCGGTGACCGGTCCGGTCGTCGCCGACGCGGTGGCCGAGGCGACCGGCAGGAGCCGGCGCAGCGACCCTGTGCTGCCGCGCACGGGCGGACCTGCCGGCAATGCCTCGCTGACGGCGTGGACGGCACTGGTCCTGCTCGTGGGCTCGGTGGCCGAGCTGCTCACGCTCTTCGACGTGCGCGGCCTCATCTCATGGCACGTCGCGATCGGCGCGCTGCTGGTCCCCCCGGCGCTGCTCAAGGTCGCGAGCACGGGGTGGCGGATGGCGCGCTACTACCTCGGTCACGGCCCCTACCAGGAGGCCGGCCCGCCGCCGCTCGTGCTGCGCGTGCTGGGGCCTCTGGTCGTCGTGTCGACCCTGGGCCTGCTCGGCTCGGGGATTCTCCTGGTCGTGCTGGGGCAGGGGCTCGCCGGCCACACCTTGCTCCAGTTGCCGGCCCTGCGTGTCGACTGGGTCACCCTCCACCAGGCGTTCTTCGCGGTCTGGGTGGTGGCGACGGGTCTGCATCTGCTGGGCAGGATCGTGCCCGCGCTGAGGATCACCGTCGGACCCGGTGGGGCCGACCACGTGCCGGGCGCGTGGAGCCGCCGGCTGCTGCTGGCATCGGTCGTCGTCTCGGCCGCGGTGCTGGCCGTGGTGCTCGTGCAGGCGGATGGAAGCTGGGTCCAGGGCCACCGACTCGCGATCGGTGCGATCGCCGGGTGGTGAGCGTCCGAGGCCGGCTGCGCTCTGCGGGCTCGCCGATGCGGGCCCTTCGCCATACCTCCGGTACGGTGGTGACATCAGTTCGTCGAGCTCTCGCCGCGAATTGTCCGCACGTCGTAGCTCATACCTGCTCCGTGCGTGGCCGACCGGCAACGTGCCGGGCTCCCGGCTTCGGTGAGACACACACAGATTCGGCTCTCGCTTGTCCTCCTTCGACACCCTCGGCGTGCCTCTACGCCTGTCCGCCCTGCTGGCCCAGCAGGGGATCACGACCCCGACCCCGATCCAGACCGCGACGCTGCCGGACTCCCTGGCCGGGCGCGACGTGCTCGGCCGCGGTCGCACCGGCTCCGGAAAGACCTACGCGTTCCTGCTCCCGCTCGTGGCCCGGCTGACCGACGGCCGGCGCCCGCGACGGGGCGCCCCGCGCGCCCTGATCCTGGCGCCGACCCGCGAGCTGGTCGCCCAGATCGACACCGCGCTGGCGCCACTGGCTCGCGCGGCCGGACTCACCACTCGCACCGTCTTCGGCGGCGTCGGCCAGCAGCCGCAGGTCAACGCCCTGCGCCGCGGTGTCGACGTCGTCGTGGCCTGTCCCGGCCGGCTCGAGGACCTGATCGGTCAGGGCCACTGCTCGCTCGACGACGTCGAGATCACCGTCCTCGACGAGGCCGACCACATGGCCGACCTCGGGTTCCTGCCCGGCGTACGCCGGATCCTGCGCCGTACGCCTCGCCGCACCCAGCGACTGCTGTTCTCCGCCACGCTCGACAAGGCGGTCGACTCGCTGGTCCGGGAGTTCCTCAGCAACCCCGTGACCCACGAGGCCGACTCGCCCCGGTCTCCGGTGTCGACGATGAGCCACCACGTGCTGCAGGTCGCCAGGGAGCACCGGCTGCCGGTGCTGGTCGACCTCACCAGCGCTCCGGGCCGCACGCTCGTCTTCACCCGCACCAAGCACGGCGCCAAGGCGCTCACCCGGCAGCTGAACCGCAGCGGTGTCCCGGCCGTCGAGCTCCACGGCAACCTCGGTCAGGGTGCCCGCACCCGCAACCTCGAGGCCTTCCACTCCGGCCGAGCATCGACCCTGGTCGCCACCGACGTCGCCGCGCGTGGCATCCATGTCGACGACGTCACCCGAGTCGTGCACGCTGACCTGCCCGCCGAGCACAAGTCCTACCTCCACCGCTCCGGCCGCACGGCCCGCGCCGGCAACACCGGCACCGTGGTCACCCTGATCACCCGGGAGCAGGCCCGCGAGGCGAGGCTCTTGGCCAAGGCCGCCGGGATCACCCCGATGACCACGCACGTCGACCGCGTCGCGCACCCGGTGCTGCGCGAGCTCGCGCCGGGCGACCGCGAGCTCGCCGGAAGCCTCGAGATCGCGGTCCCGTCCCCCGCCCGGAACCGTGCCGGGCGAGCCGACGGTCGATCCGGTGGCCGCAACCGTCGGCGTTCGGGGCGAGGCCGTGCCGCGTCCGGTGGCGAGCGCCCGTCGCGCACCCCGAAGGCCACGGGACAGAAGACGTCGACCGAGAGCTCCGGTCGTCCGCGTCGCTCGTCCGGGCGTACGCCGTCCGGCAGCGGCACGCACAGCGCGGCCGCGTTCAGCGCGGTCCGACGCTGACGGTCGTCGCCGGAGGCCGGTCCGCCCCGCGGGGCGAACCGGTCCCGGTGTTCGGCGGCTGACCCGGGCGTCGGCGGCCGCCGCGGGGCACCACTCAGAGCGACAACGGCAGCACGTCCGCGAGCGGCCCGGCCTCCGTCGGCAGCGGCGCCCGGCCGAGCGCGATCAGGGCGGCGTCCTCGTCGCCCCACGCGGGCGGCAGATCGACGTCCGCGACCGCCTCGACCGTGCGGCGGACGACGGTCAGTGACTCCGGCGTCGGATGCCCGGCGTCCGCACCGAGGTCGAGGTGGTGCACCGCCAGCTCCACGACCCAGGTCGCCAGGAAGTCCCCGCTGGCCATGGCCTTGCCCTGGAACAGCACCGGGTGGTCCGGCATCCGCTCCAGCGCGATCCGTGCCGTGCCCGCGACGTCGCGGAGGTGGCGAAGGGCGCCCTCCGGTCGTTGGTACGCCGCCGCGGTCCGCCGCATCCAGAGGATCGACGGCACCGGGTCGTCGTCGGCGTCCGCGAACGAGCCCCAGTACGACGCGGCGTCGTGGTCGGGTGGGTCGTCGACCTGTGCCGCGCAGACACCGACCATCTCCTCGACGCCGGCCCGCACGTGCACGACCGCGTCCAGCCGGCTCCAGCCGTGGCAGCGGGAACCGCCGAGGAGCTCGTGCTCGGAGAACGACTCGGCCGCCGACACGAACGCCGACAGCTGGTCGCGCAGCAGCCTGGCCGCGGTCGCGTGGTCGTAGGACAGCGGGCGCATGCGGCCTACAGCTCGGCGCGGAGGACGGCGGCGGCCCCGGCCATGGCGCGCATCTTGCCCTCGGCGCTGGCGCGGGGAAGGTACTTCATGCCGCAGTCGGTGGCGATGGTGATCCTGTCCGGCGTGGTGTGGACGAACGCGCGTCGTACCCGGTCGGCGACCGTGTCCACGGACTCGACCTCGTGATCGGACAGGTCGATCACCCCGAGGATGATCGTCTTCTCGCTGAGGTCCTCGAGGACGCCGAGGTCGAGGCCCGACTGCGCGGTCTCGATCGAGATCTGGTCGGCCGAGCAGCCCGCCAGCTCGGGCAGGAACGAGTAGCCGTCGGGGCGGTCGTGGATGATCGCGGCGTACCCGAAGCAGATGTGGACCGCGGTGGTGCCGGTGACGCCCTCGAGCGCTCGCTGCACCGCGGCGAGCCCGTAGGCGCGAGCGGGGTCGGGGCGAGCCTGCAGGTAGGGCTCGTCGATCTGCACGATGTCGGCGCCTGCGGCGTGCAGGTCCTTGATCTCGGCGTTGACCGCCGCGGCGTACGCCATCGCGGCCGACTCGGCGTCCGGGTAGTGCTCGTTCTGGGCCTGCTGCGACATCGTGAACGGCCCCGGCACGGTCATCTTGACCGGACGGTCGGTGTTCTGCCGGAGGAACGTCAGGTCGCCGACCTCGATCGGGTGCGGCCGCCCGATCGGCCCGACGATGCGCGGCACCGGGTTCGGGTGACCGCTGCGGTCGAGCGCGGTACCCGGGTGGTCGATGTCGACGCCGTCGAGAGCGGTCGCGAAGTGGTTGGAGTAGGACTCTCGTCGCATCTCGCCGTCGGTGATGATGTCGAGCCCGGCTCGCTCCTGGGCGCGGATGGCCAGCAGGGTCGCGTCGTCCTGAGCCTGCTCGAGGTACGCCGGCTCGACCCGCCACAGCTCCTTGGCCCGGACCCGCGGGGGGAACCGTCCCGCCAGCCTGGCCCGGTCGATCAGCCACTCGGGCTGTGCGTAGCTGCCCACCAGCGAGGTCGGCAGCATGGGCAGGCGGGACGACGTCGTGGTCACGGTCGCGACTCTAGGCGCGGGTTCGCCGGTTGAGGAGGGCGGTGTCCTCCCGTCGGGAGGCCGACGTCACCCGCCGATCCCGCACCGGTCAAGCCACTCCGTCACCAAGGCACCGAGGATCGCCGGCTGCTCATGCGGAAGCGCATGACCGGCGGCGTCGAGAACGGCGAGCGTCGCCGCGGGGTAGTGGTCGAGCAGGTCGGCGGTCGCGGCGTGGCCGACCGTCGAGTCCAGCCGGCCGGCGACCAGCAGCACCGGACCGGAGTACGGCGCGCGGTCCGGTGCGGCCTCGGTCAGCTCCCAGCGCTCGCCGATGCGCGCCATCGCCTCGTGGTCGGCCAGTGCCGCGCCGGGGGCGACGTACTGCCGGTAGCGCGCGAGCATCGCGTCGGTCTGCACGACGAAGTAGGAGCGGAACTCGTCGTCACCGAGTTCGCCGTCCCCGACCACCGCGCCGGGTGCCGGCACGTCGCGCGTCTGTGGCAGGAGCGGGCAGACCAGGGCGAGCCCGGCCACGTGGATGGGTCGTCGAGCCGCGATGGCCTGCGCGTAGTAGGCGCCGGCCGAGTGGCCCACCAGCAGGACCGGCCCGTCACCGGCGACCACGTCTACCAGAGCCAGCAGGATGTCGAGGACGTCATCGGCACTCCGCAGCGACTCGGGTGCGTGCGTCTCGCCCATCCCGGGCAGGTCGGGGTAGACCCGCCGCAGCCCGCCGTAGCGGGCCAGGATCGGCTCGAAGCACGCCTCCGGCTCGCGGTGGTCGACACCGGCTCCGTGCAGCACGAGGACGGGCGTCCCCGAGCCGTGCTCGACGTGACGCACGTCCACGTCTGCGACCAGAGCGGACTCCATCGGCCGCACCAGGCTCAGCCCTCGGCGCCGGCCGTCAGCGCCTCGGTGAGGATCGCGACCAGGGTCTCGACCTGCACGTCGACGGTCGAGGTCGACTCCTCGTCGGCCCCGTCGAGCGCCCGAGCGGCGAGCCCGGCCTTGCTGTCGATCAGCTCGGCGATCTTCGCGTCGATGGTCTGGGCGGCGATGATCCGCCAGGCGGTGACCGGCTCCGTCTGGCCGATCCGGTGGACCCGGTCGATCGCCTGCGTCTGCTCCGCGTTGGTCCAGGAGAGCTCGGCGAGCACGACGTTCGAGGCCACCTGGAGGTTGATGCCGACCCCGGCAGCGGTCAGCGAGCAGACGATGACGTGGATGCTGGGGTCGTTCACGAACGAGTCGATCGCCTCGTCGCGCGCCTTGCGCGTCTGGTCGCCGCGGATGGACGTCGCACCGACGCCACGCCGTCCGAAGATCTCCTCCGCGGTGTCCATGACGTCGAGGTGCTTGGCGAAGAACACGACCTTGCCCGCGCTGCGCGCGAGCTGTACGGCGTAGTCGGTGGCCAGCTCGGCCTTGGCCTGTCCGATCTTCCGCACCATCGTGAAGACGTTGTCACCGGTCTTGGACTCCGACCCCTCGGCCACCTCGCGCTCGGCCACGCGGCGTACCAGCTCGCGGTCGATGCCGTTCTCGTCGAGGGTCGAGGCGCCCGCCCGCCGGTGCTCCAGCGCGGCCTCGTAGCGGCCGACGAGTCGTGTGGCCAGCTGCTGCTCGGCCTCGCGGATCGAACGACCCATCGCACCCTCGAGCTCGACCGGGAGGTCGGCGATGCGACGGGCGGGGATGTCGGCGGCGACGTCGACCTTGCGGCGGCGGACGATGCCGAGGTCGACGACGGCCTGCCGGGCGGCCGGGTAGAACGCGTGGTCGGCCGGTGTGAAGCCGGTCTGCTCCAGCGCGGCCATCAAGGTGATGCCGGGCTTCTTCTCCTCGATCCAGCCGAGCATCTGCCAGATCGCGCGGAAGTCGTCGATGTCGTTGATCAACGGCGTCCCGGTGAGGGCCATCAGCAGGGGCCGGGCGACCCGCTGCCGGATGCGGTCAGAGACCTCGAGGACGTTCTGCGAGCGCTGCGACTTCTTGTTCTTGATGTAGTGCGCCTCGTCGACGACCAGGCCGCGGAAGCCGTGCTCGCCCATCCATCCGACGTGCCGGTCGAGCACCTCGTAGTTCACCACCACGATGTCGGCGAACCCGTCGACGTCCAGGCCGTCGCCGTGCACGACCGTGACCGAGCGGCTCGGCGTCCACATCTGCGCCTCGCGCGCCCAGTTGGTCTTCACGACGTTCGGCACGATCGCCAGCAGCGGGAAGGCGTCGACGGCCTGCGCGGCGAGCAGTGCCTGGGCGGTCTTTCCGAGGCCGGGCTCATCGGCCAGGAGGAACGTGCGATGCCCCTCGGCCACCGCCGCGAGCACGCGCGCCTGGTGCGGCATCAGGTCGAGGCCGTCGGGCAACAGGATCGGGCGCGGCTCGGGCAGCGCCATGCTCGCCGGCGCACCCGGCGCTGCTTGCTCGAAGGAGTTCAGCAGCGGCTCGATCAGCTCCCAGCCGGCGAGGTAGCCGTGCACCTTCGGCGCGGTCTGGCTGAAGTCGGGCACCAGGAAGGGGTTGGCCAGCTGCGCCTGTACGACGGACTGCGGCAGGGCGGTCCGGTCGCGGACGGCGTTCGAGAACGTCGACTCGGGCTCCGGCTCGTCCTCGACCTCGAGCCCCGCCTGGCGCTGCATCTCACGCTCGAGCCGCCGCGTCGCGTCCGAGACCTCGGCGTCCTCCTGGAGCAGCGAGAACAGGGACGGCTCTCGGGTGGCGATCTGCGCGAGGATCGTGGCCAGCCCCTCGAGCCGCTTGAGCTGGGTGTCGCGCTGGGCCGGCGTGAGCGCCTCGTCGTTGCGGACGTTGGCCCGCTCGGCGCGGGCGAGCAGCGCCGCGGCCTGGAACCTCGCGCGCTGTCCGGACGTCAGCTGCCGTCCGGCGACCGCGCGCTCGACCTCGCGGACCGCCATCGCGAGCACCGGGATGATGCCCTCGTTGTCGCGGTTCCGGACCCGATTTCCCGATCGCTGACCCGTCCGGGTGCCCCCGGACCGGCCTCGACGCTGTGTGGCCAACCAGCCGCTCTCTTCCTCAAGCGCGAATCCCTGCCGCCGGCGGGCCGGTGGCCCCCCTCGCGGCGAACCGCCGTCTCCTGGCGGGTCTGATCTCGACAGCCCCATCCGTTCGCGGATCGAGCCCCCTCGGCCGTGTCGCGCCTGGACGGCGGACACCCGGCTGCTGAGTGGAGGACCGGATCGGTCGGCCACCCGCCGGTGCCGATGCCACCAGTGTACGAGGTCGGGCGGCGATTCGCTGCCTCGGGCGGAAACCCGGCCCGGCGGAGCGGTCAGCCGGTGAACCGCCAGCGGGTCGCCCCCGACGGCTCGGCGCTCGCGACGCCGAAGGCGGTGTGGATGTTGATCCGGTACAGGTTCCAGGGCGGGGGTCCGCCGCTGGGGGCCGTGTACGGCGCGGTGAACGCGTCGCCCTCGACCCGGGCCGGCCAGCCTGCGTCGCGGTAGACCGCCGCGAGTCGCTCGAGGGTCTCGGTGTCGACGACCCGCGATGCCTCCCCCTCCAGCACCAGGTCCATGCCTGGCAGCGAGACCGAGACGGTGCACCCGGGGTTGGCCTCGAGGTTGCGCGCCTTGCGCGTCCCGGGTCCGGCGACGACGTACACGTCGCCGTCGTGCCAGACGGCGCCGACCCCGGCGGCGTGCGGCCTGCCCTCGGGCGTGACGGTCCCGAGGAAGAACGACGGGTACACCTCGTCCCTCTTGGCCGCGAGCGCGTCGCGCGCCCGGCTCCACTGCAGTGCGGTGTCGCCGTACTGGTCCAGGTTGGTCGTCTCGACGGGCTCTCGCTCTGTCATCGCTCCACCTCTTCCTCCGTGCGACGGGGTCACTCGAGCGTCGTACGGAGTGCCTCGACGATCAAGGGGAGGTACCCCGTGCCGCCGCGGGGGGAGGATGCACCTCATGCAGCCGCTGGACCTGGCCACCCTGCCCACCCCCGTCGAGCCCGCGCCCCGGTTGGCGGAGTCGCTCGGGCTCGAGCCCGACGACCTGTGGGTCAAGCGCGACGACCTGCTCGGTCTCGGCGGTGGCGGCAACAAGGTCCGCAAGCTCGCGTACACATGTGCGGAGGCGCTCGACCGCGGAGCGCGCGTCCTGGTGACCACGGGCGCTGCGCAGAGCAACCACGCCCGGCTCACCGCGGCCGCCGGCGCCCGGCTCGGGTTGGACGTCGAGCTCGTGCTGGCCGGCACCGAAGCTGTTCGGGTGTCGGGCAACCTGCTCCTGGACCGCATGCTCGGGGCCCGACTGGTGTGGGCCGGCGACGTGCCGCACGAGGCCCTCGAGCAGGTGGCCACGGATCGGGTCGCGGCCCTCGAGGCGATCGGGACGCCGGCGTACCAGGTCCCCTACGGCGGCTCGAGCGTGGCCGGCGCGCAGGGCTATGTGGAGGCCGGCCGGGAGCTCCTGGGGCAGGTCCCGGACGTGCGCCACGTCGTGGTCGCCCTCGGCTCCGGCGGGACGACGGCCGGGCTCGTGGCGGCGCTCGGCACGGCGCGGGTCCTCGCCGTCGACACCGGGGCGACGGCCGACCCGCGTGAGCGCACCGCACGGCTGATCGAGGGTCTGGGTGGCGACGCCAAGGGTCTCCGGCTCCGCGGAGATCTGGTCGGAGACGGGTACGGCACGCTGCCGGAGCCGGTCGCCGAGGCCCTGCTGCTGGCGGCACGACGCGAGGGGATCGTGCTCGACCCGGTGTACACCGGCCGCGCCCTCGCGGGCCTGGTGGCCGCGGTCCGCGACGGTGACGTGCGCGCGGGCGAGCGGACGGTGTTCCTCCACACCGGCGGGCTGCCGGGCGTCTTCGGATCCGTCCCGCTCGCCGAGCGACTCGGCTGAGCCGCCAGTCACGAGATCTCGGGCGGACGCAGCGCCCGCACGATCAGGGGGATCACGACCAGCGCGGCCACGACGTGGCCACCGGCGAGCAGCAGCCGGGTCGCCTCGTCGGTGTGGGAGGCGGCCAGGGGAGCCACCAGCGAGACGACGGTCAGCACGATCGCGGTCCGCCGGAAGGCCCGGGCCGGCCGAGCCGCCCAGCGCGCGAGGGCGAGGGCGATCAGGACCGCGAAGAACGACGAGAAGACGACCCCGATGGCGAAGCTCGCCGCGTTGATCGGTGCGGCCTCGGACGCACCCGGGTCGCCGGCCTGCATCGGGCCGTGGACGGCGACCGCGAGCGCCCCGTAACCGAGCAGCACGGCGGCGCCGGCGGCCGCCGCACCGATGGATCCGGTCAGGACGCGACGTACGCCGGGACGCGACGCCCGGCCCGGCTGCGTGCGGACGGCGGACTGGCGGAGGTGGGTGGTGGTCATCGGGGTTCTCCTCGGTCTGGTCCGCACCCGGTCGGTGCGGTGCTGCCCGTACGTCGAACGAGCCGGCCGCGTTTCGACAAGGCCCCCCGCTGGTCGACGAGGCCCGCCGGGGGCCGTCGCGAGGGGCGCTCGAAACCAGCGTCCCGTCGATTCCGGTGGTGCTGGCGCGTCATCTGGGCAGGAGGCCGGCCCGCCCCGGGTGGCCACAGAGCAGGAGGCCCGACATGGCCCACCCCGTCGTCCATGCAGAGATCCGTTCCAGCGACCCGGACGCCACGCGCTCGTTCTTCGGCGAGCTGTTCGGCTGGACCTACCCCACGGAGGGCGCCTTCCCGGGCTACACCTTCGTCGACACCGGCGTCCCGGACGCGCTGTACACCGCGATCAGCCCGCTCCAGGGCGACGGTGACCTCGTCACGTTCTTCGTGGGCGTCGACGACATGGCCGCGAGCATCGCGGACGCGACCCGCCTCGGCGGCCGCATCGTCCAGGAGCCGGTGACGGTCCCGGGTGTCCGGTTCGCGCTGATCGCCGACCCGCAGGGACACGTGGTGGGGCTCGCGCAGCAGCTGTGAGGCAGGCGCCTGTGGCGGTACGACGTACCGTGGCAGGGTGACCCGTCCAACGCTGCTGGCGGTCGGTGCCGTCCTGGTGGTCTTCGGCGTCGTGTTCTTCCTGCAGGGCATCGACGTGCTCGGCGGGTCGGGCATGAGCGGGAAGACCCTGTGGGCGGTCCTCGGGCCGGTCATCGCCCTCGTCGGCGTGGCCGTCCTCGTCGCGGCGAACCGGAAGGGTCCGGCGAACCGGGGCGGCTGACGCGGGTTCCGTCCGACGGCGTCGGACGCACGAGCGTCGCGTGACGTGCCCACTCGGTGAGCCGGCTCCGGGTGTGGAACGCCGACCTGCACAGAACCTCCACATGTTGTCCCGCCTTCCCGGCGGTCGCGCTCGTAGCCTTCGAGCATGACCCGCCCGAGCCGTCGCGTCCTCGTCGTCGAGGACGACCCGGTGATCAACCAGGCGGTCTCCGACCGCCTGGCCGCCGAGGGGTACGACGTGGTGCGCGCGTACGACGGACCCGGCGCCGTGGCGGCGTACGGCGAGCACGGTCCGGACGTGGTCGTCCTCGACGTGATGCTCCCCGGCTTCGACGGCCACGAGGTCTGCCGGCGGATCCAGGCCGACCGACCCGTGCCGGTGCTGATGCTCACGGCCCGTGTCGAGGAGGCCGACGTCCTGATCGGGCTCGGTGTCGGTGCCGACGACTACCTGACCAAGCACTTCCGGCTGCGCGAGCTGGTTGCCCGGGTCGGCGCGCTGCTACGCCGGGTCGAGCGCGCCTCGGAGATGCTGGGGCGCCGTGCCCTCGAGCTGGGCGACCTGCGCGTGGACGCCGCCGCGCGTCGCGTGTGGCACGGCGACGAGGAGGTCCGGCTCACGCCGACGGAGTTCGACCTGCTGGTCTGCCTCGCCTCGTCGCCGGGCGCGGTCGTCACTCGTGAGCGGCTGATGGCCGACGTCTGGGACTGGCCCGATGCCTCAGGCACCCGCGCGGTCGACAGTCACGTCAAGGGTCTGCGCGCCAAGCTCGGCGGCGACCTCATCCGGACGGTGCACGGCGTCGGGTACGCCCTCGAGACACCGGGTCGACCGTGACCGCGCAGCCGTTGGCGCGAGTGGGCTCCCTGAAGGTCAAGCTCGGACTACTCGTGGTCGCCAGCGTCACCGCCGCCGCCGTGGTGGCGAGCCTCGGCCGTCTCGGCGGCGTGCCGGTGTGGCTCAGCATCCCGGTCACGATCGCGCTCGCCCTCGCGGTCACGCAGCTGCTCGCCGTCGGCATGATCTCGCCGCTCCGGCAGATGACGGCCGCCGCTGGACGGATGGCGACCGGCGACTACGCCGTACGTGTCACCGACACCTCCCGCGACGAGGTGGGCGACCTGGCCAGGGCCTTCAACACCATGGCCCGCGATCTCAACCAGGTCGACCGTCAGCGCCGCGAGCTGGTCGCAAACGTCAGCCACGAGCTGCGAACGCCGCTCGCCGCCCTGTGCGCGGTCCTCGAGAACCTCGTCGACGGTGTCGCGCCACGCGACCCGGAGTCGTTGACGGCAGCGCTCCATCAGGCCGAAAGGACAAGCCATCTTGTCGATGATCTCCTCGACCTCGCTCGCGTCGACGCAGGCCATGCGCCGCTGACCCCCGAGCCCGTGTCGGTCCGCCCGCTGCTCGACGACGCTGTCGCCGAGGCACGCGTGCTCGGCCGGGACGTGGCGTACGACGTGCGCGTCGAGCCCGCGGGGCTCGTCGTACGCGCCGATCCGGCCCGACTCCGGCAGCTGGTCGCCAACCTGCTCGACAACGCGTCACGGCACAGCCCCGCAGCCGGATCCGTCACCGTCTCCGCGACCCGGAGCGGCGACCGCTACCTCCTGGAGGTCCACGACCAGGGGCCGGGCGTCGCGCGAGCGGACCGCGAGCGGGCCTTCGAGCCCTTCGGCACACTCACCGCGAACGACGGTGGCGGGGGCACCGGTCTCGGGCTCGCGATCGCGCGTTGGGTCACCGACCTGCACGGCGGCTCGATCAGCTTCGTCGACCCGGATCCGGGCCGCGGGGGTGCCCGGGTCCGGGTCGCTCTCCCGCTCGAACCCGCCGACCGTCCCGCCCATCGACCCGCCGTCCAGGAGGAGACCATGACCACCACTCCGCCGCCGGTCGCGCCTCAGGCCGCGCCGGTCGCCGTACCGGCAGCGTCGCTGCTCGACGGTGTCTTCGGGGACTTCTGGCCCGACCGCGGCGTACCCGCCCGGCTCCCGATCCTGCTCGCGGCGATCGGTGTCGGGGTGCTCGCCGGGATCGTGCTGCCGTTCCGCGACCTCGGCCTGGGCACGTTCGTCGTGCTGCTCGCGTGCGGGGGTGCGGTGCTCGCCGCGGGCAGGCGACGAGGCGAGCCGTTCACGCTCGCCTGCGCCGGGCTCTGCGTCCTGCTCGCCGTGACCACGGTGGTCCGCGACGCGGACTGGATCGTCATCCTGTGCCTGCTGGCCGGCGGCGCGCTCTGCGTCAGCGGCGTGACCGGGGGTAGGACCCTGGCGGGGTTCGTGCTGTCGGGGTTCGCGTGGCCGCTCGCCGGCCTGCGCGGGCTGCCCTGGCTCGGCCGCACGCTGGCCCGACTCACCGGCCTCGGGCACCGGGCCGCGCTGCTGCGCACGGCGGTGTGGTCGGTCCTCGGTCTGATCGTCTTCGGCGCCCTGTTCGTCTCCGCCGACGCGCTCCTCGCCGAGTGGTCGAGGACCGTGCTGCCGGACCTCTCCCTCGGCTCCTTCGTGATCCGGGTGTTCCTCGCCCTGGCCGTCGGCGGCGTCGTCCTGGCGGCGTCGTACCTCGCGCTCAACCCACCTCGGGTCGACCGGTCCGGCGTCGACGTTCGGCCGGTCGAGCACCGGTTCGAGTGGCTGGCGCCGGTCGTCGTGGTCAACGTCGTGTTCCTGGCCTTCCTGGTCGCGCAGGCCGCGGTGATCTTCGGCGGCCACGACTACCTCCGGCGCACGACGGGCCTGACCTACGCCGATTACGTCCACCAGGGCTTCGGCCAGCTCACCGTCGCCACGGCGCTCACGCTGCTGGTGATCTGGGCCGCCGCCCGGAAGGTGCGCCGGGACGACCCGACCGACCGTCTCTGGATGCGTGCGGCGCTCGGCCTCCTGTGCCTGCAGACGCTGGTCGTCGTCGCCTCCGCGCTGCACCGGATGGAGCTCTACCAGGACGCCTACGGCTTCACCCAGCTCCGCCTCCTCGTCGACGTGTTCGAGGGGTGGCTGGGTCTGCTGGTGCTGGCGATCCTCGCCGCCGGCATCGGTCTCCGCGCCGGCTGGCTCCCACGGTTCGCGCTGGTCAGCGGTGTCGTGGCCCTGCTGGGCCTGGCCGCGATCAACCCCGATGCATGGATCGCGCGGCACAACCTCGACCGGTACGCCGACACGGGCAGGGTCGACTGGACCTACCTCCGCAGCCTCTCCGACGACGCCGTACCCGTACTGGCCACGCTCCCCCCGGACCAGCGCCGATGCGCCCTGGCCGACCGGACCGCGGCCGCGGACGACTGGCTGGAGTGGAACCTCGGGCGCTCACGCGCCGCCGACCAGCTTCCCGGCCCGGTGATCGAGCCCGCCCAGCTGGCGTCCCTCTGCCCCGACTCCTGAGCGATTCGGCGGCCACGGCGAACATGAGCGGGTGCAGATGGGGCACTGTGGGGGTGTGCCCGTAGCCTCCGGCGGTACGAAACCCTCGGTCGTCCTTGTCGACGACTCGAAGGAGGTCCGCGCGGTCGTGCGTCGGCTGCTGCTGTCCTCCGGGTTCGACGTCGTCGGCGAGGGGGGCGACGGCGACGAGGCGATCCTGCTGGCCTTCCGCCACGAGCCGGCACTCCTGCTGCTGGACACGTCGATGCCGAAGGTGGACGGGATCGAGGCGCTGCCGGCCATTCTGGCGCTCAGCCCCGACACCAAGGTGGTCATGTTCACCGGGTTCGAGGAGCCGGGTCTGGTGGCGCGGGCGCGGGAGCTGGGTGCCGCCGACTTCATCGAGAAGTCTCTGCATCTCGACGACCTCCCGGACCGTCTGATGCGGGCCCTCGAGGGTGCTGGGCCCCCGTCCGCGGGCCAGCGACCGCGCGTCGTACCGGAGCACCCCGCGCGGCCGCAGGACCAGGCTGTCCTGTCCGCGCACGTCCAGCAGTTCCGCGAGCTGTTCGACCGTGCGGAGCTCGGGATGGCCACGCTGACCTCCAGCGGCACCATCGTCCGCGCCAACCGAGCGCTCGCCGCACTGATGTCGTGCAGCCCCGACGACCTCGTCGGTGTGGACTACGGTCGCCTGACCGTCGGGCAGGGGGACGAGCTGGACCGCCGCCTCGAGGACATCTCGACCTTGGGCGAGGACCTCACGTCGTTCGAGCACGACCTCCCGGCACCGCTCGGACAGGAGACCTCCCGGATCGTCAGGGTCACCCTCGCTCCGATCCGTGACACTCGGCAGCACGTGCTCTACGTGTTCGCGCAGGTCCAGGACGTCACCGCCCAGCGGGCGGTCGAGAGCGACCTGCGGCGCAGCGAGGAGAACTTCCGGCGCCTGGTGACGGCCGTCGGCGAGTACGCCATCTTCATGCTCGCCGTCGACGGCAGCGTGGTGAGCTGGAACTCCGGAGCGCATCGGATCAAGGGCTACCTCGCCAGCGAGATCGTGGGCCGGCACTTCCGGGTCTTCTACCTGCCCGAGGAGCAGGAGTCGCGGCACCCGGAGCAGAACCTCGAGATGGCCCTGTTGCAGGGCAGCTTCACCGAGGAGGGATGGCGGGTCCGCAAGGACGGCAGTCGGTTCTGGGCGAGCGTCGTGATCACCCCGGTGTACGACGACACCGGTCACCACGTCGGGTACGCCAAGGTCACCCGCGACCAGACCCAGCAGCGCGAGCACGAGGAGGAGCGGCGGAGATTCATCGAGCAGCGGGTCCACCTGCTCGCGGTGACGGCCCATGAGCTGCGCAACCCCACGGCCGTCATCGACGGCTCCGCCGGCGCGCTGCTCGCCACGTGGGACGTGATGTCACCCGAGGAACGCGACGAGCTCCTGTACGGCGTCCGGAGCAGCGCGGATCGCCTGCGCCGCCTGGCCGCCGACCTTGCCCAGGTCTCCCGATCGACCGGCGACACGCTGCCGCAACGGCTCGAGGAGGTGTCGCTCACCGAGGCCCTGCTCAGTGCCGCCGCCCGAGTGCAGGCGGCCGGGACCGACGTCGAGATCGTCGCCGAGGTGCCGCACGAGGCCGTGTTCCTCGCCGACCCCGGGCGGCTGGCGCAGGCCCTCGACAACCTGCTCGACAACGCGGTCCGGCACGGCCGCCCGCCGATCGGACTGATCGGCACGGCAACCGATCACGTGTGCATCCGGGTCACAGACGCCGGTCCCGGCGTCTCGTCGGAGCTGGAGCCGCGCCTGTTCGAGCGGTTTGCGGTCACCGGGGACTCCGGGGGGACCGGCCTCGGGCTCTACCTGGTCCGAGAGATCGCGCAGCGCCACGGCGGGGACGTCACCTACCACCCGCCCTCGGGTGATGCGCCGGCCGCGTTCGAGATCGCCCTGCCCCGGCGCCCCGCCGCGAGAACCTGACCCACCCGAGCCGCCCCCGCGCGGGCCTACCATCCGAGCATGACCAACCTGAGCCAGGTGTCGGAGTGGATCGCCGAGCACCTGCCCGCCCTCATCGAGCAGTACGACGTACCCGCCGCGGCGGTGGGGGTGCTCGCCGAGGGCGAGGTGGCGGAACACGCGGCCGGCGTGCTGAGCACGGCGACAGGCGTGGAGGCGACGACCGAGTCGGTGTTCCAAGTCGGGTCGATCACCAAGCTCTGGACAAGCTCACTTGTCCTTCAGCTGGTCGACGAAGGCAAGGTCGAGCTCGACGCGACGATCCGCACCTACCTGCCCGAGTTCCGGATCGCCGACGTGGAGGCCGCCGACCGGATCACCGTGCGTCAGCTGCTCACCCACACCTCCGGCTTCGAGGGCGACATCTTCACCGACACCGGCCTGGGTGACGACTGCATCGAGAAGTACCTCGGCGTACTCGACGACGTACCGCAGCTGTTCCCGCCGGGGTCGATGTGGTCGTACAACAACGCCGGCTTCTGCGTCCTCGGCCGCCTGGTCGAGGTGCTGCGCGGCGCGCCGTTCGACGCGTGCGTGCGCGAGCACCTGGTCAAGCCGCTCGGGATCACCCACGCCGCCACCAGTCCCTACGAGGCGATCCTGTTCCGGGCCGCGGTCGGGCACATCGAGACAGAGCCGGGCACCGGCTCCCACCCGACGCCGGTCTGGGCGCTGGTCCGCTCGAACATCTCGGCCGGGTCGATGCTGGCGATGAGCCCGCGGGCCCTGCTCGCCTTCGCCCGCATGCACCTCGAGGACGGCAGGGCCGCCGACGGCACGCAGGTGCTCGCCCCCGGCACGGCGGCGCGGATGCAGGCCCGGCAGGTCGCGCTTCCCTACCTCGGCCACCTCGGCACCTCCTGGGGTCTCGGCTTCGAGCGCTTCGACACCCCCGACGGTGACCTCGTGGGCCACGACGGGAACACGATCGGTCAGTCGGCCTTCCTGCGCATCGTGCCGGAAGCCGGCGTCGCGGTCGCCCTGCTCACGAACGGCGGCAACGCGGGCCCGCTCTTCCGTGACGTGGTCGGACATGCTCTCCAGGAGCTCGCCGGCGTGCCGCTCCCCGCCGAGCCGCTGCCGCCGACCGAACCCGATCCCGTCGACGCCGGCCGTTACGTCGGCACCTACGCGTCCTCATCCGCCACCGTGATCATCAGTCAGGAGGACGACGGCAGCATCTGGATGGACGCCATCCCCACCGACGCGCTCGCCGAGGAGCTCGGCGAGCAACCCGAACGCTGGGAGCTCGTGCACTACACGGACCACACCCTCACGACCCGCGAGCGCGACCACGGCCTCCACCGCCTCTATGCCTTCCTCGACGACGATGGCACCGGCCGGGCGAAGTACCTCCACGGCGGTCGCGCCCTCCTCCGCTCACCTGGCTGACACGCTGAGCCCCTCACGTCCCGCTGAGGAGCCAGCGCGTCAGGGCCGTGGTGAGTGCCCGGGGTCGATCCAGCTGGACCAGGTGCCCGGCCTGCTCGATGACGGTCGGCCGCCCGTCGGGAATCAGCTCGTGCAGCCGATGGGCGATCCCCGACTCGGCCCACCGCACGACGGCCGCGCCACACCAGCTCCTCGGGGAGCACCGCTCGATCCTGATGCTCCTGGGCGGCACCGTCGGCTACGGCGCCAGGGTGAACGAGCCGCGGTGGATGGTCAGCACTCCGTCGGCGACGGCACTCGCGAAGTTCATCATGCGGGTCGGGCCGTCGGTCAGCAGCGCGGGCAGCGTGGCCCTCGTGTCGGCGACGGCCAGGCGGATCCCGAGCTCCTGGAACCACTGGACCACCCATGCGGTCTCGTCGACCCACTCGACCGTCTCGAACCCACTGTCTCGGATGGTCGTCAGGAGGTCGTCGGGTGTCGCGAGGAAGCTGTCCACCCCGTCGATCGACCACGGAGCCGGGTAGACGGGCTCGTCGAGCCCGGTGCGGCAGACCTCGAACGTCGCCAGGCGGGCGCCCGGCCGGAGCCGGCGTGCGATCTCGGTGAAGAACGCCGACTTGTCGGCGATGTTCATCTGGACGTGCATGGTGTACGCCGCGTCGAAGTCGGAGCGCTCGACGGTGGAGATGTCGGCACAGACGAAGCCGACCTGCGCCGACAGCCCGGCAGCGTCCGTCAGGGCCACCGCGGTGTCGACGTACGACCGAGTGATGTCGACACCGACGACCGTGCACCCCGTGGCTCGCGCGACCTGCCGCGCCGGCCCCCCGAGCCCCGAGCCGACGTCGAGCGCGGTCATCGCGGGCGTGAGTGCCAGGCTGGGTAGCAGGCGATCGACGGCCTCGGCGCCGCCGGCGTGGAACTGGTCGATCCCGTCGAGTTGCGGCTGGGTGAGGGCGCTGAGCTCGGCGGCGGTGAGCCGCTCGATCGTGGTGACGAGATCGGTCTCCGTGTAGGTCATGACGTCGCTCCTGTCTGCTTCCGGTCGGTGCCGAAGAGGTCGGCGAGAAGGTCTGCGCGGCCGGCCACCGTGAGGCCCCTGGCCGTGGCGTCGCTGATCGTGAGCATCCCCGACAGGACGCCACCGACCAGCTGGGCGGGCCCGCGCAGCGTCACATCCGCGTCGCCGTCGAGCTCGCGCACGATCCGGAAGCCCTCGTGGCGCAGCACCACTCGGACCGACTCGGCTCCGGTCTCGACGTCGATCGTCGCCTGGGCGCCGGCCGGCAGCGTCCCCGGCAGGGTCAGCCCGGCGAGCAGTGCGCTCCACTGAGGCTGCACGGCATCGTCGCTGGTGGGGCCCGATGACATCGCGGGCAGTCCCCAGCGCGTGAGGGACCGGAGGACGTCTTCGAGCTCACGGCCCCGCTCGGTGAGCTGGTAGACCCCGGTGCCGATCGGCGCCGGAGCCTCGCGTCGTTCGACCAGCCCGTCGGCCTCCATCGCCTTGAGCCGCTCGGCCAGGAGGTTGCTGGCGATGCCCGGCAGCCCGCGTTTGAGGTCGCTGTAGCGGCTGGGCCCGAGCGCGAGCAGCTCGCGGACGATGAGCAGCACCCACCGATCGCCCACGACGTCCAGCGCCCGGGCCACCGAGCAGTACTGCTGGTAGCTCCTCACAGCAGAGACCTTACCGAGATGGTGGAGAAGATCAAGTCAATACTTGTTTTTTTCTACCACTCCCGACGGTCCGTTCGCGGCGGCAGGCAGATGCGGGCCGCGCGTGGATGGCCGTCGTGGCCGTGGGCGGCCCGGCCATCTCCGGTGTACGGCGCTCTGGTCGGCCGGCCCCTGACCGAACGAGCCGTCGCGCCGCGTTCAGCCGCCTGGCGCGACGGCAACTCCCAGCGAGTCGGCGGCCATGGCCTTCGGGGCACCCTTCTCGTAGAACTCATCGACGTCCTGCACCGTGAAGCCCGCGGTCTCGAGCAGGTCGAGGATCGGACGCGTCAGGTGACAGCCTCCGGCCACCCGTCTGTTGAGCGGTTCGAGCCGGTGCTGCCAGCGCTCCACGCGCTCGTCCGGGGCCAGCCCGTGCTCGAGGAAGTGGAGGGTGCCGCCGGGTCGGAGAACGCGGCGGACCTCGGTCAGCGCGAGCACCGGGTCCGGGATGGTGCACAGCGTCCACGTCGACAGCGCCGTGTCGAAGGTGTCGTCGGCGAACGGCAGGGACTGACCGTCGAGACCGGACCGCTCGACCGGGACCGTCGACGCCGACAGCCGGCCCTGGGCGAGCTTCCAGCTCAGCTGCGACGGCTCGATCGCGGCGACCCGCTGGACGGCCTCCGGGTAGAAGGGAACGTTGTGCCCGGAGCCGAAGCCGATCTCCAGCACCTGACCGTGCAGGCCGGAACACACTCGCTCGCGCAGCGGGTACGACTGCTTCGCGCCGCAGGCGACGTTCATGATCCGCGGGAGCACGCGTTCGGCGTACACACCCATGTCATCCCCCTGGTCAGGCGGGTACCCGCGAGAGTAGCCCGATCGTCGTGCGAGAGGGATCCCGCGTTCACCATGGTCGATGGCCAATGACCCTCAAACGTTGGTGAGCTCGACCTCCACCCGCATGACCTCGGCCCATCGCCGCGCCCAGCTCCTGGCCTTGGCGGCCCACGCATTCGCCGAGGGCGGCCTGCGCGGCGCCTCGATCGAGGCGATCGCTCGCACAGTGGGCATCATCCAGACATGCATGCTTGCGACGAGCCTCGGACGAGTGCGCGGCCACGTGGTGCACCACCCCACTGGACGCCGATCCGCTCGCCGTACGGCGGTCCGAAGATCACCTGGGGCGGTCGGCCCCTGATGCCGAGGACCGGCAGGTGCCGGCTGCACCTCGACCTCGCGCCGCCGGCCGACGGCGACCGACAGGCCGAGGTCGACCGGCTCGAGTTCTGCGTGCTGGCCCCCCGATGGCGCGCGCTGGGTAGGGTCCCGGGCATGCGACCGACCCGCGTCCTCGCCGTCGGTCTCGGTTGCCTCGTGGTCGCCGGGATCGGTCCGGGCGCCGTCGCTGTCGACGAGGGGATCGGCCGGGGAGCCGCCTCCGATCTCGCGACGTCGAGCAGCGCCGTGCAGCCGGCCACCACGTCGTGCAGCCACCGGGCCGGCACTCATCCGGTGCGGCGGCCGAGGTTCGTACGACGGATCGCGACGGGCGAGACCGGCTGGTTCTCCTCCCCGAGCCTGGCCGACCTGAACGGCGACGGGCGGCTGGAGATCGTGGCGCCGTTCTACTCGACCTTCGTGTTCAGCGCGAAGGGGCATCGACTGGCTCGCGGGACGGCGACCGACGGCCGCGTCTACGCACCTTCGGTGGTCACCGATCTCGAGGGCGACGGCGTACCCGACATCGTGGTCGGCGGATCCGGCACCGTGGCGGCGTACGCGTTCAGGCACGGCCGGCTGCACCTGAAGCGCGGGTGGCCGGCGTCCGTGCGGAGCGGCGGCCAGACCCCGGAGGTGCGTGGCCTCGCCGCCGCAGACCTGAACGGCGACGGTCGGGTCGAGGTGGTGGCGACGACGACCAACACCTCGCCCACGGGCTCGCAGGTCTTCGTGTTCAACGTCCGGGGCAAGCGGTTCCAGCCCAAGGACGGTCACCAACCCGCGTGGCCCCGCTACAACCGGTTGCGCGGCAAGGGCAACGACCTGCACTTCAACAAGGTCGGCAACCACGGCTACGGCGAGTACGGCGAGAACGTCGCCATCGGGAACATCGACAACGACCCCGACCTGGAGATCATCACGACGTTCGACAACCACCAGATCAACGCGTTCAACGACGACGGCACCTCGATCCTGGCCTCCCCGTGGTTCACGAACCCGGAGTCCGGAGCCCTCGGCCGGAGGATGGGGTGGGGCCAGTTCATCCGGTGGGCCGACCCGCGCGTCGAGCGGCGCCACTACCACCTGCACAAGGGCACGTGGCCGAACCCGGCGCGCCAGGCGTGGCTGCAGTGGACCGCGTCGCCTCCGGCGGTGGCCGACCTGGACGGCGACGGGCGCAACGAGGTGATCGGGCTCCCCAACGTCGAACGGCACATCCCCTACCGCACCCAGGGTTACGCGTTCATGGTCCTGGACGGGGCGTACGGCGACGGCCATCGCTCGGCGCGACGTCACCACGGCTTCGAGAAGCTCCCGATGTCCAACCACCCGGTGTACCGGCCCGACGGTGACTGGTACCCGCCCAGTGGCATCCCCGCGCCCACCGTCGTCAACCTGGTGGGCGACGCGCGGCCCGAGATCGTCGCGGCCCTTCCCGGCGGCAAGGTCTACGCCGTGGGCCCCGGCGGCCACCGGCTCTGGTCCACCCGGTACGCACCGCGCCGTGCGAAGACCTTCGCCTCGGAAGTGGCCGCGGCCGACCTGAACAAGGACGGGAGGCCCGAGCTGGTCTTCGGCACCTACTCGCTGCACCGCAACGCCGGACGGATGATCGTGCTGTCGGCCAAGGGGAAGAAGCTCCGGGTCACCCGCCTGCGCCACCAGGGACAGGACGGCAACGGCATCGGCGTGGCCGCCGCTCCGTCGATCGGCGACCTCACCGGGAACGGCACCCTCGAGATCGTCCTGACCACCTTCGACCACGGCGTGGACGTCTACACCGTCCCCGGATCGGGCACCGGGTGCCTGCCCTGGCCCACCGGACGCGGCAACCTTCTCCGCAACGGCATGAGCACCGCCACCGCGCCCTGACACCACCGCAGGGTCCTGCGCCACCGCAGCAGCGGCGATACTGGGCGCCGTGGAGCGCCTGGTCAGACGGTTCTACCACGACCTCTGGAACCGGTGGGACGACGAAGGGGTCGAGGAGCTCCTCCACGAGGACTTCACCTTCCGGGGATCCCTCGGCACCGAGACCCGCGGCCGAGACGAGTGGCGCTCCTACCGGGACGCCGTCCGGGCCGGCTCGTCCGACTTCCACAACGAGATCCTCGACCTGGTCGCTGACGGCGACCGCGCCGCGGCCAGGCTGCGCTACACCGGATCCCACACCGGACCGCTGGCCGGGCTGCCGGCGACCGGACGGCGCTTCTCCTACGCCGGAGCCGCCTTCTTCACCGGCGACGCGCGTCAGCTGACCTCCGCGTGGGTGCTCGGGGACCTCACGGCGCTGCGAGAACAGCTCGGCTGAACGAGATGCCACGGTCCTTTCCGGCGTTCTGTTGGCCCTCGCACCCATCGGAGGGGGATACTCGAGGTGATGACACCACCGACAGGGCCACGGCGGCATCTGGCCAGTAGCCCGTTCAAACCCGATCCCGAACCAACGATCGAGCAGTACGAGGTCGACGACATGGTCTCCCACGACTCCTATGGGATGGGCCGCGTCATCCAGGTGGAAGCCGCGGCGGTGACCGTCGACTTCCGCTCCCAGACCGTTCGCATCCCGAGTCCCTTCCAGAAGATGTCCAAGCTGTAGGGACTGGGGAGTCGACAACCACCGCTGCTTGACCGACCGGGTGTCGGCCTCGACGGCCAGCGGGCCGCTGAGGTCGTCCGTCGCGGTCGCCCACGCCATGGAGCACCATCGCGCCGTGTCGACCTTCCTGCGGTCGAGCGGGTACACCTGCACTCGTCGGCGCACGCTCGGATCGCGCCCGAGGCCGTAGGCCCCAGCGGTCCGGGACCGGGCGGCCGTGCCGTGTGACCGGGACGCTCCGGTCAGGACTCCATCGGCGTCATCGAGGGCATCGGTCGGTCACCTGGCAGCGTGAGTCCCGGCAGGGCGTCCGGGGCGGCGAGAACGAGGACCCCGAGCACCACGAGCAGGAGCGCCGTACCGTAGGTCGCCACTCGTCGCCACGGCAGCGTCTTCTCCAACGCGATGATCCCGGCGACGACCGCCATCCAGGTCACGCTCATCACGCCCAAAGCGAACAGTGACGCCATCAGGGCCCAGCAGCACCCGACGCACCACGCACCGTTGCCCACGCCCATCCGGAACGCGCCCGACAAGCCGTCGCGCCATGACCCGAGAAGCGTGCCGAGCGGGCTCCGGCACTTGCCGAGACAGACGTTCTTCAGGGGGGTCAGCTCGTAGACGGCGGCGGCGATGAGGGTGGTGCCGGCGATGGCACGACCGGCGTTGCCCCACGCCAGGTGGTCTCCCACCGCACGGCTCGCGGCCACCCCGATCGTGAAGGCGATGACTCCGGCGACGGCCCACGTGGTGAGGTAGCCGGCGGTGAAGACCATCGGCAGCAGCCTCGTCCGGCTCATCCGCGAGTACAGCGCCACCGTCGGAGCGACGGACGGGAACATCATCGCCGCCATCATCACCACCCAGACCCCGAGGAACCAGCCGAAGGTGCCGAGCCCGCTCCAGGGTCCGTCATCCATGCCGTGCATCTGGCCGACCGTCCACCACCAACCGGCGGCGGCCAGCGCGAACAGGACGGCGACCAGACCGAGCTGGGTGCGAGCAGCCGCGTAGGCGGGACGAAGGCCTGAGTCGGTGGCCGACCCGACGTCGGTCATTCCGTCAGGCGGCCCACGAGAAGTCCGACTTCGACAGGCCCGTCTTCGCCTCGTACTGGATGCCGAAGGCGTTGATCCGTGACCGTTTCGCTTCGGCCATCGTCAGATCGGAGCCCACGGGGTGGAACATCCCGGAGAACCTCACCGGCTCGCCGTTCTCGACCCCGAACGGGACGATGTCCTCGATCTCGAAGTCGATCGTGTCGTCCACGCGAACGCTGTGGAGCAGCCCGTCGTCAGTGAGGTCGATCGTGGCGCGCTGAACGCCGAGCATCTCGCCGATCAGCGGGGCCAGCCCGGCCATCGGCCCGCCCAGCTGGCCGCCGAAGACCTGGACGAGCTTGTCGAACTGCTCGTCCGTGGCGCCGTCGTCGATGTACACGCCGACCCGCCAGTTGCCCTCGGTCATCACCTTCGGCGTCTCGGCCACGAGCACGACCTTGCGGCCCCCGATGTCGGTGCCATCGACGGCTCCCGCACGGATGTTGAAGGCCAGGATCACTCGACAGAAGTCGTAGGTGGCTCCGTGGTCGAGCGACGTGTTGCACGGGCACATGAGCTCGCACGAGCACGTCTCGCTGTAGCTACCGGTCAAGTTCCAGGCCATGGGACCCCCCCTAGCACTCGCCGCCAGTGTCCCGCCCGCCCGAGTGGGCGTCAACGGCGCGAGAGGTCCTCGGGCTCCCCGCCCATCATGGACAGCATCTCCCGGCCACCCGTTCGGTAGAACCGGACCAGCAGGAGCGCGGTCAGCGTCAGGGCGAAGAGGTTCAAGATCGTCGTGTAGTTCCAGGTGATGCCCTGCTCCGCGACCTGCGCCTGACTGGGGTCGGGCACGAGACCGAGCCCGCCGAAGAGGAGCTCGACGACGTAGCCGCCCAGCACCATGGTCACGTAGAACCCGGCCAGCAGGGTCAGCATCATCCGGGTGCCGTAGTACTTCCGATAGATGATCAGGATCGGAACGATGATCAGGTCGGCGAACAGGAACGACACGACGCCGCCGAAGCTGATGCCTCCGCTGTAGAGCACCGCCGCGAGCGGGACGTTCCCGATCGAGCACACGAAGCTCAGGATCGCGATGATCGGGCCGACGAGCGGGCCCCACACCTTCGACCAGGTGGCGTGGTCGGTCAGGAACAGCGACTGCCAGAACGAGTCCGGCACCCACGCGGCCACGGCGCCGGCGATCAACAGGCCGGCCACGATGTCGCGGATCACGGCTGCCCACTCCATGACGTAGATGTGGCTCACCGACGTGAGCCCCCTGCCGCTGAGCAGCCGCGAGGCGAAGCTGCCCTCCCCCTGGACGGACATGTCCATGGCGGCGTGGCCCTCCATCGATCCGGCCACGCCCTTGACCGCCTGCGCCCGGGCTGCGTCGATCAGCGCGGCGCGGACGAAGATCCGGAAGAACAGTGCCATCAGGACGATGATGATCGGTCCGCCCACGAACTCCGCGAGCGTGAACTGCCAGCCGAGCAGCAGCGCCAGGATCACACCCAGCTCGATGACGAGGTTGGTGCTGGCGATCTCGAAGACGATCGCCGCGAC
>Ga0157372_10001455_pt1 | contig 25652 bp, 22 predicted proteins | sample C55metaG_FD_115307 | JGI IMG/M metagenome (GOLD analysis project Ga0157372, IMG submission 115307) | Corn rhizosphere microbial communities from Kellogg Biological Station, Michigan, USA - C5-5 metaG | ecosystem: Host-associated > Plants > Roots > Rhizosphere > Soil | place: USA: Michigan...
AGCCCACCACGGCGCTCGACGTCACGATCCAGGCGCAGATCCTCTTCGAGGTGCAGAAGCTCGCGCGCGCCCAGGGCACGGCGGTCATCTGGATCTCCCACGACCTGGCCGTCGTGTCCGCGCTCGCCGACGACATCGCCGTGATGTACGCGGGCCGCATCGTCGAGCGCGGCCCGGCGCGCGCCGTGCTCGCGCATCCGGCGCATCCGTACACACGCGGCCTCATCGGCAGCGTCGCGAGCCAGAACCAGCGCGGGCAGCGCCTGCGCCAGATCCGCGGCATGCCGCCCCGGCTCGCCGACCTGCCGGCGGGCTGCGCGTTTCGCGCACGCTGCGACCATGCCACCGCGGCGTGCGAGGCGGCGCCGGCCGAGAGCACGGTCGCGCCGGGCCACCACTTGCGCTGCTTCCACCCGCAGCCATGAGCGCCGCCACGCCCGCGGCCCTCGAGGCCCGCGCGGTCTCCCAGCTCTACGCGCGGCCCGCGCGCGCATTCGAAGGCCTCGCGCGGCGGCTGGGCCTGGCATCGCCGGCGCGTCCCGTGCAGGCGCTCGATCGCGTGAGCGTGCGCGTCGAGCGCGGCGAGGTGGTGGGATTGGTCGGCGAGTCGGGCTGCGGCAAGTCCACGCTCGCACGCATCGTGGCGGGGATCCGCCCGCCCACGAGCGGCGAGGTGCTGGTCGACGGCAAGCCGCTCGCGTCCCTCGCCGGACGCGAGGCGATCGCGGCGAAGCTGCGCACGCAGATGATCTTCCAGGACCCGTACGCGTCGCTCAATCCGCGCATGCGCGTGTCGGACATCATCGCGGAGGCGCCACGCCTGCACGGGCTCATCGAGGGAAGCGAGTCCGACTTCGTCGACCGCGCGCTCGAGCGCACGGGCCTCGATCCTTCGTTCAAGCGCCGCTACCCGCACCAGTTCAGCGGCGGCCAGCGCCAGCGCGTCGTGATCGCGCGGGCCCTCGCCGTGAGCCCCGAGGTCCTCGTGTGCGACGAGCCGGTCTCCGCCCTCGACGTCTCGATCCAGGCGCAGGTGCTGAACCTCTTCCTGGATCTGCGCGAGCAGTTGCGCCTCACGTACCTCTTCATCAGCCACGACCTGGGCGTCGTGCATCACGTCTCCGACCGGGTGGTGATCATGTACCTCGGCCGCGTGGTCGAGGAGGCCCCGACGGAAGAGATCTTCCGCCGGCCCAACCATCCCTACACGCAAGCCCTGCTCGCGGAGACCCCGCGCATCGCGCCCGGGCAACGGGAATTCAGCCCGATCTCGGGGGAGATGGCGAGCCCGTCGAATCCTCCGTCCGGCTGCCACTTCCATCCGCGCTGCCCGCACGCGATGCCCGTATGCCGCAGCGTGGTCCCGCCCCTCGAGGCGGTGGCCCCCGGCCATCGCAGCGCCTGCCACCTCAACCGAATGCCATCGACCCTCGAACAGGAGATCCCGCAATGAAAGCCATCGGCCGCATCCTGAAACTGCCGCTCGCATGCCTGGTGACCGGCCTGGCCCTCCATGCCGCTCCCGCGCCCGCGCAGGATCTCGCGGTGGGGCTCGGCAGCCCCATCACCTCGCTCGATCCGCACTACGCCAACAACTCGCCGAACAAGGCGGTGGCGCGCCATTTCTTCGAGGCGTTGATCGCGTACGACGACAAGCTGGACCTGGTGCCCGCGCTCGCCACCTCGTGGAAGCGCACGAGCGACACGACGTGGGAATTCGACCTGCGCCCGAACGTCAAGTACTCCGACGGCACGCCGCTCACCGCCGAGGACGTCGTGGTGTCCTTCGAGCGCGCGCCGGTCGTGCCCAACTCGCCGGCCTCGCTGGCGCTCTTCACCCGCTCGATCAAGCAGGTGAGCGTGATCGACCCGCACCGCGTGCGCATCGAGACGAAGTACCCGGACCCGCTGCTGCCCACGATGGTGCCGGAGATCCTCATCATCCCCGCGAAGCTCAAGGACGCCACGACCGCCGACTACAACTCCGGCAAGTCGATGATCGGCACCGGCCCCTTCGTCTTCGAGTCGTACACCGCGGGCGACCGGCTCGTCATGAAGCGCAACGAGCACTACTGGGGCCGCAAGCCCGATTGGTCGAACGTCACGCTGCGCTTCATCACCAACGATCCCGCGCGCGTGGCGGCGCTGCTCTCGGGCGACGTGAACCTGATCGAGAACGTGCCGCCGGAGCTGGTGGACCGCGTGAAGAAAGCGGGCTTCAACGTCGTGCAGAGCAAGCCGGTGCTGCCGGTGTACGTGGGCTTCGACGTCGGCCGCGACGTGACGCCGGACGTCTCCGCGATCAATCCCGCCCCGGGCGCCGACACGAACCCGCTGCGCGACAAGCGCGTGCGCCAGGCGCTCTCGCTCGGCATCGACCGCAAGGCGATCAGCGAGCGCATCCAGCAGGGCACGACCACGCCCGCGGGCCAGATGCTGCTGGACGGCCTGTTCGGCACGTCGCCCAACGTGAAAGTGCCGCCCTACGACCCGGCGAAGGCGAAGGCGCTCCTCGCCGAGGCCGGCTACAAGAACGGGCTGAACCTCACGATCCATGGCCCCAACAACCGGCTGGCCAACGACAGCCGCGTGGTCCAGGCGATCGCGCAGATGTGGAACCGCATCGGCGTCAACGCCAAGGCCGACGTGATGCCGTGGAGCGTCTACTTCCCGAAGGCGGGCAAGCGCGAGTTCAGCATCTACCTCATGAGCTCGGGCTCGATCTCGGAGATGGCCACGGCGCTCAACAGCGTGGTCGTCACCTACGACCCGAAGAACGGCAAGGGCGTGAACAACCGCGGCCGCTACTCCAACGCCCAGCTCGACGACCTCGTGAACACGGCCTTCCTCACGCTCGACGACTACAAGCGCCGCGACCTGCTCGCGAAGGCGAGCGAGCTCTTCGCCGACGAGGTGCCGGTGATGACGCTCTACTACTACTCGTTCTCGATCGCCACGCCGAAGACGATCCGCTACGCGCCGCGGCTCGACCAGTTCACCCTGTCGCAGCAGGCGTATCGCGTGAAATAGGTCGCCTCCACGCCGGGTCGTCAGCCCCGCGCAGGCGGGGAGCCAGGTCCGAAAATGGCCCCCGCCTGCGCGGGGGCGACAGCGGTTATCATGGCCCTCCCCCTTGGGAGGAAGCCCGATGCAGCAGCGCATTTCCGCCTGGCTCGCCGCCGCGACGGCGGCATTCCTGGTTCCGCTCTCGACGGCGCAGGCGAAGACGCCGCCCGACACGTTCGTCGTCGCCGCCAACATGAGCCAGATGATCACGCTCGACCCGGCGGCGATCAACGAGAGCTTCACCGCCGGGTTCATGCGCAACGTCTGCGACGCGCTGATCGGCTTCGACGAGAACGACCCGTCGAAGCTGGCACCCGGCATCGCGGAGAGCTGGACCGTGTCGCCGGATTCCACGACCTACACGCTCAGGATCCGCGGCGGCCTGCGCTTTCCCTCGGGCAACCCGGTGAGCGCCGAGGACATCGCGTGGTCGATGAAGCGCAACCTCAAGCTCAACCTCGCCAACGCACAGCGCCTGCGCGAGTGGGACATCACGAAGGACAACGTCGACTCGGTGGTCCAGGTGGTCGATGCGCAAACGCTGCGCATCAAGCCGACGCGGCCCTGGGCGCCGAACCTCTTCCTCTTCGCCTTCACCGACTTTCGCGTGGCGCCCGCGCTCGACCGCCGGGAGATCCTCAAGAACGAGGCCGCGGGCGACCTGGGCAACAAGTGGCTCGCGACGCATTCCGCCTGCGTGGGCCCGTTCCGCGTCGCGACGTGGCGCCCGCAGGACGTGATGATCCTCGATCGCAACGACGGCTACTGGCGGCGCAAGGTCGCGATGAAGCGCGTGGTCGTGCGCCACGTGCCCGAGGCGGGCGCCCAGCGCCTCATGCTCGAGCAGGGCGACATCGACTTCGCCGACAACATCGACCCGGCCGACTTCCAGGCGCTCGAGAAGAACCCGCGCGTGCACATCAGCTACACGCCCAGCCTCGGCGTGAGCTACATGATGTTCAACATGAACGACCCGCGCTTCAGGAGCCCGAAGCTCTTCGAGGCGTTCCGCTACCTCTTCGACTACCACGGGCTCGAATCGACGCTCCTCAGGAACCACTCGATCGCGCGCGAGAGCGTGGTGCCGAACGGCGTCTTCGGGGCGCTACCCGAGAGCTACAAGCCGTACAAGCTCGACCTCGAGCGCGCGAAGAGGCTCATCGCCGAGGCGGGCTATCCCGACGGCTTCTCGGCCGAGATCGCGGTGCTCAATTCCTTCCCCTATCCCGACCTCGCGCAGCACCTGCAGGCCAACGCCGAGAAGGTGGGCGTGCACCTGAAGATCACGCAGATGATCGGGGCGCAGCTCTACCAGCGCGCGCGCGCCCGCAAGTTCGAGCTCTACATGGCGGGCTACGGCTTCAACTATCCCGACGCCAACAACATCTTCCTGCGCTTCGCCTACAACCCGGACAACAGCCCGACGTCCAAGGACACGATCTCGGTCGCGTGGCGCGCGGGATGGGACCCGGGAGCCTCGTTCAACGATGCGATCCGCGCCGCGCAGGTGGAGCGCGACCAGGCGAAGCGCCAGGCGATCTACGAGGACCTGCAGAAGCGCTTCAACGCGACCTCGCCCATCATCCCGCTCTTCCAGCGCCTGTCGGTGAACGCGGTGGGAGCGGACGTGACGGCCTTCCGCCATACCCTCACGGGTGACGACTATTCGAGCATCGAGAAGCGCTAGGGCCGCGCGGCGGCTCGGCGCGCTCGCGCGGCTCGCGGCGACCGCCGCCGTGACGCTCGCGGGATTGGCCGCGCTCACGTTCTTCATCGGCCGCGTGATGCCGGTGGATCCCGTGATCGCGATCGTGGGCGAGCAGGCCGACCAGGAGACGTACCGTGCGGTGCGCGCCCAGCTGGGCCTGGACCGTCCCCTGCCCGTGCAATTCGCGTACTACGTCCGCGACATCGCCACGGGCAATTTCGGGACGGCGATCGCCACCGGCCACCCGGTGATCGAGGACATCCGGCGCGTGTTTCCCGCGACGCTCGAGCTGGCGACGCTCGCCCTCCTCACCGGCGTGCTGCTCGGCGTCCCCCTCGGGATCGCCGCGGCGGTGTGGCGCGGGCGCGGGCCGGACCACGCCGTGCGCCTCTTCGGCCTCGTGGGCTACTCCGTGCCGCACTTCTGGCTGGGCCTCATCGCGCTCGTGGTGTTCTACGCGCGGCTGCATTGGATCGGGGGCTCGGGACGCGTGTCCGTCGCGAACGTCGACCTCGTGCCGAGCGTGACCGGCATGATCCTCGTCGATTCCGCCCTCGACCGGAACTGGGACGTGTTCCGCGACGCGCTGCGCCACATCGCGATGCCCGCGCTCATCCTCGCCACCACGTCGATGGCGTATCTCAGCCGCATGACGCGCAGCTTCATGCTCGAGCAGCTCGGCCAGGAGTACGTGACGACCGCGCGCATCAAGGGCCTCTCCGGCTTCGGCGTCACCTGGCATGCGTTCCGCAACATCGCGGTGCCGCTCGTGACGGTCGTCGTGCTCGCGTACGGCGGCCTCCTCGACGGCGCGGTGCTCACCGAGACGGTGTTCGGCTGGCCCGGCTTCGGCCAGTACCTCACCTCGGGGCTCCTCGCCGGGGACATGAACGTGGTGCTCACGTGCACGCTGCTGGTCGGCGTGATCTTCCTCGCGCTGAACCTCCTCTCCGACGTGCTCTACCGCACGCTCGACCCGCGCACGCGATGAATGCCCTCGTGCGCACCGGGTGGCGTTCCTGGCTCTCCGCGGAGGTGGCGCAAAGCGCATGGCAGGCGAGCGCCCAGCGCGCATGGCTCGGGTGGCGGCGCTTCCTCGGCAACCCGCTCGCGGTGGCCGGCCTCGCGGTCATCGTCGCGTTGATGGTCGTGGCGCTGGCCGCGCCCTGGATCGCGACGCACGATCCGTATGCGCAGGATCTCGCGGCGCGCCTGCTGCCGCCGGGTGCGGGCCACTGGTTCGGCACCGACGAGGTCGGGCGCGACGTCTTCAGCCGCGTGGTCTACGGCTCGCGCATCACGCTCGAGATCGTCTTCCTGGTCGCGATCATCGTGGCGCCCATCGGGCTCGCGATCGGCACCGTCTCCGGCTATGCCGGCGGCTGGCTCGACACCGTGCTCATGCGCGTGACGGACATCTTCCTCGCCTTTCCCGGGCTGGTCCTGGCACTCGCCTTCGTCGCGGCCCTCGGGCCGGGCCTCTTCAACGCCGTCATCGCCATCGCGCTCACGCACTGGCCCGGCTTCGCGCGCCTCGCGCGGGCCGAGACGCTGGTCGTGCGCCATGCCGACTACGTGAGTGCGAGCCGCATCCAGGGCGCATCGCCCATGCGCATCGTGCTGCGCCATGTGGTGCCGATGTGCCTGCCTTCGGTGATCGTGCGCACCTCGCTCAGCATGGCCGGGGTGATCCTCACCGCGGCCGGCCTGGGCTTCCTCGGGCTGGGCGCCCAGCCGCCTTCGCCCGAATGGGGCGCGATGCTCGCCTCGGGACGCCGCTTCCTCATCGACTACTGGTGGATGCCCACCTTTCCCGGTCTCGCGATCCTGCTCGTGAGCCTCGCCTTCAACCTCCTGGGCGACGGGTTGCGCGACGTGCTCGATCCGAGGAGCGAATGAGCGAGCCCCTGCTCGAGGTCGAGGACCTCCGCGTGGCTTTCGAATCGGCGCACGGACAGGTCGAAGCCGTGCGCGGCGTGAGCTTCGCGGTCGGGCGCGAGAAGGTGGGCATCGTCGGCGAGTCCGGCTCAGGCAAGACGATGACGGGGCGCTGCGTCTTGCGCATTCCACCGCCCACGGCGCATGTGAGCGCGAAGCGCATCGCCTTCCGCGGCGAAGACCTGCTCACGGCGAGCGAGGCGCGCATGCGCGCGATTCGAGGCCGGCGCATCTCGATGATCCTGCAGGACCCCAAGTTCTCGCTGAACCCCGTCATGCGCGTGGGCGAGCAGGTGGCGGAATCGTTTCGCATCCACCATCCCGGTTCGCGGCGCGAGGCCCGCGACCGCGCCCTCGACATGCTCGGGCAGGTTCGCATCCGCGATCCGAAGCGTGTCTACGGCCTGTATCCGCACGAGGTCTCCGGCGGCATGGGCCAGCGCATCATGATCGCCATGATGCTGGTCCCGGCGCCGGAGCTGCTGATCGCCGACGAGCCGACCTCCGCGCTCGATGTCACGGTGCGCACGCAGGTGCTCGCGATCCTCGACGACCTGGTGGCCGGGCGCGGCCTGGGCCTGGTCTTCGTGAGCCACGACCTGAACCTGGTCGCCACCTTCTGCGACCGGGTGCTCGTGATGTACGCCGGCCGCATCGTGGAGGAGTGCGCGGCGGGCGACCTCGGGCACGCGAGGCACCCGTACACGCGCGCGCTGCTCGCCGCCACACCGCGCCTCGACAGGCCGCGGGAGCGCCTCGCGGTGATGGAGCGCGACGCCGCGTGGCTCGAGGCATGAGCGCACCGGCGCTTTCGCTGCGCAACGTCCGCGTCGCGTTCGGCGAGGACGAGGCGCGCGTGAGCGCCGTGGACGACGTGAGCTTCGACGTGATGCCGGGCGAATCCCACGGGCTCGTGGGCGAGTCGGGATGCGGCAAGTCGACGCTGCTGCGCGCGATCTGCGGCCTCAACCGCGAGTGGCAGGGCGAGATCCGCCTCGAGGGCGAGCTCCTCGGGCCGCGCCGGCCGCTCGCGTTCCACCGCCACGTGCAGATGGTGTTCCAGGACCCCTACGGGTCGCTGCATCCGCGCCACACCATCGATGCGATCCTCGCGGAGCCGATCGCGATCCACCGGCTGGGAGATACGAACCGGCGCATCAACGAGGCGCTCGACCAGGTGGGCCTCGGCCGCGCCTTCCGCTTCCGCTTCCCGCACCAGCTCTCGGGCGGGCAGCGCCAGCGCGTGGCGATCGCGCGCGCGATGATCCTGGAGCCGCGCCTGCTGCTGCTCGACGAGCCCACCTCCGCGCTCGACGTGTCGATCCAGGCCGAGGTGCTCAACCTGCTCTCGGACCTGAAGCGCAGCCGCGGCCTCACCTACCTGCTGGTGAGCCACGACCTCGGGGTCGTCGCGCACATGTGCGAGCGCGTGGGCGTCATGCGCGCGGGACGGTTGCTGGAGGAAACGACGGTGCAGGCGATGCGCGAGGGGCGCGTCGAGCACGACTACACCCGCCGCTTCATCGAGGCGAGCCAGGGATACGACCGCACCATGGCGCACCGCTGGGAGAGCATCGCGACACCATGAGCAAGACGCCCCGCATCGCCGTCCTCGGCTTCAGCCTCGAGAGCAACGGGTTCTCGCCCGTCGCGACGCGCGCCGACTTCGAGGAGTCGTACCTGCTCGCCGGTGCCGAGCTCGCGGCCGATCTCGCCGCGGAGCACCCGCGCGCGAACGGCACGCTCATCGGCTTTCGCGCGGGCATGGACGCTTCCGGCCCGTGGGAGATGGTCCCCATCGTGGTCGCGCAGACGAGCCCCAGCGGGCCCGTCGACCAGGCCTTCTTCGACGAGCTCGTGGCCGACATGCGCGCGCGGCTCACGGCGGCCGGACGCATCGACGGCGTCTACATCGCCGAGCACGGCGCGGCGGTCGCGACCGGCGAGCACGACCCCGACGGCGTGCTCTTCGAGAGGGTGCGCGGCATCGTGGGTCCCGAGGTGCCGATCGTGGCGACTCTCGACCTGCACGCCAACGTCTCGCAGCGCATGGTGGACGCGACGGACCTGCTGGTCGCGTTCCTCACCAATCCGCACGTGGACCAGCGCGAGCGCGGCGCGGAAGCGGCCGCCGCGATGCGCGAGCTGCTGGCGGGCACGCGCACCGCGAAGGCGCTGGTGAAGCTGCCCTTCATGCCGCCCACCGTGACGCTCCTCACCGCCGAAGGCGCAGGCCGTCCCTATGGCGAGCTCATCCGCCTCGGCCAGGCGAGGATCGACCGCACCGTGCTCAACGTCTCGATCTGCGCCGGCTTCTACCTCACCGACTCGTCCAAGGGCGGCATGTCCATCGTGGTCACGACGCGTGGTGATGCGGCGCGCGCCCGCGGCCTCGCGCTCGAGCTCGCCGGGCGCGCGTGGAGCGAGCGGCACCGCTATGTGCCCCACCTCGTCCCGATCGAGGAAGCGACCCGGCGCATGGTCGCGGTGACGCGCGATCCGTCGCTGCCGGCGCTGTGCTTCGCGGACGTCGCCGACAACCCGGGCGGCGGCGGTCGCGGCAACACGACCGACCTGCTCCAGGCCTTCCTCGCGGCGGGCGCGCGCGGCGTGGCGCTCGGCATCTTCAACGATTCCGCGCTCGTGGCCGAGGCGCGCCGCCACGGCGAAGGCGCGCGCTTCCGCGCGACCTTCAACCGCGACGAGGCGCACCCGCTCTCGAAGCGATTCGAGGCCGACGTGGAGGTCGTGAGGCTCTCCGACGGGCGGCTCATCGGCAAGCGCGGCGCCAGCCACGGACGCACGATGGACCTCGGCCCCAGCGCGCGCGTGCGCATCGGCGGGCCGGACGGCATCGACGTCGTCGCCATCAGCATCCGCCAGCAGCTCACCGATCCCACGGTGCTCGAGCATTTCGGCATCGACGTGGCGCGCCTGCGCGGGCTCATCGTCAAGTCGCGCGGGCACTTCCGCGCGGGCTTCGCCGAGTTCTTTCGCGACGACCGGATCCTCGAGGTGGATGCGCCGGGGCTCGCCACGCAGAACCTGGCCCACCTTCCCTATCGCCACATCCCGCGCCCGATGTTCCCGCTCGATGCAGACGCGCGTTGGACGCAAACGGAGACCGCATGAGCAACGAGCTACCGGTGGGCGCCAGCGCCTATCCCTTCACCGACCCGCGCCCGGGACCGAAGCGCACGGTCACCGTCTACGCCTACCGACCCGCGTCGTTCACGCCGCAGAGCCCGGTGCTCATCGTCATGCACGGGCGCAACCGCAACGGCCGCAGCTATCGCGACGCGTGGATCGCGCAATCGGAGCGCTTCGGCTTCCTGCTCGCGGTGCCGGAATTCTCCGAAGCCGATTACGAGCACCCGCACGAGTACAACTACGCCGCCCTGCGGCACGCGGACGGAACGCCCAGGCCGCGCAACGAGTGGCTGGCGAGCGTGGTGGACGCGGTCTTCGAGGACCTGAAGGCGCGCACGGGCTCGAAGCGCGAGCGCTACTTCCTCTTCGGCCACTCCGCCGGCGGACAGCTCGTGCATCGCCTCCTCACATTCTCCTGGTCGCCCAGGATCGAGCAGGCGATCTGCGCCAACGCCGGCAGCTACACGTTGCCCGCGCGCGACGAGGCGTTTCCCTTCGGCCTCGGCGGCACGCAGGTCACCGACGACGAGCTGCGCACGTTCTTCTCGCGGCCGCTCCGGGTCCTCCTCGGCGAGGAGGATGACGACCCGAACCACTACCAGCTTCCGCGCGAGCCCGCCGCCCTGCGGCAGGGACCGCACCGCTTCGCGCGCGGCCTGAACTATCTCGAGGTCGCGAAGCGCGAGGCGGCGCGGCTCGGCGTGCCGCTCGCGTGGAAGCTCGCCACCGCGCCCGGCGTGGCCCATTCCAACGGCCAGATCGCCGCGTTCGCCGCGCGCCACTTCTTCGAGGCCTGGCCGGAAGGGCCGTGGAACGCGGCCGGCGCCGCGGTGAAGAATCGCTGGTCGCAGGGCAAGCTCGATGACGCACGCCGCTACTCGGAGGCGATCGGCACGGCCGCGCTCATGGTCGTCGAGAACGGCGAGGTCGTCTCGCAGTGGGGCGACGTGGAGCGCCGCTACAAGTGCCACTCGATCCGCAAGAGCCTGCTCTCGGCGCTGATCGGCCAGCAGGTGGAGGCGGGCCGCATCGACCTCGGCAAGACCGTGGGCGAGCTCGGCATCGACGACCGGGAGGGCCTGGCGCCGCGCGAGAAGGCCGCGAAGGTGCTCGACCTCGTGATGGCGCGCTCGGGCGTGTACCACCCGGCGGGCTACGAGACCGACTACATGCGCAACCTCAAGCCCGCGCGCCACGCGCACGGCCCGGGCACGTGGTGGTGCTACAACAACTGGGACTTCAATACGCTCGGCACGATCTTCGAGCAGGCCGCGGGCCGCTCGATCTTCGAGGAGTTCCGCGATCGCATCGGCGCCCCCCTCGGCATGGAGGACTTCCGCTACGACGAGACCCGCCGCGACGGCGAGTACGCGCGCTTCGACGCGTCGATCCATCCCGCGTATCCCTTCCGCATGTCGGCGCGGGACCTCGCGCGCTTCGGGCTGCTGTACCTGCGCGGCGGACGCTGGAAGGAGACGCAGGTGGTGCCGGAGAAATGGGTGCGCATGAGCGTGCGCTCGTATTCGCCGGCCGGCGAGCGCGGCGGCTACGGCTACATGTGGTGGGTCGCGGTGGGCGACGTGCACTTCCCGCAGGTGTCGGTGCCGCCGGGGACGTACTCCGCGCGCGGCGCCGGCGGGCACTATGTCGTCGTCCTCCCCGCGCTGGACCTTGTGGTCGTGCATCGCGCGGACACGGACGCGGGCCGCAAGGTCGAGGGCCTCGAGTTCGGCGCGCTGCTCGAGAAGATCCTCGCGGCACGCCGCAAGTAAGCCGAGCGAGCATCCCGTCATGGCCGACACCCGCAAGGCGCCGCGCATCGGATCGCTCGAGCACGGAGCGCTCGACGCCATCACCGACGTCGCCGGCGTCAAGGTGGGTCACCGCACGCTCGACGCGGGAGACATCCAGACCGGCGTCACCGTCATCGTGCCGCACGGCGGCGACCTGTATCGCGACAAGGTCCCCGCGGCCGCGGCCGTCATCAACGGCTTCGGCGCGAGCATCGGCCTCATGCTGGTGGACGAGCTCGGCGTGATGGAGACGCCGATCGCGCTTTCCAACACGTTCGCCTTCGGCGCGATCGCTCAGGCGCAGATCGGCGCCGCGTGCCGCGCGAATCCGGCGATCGGGCGCGAGCTGGCGACCGTGCATCCCCTCGTCCTCGAATGCAACGACGGGTACCTGAACGACATCCAGGCGCTGCCGGTGACCGCCGCGCATTACGACGAGGCCCTCGCGGCCGCCGCGGTGGGATTCGCCCGCGGAGCCGTGGGCGCGGGGCGCGGGATGTCGATGTTCGGCGTGAAGGGCGGCATCGGCTCCGCCTCGCGCATCGCGGCCACCCGCGGCGAGCGCTTCACCGTGGGCGTGCTGGTGCTCGCGAACTTCGGGCGCGCGCCGAACCTGGTCCTCGACGGGAAGCGCATCGGGCCGCGGCTCGTGGAGGCGCTGGAGCGCGCGGTGGCGCCGCCGGAGTCGGGCTCCATCATCATGGTGCTCGCAACCGATGCACCGCTCGACGCGAGGCAGCTACGGCGCTTGGCGATGCGCGCGGGCGCGGGGCTCGCGCGGACAGGCTCGTACTTCGGTCATGGGAGCGGCGACGTGGCGCTCGCGTTCTCGACCGCCTACCGCGTGCCCCACGATGCCGCATCGCCCATGCCCGCCCTCGCGATGCTGCACGACGCGCGGCTCGACCCGCTCTTCGAGGCGGCGGCCGAGGCGACCGAGCAGGCGATCGTGGACGCGCTCTTCTGCGCCGCGACGGTCCGCGGTTTCCGCGGCCACGAGCGGCGTGCCTTCATCGAGGTGTTTCCCGGCCACGGCCCGTAGCGGGCGGCCGAGGCGGCAGCGTCAGTGCCGGTCCGGCTTCACCAGCGGCACCCACAGGTGATACAGGGGTGCCGTGATGAGCATGCCGAGCGTGATGCCGATCCAGCCGCCGAGGAGGATGGCCGAGGCGGTCGCGAAGAGCGCCTTGCCGAGCACGAGGCCGAGGGTGCCGAGGACGATCACGGGAATCGCCGCGATGTGCGCGCGATTCCAGGGCACGCTCACGTGGCGTGAGCAGTGCGCGCACTTGATCGAGCGCGACGGGCCGAGCGTCTGTTTCTGGTAGAACGAAAACGTCTTCTGCTCGCACCACGGGCAGCTGTACATCACGGATCTCCCTGAAGCCGCCGCGGCATCGGAATCCTCCGCGGCTGAACCGTATTTTAGCTCGCGGGCTACAGGCTCCAGAGGGAAATACGACGTTTGAAACGCGGGCGGGTCAGCGGAAGGTCCAGCGCCAGACCGCGTCGAGGCCGGGGAGATAGCCCATTCGGAGCAGGACCTGGAAGGGGCGCGTCACCCGGTAGGTGAGCTTGAGCGTGCCCTCGGTCGCGGCCAGCCCCTGCTCGTAGGCGAGCTGGATGTTCTTGTTGATGTTCTTGCCCACGCTCACGACCTCGGCGGCCGACGGCTGGCCGGTGCGGCCGGCGACGGTATTCTCGGGGAGCACCCCGAGGATGCTGTTCGTGTCGGCGCGCCCGATCTTGAACTCGTCGATGCCGAAGCGCTTGGTGAGGTCGGAGCCCGGGTTGTTGTTGCCGAGCAGCGCGCGGGCTGCCGCCATGAGCACCGCGGAATCGCCCAGGGTCGCGTCCGAGGCCGACCGGCCCAGCACGAGCCACGAGAGCTTCTCGGGCTCGGGCACGTCGGGCGTCGAGACGAGGCGCACGCGCGGGCGCGCGATGGTGCCGAGCACCTCGACGCCCGCCTCGACGGGGAGACCCTTGCGCAGCGCGAGGACGTTCAGCTGCGGATTGTCGATCGCGCCGTTGAACGCGATGACGCCGCGCTCGATCGAGAGGCTTTGCCCGTAGCCCTGGTAGGTGCCGCCCACGGTGCGGATCGAGCCCACGGCCCTGATGGCGCCGCCGAGCTGGCCGGCCAGGCGGATGTCGCCCGCGAGGCGCGTGTCGAGGCCGCGGCCCTCGAAGTACACGTTGCGGCCGAGCGTCATGTGCAGGTCCACGGTCACCGGCTGCGATCCCTTCGCGGCGCCGGCCAGCGGCGGCGCTTCCTGCTTGCGGACCACGACGATGTCGTCCGAGGGCGAAGGCGGCGCGGCCGGCAAGGCACCCACCCACACGGGATCGGCGGTGAGGGTGCCCGTGACCGCGAGGCCTTCGGCGGTCGCCGCGATGCGCGCATCGCCGCTCACCGCGACGAAGCGCGTGGCGAGCTGCGACACGACCGCATTCTCGGCGTGCAGCACGAGATTGCCCGTGCGCGCCGCGAGATCGATCGAGCCCTGCGCCGTGAGGTGCCCGCCGCCGGCCGGCTCCTTCACGTTGCGGAAACGCTCGCGCGCCGGCGTGGGCACGGTCCACGGCGTGCGCGCGTCGAAGCGCTCGATCGTGAGCGAGTGGCCGGCGAGGCGCAGCGCGACCTGTCCCTGGCGGACCTCGAAGCCGGACTGCGGCTCGCGCACCGCGAGATCCGCCGCCGTCACCGTGCCGTTCACGCGCGGATCGGCGCCGGTCCCGGAGACCGCCACGTCGACGTCGATTCTCCCGCCGAGCTTCGCATCGGTCCCCAGCCACGGTGCCAGCACGGCGAGGTCGGGCACGTCGCCCTGGAGCTTCGCCTCGAGGGGGGCATCCTTCGCGAAGGTCCAGCCGCCGGCGCTGCGCACGATGAGCCCGGCGCCGTCGCCCTCGACGCGCCCGAAGTTCGTGCCGACCAGCGAGAGCGTGGCGTGGGTGCGGCCGCGCTGCGCCCGCACGCGCAATGCGAGCTCCTGCAGGCCGAGGGGCAAGGGCGGCTGCCCCAGGCGCAGGTCGCCGCTCACGCGGTGCACGTCGAGCGTGCCCTCGAAAGTCTCGAGCGCGCGGATGTCCCAGTCGCCCGCGATCACGAGGTCCGAGCGCGTCACGTTGAACTCCCGCAAGGCGCGCGCGACGCTGCGCACCTGCACGCCGGAGGAAGAGCCGCGCAGCTCGATGCCGCGCGGCGTCCAGCGCGTGAGGGCCAGGCGCGCATCGCCCCATTCGCCCCGCAACGGCGCGTCGCCGAGCTCGACGCGGTCGGCCGCGAGATAGAGGGGCGCCGGCGATTGGAGCGAGAACGCGCCGGGCCCGGTGATCCCGAACGCGGTGAGCTGTCCGCTCCAGGCTTCCTTCCGGCCGGTGCGCTGCTCGCCGCCCTCCAGCGTCGCATGGAAGGTGGAGTCCTTCGTGATCGCCACGTCGAGGTCGAGCTTGTGGCGCGCGCGCGTGCCGTCGAGCGCCGCGCGCAGCGACTGCGCGAGCGTGCTCGCGCTGCCGCCCGTGCCGCGCACGATCCCCTGCGCCTGCGCCGTCGCGTGGATGCGGCTCGAGGGATCGACGCCGGCCTGGACATCGAGCGCGAGCTGCGCGACACGCGTCTGCGAAGGCAGCGACAGGTCGCCGGCCGCGAGCTGGACGCGCCCCGCGGGCGCCTGGAACGTGCCGGTGAGATGCGCGGTGCCCGTCGCATGACCCGCGAGCGCGGCGCCGAACGGGCGTGCCAGCGCCGCGAGGTTCGGCACGTTGAAGGAGACGTCGAGCGCATCGCGCGGGCCGCCGAAGCTGCCCTTCGCCTGCACGCGCGCATCGGCCACGGTGACGTCGACGTCGGCCAGGGACACGCGCTGCGCGTCGCCGGCCACGTGGACCCGGCCCTGCGCCGCGAGGCCCGAGTACGTGCTCGGAGCCAGGTCCACCTTCGCCTCGCCGGAGAGGCCGCCGCCCGCCTTGCCCGTCGCGTCGAAGCCGAAATTCAGGTCGCCGCGCGCGGTCTTCACGAATGCCGAGGGATCGAAGTGCTCGGCGCGGCCGGTGAAATGGAACGCCTTGTCGCCCTGCAGGTGCGCGTCTCCCTGCGCCACGAGCACGCCGCCGCCGGTCGTGACGCGCGCCGTGTCGATGGTGAGCACCTGGGCCGCGAGGGCGCCGCGCCCCTCGACGCCGAAGCGCGGATCCTTCAGCGCGACCTCGAAGCGCTGCGCCTCGGCGGTCCCGGAGACCGAGGCCGTGCCGGTGATGGCGGTCTTCTGCAGCGTCGATTGCAGCGCCGGGACGTCGACGTGGGCGAGCGTGAGCCGGGCGCTCGCCTGCCCGTTCGCGTAATCCGCCTCGCCCTGCACGCGCCCGCCTCCGGCGAGCGTCACGTCGAGGCCCGCGAGGTGGGCATGCTTCGCATCCGCCGTGACGCGCGCCGCCGCCGACTCGAAGGGAAGCTGCTTGCGGTCCCAAGGCCCGGGGCGCGCGTTTTCGAGGCGGACGGGGCCCGTGAAGCCATCGCCTTGCGGCTCGAGGTTCGCGTGCACCGCGAGGTCCGTCGCGGGCGCATTGGGCGCGAAGCGCGCGAGGTCGACGTGGGACGCGTCGAGCGAAAGCGCATGCAGCAGCGGTTGCGCGAACGGGGTGAGCGCGGCCTGGGCGGACGCCGGGGCGCCGGCGACGTGGCCCTGCGCCTTCGCCTTCAGCGCTTCCAGCGTGCCGCGCAACTCGGCCGCGACGTCATAGGGCTTGTCCCCGGCGCTGCCCTGCGCCTTCGCATCGACGTGCACCTCGAACGGACGCGTCGCCCCGAGGGTGCCGGAGAGCGTCGCGCGCCCGTATTCGCTCGTGACCGCGGCCTCGTCGATGCGAATGCGGCGCGCATCCGCCGCGCCCTTGAGCGTCACCTCCCGCAGCACCACGTCGCTCGCTTCAGGCGCGCCGATCTTGCCGATGCGAAGCGTGCCGATGCGCGCATCCCCGAGCTGGATCGGCAGCGGAGGCGCGAACGAAGCAGGCAGCCCCTGCGATTTCTGGTCCGAGGGGCCGGTGCGCACGCTCACCTCGCGCGCGTGAAGCCGGCGCACGACGAGCGTCCCGCCGAGCGGCGGCGAGGTGTCGAGGTCGACGTCGGTCAATCGCACCTGCAGGTCGGGCCGCTCGTAGTCGATGCGGTCGACGTGCATCGCGCCACCGAGGCGGCCGCGCGCGCCCTCGATGCGCACGCCCGGGCCCAGGCGCTGCTGCACCTGTCCGAGCACGAATTGCGTGCCGCTCGAGGTCCCGAGGAGCCACCACGCGCCCACGACCACGAGGGCCACGATCACCAGCACCACGACCAGCAGCGCGCGCAGCACCGGATGGCGGCGGCGCGGCGGCGGCGCGGCGTTCACGGTGTCGGGCGTCGCGGCCATGGCGTCAGAAGGCGACGTTCACGGAGAAGGCGATGCGGAACTTGTGGTCGCGGTCCGCATAGGCGAGGTCGAGCGCGAACGGGCCCGCGGGCGTGCGGAAGCGCGCTCCCACGCCGTAGCTCTTGAGCGGCTCCCACGCCGCGATCGAGTCCGCGGCGTCGCCCACGTCGGTGAAGAGGGCCGCCCCCCACTTGTCGTTGAGCCAATGCACGTACTCGAGGGTGCCGGTCGCGAGATAACGCCCGCCCACCACGGCGTCGCCTTCCTGCACGCCGAGGCTCTGGTACGCATACCCGCGGTTCGAGCGCGAGCCGCCCGCGCGGAAGAGGAAGTCCTCGGGAATGTTCTGGCGGCTCGCCGCGAAGGTGCGGCCCCACTCGGTGCGCAGGATCAGCTGGTCCATCGCCCCGAGCGGGATCCAGTGCTGGTACTGCACGTAGGTCTTGAGGAAATCGTCGCCGGAGAAGAAGGACTTGAAGCCGGCCGCGACCTGCACGTTGAAGACGCCGCCGCGGCGCGGGTCGAACACGTTGTCGACGAAGCGCCAGGTGAATTGCAGCACCGGCGCCAGCGCGCGGCGGATCTTCTCGTCGCTCCCCTGCGGCTCCGTGCGCTCGATCTGGTACGAGAGCCCGGCCTGCGTCTCGAATTTCTCCAGGCGCCAATGGCGATACCCCGCGACGGCGAAGCGGCGCGTGACGAGGTTGGAGATGTCGCTGTGCTCGACCAGCACGCCGAAGCTGTCCTGGAACGGCAGGTCGCCGTAATACGGCAGGTAGCCGAGGCCCGGCGCCGCGTAGAAGTCGGCGTAGCCGATCTGCTCCTTCTGCGCCAGCTTGACGGAGCTCTGCAGGTCGAAGCGGTCGAGCACGTTGCGGTCGCGAAAAGCCGCTTCCGCGCGCGCGCCGTCGTCGGTGCCGTAGCCGAGGGCGAGCCCCACCTCGCGCCGCGGCCGCTCGACCACGGTCACGTTCACCGGCACGCGCTCGGGATGCCCGGGGTCGCGCGGCACGTCGATCACCACACTCGAGAACCACGGCCCCTGCTGGATCAGCCGCTGCAGGTTGGTGAGCCGCTCCATGCTGAAGCGCTCGCCGCGCTGCAGGTCGACCAGGCGCCGCACGCTCGACTCGGAGTAGTGGCGCAGGCCGTGGATCTCCACGTCGCCGAGCGTGAAGGGCGGGCCGCTTTCGAGGACGAGATGCAGGTGCGCGGTCGCCTGCTCGGCGTCCACGGTGGCCTTGGACTCCTCGAGAGCGCCCGCGGCGTAATCGAGGTCGCGCAGCGACTCGACGAGCTTCGTCTTGGCGACTTCCCAGTCGGGACTGCGGAAGGGCTGGCCCCGCTTCATGCCGAAGCCCGCTCGCAGCGCCTCGCGGCGCTTTTCGTGCTGGGGCGTCCCGGACGCGAGATCGCCGCGGAACTCGATGTCGACGCCGTCCACGGTCGTGCGCGGGCCCGGCGTCACGGTGACCGTCGCATGGTCGCGCGCGGCGCTGTCGAACTCGATCTCGACCGTCGCGGAGAAGTAGCCTTCGGACGCGGCGATCTCGGGGACGCGCTTGCGCACGTCGCGGATCCAGGGCCTGATCGACGCCGCACGGCGCTCGCCCTTCTCCACCGCGGGAGGCTTGAGGAATTGCTGCAGGAGCCCGCGCAGCGGCTGCGGCGCCTGCCACGTCACCGTGAGCGGCCGCCCATCGCGCCCTGCGCCGCCGGCGGCCGCCTCCTTTTCGGCGTCGGCTTCGTGCTCCGCCTCGTCGTCGGCGGCTTTCGGCTTCGGCGTCTGCGCTTCCTGCGTGCGTTGCGGCTGGTCCTCCACGCCGGGCTGCCGTCCCGTGCCCTGCCCGAGCGCGGGCAGCGCGGTCGCGCACGCAATGACGACGATGGCGGCGAACGCTTTCACATCCGCATCACGCGTAATGGCCGGTCACCTGTTCGAGCTCGTTCGCGGAACCGACCCAGCGCATGTTGAAATCCTTGCCGCGGGGACCGTCGCGGCCGGCGACGAGTTCTTCGACGTAGCGCTTCGCCGGGGGTTCCCGGAAGCGCGTTCGACATGTTGATGCAGAGCTCCTTCGTGTCGGCGGGGATGGCATTGCGTTTCTGTTCTGTCTTGGTGGTGTTGTGTGGGCTTCTACCGGGCCGAAAGGCGCGCGGCGCTCGCGAGCACGAGGGCCCCGCCGGCAAGCTGCACGAATGACAGCATTTCGCCGAGGACGATCCATGCGAGGAGCACCGTGACCACGGGCTCGAGGGTCGAGACGATCGCGGCGCGCGAGGGGCCCACGCGCTTCAGGCCCGCGAAGAACGCGAGGATGGCGAGCACGGTGCAGGCGAGGCCGATCGCTCCTGTCGCCGCCCAGCCCACCGCACCTTCCGGGAATCGCGGTGCATGGAACGGGATCGCCGCGGCCACCACGAGGGCGGCCGCGAGGCACACCACGGTCGTCGCCGCGAGCGCGTCCACCTGCGCGAGCTCGCGCGCGCCCACCACGATATAAACCGCGTAAAAGACAGCGGCGGTGATTCCCAGCGCCACGCCGAGCCCGTTGCCGTGGCCGCCGCCGAGCGTGAGGGCGACGCCGGCGAAGCTCGCGGCGAGGAGCAGCGCACGCGACGTCGTGATGTGCTCGCCCAGGAACGCCGCCGAGAGCAGGCACACGAGCGTCGGATAGACATAGAGCAGCAGCGCCACCAGCCCGGCGGAGGCGTGGTTCAGCGCCGCGAAGTAGCAGAACGCCTGTCCCACGTAGCCGATGCCGCCCATCAGCGCGGCGGCGGCGAGGGCGCGGCCGCGGGGCCACGGCGTGCGCCGCAGCGCCATCACGACGGCGAGGATCGCGCCGGCGATGGCGAAGCGCATGAGCAGCAGCCCGTGCACGTCCGCGCCCGCCGCGTAGGCGAAGCGCGCCAGGATCGCCATCGCGCCGAACGCGACGGCGGAGATGACGATCCAGCCCATCTATGGCGCGGGATGCTCGAGCCGGCCGATGCGCTTCTCGAGGCGCTCCAGGTCGTCGGTGAGCCGCGCCACGGCGTCGAGGAAGCCTTCGACCTTGACGCGAGAGGCGATGAGCGGGGATTCCTCCGTCCAGTACTCGGCAACGGCCTGCGCCGTGCGCAGCCCCGCTTCGCGCGTGCCGCGAGCGAGCGCCCGTGCCGCGCCCGCGATCCGGTGGGCGGCGATGTCTCCCACCACGCGCGCGAGGTCTTCCTCCGCGTCCCAGCGCAGGTTGCGCATGAGGAAGGAGATTTCCTGTGCGAGCTCCATGTCGCCCTGCATGTCGATCTCGCGGAAGGCGGCCTCCTCGCCGGCCGCGAGCCGCGGCAGCAGGAAAGGCGATACGCGCACCTCCAGGTCGCGCTTCGCATCGGCGATCGCGGGCTCCAGCTCCCCGGTGGTCTGCAGCGTGAAGGCCACCTGGGCCGGTCCCAGTGCGAACGACACCGTGCGCCCGGCGTGGCGGCGAAGCCGCTCGAGCGCGACCGGCGTCGCACGCAGCACGTGGTTCGCCGCGCGCGCCGCGCTGGCGTGCAGCGGCCCGGTCATGGGCGGAAGCCGCGGTGCAGCGCCACCACGCCCGCGGTCATGTTGAAGTACTCCACGCGCGCGAGCCCGGCCTGCTCCATCATGCCCTTGAGCGTCTCCTGGTCCGGGTGCATGCGGATCGATTCGGCGAGGTAGCGGTACGCCTCCTCGTCGTGGGCGACGTACTTGCCGATGCGGGGCAGGATGCCGAACGAGTACGCGTCGTAGGCGCGCTCGAGCGGCTTCCACACGCGCGAGAACTCGAGCACGAGCACGCGCCCGCCGGGACGGGTGACCCGCGCCATCTCCGCGAGCGCGCGATCCTTGTGCGTCATGTTGCGCAGCCCGAAGGCGACACTCACGCAGTCGAAGGCCGCGTCCGGGAAGGGCAGCTTCTCCGCGTCGGCGAGCGCCATCGGCGCGAAGAGGCCGGCATCGAGCATGCGGTCGCGCCCGACGCCGAGCATCGCCGCGTTGATGTCGGTCATCCAGACCTGGCCGGTCGGGCCGACGCGCTTCGCGAATGCGCGCGCGAGGTCGCCGCTGCCGGAAGCGACGTCGAGCACGCGGCTCCCCGCGCGCACGCCCGAGAGCTCGAGCGCGAAGCGCTTCCACGCCCGATGCAGCCCGAGCGACATGAGGTCGTTCATGAGGTCGTAGCTCGACGCCACCGAGCGGAAGACCGCGCCCACGCGCTTCGCCTTCTCGTCCTCGGGCACCTCCTGGTAGCCGAAGTGGGTCGTGCGCTCGTCGCTCATGGCTCGCGCGACTTGCCCGCCTGCTCCAGGCGCTTCAGGTAGGTGTTCCAGTTGGCGTCGTGCTTCTCGCCCAGCTCGTACAGGTACTCCCACGAGTAGATGCCGGTATCGTGGCCGTCGGTGAACACGAGCTTCACCGCGTAGTTGCCGACCGGGTCGATCGCGCGGATCCCGACGTCGCGCTTGCCGGCCTGGAGCACTTCCTGGCCCGGGCCGTGGCCGCGCACCTCCGCCGACGGCGAGTACACGCGCAGGTATTCGCAGCTGAGCGAGAAGGAGCGCCCGTCGTCGAACGCGACGTCGAGCACGCGCGAGGCCTGGTGCAGGTCGATCTCCACGGGGCGGGGCTTGCGGTCCATCCGCCGATTATCACCCAAGCCATCGGCGGGACCGAAACGGCGACTCCGCGCGACGACTTGGATAAGATGGCGCCCATGATCGGCATCCTCATCGTCTCCCACGGCGCGTTCGGGGAATCGCTCATCCATTCCGCGAGCCACGTGCTGGGCAAGCGCCCGCTCTACCTGCGCCAGATCGGCATCACGGTGCACGACGACCCCGATGCCATCGTGCCCGTCGCGGAGGACCTGATCCGCTTCCTCGACCAGGGCGACGGCGTGCTCGTGATGAGCGACATCTACGGCGCCACGCCCTCGAACATCGCCGCGCGGCTGCTCGAGCCCGGCCGCGTCGAGGGCATCGCCGGCGTGAACCTGCCGATGCTGATCAAGGCCCTCTCGTACCGCGAGCAGCCCCTCGGGATCGCCCTCGCCAAGGCGATGGAGGGCGGCGCCGGCGGCATCTGCCCCATTCCCCCCCGTCCCCCGAGCGCCGGATGATCAAGAGGACCATCACGATCTCGAACCGGCTCGGGCTGCACGCGCGGGCGTCGGCCAAGCTCACGCAGGCCGCGTCGAGGTTCCAGAGCTCGGTGTGGATCGCGCGCGGTGCCCGCCGCGTGAACGCGAAGAGCATCATGGGCGTGATGATGCTCGCCGCGGGGCTCGGATCGACGGTGGAGCTCGAGACGGACGGGCCCGACGAGTCCGACGCGATGGCCGCGCTCGAGAAGCTCTTCGCGGACAAGTTCGGCGAGGGCGAGTGACGCCATGAACCTGGAGGGCACCAAGGGGCCGGGCCACAACGTCTGCTTCACGATGCACGGCATCGGGGTGTCGGGCGGCATCGCGATCGGGCACGCGCACCTTTTCGCCGGCATGTCGGCGGAGGTCGACCACTACCAGATCTCGGCCGCCGACGTGCTGCGCGAGCAGCGCCGGTACGACCGCGCGGTGAAGGAGGTGCGCGACGAGCTGCGCACCCTCGCCGAAAGCGTGCGCCACAGCGCCGCGGCGGAGCTGGCGCCGTTCGTGAAGGTGCACGAGATGCTGCTCGAGGACGCGGCGTTCACCGAGGCGCCGCGCGAGCTCATCCGCGAGCAGCACTGCAACGCCGAGTACGCGCTGCGCACGCAGCTCGACATCCTCATGCAGCAGTTCGGCGACATCGAGGATCCGTACCTGCGCGAGCGCGAGGACGACGTGCGCCAGGTGGCCGAGCGCGTGCTGGGCGCGCTCGCCGGCACGCAGCGGCGCATCGCCATGAAGCCGGTGCGCGAGGAGGGCTCGATCCTCGTCGCGCGCGACCTCTCGCCCGCGGACGTGATCCTCTTCCGCACGCACCCGTTCGCGGCCTTCGTCACGGACCTCGGCGGCGCCACCTCGCACACCGCGATCGTCGCGCGCTCGCTCAACATCCCGGCGATCGTCGCGTTGCACCACGCGCGCCACCTGATCCGCGAGGACGAGCTCATCATCGTCGACGGCACCCAGGGCGTGGTGATCGTGAACCCCGATCGCCACGTGCTCGCCGAGTATCGCCTGAAGCAGAACCAGGCGCGCATCGAGCGCGACAAGCTGAAGCGCATCCGCACGGCGCCCGCGGCGACCCTCGACGGGACGATGGTGCACCTGTACGCGAACATCGAGCTGCCCGGCGACGTGGAGCTCGCCAAGTCGAGCGGCGCCTCCGGGATCGGCCTCTTCCGCAGCGAGTTCCTGTTCATGAACCGGCGCGAGCTGCCGGGCGAGGACGAGCAGTACGAGGCCTACCGCAAGGTGGTCGAGGGCATGCGCGGGCTGCCCGTCACCATCCGCACGCTCGACATCGGCGCCGACAAGGCGATCGACGGCGACGATTACGTCACGGTGAACCCGGCGCTGGGGCTGCGCGCGATCCGCTACTGCCTGGCGGAGCCGGACGTGTTCAACACGCAGCTGCGCGCGATCCTGCGAGCATCACGCCACGGCAAGGTGATGATCCTGATCCCCATGCTCACGACGTGGCACGAGCTCACGCAGTCCCTCGCCGCGATCGAGCTGGCGAAGGAGCAGCTGCGCGACGAGCGCGAGAAGTTCGACGAGCACGTGCCCGTCGGCGGCATGATCGAGGTGCCGGCCGCGGCGATCGCGCTCCCGATGTTCATTCGGCGGCTCGATTTCTTCTCGGTGGGCACGAACGACCTCATCCAGTACACGCTCGCGATCGACCGCGCGGACGACAAGGTGGCGCACCTCTACGATCCGCTGCACCCCGCGGTGCTCAACCTGCTCGCGGGGGTCATCCGCACGGCGCAGCAGCACGAGAAGCCGGTCGCCGTGTGCGGCGAGATGGCGGGCGACGTCGAGCTCACGCGCCTGCTGCTGGGCTTCGGCCTCACGAACTTCTCGATGCACCCCGCGCACCTGCTCGCGGTGAAGCAGCGCGTGCTCGTGACGAGCCTGCCGGACATCGCGGCGGTCGTGGCGCGCATCCTCAGGGCGGACGACCCGGAGAAGCTGCAGGCGCTGATGGAGCGGCTGAACGCCTAGGGAGCGATCAGATCGGGGATGGCTCGGGCCGTTTCCTGCCGGATCAGCGCCTCGATCGCGTTCGCCTTCTGTTGCGGGGTCATGACATCCCAAGCGTCCCCGCTGGCGCTGCGCGCGGCCGAAAGCGCCACGGAGGCGAAGACCGGCACGTCGCGCAGGACCTGCCCGGTCGCGAGGTCGAACTGCAGCATGGCGTCGTGGCGGTACTTGGAGGCGAGGATCAGGTGGGTCGCGTGAGCTCCCTGCAGGACGGGGCGCAGCGAAGCGAGGAGCGAGCCCGCGCCCGCCTCGTCCTCGAGCAGCCGCGCCTGTGCCGCGAAGATCGCCGGGTCGCTGGTGAAGAGGAGAACGGCGTCCGGCTTCACCTGCGCGCGCCGCAGCGCGTCGTCGATCGCCAGCACCGCGCGCTTGTCGAGGACGTTGCCCGGCACCGCGAAGGCCTCGCGGCGGTTGCGATCGAGGCTGCTGCCCGTGGCCATGTCGTGGGTGACGATGGTCATCTGGTCGGAGAGCAGCGACAGCACCGCGTAGCGCCGCTCCCCAATCCTTAGCATGGACAGCGGGTGCAGGGAGAATACCCGCGCACCCGCGACCACATCAAGCTAAGGTCGCAGCCGCGCCCTCTACGACCCGAGCAGTCGCGCGACGGCCTGCGGCGTCTCCGCGCGCAGGAGACGCGCGAGGATCGCGGCCTTGTCCTCCACGGACATGGAATCCCACGGGTCCCCGCTCTCGCCCTCGGTGCCGAGGCGCGATTCGGACGCGAACACCGGCACTTCGCGCACGACGTGACCGGTCGAGAGGTCGATCAGCGCGAGCTTGTAGTAGGTGAACGCGGCGAGGAAGCCGGGGGTCGCGCCGATCGTGCCGGTGCGAAGCGGCTCGTAGGTGCGATCGATGTAGAAGCCGAGCCCGTCGAGCGAGCCGCTGCCGACGTAACCGTCGGCCACCTTGAGCCGCGCATCGTGGCGGTACTTGGTGGCGAGCACGAGATGCGTTGCGTCCACGCCCTTCAGCACCGGGCGCACCGCCTCGAGCAGTTGCGCGGTGCCGTTCGCATCGTCGAGCAGCTGCGCCTGGCGGGAGAAGATGGCCGCGTCGCTCGTGAAAAGCAAGACCGCGCCGGATTTCACGCCCGCTGCGCGCAAGGCGTCGTCGAGATCCAGCACCATGTTCTTGTCGAGCAGGTTTCCCGGGATGGGCATGCTCTCGCGCCGGTTGCGGTCGATGTGGCTGCCGGTCGTGGTCTCGTGGGTGATGATCGCCAGCCGATCGGAGAGGAGCGACAGGACTGCGTAGCGAGGCTCGGCGCCGGCGCCGAACGAGGCGGCCGCGAGCACCATCACGAGGACAAGCTTGCGCATGGCGGGATCCTCCCGGTAGGAGGCGCCAGCTTATCGCGGCGCGGACCGCCCCATGTCGC
>Ga0157372_10001458_pt1 | contig 25639 bp, 18 predicted proteins | sample C55metaG_FD_115307 | JGI IMG/M metagenome (GOLD analysis project Ga0157372, IMG submission 115307) | Corn rhizosphere microbial communities from Kellogg Biological Station, Michigan, USA - C5-5 metaG | ecosystem: Host-associated > Plants > Roots > Rhizosphere > Soil | place: USA: Michigan...
AATTAAGGACCGTTACGAGAAGTTCCACGCCGTCACCTACACCGACGATGCGATCAACTTCGCGGTCTCGCATTCGAACCGATACATCCCGGATCGTTTCCTTCCGGACAAGGCCATCGACTTGGTGGACGAAGCCGGGGCACGCGTGAAGTTGCGCCAGACGTCTCTGCCTGAGGAGATTACCGAGGTTCAGAAGCGGCTGAAATTCATCGTGCACCGCATGGAGAACGCGGTGGCAAACCACGAATTCGAGAAGGCCCGCTTCTACTCTGACGAGGAGCGTAAGGAGCGCGAGAACCTGCGCATCCTGCGGGAGAAATATCATCTCGACGAGTCGGCTACGGGCGTGGTGAATCGCGAGGACATTGAAGATGTCGTTTCGCGATGGACCGGCGTGCCGATCGCCTCGATCAAGGAAGAAGAGTCTCAGAAGCTGCTACGCATCGAGGAAGAGCTGCACAAGCGCGTGATTTCGCAGGACAAGTCGATCAGCGCGCTAGCCCGTGCCATCCGCCGCAGCCGGGCCGGACTGAAGAGCCCAAACCGGCCGATTGGCTCGTTTCTGTTCCTGGGCCCGACGGGAGTGGGCAAGACCGAGGTGGCCCGAACCTTGGCGCAGTTCATGTTCGGCAGCGAGAAGTCTCTCATCCGCTTCGACATGTCCGAATTCATGGAAAAGCACTCGGTCTCGAAGCTGATCGGTTCGCCCCCAGGATACGTCGGCTACGAGGAAGGCGGACAGCTGACCGAGCGCGTGAAACGCGCCCCGTACAGCGTGGTGCTGCTCGATGAAATCGAGAAGGCGCATCCGGACGTGTTCAATATCTTGTTGCAGGTCTTTGAAGACGGCCAGTTGACCGACGGTCTCGGCAACACCGTCGACTTCAAGAACACCATCATCATCATGACCTCCAACATTGGGGCCAGGCATCTGCAGAAGCGCGAGGGCCTTGGCTTCCAGTCCTCGAAGGAAGATGCGGTCTCCGAGAAAGTCGAGGAACTGGTTAGGAACGAGGTGAAGCGCACGTTCAACCCTGAGTTCCTGAACCGGCTGGACGAAATCATTCTGTTCAACGCACTCACGGAGAACGACCTCATCCAGATCCTGGAGCTCATGGTGAACCAGCTCAACCAGAACCTGGCACAAAAGGCGATCACGGTAACGGTGGCCGACGAGGCCAAGAAGTGGATTCTGAATCAGACGCTCACCGACCGCAGCTACGGCGCCCGCCCCCTGCGTCGGGCCCTCCAAAAGTACATCGAGGACCCGCTGTCAGAGGCCCTGACCCAAGGCACGATCACCATGCGGCCGGCCTTCATCGAGGTTTTCCTCGAGGGCAACAAGCTGTTCTACCGGCCAGTAGATTCGAAAGAGGACGAGGGAGTACTACTGTACGAGAACTAGCTGTTAACGGTTCATCCTCAAGCTCCTAGCGAAAGCCGCCAGCGAAAGTTGGCGGCTTTTGTTCTTTTGAAGGTAGGCGATGGCAGAGTTTTAAGAAGTTTCCCCCCTCAAAACGCCGGAACTCAAAAAAAAAGCCTCCTACTCACAAAAACTTCTTGACACAACTATAGTGTTATAGTTATGTATAACACTATAGTTAATTGCCGGACTGCGGCGACTGCGGATCCTGCAGGCCGGAGAGACATCAGCCCTCAAGGAGAATGCAACGTGAAACCTCTTCGCTCTGTGATGTTCTTGTTCCTGCTGTCGCTCGGTACGATGGCTTTCGCCCAGACCGACCCACAGCGCACCTCCCTCAACCAACCGGCGCCATCGGAGGCGCAAAAGTCCTTCACGGAATTGAAAGCTCTGGCTGGCACCTGGAAAGGGCAGGTCACGATGAATCCCCCGATGCCAGAGATGGCCGATTCCAATGTGGAGGTCTCCTTGCGCATTACCTCGCGCGGCAATGCTCTGGTCCACGAGATGAAAGAAGATGGGAAGCCCGCCGACCCGGCCAAGTACGACAATCCCGTAACCATGTTCTATCTCGACGGCGATCGCCTGCTGTTGACCCACTATTGCGATGCCGGCAACCGCCCACGGATGGTCGCTAGAACGTCTCCGGACGGAAAGACGGTAGAATTCGATTTTCTTGACGTCTCCGGCAGCACCAAGTACGGGCATATGCAGCACGCGGTCTTTACCGTGGTGGATGCGAACCATCACCTCGAAGACTGGACTTTCCTGATGCCTGGTGACAAGCCGGTGCACGCGCGCATGGAACTGCGACGGGCGCAGTAAGGCGACTAACTTCAAGTGAATTGGGAACCAGAATGGACCGTGAGTGGAATGACAATCAGCCGATCTACCGCCAGCTGCGCGATCGTGTTGTGGCAATGATTCTCGACGGCGTGCTCAAGGAAGGTGATCCTCTGCCCTCGGTGCGCACCGTCGCAGCTGACTATCGGCTGAACCCACTTACGGTCCTGAAAGGCTATCAGGAGCTGGTCGACGAAGAACTGGTGGAGAAGAAAAGAGGCCTGGGGATGTTTGTCAAGGACGGCGCGAGAGCGCTCCTGCTCAAGGGAGAGCGCCAGAAGTTTCTTGCCGAAGAATGGCCTCGGGTGCAAGCAACCATCCAGCGGCTCGGCCTGAAGGCCGAAGAACTTCTGGATGGCACGCACAACAGTTCTTCACAACCGGCCAAGAAGGAGGAACGCTGAAGCCATGGCCTGCATAGAAGCACGCGGCCTGCGCAAGGCCTTCGGAACCACCATTGCGCTCGACGGCGTCGATTTGCACGTCGAGGACGGTCGCATTCTGGGTATGATCGGCCCGAACGGCGCGGGAAAGACGACTGCACTGAACGCGATCCTTGGCCTGACCCCATACCAGGGTCAGCTGCGAGTTTTAGGTCGTGACCCTTGGACAGAGCGCGACCTGCTCATGCGTGATGTTTGCTTCATCGCCGACGTTGCCGTACTGCCGCGATGGATCAAGGTTTCCCACCTGCTCGATTACATGTCCGCTGTCCATCCTCGATTCGAACGCCGAAGAGCCGAAGCGTTCCTGGCCAAGACCAGCATCGCCCAGAATCGCAGGGTGAAACATTTATCCAAAGGTATGGTCGCCCAGCTTCACCTTGCACTGGTTATGGCAATCGATGCCAAATTGTTGGTGCTCGATGAGCCGACGCTTGGCCTCGACATTCTGTTCCGCAAGCAGTTCTACGATTCCCTGCTCAATGACTACTTCGATGGCAACCGCACAATCGTGGTGACAACCCATCAAGTGGAAGAGCTGCAGCATATCCTCACCGATCTGATGTTCATGGATCGAGGTCAAATCGTGTTGAACTGCAGCATGGAGGAGTTTGAGTCACGCTATGCGGAAGTCACCGTGCATCCCGAGCAGATCGCGGCTGCGCGAGCACTGAAACCCATTCATGAGCGCCAGGTCTTCGGCCGGAGCATTTTGACGTTTGATCGAGTAGAACGCGGCCGGCTTTTGCAGCTGGGCGAAGTGCATACGCCCAGCATTTCCGACGTGTTCGTTGCTGTCATGAGCAACCACACTGGGATCGCACAAGGAGCGGCCCGATGAGCTCTCCATCAACAACTGTGCCCGGATCTTTTGCCCGCCCGGATGGGATGTCTCCGGCTCGGTGCTTCTACTGGGGGATACGACGCGAATTGTGGGAGAACCGCTCTCTCTACATCGCTCCCCTGATTGCGGCCACGGCCTTCCTGTTCGGTTTTCTCGTGAATCTATTTACCCTCCGTCACCGTGTCGCATTATCCCAACTTGATTCCGAGCAACTGCGCGAGGCGCTCACCAGCCGGCACGATCTGGCCGCGGCCCTGATCATGGGCACGGCCTTCGTCGTTGGAATCTTCTATACGATTGACGCTTTTTACGGAGAGCGCCGCGATCGCAGCATTTTATTTTGGAAATCGTTGCCGGTCTCTGACCTCGTGACCACCCTCTCGAAGCTCACCATCCCCATCGTGGTCGTGCCCATGGTCAGTTTTGCTGTCGCTCTTCTCACGCAATTCTGCATGTTGCTGCTGAGCACGGTCATGCTCGCGGGCAGCGGCGCAAGCGTCGGAATCGTCTGGACAGGGACGCCGTTCCTGCGTGATTCCTTCATCCTGTTTTATCACTTGCTGGCCATCCATGGACTCTGGTATGCGCCGGCGTATGCCTGGCTGCTGCTCATTTCCGCCTGGGCGCCGCGTCTGCCACTCTTGTGGGCGGTCCTGCCGCCGTTTGTGATCTGCGGACTAGAAAGGATCGCATTCAACACCTCCCATGGTCTGGATCTGGTGAAGTATCGCCTGCTAGGGCCAGACAGTGGCATGGCCCCTGAGCACCATCACGACTTTGCGGCCACCCTCATTCCGCACCACTTTTTCCGTACACCGGGCCTGTGGTCTGGACTGGCTGTTGCCGCCTTCCTTGTGTTGATAACCGTTCGCGTGCGACGCTCTCGTGGACCGATCTAACCGGACGAGCGGGACGCCGTTCACGAATTGAAGATCTTGCGACGTCGTTCTCGCCAGGTTCATCTACGGGATATGTCCGCTCAAGTAAACCTTTCTGATAAATTCTCCCAAATTCACGAGCACTGGCAGCCACACATCGCCGGCGAACTCAATGGACAGTTGATCAAGTTGGTCAAGTTTCAGGGCGAGTTCGTCTGGCACCACCATGACCACGAAGACGAGATGTTCCTGGTAGTCAAGGGACAGTTCCGGATGGAGTTCCGGGACACTTCGGTCACGGTGAAGGAGGGCGAGTTCATCATTGTGCCGCGGGAGATCGAACATAAACCCGTTGCCGACCAAGAGTGCTGTGTCATGCTGTTCGAGCCTGCCTCCACCCTCAATACCGGCAACCTCGTCAACGAGCGCACCGTACACCAACTGAATCGCATATAGTTCGCGCCGGCAGCCGCCCAACAACCCAGAGCGCTCCGTCGCTCTTCTCGGTCTTCTTTTGGGCGTGGCTGAATCCGCCCCCTTCGAGCAAGGTTCCCAAGCATTGGAGCGCCTGGACAAATCGTTTATACTGCCAGCTCACCTGCAGACTTTGTGGACCCGTCAATGGCCGTTGGCATTCGCACACACGACCTTCGTAAGATTTACACCTCTGCGCCTCCCATGGCTGCCGGCGGATTTGTTGCGCGCGGGGCTGCCAAAGGATCCAAGCAGCCTAAGCCGCAAATCACGGCGCTAGACGGCCTTTCCCTGGAGATCCCGCCGGGGGAAATTTTCGGCCTGCTTGGTCCAAACGGCGCCGGCAAATCCACCACCGTGGGCGTTCTCACCACTCGTGTCCGTCCCACCAGCGGCCAGGCCTGGATCGGCGAGCACGACGTCTGGAAAAATCAGGCTGAAGTCAAGCATCTCATCGGCGTCGTACCGCAACGGCCGAATCATGACTTTTCGCTCACCGCGCGAGAAATTCTGATTTTCCATGCTGCCTACTTTGGCATGGCAGCCAGACAGCGCAGCGAACGCGCGGATTCTCTACTTGAAAAGTTCAAGCTTACCGATCGCGCGAATCAAATGGTTCGCGGCTTCTCCGGCGGCATGATGCAGCGGCTCTCGATTGCGCGCGCCATGATGCACGACCCTCAGGTTCTATTCCTGGACGAACCCAGCGCCGGACTGGATCCGCAGACGCGAATTCTGTTGTGGGACATCATCCGTGACTACAACCGCGAGGGCAAGACCATCTTGCTGACCACTCATTACATGGAGGAGGCCGACGCGTTGTGCCATCGACTCGCCATTGTCGATCACGGCAAGATCATCGCCCTCGACACGCCCCAGAAACTAAAGGCATCGATTCCGGGCGGCTACTTGCTGCGCCTGCGCTTTGGTCGCCAGACCACGGAATTGTTAGAGCGCCTGCAATCGCTTGCCGGTGTTCGCGTAGTCCGTTCCAACGATGACACCGGCACCGACGTTTACGCTGATCGCGGGGGATCGTTGATTCCGGAGATCGCGGCGGTTGCCGTTTCGGCAGGCGGCGAACTCTCGGATGTTCATATTTCCGAGCCAAGTCTCGAGAACTTGTTCCTCCATCACACCGGAAGGAGTCTGCGCGATTGAACTGGAAAGCTTTTGGCGCGATGCTGGCGCGCGACGCCCACGTGGCGCGGCGGAATGCAATCCAGCTCTTTTTTCAGACGTTCCTGCAGCCTCTTTTGTTTGTGTTCATCTTCGGCCGCGTGATGGTAGGCAGTGGCTATATGCCGCCGCAGTATAAGAGTTTGCTGCTTCCGGGAATCATCGCGATCAGCATGGTGTTCACGGGAATCTGGGCGGTCGCGATGCCCCTCATTGCCGAGTTTCAGTGGACGCGGGAGATCGAAGACCGCCTGCTCGCCCCGATCGACATTCGCTGGATTGCCATCGAAAAAGTGATCGCCGGCATGGTCCAGGCTGCGGTCGCAGGCCTGGTCGTCATTCCCCTGGCATGGCTGGTTTTGGGACACGGAATTGGGCTCAGCATTCATTCGCCGCTGGAGTTTATTGCCATCATCACATTGGTGTCGGCATTCTCCGCCTGCGGAGGCCTGGCGCTTGGCTGCAGCATGAACCAGCAGCATATTGGCCTGATGTTTAGCATGCTGCTCACTCCCATGATCTTTTTTGGCTGCACGTATTATCCCTGGAGCGCACTAGAGAAGTTTCCAATATTGCAAAGGGCCGTGCTGCTGAATCCCATCGTCTATGCGAGTGAGGGAATGCGCGGGACTTTAGTCCCGCAGTTCCCGCACCTCTCTACGGTGGCAACCCTAGCGGCTTTGCTGTTCTTCGATGTGGTTCTGCTGGTGATCGGCTTGCGGCAGTTCGACAAAAAAGCCATCAGCTAGCCAGCGCTAGCCCTGGGTCAACGCTAGGAACGCACCACCAGCTTGCGACGCTCCTCGCCTGCCCACTCCAGGACAATTTCTACATCCCGCTCTCGCAGAAAGCGCGGGAACTTCTCTCCCCACTCGATTAGCAGGATGCTCTGGTCACCCATCAAGTCGTCCAACCCGAGCGTATCCAAATCGCGCTGGGTCTCCACCCGATAAAGGTCAATGTGATAAAGGGTAGCTTTCGGGCCGCGGTACTCGTGAATCAGGGTGAAAGTGGGGCTGGTGACATCATCTTCGGAAGCAGCCTCGAACGCCTGCGCAATCCCCTTCACCAACGTGGTTTTTCCCGCGCCCAGGTCTCCGCGAAGCAGCACCAGTTTGGGAGGCGCGAGCATTCCAGCCAGTTCTCGCCCAAGGGCAATCGTCTCTTCAGGAGAGCAACTGGTGAACTCGCGTAATTTCGCGCTGACATCCAAGAAGGCAGTATAGCCGGAGCCGCAGATCGGGAGCTCCGGCTATACCTCCGGGCTCAGAACTTCGTGGCCCAGTAATCTGAAAACCCTAGGAAGGTGCGGTGGTTCGACGATTCCACCAACTCGTGAAGCACGCGGTGATGATCGTCGTCGAGAGCAATAAAGCGGAATGGCTGCGAGACCATTTCCGGGCTGCGGCGGACAGGCTTCAACATTTCAGCCATGCCTTGCACGTTGCCGGACTGGGTTTCAAAGGCAAGCTCGACGAAATCGCCTTCCGCGAGCGCTTTCGGTACTTGCAACAGACCTCCCGTGGTGGAGAGGGTCTGCAGCTTGGCCTTGGCGCGCTTTCCGTCACTTAGCGTCAGCTGGGCTTGAGTGGTTGAGAGTTGAATTCGTTTAGCGCGATGGAGGGCATTGATTTGGGGATAGTGTGTCATGCCGCGACCACTATCGCACCGAAGCAGCGCTGCGCACGAGATTACCGAAGCCAGTGGCCGGATTCGCGAGTCCCTTAGGTCGGATTCGAAGCCGCAACGCCACCCTCACACGTCTGACATCTTCAGCCTAGAGGGCAGCTTTGTACCTTGGCCTCCGAACCTCACCGTCGGCTTTGCCGAAATCAGCCGCGCTTGCCAAAAAGCATCGGGCATATAGCGGATGAGGTCAGTTGCCACCAGGCATTGTTCCCCTAATCCTAAGCCCAGAGTTCGCCCATAACACGCAAGATCTCCCGCCAGGCCGTGCAGAAACACTGCCGCAAGCACCGCCTGAAATGCATGATCCGGATGCTGTGCCATGATCCCAGCAATCATGCCGGTGAGGATGTCGCCCGTACCTCCGGTCGCCATGCCGGGATTGCCCGTGGGATTCACCCAAGCCTGGCCCTCTGGACCGGCGACAATCGTGCGGTCGCCTTTGAGCACCAAAATGACGCCGAGTTCCTGCGCAAAGTTTTGTGCAATGTGAAGCCGATCGCGCTGGATTGCCGCTGTACTGAGCCCAGTCAGCCGAGCCATTTCCCCAGGGTGAGGAGTGAGCACCATGGTTGATTGCATTGCGTCTTTTTCGCTACCTCGGCGACCTTTGCGCTTAAGATCCTTTGCCCTCGCCTCAAACGCGTTCAGCCCGTCTGCATCGAGAACGATTGGTGCCATCGAATCTCTCACAATGGCATGGACGAATTCAGCTGTCTCCGGGTTGCGCGAAATCCCAGGCCCGATGGCCAACACCGTCTTGTTCTTGGTCAGAATGTCGAAGGTAGACTTGGCATGCAATGCAATGGTGCCGGCATCCGTGTCTTCCAGTGGTTCGGTCATCAGTTCTGGATGAAATCCGGCAACTGTCGGCAGAACAGACTTCGCAGTGGCAACCGTCACCAATCCGGCCCCGGCTCGCAGGGCCGAGAATCCCGCCATGGCAGCCGCGCCCGCCTTTCCCAGCGATCCACCCACCACCATCACATGTCCATACATGCCTTTGTTGGAGGCTCGCGGGCGCGGTCGAAGCAGGGGTGATACGTCCTTCGCGGTAATCAGGTTGAGATTGCGCTCCCCTCGAATCGCTTCGTCGGGAGATCCGATGGGAGCCACCACGGTTGGTCCGGAGGTAAGGTCGCCAAAAGCGTGTGCCGGACGAGGAGCGGTGAAGGTGACGATAGCATCGGCGCGGGCCACGGCGCCAGTCTGGGTTCCCATCACATCCGCATCTGCGCCGGAAGGAATGTCGACAGCAATCACCGGCACCGTTGAGGCGTTGATCCTCTCGATTGCCAGGGCATAGTGTCCCGTAACGGGGGGCCGAAATCCGCTGCCGAGAATTGCGTCGATGAGAACATGGCTCTCGAATACCGCTCGGGCAGCCTCGGAGCTGAGCTCCTGCGCGGTTTTTGCGATCACAGGTTTTATGGGAAGCTTCTCGAAGTTGGCGGCCGCGTCGCCGCGCAACTCAGCCGGGTCGGCCAGGAGCAACACCTGAACCTTTCGGCCGATCTCGTGCAACTTGCGGGCAACTACGAATCCGTCACCGCCATTATTGCCCTTGCCACAGATGATCCCGTAGACGCCTTTGATCAAGAAACTGGACTTTGCAAATTCGGCGACCGCGGCTCCCGCGTCCTCCATCAGTGTAAGGGACGGTATGCCGAAGCGTTCGCTGGTTACGCGATCGATCTCGCGCATTTCGGTCGCGCTGACGATCTTCATTTCGCAGCCTGTTCCAGTTGCCGTAACTGCATGGGCTGGCCCATCGCGATCAGGGTATCTCCGGGCTGGATGATGTCCTCGGGCGAAGGATTGAAGTGCATCCCCTGCTCGCGCTTGATCGCGAGTATGATCACGCCCCGCTCCTGCCGTATCCGGGAACTCCCAACCGTCTTTCCAGCAAACTCGGAATCAGCATGTACCGCGACTTCGCCAATTTCGAGATCCATGCCGAGGTGTGTGGTCGCAGTATCAAGGAAGGTCACGACGTGCGGACGTAAGAATGATTGCGCGATCCGCTGGCCTGCAAAAGCGTATGGCGAAACGACAGCGTCGGCACCCGCCTTCAAGAGGTGTTTTTCCGCATCTTCTTCGCTCGCGCGGGCAATAATCTTCAGTTCCGGATTTAGATTGCGCGCTGTGAGAACGATGTAGAGGTTGGTTGCGTCGGTAGTTGTTGCAGCTACCAGGCCGCTCGCCCGTTCGATGTGCAATTGCCGCAGTGTTTGCTCCTGGGTAGCGTCGCCCACGTGCAAGAGCCATTCATTCGCAAAGCGCGCCGCCTTGGTTTCATTCTGCTCGACGATAACAAATGGCGCAGGCTTTCGCGCCAGCTCGCGCGCTGCGCTACGCCCCACGCGTCCGGCTCCGCAGATAATGTAATGACCACTGAGCCGTTCGATTTCTCGTTCCATTTTGCGCCGCCCAAAAAAGCTGCGAAGCGAAAATTCTAGCAAAGCCTGGGTCAATGACCCGATGCCCAGAAATACCAGCGAAACCCCGGCGAGGATGAGACCCACATTGAAAATGCGGCCGCCATGCGAAAGCGGATGGAGCTCCTGATATCCGATAGTTGAAAACGTGGTGATCACCATGTAGAAGCCGTCGAACCATGGCCAGCCTTCGATGAAATGGAAACCCGCCATACCGACGATCGTCAGAACGGCCAAGGCTATCGCGATGAATCTAAGGTTGCGGAAGATGCGCATGGGGTCATCGGTCGTCGGCCAAACCGACACTGCGGGCGTCTGAACAGCTTACGCCGATGTCTGGTTATGTGGAAGAGCTCGAAGGGGAGCAGGGCGCGCGCGTCCCAGGGTGCCGTCAACCGCCGGCGGGAGCCCGCTCTTGAGCCGTTGCGGATGGCTGAGGGGCAAGAGCTCACAACCTTTGCTGTGCTCTAATCCGCCATGCTTGGCGCGCCAGTTCGAGCGGCACCTTGCTGCATCGCCTGGACCCGGCTGTGCTTTCGGCTGTACAGGAAATACACGAACAGCCCAATGATCAACCAGACGATCAAGCGTGCCCAGTTCACCCAGCCCAGCTTGTACATCATGAAGCCATTCGCGATCACACCGAGGATAGGCACCGCCGGCACCCAGGGAGTCCGGAAGGGGCGAGGCAAGGCTGGATTCGTGCGGCGCAGCACCAGCACCGCGATGGAAACGATGACAAACGCGAGCAGGGTACCAATGTTGACCATCTTTCCGATATCGTCGATGGGAGTCAGACTCCCGACCACTGCTGCCAGCACGCCGACCAGGATCGTGTTCTTCCAAGGCGTGCGGAATTTCGGATGTACGTCGGCAAAAAACTTCTTAGGCAACAGCCCGTCGTTTGCCATGGCATAGAGCACGCGGGTTTGTCCCAGCAACATCACTAGCATGACGCTGGTGAGTCCGGCAAGCGCACCGAGAGTAATGATGTGCGATGCCGTCGTGAGGCCGCGATCAAGGAAAGCGCGGGCAATAGGGGCTTCAATATTGATGTCGCGCCACGGCACCATCCCGGTGAGAACGCCGGCGACCAATATGTACAAGACCGTGCAAACCAAGAGCGAGGCGATGATGCCGATGGGGAGATCACGCTGCGGGTTCTTTGCTTCCTGCGCTGTCGTGGACACCGCATCGAATCCAATATAGGCAAAGAATATGTAGGCGGCACCAGCTCCAATCCCTGAAAACCCATAAGGAGCGAAGCTTGACCAGTCCATGCCCCAGTTGCTGCGGTTCACATAAGCGAACCCTAAGCCGATTACGAACAAGACGACTGAGACTTTGATCACGACGATGGTGGCGTTGAAGCGTGCGCTCTCCTTGATGCCAATCGCCAAGACCGTGGTGATGATCATGGCGATGATGAAAGCTGGCACATTAATGCCGATTTCGTGGCCAAACAGCGTAGGCGCTCCCAATAGATCATGTGCCCGTTGCAATAACTCAGGCGATTGCACCCCCATGATCGTTGTCACTTTCGTCAGGAAAGCCTGCGTGCCGGGCACGAGCGAAGGATCCGAGGCTTGCGCCATCTGCCGCGCGATGATCGTTTCTGCCTGCCGCAGTCCTGTCCAGTGGTCGTAGGCGAGCCAAAGCGGCATCTTTAAATGGAAGACGTTGAGCAGCTCAATGAAGTGGTTTGACCAGCCTGAGGACACCGTGCTCGCGCCCATCGCATACTCGAGCGTCAAGTCCCAGCCGATAATCCAGGCAAAAATTTCTCCCAGCGTCGCGTAAGCGTAGGTGTAGGCGCTACCTGCGAGAGGGATCATGGCGGCGAACTCTGCATAGCAGAGGCCGGCAAAGGCACAACCCAATCCCGAAAGAACGAAGGACAGCATGAGGCCCGGTCCGGCGTAATGTGCGCCCAGTCCGGAGAACACAAAAATTCCGGCTCCGATGATCGCCCCGATGCCCAGCGCGCTGAGCTGAAAGGCGCTCAAGGTGCGCTTCAGGCTGTGTTCGCCCGCCTCCTGCGCTTCGGAAAGGAGCATTTCCAGCGGTTTCTTGGCGAAAAGTCCCATGTTCTCCTCAGACGGCTTGGGCTTCGTTGCCCGTACGCCGCGCATTCCACGCAAAATATACCGGAATTCCCAGCAGAACAATAATCAGCCCCGGCCAGGTGTACTGCGGCTTGTACCGCAACAGGACAATATCAATAAAGATTGCCAGCCCTATGTAGACCAGCGGCAGCACTGGATAGCCGAAGGCTTTGTAAGGCCTAGGCGCTTCGGGCCGGCTTCGGCGCAAAACGAAAATTCCGGCGATCGTAAGAATGTAGAAAACCAACACGGCGAAAACCACGTAGTCCAGCAGCTGGCCGTACGTTCCCGACAGGCACAGAACACAGATCCACACCATTTGGACCATCAGAGACACTGCGGGAGTCTTATAAATGGGATGCAGGTTCCCTGCTCCGCGAAAGAACAAACCATCCTTGGCCATGGCGTAATAGACGCGGGCGCCGGAAAGAATCAGCCCATTATTGCAACCAAAGGTAGAAACCAGAATGGCTGCGGCCATAAGGTAGGCGCCGATTCCGCCGAACATTTGTGACAGAGCAGCCGTTGCTACGCGGTCTTCAGTTGCATACTGAATGCCGTGCTTCATGATCGTCGCGCTGTCCGGTGCGGGTGCAATACATACGCCCGCACTCAGCGTTCCTTGGCAGGCCCCATGCAATGGCAGCACATTCAGGTATACGAAATTGCAAGCGACATAAAGCGCAATGACGGTCCCGGTTCCAAGCGCAAGAGAGAGTGGTAGGTTGCGCCTGGGATTGATCACCTCACCCGCAGTAAAGGTCACATTGTTCCAGGCGTCTGCGGAAAACAGGGACCCCACTTGGGCGACAGCCACGAGGGTGAGCGCGCCCGCCAGCGTAGGCGTAGCCCCTTGGAGATCACGCCAAAAATTCGCGCCGAAGTTCGCGGCCACTGCCACAGCGTTTCGTCCCTCCACAATGCCGACCAAAATCAGGCCGAGCAGTGCGGCGACCTTTGCCGAAGTAAAAGCATTCTGAATGACTGCGCCGGTCTTGACCCCAAATATGTTGATGATCGAGAGCGCAACCACCAGCAGAATGGCAATCAGGTTTTGCGTGTTTAGGCCCACATCCATCCCACCCAGCATCATGGGACCGAGATGCCAACTGGGAGCAACCCAGTGCAGACCGGCGATCCAACTATGGGAAGAGACCGAAGGAAAGAAGACGCCGAGGAACTTGCCAAACGCCACGGCCACCGCGGCAATGGTCCCGGTTTGAATCACCAGGAACAATGTCCAGCCGTAGAGGAAGCCCCACAGCGGCCCCAGCGACTCGCGCAGGTAAACGTATTGGCCGCCGGCGCGCGGCATCATAGCGGCCAGCTCGCCATAGCTCAGCGCCGCGGTAATCGTCATGAAGCCGGTTACCAGCCAAGCAGCGATCAGCAACGCGGGCGAATCCACTTGGCGCGCGATGTCCGCGGAAACCAGAAAAATTCCCGAGCCGATCATCGAACCCATAACCAGCATGGTCGAACTGGTAAGGCCCAGCCCTTTTACAAACTCGCGATCACTCGCTTCATCGGCCACCTCGACTGCGGCCTTGGTTTCGGTGCTCAAATTGGCTCCCTGGACCCGAACGGACCCACGCTCTCGGCAACTTTACCCTAAAGCAGAAGTCGACTTCCATGGGAATCTGGCGGCTAGGACCGATTCGGCTACTTCCCCATGACCAGCTTGGCGATGGTTGAGAGTTGCATGTTTGAAGTGCCCTCATAGATCTTGCCGATCTTCGAGTCGCGCCAGTACTTCTCAACCGGGTAGTCTTTGGTAAACCCGTATCCGCCGTAAATCTCGATGGCCAGGGAACTCACGCGCTCCGCCACCTGTGAGGCAAATAGCTTTGCCATTGCAGCTTCTTTGACGAATGACATTCCCGCATCCTTCATCCGGGCTGCGTTATAGACCATGAGGCGAGCCGCTTCGATGTCGGTCGCCATTTGCGCGATCTGAAACTGAATTCCCTGGAAATCCGTGAGCGGCTTGCCGAATTGCTTGCGTTCCTGAGCGTACTTGGCGGCATACTCCCATGCCCCACGTGCGATTCCGAGCATCTGAGCTGCGATTCCGATGCGGCCTTCGTTCAGGGTTTCGATCGCGATCTTGTAACCCTTCCCAACTTCGCCCAGCAGGTTTTCGCGCGGCACCCGGCAGTCTTCAAGGATCAGTTCGCAGGTGGAAGAAGCGCGAATTCCGAGCTTATCTTCCTTCTTACCCACGGTGAACCCTGCGAAATCCTTTTCGATGATGAAGGCAGTAATTCCCTTATATCCCGCCGAGGGATCCACCGTCGCGAACAGGATGAAACAACCAGCTTCCTTGCCGTTCGTGATCCAGAGCTTGCGCCCATTCAGGAAGTATTCGCTCTCCTTTAGCTCCGCTCGTGTCTGTAATGCGAACGCGTCCGAACCAGATCCGGCTTCGCTTAAGGCATACGCCCCTACGCTTTCCATCGCCATGCGCGGAAGGTATTTCTGTTTCTGATCGGGATTTCCCCAGCGCAAAAGTGCGTTGTTGACCAGCGTGTTCTGCACATCGACTACGACTCCGGCGGAGGCATCGGCCCGCGAAAGCTCCTCAACCGCCAGGATGGCTTCGAAGAACGTGCCACCCGCTCCGCCAAACTTCTCTGGTATTTCAATGCCCATCAAACCAAGCTGAAAGAATTGTTCGAGCAGTCCGTGGTCAAAGACGCCTTTTTCATCCATCTCTCTGGCAAGCGGCCGAACTTTTTCCTCCGCGAACTGACGAACATTGTCGCGGAACAGAATTTCGTCTTCTGACAGCGTTGTGAGGGGAGTAGCTCGCGGCAGAGAAGCAAGGTCGGACATGAAAAACTCCTACTTACGCGTAGGAGATTCTAGCATCGACACCTGAGAAGGAAGTGCCTAGGTCTGCATCCCGGAGGCACCAAATACCAGCTTCAGCGGGTCTGCCTTGAGGATCCGCTTGATCTGTGCGCGTGCGTGGGTTGCCCATGGCCCAGTGCCATCGAGTTTTACATATGCCTGCCAGTGCCGGAGGGCCTTGCGCGGTTCTTTCACTTTCTCGTAAGCGAGGGCCAGGTTGTAGTGCGCATCCGCGTAGGTAGGGGCCAGTTGGATGGCGGTTAAGTAGGTTTGAATCGCCTGGCTCACCCGGCCGGTTTCGTCTAGCACATTGCCGAGATCGAAGTGGGCCAGCGCATAACGCGGATCAATTACCAGGGCACGGCGGTAGTGCTCTTCCGCGGATACATAGTCCTGCCGGTTGTAGTGAAGCGTTCCCAGGTTGATGTGCGCGGCCGCGTGTTGCGGATCCAGCTCGAGCACCCGCTGGTAAACTGCGATCGCCTGCATCTGGTTGCGCGGGTCTTCTTCGAGTGCCACGCCGCGGGAAAACAATTCTGCGGCATCCCCGGCATGCTCGCCGCTGTTCGGAGAAGCGGAGTTCTTTCCGACCGGAACGCTCGTCACGACCTTCTCTTCCGGAGTGAAGTCGAACATGAACTGTCCGGCTATTGGTTCAAGCAGTTTCCCTTCATGACGGAAAGCAACCCGGTGCCGCCCTGCTGTAATCGCACCGGCCTCAAGCAGAGGATTCTCGAGGCCCGCAGCTTGCTTCTGCATCGCGCTGACGGATTCGCGAATCTCGACCGGACGCACTCGCCGGGCACAAAGATCTCGCACTTTCTTGACCTGCAGGAGGTCGAAAAATGTGTACCGGGATGCGGCGCGCAACAGACCAGATCTTTCCCAAGCACCTAGCTGGCGGGGGCTCAGGCGGAGGATGCGGATCACGTCTTCTCGGCTGTAGTTCACGCGGAAGTTAGCTCTGCCGACATTATCAGAACCCGCAATTCTGATCGCAATAGCAAAGTTGGCGTTTTAGGTACCTTTTTCGGCAATCCTGTAGCACAAAAGGTGCAGATTTTGTTAAGGGCCTGTGGAATACAGGGAAGAAATCCCACGACTACGAACTCACCAGTAGAAACCTGTTCAGGCCTGCTGAACAGCAGCGATACACACGCTGTTCTACCAACCAGTTGGCGGAATTCCTCATCTTTTCAGCTGCGGCTGTTGGATACGGGTTGGTGGCGAAATGATCCCCCCAAGACCGGACAAATCTTTACGGAACCTTCACGGTCCCGTGGCATCTCAACTGTAAGGAATTTTCGCAGTTGGAGGCTCTTCCAGCTTGATATGTGTCAGGGATTCTCTTCGCGCATTGACCGGTGCCCCGTTGGCGGCCGTCGCCCTGCTCGGCTCAGTCGGTTGCTCTCATAAAGCGCCTCCGCCTCCCGTTAACGCCGCTGTGGTTTTTGCCAAGAAGTGCGGCAGCTGCCATTTCGAAGGCAACGATCTTCGCGCGCCGGAACCAATCGCCCTACGCAACATGTCACGTGCCGCGATCCTCATAGCACTGCAGACTGGACGTATGCGGTGGCAAGGCAAGAACCTCAGCTCGGCTGAGAAGTCGGCAGTCGCTGAATTCCTCGGGAAATCCGACCTTGCGGTTGCGGCAAGCTTGAACGGAGTCTGCGCGCGGGATCTGGATCCCCCACCCCATCCGCCGGAATGGTCGGGCTGGGGAGTAACGCCCACCAACACGCGTTTCCAGCCGTTGTCCGCAGCAGGCTTGGACAGCGCAAAGGTGAAGAATCTCAAACTGAAATGGGCCTTCGGCTTTCCCGGCGCTGCCGCAGCCTACGGTCAGCCGACGTCGTATGCCGCCCGCATCTATGTCGGCAGCGAAGATGGCACGGTCTACGCCCTGGATGCCGCGACCGGCTGCACCTGGTGGTCGTTTCGCGCCTCCACCACGGTGAAGACGGCCATTTCCATCGGCGACAATGGCCAGAGGGCGTACTTCGGCGACACCAACGGCTATATCTACGCCATCAGCACCGCCGACGGCAAGCAGATATGGAAGGTTCATCCCGAGGCCCACCCGGCGGCTCGAATCACCGGATCTCCTCTGCTGCTCGATGGCCGCCTTTACGTGCCGATCTCGTCCGGCGAAGAAGGCGCCGCCGCCGATCCCCACTATCCGTGCTGCACTTTTCGCGGTGCGGTAGCGGCTCTGGACGCGAGCAACGGTTCGACTCTGTGGAAGACCTATACCATCGAAAAACCTGCTGATCGCACAACCAAAGGTCCGAATGGCACCCAGTATTTCGGTCCCTCGGGCGCAGCCGTCTGGTCGCCTCCTACCGCCGATCGGAAGCGCCATGTTCTCTACGTCGCCACGGGTAACAACTATTCGGCGCCTGAGAGTCCGATGGCGGACGCGGTCCTGGCCATGAATATGGAAACGGGCAAGATCCTGTGGCATCGCCAGTTCACATCGAAAGACTTGTGGAACGGAGCCTGCGTTGCCGACCAAAAAGACAATTGTCCGCAGGAAAAGGGTGGCGATTTCGACTTCGGCGCTCCACCCATGCTAAAAACCCGCGCCGACGGCAAAGATATCTTGTTGCTGGCCCAGAAATCCGGGCTGATCTATGCACTTGATCCCGACCGGCACGGCAAACTTCTTTGGAAGACGCGGATCGGCAAAGGCGGTCCTCTGGGCGGAATCGAGTGGGGCGGAGCCGCGGATGGCCGAAATGCCTACTTCACACTTTCCGACTGGGATGGGGATCACCCCGAGATAGGCGGTGGCGTTTTCGCACTCAGCCTGCGAACGGGGAAGAAAGTCTGGTTTGCGCCCCCGCCGAAACCGACCTGCACGGCGAGTTTCGGGTGCAGCGCAGCCAACATGGCGCCTCCCACCGTAATTCCGGGCGTGGTGCTCGCCGGCTCCCTCGATGGATTCCTCCGCGCATACGACGCGCGGACCGGCAAAGTCATTTGGGAATTCAATACCGGTCAGCCGTTCTCAACAACCAACGGATTGAAGGCGCACGGCGGATCTCTGAATGGCGCAGGACCAACTGTTGTCAGTGGCATGGTGTTCGTCAATACAGGCTACACAAATGCCATGGACGGAAATGTTCTGCTGGCTTTTGCGCCCGAATAAATCTTAATGTCCGGCAAATTGAATTTTGTACACCACTGGGAATGCACCCGATTGCGCTGCCGGCTTCAGGTGCAGACCGTCGCCTTTCTGCTCGAAAGACACACCGCCCGAGCCGAGTTGGCTCACTGAGTCCACTCTCTGTTGCCCTGCAATGTCGGTGGCCAGGGCGCGAATCACCACTTCACCCAAGGGCGGCGCCATTTCTATGGCGTACAAAACATCTCCCTTCGCAGTGAACCGGAAATCCTGCGTGGTATAGGGAACATCTCCTTCGTGGAACGCGCCCTCCGCCGGCTTGGTCGGGCCCTCGCCGTACAAACGCCACGGCTTGGTTGCATAGATGCCTTCTCCATTCACCTTCAGCCAAGTGCCGATATCGCGGAGGATTGACTGCGCTCGGTCGGGAATTGTGCCGTCGGACTTCGGCCCCACATTCAAAAGTAGGTTGCCATTCTTGCTGACCACATCGGCCAACAACTGCACGATGGATTGCGGCGATTTGAAGGTGTCATTTTCGATGTAGCCCCAGGATTTGTTGCTGATGGAGGTGTCGGTCTGCCATTTGTCCTGACGGATCTCGCCCAGTTGTCCGCGCTCGACATCAAGGACAGCCGATTGCGGCTGCATCGCCCATTCCTTGTAATTGATCACGCCCACCGTCCCGCCATCCTTTGAGCTCGTGTTGTAGTAGAAGGCGGCAAAGCGGGTGAGATCAGCGCGTACAGAAGGTTGGCCAATCCACCAATCGAAGTAGATTAGGTCAGGATGATATTTCTCCACGATCTCAGCCGATCGTGCCAACCAGTCATGGGTCCAGGCGCTCGAGACGTAGGTGTAGTCATTGAGCAGCGGCGTTCCCCATTTCGCTTCCAGCCAATTGTGGGCCGGTCCGTAGAGCGACGCATTCTGGGGATCGTTCACGTCTGACTGAATGGCGCGGCACGCCGAGGAAGAAGTTGTGCTCCACCCGGTGCGACGAGGCCCCCAGGCGCAGACCTTCCGCGCGCACCGCTTTTGCGAGGTCACCCCACAGGTCTCGATGCGGTCCCATCTTCGCTGCAGTCCAGTCAGACAGCGCACTGTCGTACATCTGAAATCCATCGTGGTGCTCAAACACCGGCACAACGTACTTCGCGCCGGACTCCTTGAACAGCTTCGCCCAAGCCTCCGGATCGTAATGCTCGGCTTTGAACTTGGGGATGAAATCCTTGTAGCCAAACTTGTCTTGTGTTCCGTACTTTTCGAGATGATGTTTGTATTCCGGGGTTCCAGGGATATACATCAAGCGCGGGTACCACTCGCTGCCAAAAGCTGGCACCGAGTACACGCCCCAGTGAAGGAAAATTCCGAACTTCGCGTCCTTGTACCAGTCCGGAACCTGATAAGTCTTCAGCGATTCCCAATCCGCCCGATATGGGCCGGCCGCGTTCACATTCTCAACATGCTGCAGTATCTTCGAGCGCTCCCCGTCATACTTCGCAACCGAGCTCTGCCACGCCTGATCGATGGCTCCTGGGTCTTGTGAGGCGGTAGGTGAAAACGGGTCTCTACTCTGACCTGCGAGGACTGAAGAAAACCCACCTACGAGCGACAAAAATGCAACCAGGCAAAGCGATCGGCAAGACATTCAAGGTGCTCCTTCATACTTCAGGTTTCCGGGTGGAATTGACGGGAATTGCCTGCCCCATTCAGCAACTTAACCGTTAAAGCTAGCTGTTTCCCCCAAAGAGAGCAAGTCGCAAACGCCTTCCCTTCTCCGTGCGTTTGCAAGAACTCAATCCGCCTGCGTTCTTCTACTCAGGATAGGAAGTCGGAAGAAGAACCGGCTTTTCGCGCGAGGGACTCCATGAAACTGCACCTTGATACGTGTTTAAGAAGGGCGCTCTGCGCCTTGGTGGGAATTGCGGCACTCACGGTCGCGGGTCTGCTGACCAATGCCAGGATGCACTCTGCAGAAGCCGCGCACAGCCTGAGCGTCAGTTATGTTCACGGGGTACTGCGCTGCACGATCCCCTACCACGCCACCGAACCAGGAGAAGGCCGTTTGACGGTCGAGGTGCTCGACCCTGAAGACAACGTGCTAGGCCGCACGGAACGCCAACTCGGCATCTCTGCGGGAAACTCTCAATGGAATGAATCTCTAAAGTTAAACAAGCCGCTTGCGCTCGATGATCTCGCATGGCAGCGTCTGCGCTACCGCTTCGAGTACGACGATCACAAGCCTCCGATCGAGGCAACGGAATCGATTTCGGCAGTTCTACGAATGCCTGTGGTCCACATCCTGGCTCAACAATCCTATCTGAGCGGAGGTGAGGCAGCTATTAGGGTCATCGTCACGGATTCGCAGAACGAAGTCGTGCAAGACGCCGGCTCGCTAAGGATCGAGCTGCTTGGAGAAAACCTGAGACCTCGGCTGCTCTTCTTTGGACGCCTGAACCGGAGAGGCACGGTGCAGGCACAGTTCCGATTTCCCGCTGATGCAATTGGAAACTACCGGTTGAGATACTCGGTTGATACCGAGATCGGTTCGACTGACTTCACCCAGTCTGTACGCCTCGAAGACAAGGCCTCGATTCTTCTGACGACTGAAAAACCGATCTATCAGCCTGGACAGACAATCCACGTGCGGGCGCTGGCGCTAGACCGCGCCAATCACCAGGCGGTCGCAGAGAAGCGCCTCGTATTCGAGGTCGAAGACTCTCGCGGCAACAAGGTGTTCAAGAAAGTCACACAGACCGACAAGTTCGGGGTTGCCTCAGGCGAATTCCGACTGGCGGATGAAGTGAATTTGGGCATCTATCATGTGCGTGCTCTGATGGGCGAAGGCGAGTCTCCCACCAACACCACAGAACTGGCGCTGAATGTCCAAAAGTATGTTCTTCCGAAATTCAAAGTGGCCATCGCTTTCGACCAAGGAAAAGGCCGCCACGGTTATCGCCCTGGCGACCACGTTACCGGCACGGTTCGCGCGAATTACTTTTTCGGCAAACCCGTCGATGAGGCCGAGGTCGCAGTCAAGGCATCCGGCATGGACGTGGCGCTCTTCGAAGCGGGATCGGTGGCGGGCAAAACCGACTCCGGCGGGGAATACCATTTTGATATCAAGCTAGCGAACTACTTTGCTGGACGGCCCCTAAATAAAGGGGCGGCACGGCTGCTGATCGAAGCCACGGTAAAGGATTCTGCAGCGCACTCGGAAACTCGCGGCGAACCGATCACGGTCAGCGAATCTCCGCTTGTAATCACGGCGGTGCCGGAGGGCGGAAGCGTAGTTCCGAACCTGGAGAACCAAGTTTTCATTCTCTCCTCTTATGCCGATGGCACACCCGCAAAAACTGATCTCAATGTTTCCTACGCCGGCTCTGATCAGCGGGTTTCGACCGACGAAGGCGGAGTCGGTCTGGTTGCCATCAAAGCCGGAGGCGGAAATCAAAACATCTCGATCCGGGCAATGGACAAGGATGGAAATCAGGCGGCGGTCTCAGTTCCTCTCGAGGTCCGCATGGGCGACGACCAGATTCTGCTGCGTACCGAGAAAGGCATCTATCGCGCAGGTGATCGGATTCATCTGAAGGTTTTCTCGACCAAAGAACGGGGGACTGCATACGTCGATGTCATAAAAGAGGGCCAAACGGTCCTCACACGTGACATCGACATCGTCCGCGGCCAGGCTGACATTTCCTTCACGGCAACACCTGACCTTTCCGGAGTCCTGGACTTCAATGCCTACTTGTTTGGGAGTAACGCGCAGCCTGTCGGGGATCACCACCTCGTTTTCGTGCAGCCCGCAGACGACCTGAGAATCGAAGCCACCTCCGACACCCCGGTGTTTAAGCCAGGCGAGGATGCCCGCGTGTCTTTTCATGTAACCAACTCGCGCGGCGAGGGCGTCAGCGCAGCACTGGGCGTCCAAGTTGTCGATGAAGCTGTGTTTGCCCTGGCCGAAAAACAGCCCGGCTTCGCCCAGGTCTTCTTCTACCTTGAACAAGAGGTCATGAAGCCGAGGTATGAGATCCACTCGCTGGGCATGCCGGATATCGTGGAACCGGTTGATGATTCAAAGCTGAATCAGCGTGAGCGAGCGGCCCAAGCCCTGTTTGCCGCAACCGAGATGGTTGGCGGCAACAAGTTCGAAACCGAATGCGGGCGCGCCATTCCCATGGGGAAATATGCCGAATATGCGCAACGCTATCAAGCCGTCTTCATTGCTCAGGTTCAGCGCCTGGCAAAAGGGATGGTGGGAGAACTGAATCGCAAGATTGGGCGCGAAACCGTCAGCCAGGCTTTTGCCCACCTGCTAGCTTCCGGCATGCCGGAGACGCGCGATGCCTGGGGGACTACCCTTCGCACCGATCCACGCTGGTTTGGCGACCAGCGCAACATCCTAGTTCGCAGTGCCGGGCCCGACCGGCAGTTCGAGACCGGCGATGACATGGCGGCCCTCGTCCGAGTACAAACTGCTTCTGTCGTCAACCCAACCCGTGATACAGACTCGATTGAGGTCCAGATCGAGCACAACCGCGGCCCATTGAACGGACTCGGGGTGATCACAGGAACAGTTTGGGATCCTAGCGGGGCAGTCATTGCGGGAGCAACCGTCGAAGTACGGGTGATCGGGATGGCGGCCGGCCGTAAGACTCAAAGCAATGCTGAAGGACAGTTCAGTATGTCTGGCCTTCCGGCAGGCCGGTATGAGATTCGCGTGTCCTCCCAGGGATTCCATATCGCCATCGTTTCTGACCTGAAGCTTCAGCCCCGAGACCGAGCCGTACTTTCGGCAAGACTCAAGGTCGGGGCGGCGACGGAGGCGGTGGCAATAACGACCGAGGTAGCAGGCGTCCCCGTCCCTAACATGATCCGAGGAGCCATGGGTGGCGCCATTCAGGCCCAACACCTAGCCGCCAACGGCTGGGACAAGTTCGAACTGAAGGACATGGCAGCAGCGCCTGGGGCTGCTGCAAAACCGATGATGGCGCTCAACAGCGTGACTGTAGGCAAGGCGAAAAAGGACGAAGAACCCCAAGCGCGCGTACGGTCTTACTTTCCCGAAGCCCTGTACATTAACCCTGAGCTGATCACCGACGCCGAGGGACGCGCGAGCATCAGCATTCCTCTCGCTGATTCAATCACAACCTGGCGAATGTCCATGCTGGCATCCACCCCTCGTGGCGCGCTAGGAACCGGAACATCGAGTTTGAAGGTCTTTCAAGACTTTTTCGTGGACCTCGATCTGCCTGTCACTCTCACCGAAGGCGACCGTGTTTCCATCCCGGTTGCGGTTTACAACTATTCCGGCTCCCGCGGCGACGTCAGGTTGAATCTCACCCCAGAAGATTGGTTCAACATGGTGGACGACAATGCGGACAAGTCTGTCTCGGTAGACTCCTCCCGAGTAGCTGGATCTCAGTTCACGATCCAGGCCCAGAAGATCGGCAAGTTCAAGCTGACGCTCTCGGCTCGCATGCAAGGCGAGAACAAGCGCGCCGATATTGTGGTTCGGGAAATTGAAGTCATCCCCAACGGCCGCGAGCAGAGTGTCGTCTTCAATGGACGATTGGAGAACGCAGCCGAACATGAAATCCAGTTCCCACCGGAGGCCCTCCCCGATGCCAGCAAAATCTATGTGCGCCTCTACCCCGGTCCGCTGAGCCAGATCATCGAGGGCATGGACAAGATCCTGCAGATGCCCTACGGCTGTTTCGAACAAACCTCATCGAGTACTTACCCGAACGTACTTGCCCTGGACTACATGAAGCGTACCAAGAAGCTCACGCCCGAAGTTCATGCCCAGGCGGAAGGCTTCATCGCCAACGGATATCAACGCCTGCTCACCTTTGAAGTTCCCGGTGGAGGGTTCTCATGGTTTGGTAACGCTCCGGCAAACAAGATCCTCACGGCTTACGGACTCATGGAATTCTCCGACATGGCAAAGGTCCATGACGTCGATCCACGTCTGATCTCGCGCACGCAGCAATGGCTCGCTTCTCAGCAACAGCCGGATGGCAGCTGGCGCCCCGATCAGCAATTCATCAATGAGGGCGCTACCAATCGCTTCAATCGAGACGTACTGCGCATCACGGCATACCTAGCCTGGTCGCTTGAAACGACCGGCTACCAGGGCCCAGCGGTCGAAAGAGCGAAGCAGTATATCGAAAGACATCTAGACGAGAAACCGGACGGCTACACCCTCGCCGTGCTGGCAAACTTTGCCGCTGATTATGGCAAGGATCGCGATTTCACGCGCCGCGCAATGCAGGGCTTATTAGAGGCAAAGGTCGAAAAAGATGATCAGGTGTGGTGGACATCGGATGAAACCGGCGTGTACTCCACCGGCGAAAGTGCAAGCATCGAGACCACCGGCCTTGCCGTTCAGGCGTTACTCAAGTGGGGAGAAGCCTCCGGTACAGCCCGCAAGGCACTTGCCTATATCACCGCCAAAAAGGGCGCCGCCGGAACCTGGGGTACAACCCAGGCCACAATTATGGCCTTACGGGCGTTGCTTCTGGCAACCGAAAAGAGCGCCGCTGACGTGCAAGGCACCGTGGAGGTTTTGTTGAACGACAAGACTGTACAAACGCTCGAGCTCAATGCCGATAACAATGACCTGCTGCACCAGTTTGCACTCAAGCCTCTCGACACCAAGGAACCGAATACAGTGAAGCTGCGATTCGAGGGCAAAGGCGGTCTGGCTTACCAGGTCGCAGGCAGCTACTTCGTAGGGTGGGACGAGAAGGCAGGCAGTGAACCCCTTTCGATCAACGTCACTTACGATCGCACGCGCCTGGCGCAGGACGATATTGCAACTGCTACAGCCACGGTAAAGAACAACATGGACAAGACCGCGAAAATGGTCATGGTCGATTTGGGCATCCCTCCGGGATTTGATCTGATGAGTGAAGACTTGCAGACGTATCAGGAGCAGAGCGCGAGCAAAAAGAGCGGGCGTCTGGAGAAATTCAATCAAACCGCAACCCAAGCGATTCTGTACTTCGACTCGCTCGCGCCCGAAAGCACCGTGACTTTGAAGTTCCGTTTGCGAGCGAAGTACCCCCTCCGAGCGCGAACTTTTAGGTCGCGGGTATACCAATACTACGACCCAGCTGTAAGCTCCACCGCGTGGCCCATACAACTTGAGGTCCATGCGCGGTAGGAGCGTGAAAGCGTCAACGCTCGGCGACCGCGGCAGGTTCGGCCACTAAGAAGCGATCGGGGGCCACCGTAACGCTGGCATCAGGGTTGTAATAATCGTAGAGTGAATGCGGGGCCGTCAGCGCATCGACTGCCATGCGCGGCGTGAAGCTGATCGAGAACTTCGTGCCACC
>Ga0157372_10001459_pt1 | contig 25634 bp, 26 predicted proteins | sample C55metaG_FD_115307 | JGI IMG/M metagenome (GOLD analysis project Ga0157372, IMG submission 115307) | Corn rhizosphere microbial communities from Kellogg Biological Station, Michigan, USA - C5-5 metaG | ecosystem: Host-associated > Plants > Roots > Rhizosphere > Soil | place: USA: Michigan...
GCTAAGTTGATCACTTTTGTGACAGACAGGGCCGGGCATGACCTGAGATATGCTATCGATGCAACCAAATTAAAAAATGATTTAGGTTGGGTGCCGGGTATAACTTTTGAGGAAGGTTTGGAAAAAACAGTTGATTGGTACCTGGCTAATGAAGATTGGCTTAATGATGTAACGTCGGGACATTACCAGCAATATTACAGCAGTCAGTATAACGATAGATAAAAATGTTCGGGCTTTTTAAGAAGAAGAAGGAAGTAAGGGAAGCAAAGCACAACTATGAGGGGATCATGGTTGATATGCACTCGCACGTGTTACCGGGAATTGACGATGGTGCTAAAACGCCTGAAGATTCGGTAGAGTTGATAAAAAAAATGATGGAATTAGGCATAAAAAAAATTATTGCCACACCTCACATCATGATTGACTTTTATCGTAACACGCCCGAAACCATTGGTAACGCGCTTACTATACTAAAAGCCGAACTGGTTAAACAAGGGATCGACATCCCCGTTGAAGCCGCTGCCGAACACTATTTTGATGAAACGTTTGAAGCACGTGTAGAGAACGGCCCGATCATGACCATGGGCGATAATCACGTATTATTTGAATTTTCATTTATAAATCAACCGCCAAATACTTACAGTGTAATTCAAAAGCTTCATGATAAAGGGTATAAACCTATTTTGGCCCACCCCGAGCGCTATCAATACCTTGATTTAGAGAAATTGAAAAATTTGCACAGTTGGGGTGTCGACTTTCAGCTTAACACCATATCTCTTACCGGGTATTACGGCAAGGAGATAAAGAAGATGGCCGAAGACCTGGTTGATAATAGTTTGATAGATTTTATTTCAAGTGATATGCACCACTTAAGGCACGCCGCCGCATTTGGCGATGCGCTGAGAACAACTTATATTGAAAAATTGCTTGTCGACTATCCGCTTAAGAATAAGATGTTGTTTTAGCAAAAGCAGTATAGCAAAAATGATACAAATAAAAAAAGTCGTTATTGTGGTATGAAGCAATAACGACTTTTTTTAATTAGTTTAAATGCTTATAAGCTTTTGAAGCGTTGTCTATTCATACCTCAAAGCTTCAACCGGATCCAGTTTTGCTGCTTTTTTTGCGGGGTAGTAGCCTGATATTAAACCGATAAACGTACAAAGCACTACCGCGAAGAACAGCCACCCCCATGGCACTACAAATGCGCCGCTTATTTGTACGGCAATGAGGTTTCCGGCAGCCATGCCCAGTATCATACCTGCTGCACCGCCTATAAGACAGATCACTATAGCCTCTATCAAAAATTGTTTGCGAATAATTGCCGGAGTTGCCCCTATAGCTTTTCGCACACCAATTTCGCGTGTGCGTTCTGTTACTGATACCAGCATGATATTCATAAGCCCAATGGCGGCGCCGATGAGCGTGATAATACCTACAGCAAAACCGGCGGCTGTAATACCCGCAAGCTGGCCTGATAGCTCTTTTTGAATGGAATCGCTCCGGCTTATTTCAAAGTTGTCCTGGTTAATTACGTTAAGCCCTCTTACGTTTCTAAATAAGGAGGTAGCTTCGCCAATAGTAGCATCAAGGGCGCCGGGACTGGCTACTTTAATAGTTACCGTGAACGACGCATTCTTGGTACTGTCTATCTGTTTAGCTTTCAATACAGGGATCACGCAAAATTTATCGCCCCCGAATGAGCTTGAACCTTTTGATGCAAATACACCAACTATCCTGAACCTATCGGTACCGAGATATATCGATTTATTTATCGGGTCTTCAGTTTTAAACAGTTTCTTTTTGATCTCGTCGCCAATAATAACCACGTTCGATCCATGTTCCAGTTCAGAAGCGGAAAAATTACGCCCGAAAGCCAGCTTTTTACCAGCTGTAACCAGGTAATTTTCGTTTGATCCGGAGATAGATATGTTTGGATTTGTTTTTTGATTGCCGTATTTGGCTACTGCGGTACCATTTACCTCTAAATTAATGGCTACAGCTACCGGCAATTTAAAAGTATTTTTAAAGCGCACCGCCTGGTCATAAGTAATGGCCGGATACACTTTACGATGCCCGCCGTTGCCGAAGTTCAATCCCTCACCGCGGTTTTGCAGGGTGAATGTGTTGGCGCCAAGATCGGCGAAAGCATCGTTGGTGAACTGCCTTATGCCTTCAATGGCCGTTAAAATACCCACCAACGCCATGATACCAATAGCTATGATCAGCGCAGTTAATGAGGTGCGCAGCCTGTTGCCGGCTATGGACTGTAATGCAATGGAAATGTTTTCTTTGTAAGAGGTTTTTACCGGCATGGTATAAATATAAAAAACTTGGTGGTATGACTAAGCATTATACCAGTTTGTTACATGCTGATTTAACTTATTTTTGTGATTGGTGTGGCTAAGGCCCCGATTTGGTAACGTGCTATTTATGTTACAATTTTCCGTTGAATTTAAACCTTAAAATGAGAAATTATTATATCCTGTTTGCTATCCCATTGCTTGTTTTTAGTATTTCAAGCGCATATGGTCAGATTGAGATAACACGGCCGATAGAACAATATGGTTTCAATCAAAAAACGGTAGTTACCAATGCCAAAGGCGAAAAATATACTTATGCTAAATGGCGTGAATTGATGGCAACCGGCTATTATATGTTGAAGCCCGTACAGCATGATAGTGATAGCTCTGCTTTTATATTAACAAAACGTGATCCGCTTGCCGATGGTATTTTGCCGGCTAATGCTATTAAGCCGCCCGAAACCAGGTTTTTTAAAACGGGAAATACCTTTAGCTTTTTCAATATGAGAGATGTTAACGGTAATGTAATTACAGCTGCGGAGCTGAAAGGGAAAATAGTTGTGCTCAACTTTTGGTTTATTGCCTGCCCGCCATGCAGATATGAAATGCCCGAACTGAACCGCCTTGTCGACGCTTATCAGAATAATAAGGATGTTGTATTTATTGCAATTTCGTTAGATAAAACTGAACAGGTGGAGCGATTTCTGAAGGTGTCGCCATTTAAATACCATGTGGTTAGCGATTCGATGCCTTTGTTTTCTTACTATGGGGTTGACGAGTGCCCGGTGAGCCTGGTTATTGACAGGGACGGGGTTATACGGTTTAATAGCCAGGGCTATAGCGATGGAATGGTGCCAAACTGGATCAGGAAAACGATATCTGAAATTAAGTAATGGTTTTAAATATCACCGGCTAACTAAATAGGCACGCTGCTGATAGTTTGCGACATTACCGAAATACAAAACAAAAGCCGCTTCATATTTACAATGAAACGGCTTTCCATATTTTAACCGGGTTTATTTAAACCGAGAAAGAAGAGCCGCAGCCACAGGTGCTGGCAGCATTAGGGTTGTTGAAAGTAAAACCACGGGCATTTAATCCGTCCTGGTAATCAATTTGCATACCGGCCAAATACATGCCATGGGCCTTGTGCATAAAAACTTTAATCCCATCAATAATATATTCCTGGTCGCCGTCTTTTTTCATGTCAAAGCCTAAAATATAGTTCATGCCCGAACAGCCACCACCCTCAACACCAACACGTAAACCAAATTCGTCGTTTATTTCTTGCTGGTCTTTTAATTTAAAAAGTTCCTTTACTGCGCCCGGTGTAAAAGAAACCGGAGCAGCTTCAACAGCTATACTCATCTTTATTTTTATTTATTCCACACAAATATAACGTAAAATGCAGATTTTTGTTAGTGTCATAATTTTATGACCCCTGTATAACATTTATAAACATGCCCACTCTACCTTTTTTGTTTGATATTTTAAAATATACTATTTCGGGCTTAGGCGTTGTGTATATCGCTTTTTACCTGTTTAAACCATATCTTGATAAATCAGAAAGTATCCAGTTATTGGAATTAAAGCGTACCATCAGTAATCAAACCCTGCCATTACGTTTACAGGCCTATGAAAGGGTTGTACTTTTCATTGAAAGGGTTAATCCTGCAAGTTTACTTATCCGCCTTAACGGATCGGCCGATACCGCCGCCGAATTGCAGGCTATTATTGTTAACGAGGTGCGCAACGAGTTTCAGCATAACATTACGCAGCAAATTTATGTAAGCGCCCGGGTTTGGAATGTGGTAAAAAGGGTAAAGGACGATACCATTAATATGATCAATAATGCTGTAAAGGCTTTACCTCCTGATACTTCAGCACTTGAGTTAAGCAGGGTTATCCTGATACATTTAAGTAAGCTGGAAGATAATCCATATGATGTAGCACTTGGGCTCATCAGGCAGGACATGGAAGAATTATACTAAGCTTATGGCCAGGGATAAAAAAATTACCACTACATCGGGTATCGAAATTAAGGAGGTTTATACCGAACCTTCAAATATGAGTGAATTGCCAGGTGAGTTCCCCTTTACCCGCGGTATCCAAAAAGATATGTACCGGGGCAAACCCTGGACTATGCGGCAGTATGCCGGCTTCTCAACTGCCGAAGAATCAAACAAGCGTTATCATTATTTATTAAGCCAGGGTACAAACGGTCTTTCGGTAGCCTTCGATCTCCCAACACAAATAGGCTACGACTCCGACCATGCTCTTGCCGAAGGTGAGGTGGGCAAGGTAGGGGTAGCTATTGATTCATTGAAGGACATGGAAATCCTGTTTGCTGGTATTGAGCTAAAGGATATCACTACCTCCATGACTATTAATGCCACGGCCCCAATCTTGCTGGCCATGTACATTGCCCTGGCCAAAAAGCAGGAAGCAGATCTCAGGCAAATCTCCGGCACCATACAAAACGATATATTAAAAGAGTATGCTGCCCGCGGCACCTATATATATCCCCCTGCGCCATCCATGCGGCTCATTACCGATGTATTTGAATACTGCAGTAAAGAGGTGCCCAAATGGAATACTATCTCCATATCAGGTTATCACATCCGCGAAGCAGGCTCAACCGCCGTGCAGGAACTGGCATTTACTTTGGCCAACGGCAAAGCCTATTTAAAGGCCGCGCTGGATAAGGGACTTGATATTAATGTGTTTGCCAAGCGCCTTTCTTTCTTTTTTAACTGTCACAGTAATTTTTTTGAGGAAATAGCCAAGTTCCGTGCCGCCAGGCGCATGTGGGCGCATATTACCAAACAATTGGGGGCTACCGATGCCGGCGCCCAAAAACTTCGCTTTCATACGCAAACGGGCGGCTCAACGTTAACAGCACAACAGCCGCTTAATAATATTATAAGGGTAAGCAACCAGGCAATGGCTGCCGTGCTGGGGGGCACACAATCATTACACACCAATGGGTATGACGAAGCCTTGTCGTTACCAACAGAAGCCGCAGCCAAAATAGCCTTGCGCACCCAGCAGATCATCGCGTTTGAAAGTGGTGTTACCGATACGGTTGACCCGCTTGCCGGTTCATACTTTATCGAAGCATTGACAGATGAGATGGAAGCCGCTGCCCAATTGTATATAGATAAGATTGATGCCATGGGTGGCGCGGTAAAAGCCATAGAACAGGATTATATCCAGCAGGAAATAGCAGCCTCTGCTTACCAGTATCAACAGGAGATTGAAACCGGCGAAAAAGTTATAGTAGGCGTTAACCGGTTTACCCAGCAGGAGGAAGCCCCTGTTAATGTGTTTAGGGTGGATGACGCGATCAGAAAAATGCAGTCGGAAAAAATTGCTGAGCTAAAAAGGGAGCGTAATAGTAACGATGTTGAGAAAAGTTTACATCTTTTGAGAATGGCTGCTGCCGGTGCGGAAAACTTAATTCCTTTTATCGTAACTTCGGTAGAAAGCTATGCTACCCTTGGGGAGATCGCCGATGTATTGCGAGGTGTTTTTGGAGAGTATTAGCGTCGTGGTGTGGCTTCCGTGCATGTAGTATAGTGCACCACAAATCAACAAACCTGGTTTTTATTTTTTATAAGGCACTAAACCAGTGCGTTATTTTTTTGTTTGCAGTAACCATCAAAAAAGCGCAAACATTACCCATGTTTTGGCGTATAACTAAGGGTTGTAATTGACAGTTTTATTATTCTTTTTTTTGAAATTTCAAAAAAAGAAAAAAACAATTGAGAAATATTCGGATTGTGATTTTTATATCAAAAATTATGTTATCCATACGAAAATTTCATTAAAAAATCGAATTTGTTAGTAAAAAGCCAAATGTTAAAAAAGTGAAAATTTAATTTTTTTATAAGCTTTTTTTGGCAATATTCGATGTTCCGTAGCAAGGCCAAAAGTTGTTTCGCTGGGGGTTGGAAATCAATATTTTACTTTTATTTATATGGAAAAAACTTGTACGAACGTTTGGAATAGCTGCCTTCAGATCATCAAAGACAACATACCGGCCCAGAGTTTTAAAACCTGGTTTGAGCCGATAAAAGCTTTGAGAATGGAAGGGAGCGTATTAACCATACAAGTACCAAGTTTATTCTTTTACGAGTGGCTTGAAGAGCACTATGTAGGGTTACTGCGCAAGACGATCAAAAAACAATTGGGTGATGAAGGACGTTTAGAGTATAATATAGTTGTTGAGCAATCATCAAGTAAACCATACACAACTAATATGCCTTCAAACGGAAATGGCGCTGATTCAAAACATCAGAGTATGCCGATACCTATTTCAATTAACAAGGATATTAAGAACCCCTTTGTTATACCCGGGCTCAAAAAGTTGAACGTAGACCCTCAGCTTAACCGTAACTACACCTTCGAAAACTTTGTTGAGGGTGACTGCAACCGTTTGGCCCGCTCTGCAGGTTATGCCGTTGCCGCTAAACCCGGAGGTACTTCATTTAACCCTTTAATGATTTACGGCGGTGTAGGTTTGGGTAAAACCCACCTGGCACAAGCCATTGGTAACGAAATTAAGCGTACCCTGCCGGATAAACTGGTACTGTATGTATCATGCGAAAAATTTACGCAGCAATTTGTTGATGCCTTAAAGCACAACAACATTAACGACTTTGTGAACTTTTACCAGGCTATTGACGTGCTGATCATGGACGATGTGCACAACTTTGCCGGCAAAGAAAAAACACAGGATTTCTTCTTCCATATATTTAACCATCTGCACCAATCGGGCAAACAACTGATCATTACATCAGATAAAGCGCCTAAGGATCTGGCTGGTTTGGAAGAACGTCTGCTTTCGAGGTTTAAATGGGGCTTATCTGCCGATTTGCAGATCCCTGACCTGGAAACCCGTATGGCTATCCTGAAAAATAAAATTTACCAGGATGGTATCGATCTGTCAAACGATGTGATCGAGTACGTTGCTCATAACATTGATAATAACGTACGTGAGCTGGAAGGTGCCATGGTATCATTACTGGCACAATCAACCCTTAACCGGAAGGAGATTGACCTGAACCTGGCTAAACAAATGTTGAAAAACTTTGTGAAGAACTCATCTAAAGAGATTTCGATGGAGTATATCCAAAGTTTAGTTTGCGAGTATTTTGAAGTGCCTATTGAAATGGTGAAGTCGCAAACCCGCAAACGTGAAATTGTACAGGCCCGTCAAATATCGATGTACCTGGCCAAAGCCCATACCAAAAGCTCATTGAAGTCAATCGGCCATTTTTTTGGCGGTCGCGACCACTCAACCGTGATTTATGCCTGCCAAACTGTGGAAGATTTGATTGACACGGATAAGAAATTTAAAGGGTATGTTGCCGATATTCAGAAGAAATTGAAAATGTCGTAATAAACACGACATTTAATACGAAGGCCTTGCATCTCATGCAGGGCTTTTTTTGTTTAATTATGCTATCCCTGAAAATTCATTGACGCGGTGTTATAAAAATAAGGTGCCTTCCATTACAATCACTGACGAGCCACTTACCAGCACATTTTCGGGCGTTACCTTGATATGGATGGTAGATGGATGATTTACCAATACTCCCTGCAAAATTGTATAATCCTGGTCTGTGTTTATGTAACCGACCTGCTGCAAAAATCCAGCAAGGGGACCGGCAGCTGTTCCTGTGGCAGGATCTTCATCAATGCCATATGCCGGGTTAAAAAAGCGGGTTTCGCTTAGATAGCCATTTTCCGAAACATCAGTGGTATACAGGTAAAAGCCCTCAAAGCCGTAATCTTTTGAAATTTCTTTAAGTTTATCTGGGCTCGGGATGGCCTGGTTAAGAAGTGCCCTGTTTTTTACAGGAACCATGATGTGAGCTACCTCTGTTTTCATGATGGTGGGCTTCCAATTATTTAGTTCTAAGTCGGTTGTTTTTAAACCAAGCGCTGCTGCCACAATTTCCGGACTAACAGTACCAAGGTTCTTCGCGGCCTGTTGTTTGACCGCTACCAATATAAGGCCATTTTCTTCACTGATCACAACGGGCAATTTTTCATTCTTCATGGTTACCCAATGCTCATCACCCTGACCGTTAAAAATATCCCACCCTTTTAATAGTGCCAATGATACAGCCCCCAGGAAATTATGACCACCGCCTCCAACCTCATAATTACCCGGAGTAAATGAGCGTACCTTAAGTGACTTCTCAGCGTCAGAATACCAAACAAAGGACGTTTCGGAATAGCCGAATTCGCGGGCTATATTGTAGTATTGAGATAATTCCAACTCGTCGTCACACCACACTACCGATAGCGGATTGCCTTTATATGGTTGGTGGGTGAATACATCAAGTATATAATAGGATAATTTTTTCATTTGGTAGATTTTTGCTTGCCGCAAGGTAGTGAAGGCCTTCAGATTAAATGTCAACACAGTTTAAAAATGAAGAAAGACTGATTTGAGTTGTTTTGGTTTTTTCTGTTATCGACAAATGATTAAATCAGCATATCAACTTGATTACAAATGAGGTATATTTAGTTATGAAAAAACTTATCCTCGCAGTATTTATTTTATTATCGTTCCAATCCTTTGCTCAGCAAACGGAGCAGGATGCTATTAAGCAAACCATCAATACTATGTTTAATGCCATGCGTAAGGGCGATAGCACGATGCTTAGATCCACCTTTGCTAAAGGAATCGCTTTTCATAGCGTAGCCAACAAAAAAGATGGCTCAATAGCTTTGGAAATTGAAAACCCTGATGACTTCGTTAAAATGGTTGGCACGCCGCATAAAGGTGTTTACGATGAGCGCGTAACCTTTGCCGATATCAAGATTGATGGCCCGCTCGCCAGCGTTTGGGCGCCATATAAGTTTTATTTAGATGACAAATACAGCCATTGCGGGGTAGACGTTTTTCAGCTAATGAAAACCACAGATGGCTGGAAGATCATTTACATAGTTGATACAAGGCGCAAGGATAATTGCCCGGAGTGATTTTATTACATCACCCCCAACTTCATCATTCCATAAAACAAACCGGCGCAATGCATGGCCTGTTTAATTTCGTTATTAAGCAGCAATTGCTTTACTTCATCAATGGTGTATTCTTCAACAATCAGGTCTTCCAATTCGTCAAGGTGCTGGCCTTGCACTTTTTTGCCGCCTTTGGTGAAATAGGTAAATGTTTTATTGTTAGCTGTTGACGGGTTGCCGTATACGGTGCAGATCAATTCAAATTCGTCAAACTGGTAGCCGGTTTCTTCCAGCAATTCCCGACGTATGGCATGTACAGGTTCTTCGCCGGCATCAATCACACCGCCCGGAATTTCGAGCGAGATAACACCTGCGGCATGACGGTATTGTTTCACCATCAATACTTTATTGTCTTCGGTTATGGCTACTGCATTAACCCAGTTTGAATATTCAAGTACATAATAATCTTCAACAATTTTGCCGTTTGGCATTTCGCACTTGTCGATGCGGAGCGTGGCCCAGGGGCCTTTATGGATGTATGATGATGAAAGTAGTTTCCAGGTGAGATCTTTACTCATAGTTTTTTTGCAGAAATTGATAGATAGCGTTACGCTTGTTTATGTTTTCGAATGATGTACGATTGTGATTCTTCTCCAGCCGGTTAAATATAGAAATGACCTTTTGTAGACCGGCTAAGGTTTCGTCATTAGCTGCAAAAGGTTCATAATACATATATAACAACTGAGCTAAAGCATCCAGTTTTTCCGGCGAATAGTTTCTCTGGTCGAGTAAAATGTCAAAACCTTCGATGGTTAGTTTAAGTAGATCGTTCAATTTTAGATCATACTCATCCCGAAGCATTTGATCAGCATGTTGATCAAATGCTTCGGGATTTACGGCGTTTTTAAAACCCGCGAGCTTTGATATTGAATATATGATCTTTTCAATCTCGCGTAAGATGTAGTCTTTTTGCATGGTTAGGATGTTGTACAGTGAGTGACTACCAGCTGCCGCTTGAGCCGCCGCCGCCTCCGCTTCCGCCGCCAAAACCGCCGAAGCCTCCTCCGCCAGAACCGCCGCCACCGGAAAAGCCTCCCCAGTCGCCACCGCCGCTCCGGCCTCCGCCGCCAAGCATATTGCCTGCCAGGAACCACCAGAACGGGCTTGCACCCCCCCGGCGGCCGATGATCTGCCTGCCGCCGCCGCCCCCACGGTTGCGAAACACCAGGATCAGGATAACTACGATTATGACTATAACTATAAAACCCGCCGGGCCGCCGTTACTTTGCTTTTGTTTTTTTGCTGCCTTATACTCGCCCTTCATAGCTTTGATGATGCTGTTGGTACCAGCATCAAGTCCGCCATAATAGTCGCCTTGTTTAAAATGGGGTTTAAGGTCGTTTTGGATAATATCCTGCGTAACAATATCAGGCAAGGCGCCTTCGGCGCCGTAGCCGGTTTGAATGCTCATTTTACGGTCGCCGATAGCTACAAGCACCAATACACCGTTGTTTTTATCTTTTTGTCCGATGCCCCATTTACGCAGGAGTTGAACTCCATAGTCGTTAATATCATAGTTGCCAACAGATTTTAAGATCACTACTGCAATTTGCGTTGAGGTAGAATCGTTGAAGGCAACTAATTTAGCCTCCAACTGCTGTTTATCAGCCTGGCTTAAGGTATTGGTATAATCTGTAACAAGGGTATTTGAGCGCTGCGGGAAATCCTGAGCCGTTGCGGCAATCACGCAAAGTATAAACCCGAAGAACAGTATAAATTTTTTGAACATGTTTTTAGTTTTTAATCGCCATCCATAAAGGCAATGTCATCGGGAAGTTCGTTTTGATCGCCGTCCAGGTGAGGGAAGTACTTTTGCAGTTGCTCGCCGGCAATTTTCAGGCCTGTTACAATCCCCTCAACTATATCGCCATATTTAAAATGCTGTAGCATATCATCGCGGGTTGTGTCCCAAAAATTGGGTGGGACTACCTGATTAATGCCCGCATCGCCTATGATGGCAAATTTACGGTCGACAGTAGCCACGTATACCAGCACTCCATGCCTGAGCTTGGTTTTATGCATATTGAGCTGCTGGAAATATTTTGCAGCACGGTCGAGAACATCTTCGCTGCACCGCTTTTCGATGCAAACCCTGATCTCGCCCGACGAGCGGTGCTCAGCATCTTCAATAGCTTTGCGGATGCGCTGCTGTTCCTCTTCGTTAAATACAGCCATATATTTTTATGATTATTTTTGGGATTTCACCGATTGATTTTGATTTCACCAATTATCAGGTATTTCGTTAACCTTCAAAAAATCGGTAAAATCAAAAAACAAAACAATCGGTGTAATTCCATCAAATTAATTAAACTCTACTTTAGGGGCTTTATCGGCGCCTGGTTCGGCAGTGAAATAACCCTTTTCGGAGAAACCGAACATTTTGGCAGTTATATTGGCCGGGAACGAACGGATCTTGCTGTTGTATTCCTGCACGGCGTCATTAAAATCTTTGCGCGATACATTGATCCTGTTTTCGGTGCCTTCCAATTGAATTTGCAGGTCGTGGAAGTTGGAGTTCGATTTCAGATCGGGATAGTTTTCGGTAATGGAAAGCAATTTGCCCAGGGCCGCGCTTAACTCACCCTGTGAAGCCTGGAATGCTTTTATAGATTCGGGCGTAAGCTTATTTGGATCAACCTGTACCGATGTTGCTTTTGAACGTGCCTCAACTACAGCAGTTAACGTGCTTTTTTCAAAATTGGCGGCACCTTTTACGGTATTAACTAAGTTAGGGATCAAGTCGCTTCTGCGCTGATAGTCGCTTTGTACGGCACCCCATTTGGCTTTAACAGTTTCATCCAATTTAACCATGCTGTTATAGCTGCATGAACTTAAGGACATAGCTGCAGCTATGATTAATATAACCGAGAATAACTTTTTCATTTGTTTTTCGTGTGTTTTTGTGACGTTTGGGGTTAGAGTGCAAATCACGTACCGTTGTTACAAAGGGCATGAGTTGCTGACAAGGTGTCAAGTTACGGCTTTTTGGTAAATTATAGAAGGATGTGAGACCTAAGATGTCCGATATGAGAAATAATTAGATGGATTTGAGATATGAGGCGTGAGATATGAGAAATGATATTCTGTTCTTTTGCCCCATAAAAGCAGAAAGCCCCATCAGGGGCTGCGTCTTTGTAAATGATTTGTATAAGGTTAATGGCGAGACCGGTTTATCCTGCCAGGCAATGTTCTTCGCGCATGGTTAGTTTCGCTACCATATCTTTTAAAAGCGTACGGGCGCGGTGAAGTGTAGTGCGTGATAAAAGTTCGCTCATGCCCAGCGACGAACCTATTTCCTGGTGCGAGTAACCTTCAATGGCGTACATGTTAAAAACAGACCGATACGTTTTTGGTAGTTTTTGTACCAGTTTCATCAGGTCTTTAGCTTCAAGTCCATTATCATTATAGGAGCTGCTGATAGGTATAACGGCAGCTTCTTCCGCTGCAAAATCATCAACCAAAACTATTGGCTTTAATTTGCGATAACGTGATATGGCACAATGTACCATGATGCGGCGGATCCATCCTTCCAAACTGCCTTCGCCCCGGTAGTTTTTCATGTTGCGGAACATTTTTATAAAACCTTCCTGTAATATATCCTGGGCTTCGTCTTTATCGGTTGCATAACGCATGCAAACTGCGAGCATACGTGGTGCTAATAACCTGTATAATTGTTCCTGGCTCTTCCTGTCGTTAGTCATGCAGCCATTCCATATAATGTGTAAGCGTTCGTCGGCGGTAGTCATTGTTTTATTATTTAAATACATGAGCTGCATGCCAATCTAAGTGCCATTTTGTAATTAATTGATTTTCAGTAAATTATTTTTTATAGGATTTTAAAACTGTTCGATAGCGTACGGTCATTGTGCAAAGCCGAACGGTTTTGAGCGTATTGAGCACTAACGGAATGGGGGTAATAATTGAAATTTAGCCGATAATATTTGTACAAAATGGGGGTTAACTTTTTTTTGGACAAAAAACGCCCAATTGTTTGATTGTTATATATATATGCAAATGTTAGCCCTGAATTCTGTTAACCCTGTTAACCCCCATTTGTTAGCAGCGTCAATCCAACCCAAAACTATATACCGCCTAAAGCTTAATAAGAAAAAGAGGCTAATCTTGATTATGATACAGCTTCCGGGTGAAAATGAGCTCAGGTAAAAATTGCTGATCAAAGTCTCCCCCTTTGGGGGAGATTTAGAGGGGGATTCTTAACTTTGCACCATCCGGGATAAAAACCCGGCATCAGTCATGACAAGAGAAACAGAGATAGTTTGCCCTCCCGGGCAACAGGAAGACGAAGTAGTTTTAAAGCAACTGGCGTCAGCAGCGCTGAAAATTCCCCTGAAAAATATTACGGCGTTAAAAATCTTAAAGCGTTCCATTGATGCGCGCGGCCGCCGGGTGGTTTACCGCATGCAGGTAAGGGTGTTTATGCAGGAGGCCTACCAACCCGAAATTTTTAATGTTAATTACCCCAACGTACAATTTGGTCGACCAGTAATCATCGTTGGTGCAGGCCCGGCCGGATTATTTGCCGCGCTGCAATGCATCGAACTTGGATTAAAACCAATTGTTATTGAACGGGGCAAGGATGTAAAACAACGCCGCCGCGATTTGGCTAATATCAACAAACAAGGCCTCGTTAACCCCGAATCAAATTATTGTTTTGGGGAAGGCGGCGCAGGTACTTATTCGGATGGTAAGCTGTATACCCGATCAACCAAGCGGGGAGACGTGAACCAGGTGCTTAAAATGTTTGTGGCCCATGGGGCGGCCGAAGATATCTTGATTGATGCCCGCCCCCACATCGGCACCAATAAACTGCCGCAAATCATTACTGCTATGCGCGAAACAGTGCTGAACGCTGGTGGAGAAATTATGTTTGATACTAAAGTAACCCAGTTGTTGGTTGATTTTGGGAAAATTAAAGGTGTGAAAACATCAGCGGGCGAAAAGATCATGGCTGACGCTGTGATCCTGGCTACGGGCCATTCAGCAAGGGATGTGTTTGAAATGCTGCACAGCCAGAATATCCTGATCGAGGCCAAACCTTTTGCTTTGGGGGTACGGATAGAACATCCGCAGGAAATAATTGACCGTGCACAATACCATTGTGAACATCGTGGCCCTGATCTGCCGCCATCATACTATAGCCTTGTCGAACAGGTTGATGACCGCGGTGTGTTTTCTTTTTGCATGTGCCCCGGCGGTATCATTGCGCCCTGCTCAACAGAAGCCGGCGAGATCGTAGTAAATGGCTGGAGTCCGTCAAAACGGAACAACCCTTTCGCCAATTCGGGTACGGTTGTACAGATTGACCTGGAAGATGTTGCGGGCAACGATAACAACCCCTTCAAGATGCTTAATTTTCAGAAGCAGGTTGAACAGGCTGCTTTTGTAGCCGGTGGCGGTAATCTTGTAGCACCCGGCCAGCGCATGGTTGATTTCGTACAGAACCGTTTATCAAACGATTTGCCTGTTAATTCATACCTGCCCGGTACTAAAAGCGTTGAACTGAAAGAAATTTTACCGGGGTGGATCAATGAGCGCTTACGTAAAGCGCTGCCGGTATTCGGTAAAAAAATGAAAGGCTATTATACCAATGAGGCCATTTTGGTTGGCGTTGAATCGCGTACATCATCTCCTGTGAAAATTCCGCGGGATAGGGAAACCTTGCAACATCCGCAGATTACAGGTTTATTTCCCTGCGGAGAGGGGGCGGGCTATGCGGGTGGTATAATTTCTGCTGCTATTGATGGGATTAATTGCGCAACTGCTGCTTTAAAAATATTATCATGACAACATCTCAAAAATTATTTAACCAGCTTGAAAGTGTTTTATCCGGCGAACCATGGTATGGCCCATCGGTTTATTACATTGTTGATAATATCAGTTTTGAAGCTGCCTATGAAAAGCCGGCCGGCTCAATACATAATATTGCCGCTATTATTTTGCACATGACCGGATGGACGGAAGAAGTAATGGACCGCATGAATGGCATGGACGCACAGTTGCCGGTTCGTGGTGACTGGCCTGAACCCGGCCTGCCCGACGAACAAAAGTGGAAATGGATTGTTGAAGATATAAAGCTGGTGAATGTAAACCTGGCAGGTTTTATCCAAAACTTTCCGGAAGAAAGATGGGGCGAAATTGTCGCCGGTAAACCGGGAGCTGATGAGAATGGCGAAACTTACGAGTATCAGGTAGCGGGTTTGATACAGCACCATATTTATCATTCCGCGCAAATTGCTTTACTAAACAGGATGATCAATGGCTAATAAAAAAACATTAATATTAGGGGCAACGCCCGATACCAGCAGGTATGCCAATTTTGCGGCTACCCGTTTGGTTGAAAGTGGACATACCATTGTTAATGTTGGCATAAAAACAGGAGAGGTTGCCGGTGTGCCTATCGAAAAGCCCGAAACCATACACCGCGATATTGATACTATAACGCTGTACATTGGCCCGCAGAATCAGCCTCCGCTGTATGATTATATATTGAACACAAAGCCTAAAAGGATCATATTTAACCCTGGTACTGAAAACAGCGAACTGAGACGCAAGGCCAATGAAAAAGGTATTGAAACAGCATATGCCTGTACGTTGGTAATGTTATCGATAGGACAGTATTAAGCTCGAAGTCTAAGTCGATAGTTCAAAGTCGGATGTCTGTCAGACATGATCAGATTAATACTTTGAACTTGTAGGGCTTAGGACTTATGACTTTGGACTCTCAACTCACTCTCCGCTGTTAAAGGCCTGCATATCTATCAGTTTCCTGTACAAACCATTGTTTTGCAATAATTCCAAATGCGAGCCACGTTCAACAATGCAGCCATTTTCAAGAACGAGAATGATATCTGCATTTTGTATGGTGCTTAATCTATGCGCTATTATAAGCGATGTCCGGTTCTGCATCAGGTTATTCAGAGCTTCCTGAACCAGTTTTTCTGATTCGGTATCCAGTGCAGATGTTGCTTCATCCAGTAGCATGATTGGAGGGTTGTTGAGCACCGCACGTGCAATACAGATCCGCTGGCGCTGGCCGCCGGACAATTTTGTGCCGCGGTCGCCGGTATTGGTTTGATAGCCATTTGGCGTTTCCATAATAAAATTATGAGCGTTGGCTATTCGCGCAGCCGCTTCAACCTCTGCCTGCGTTACACCTGTTTTACCAAAAGCGATATTGTTAAAAATGGTATCATTAAATAAAATGGACTCCTGGTTAACTATACCCATTAAAGCTCTTAATGATTCCATGGTAACGGTTTGGATATTTTTACCATCGATAGAGATCGTACCAGATTGAGGCTCACTGAACCGGGGCAGCAGATCCATCAAAGTTGATTTTCCTCCGCCGGATGGCCCGACCAGGGCTACTGTTTTTCCTTTCGGAATTTCGAAGTTAATGTTTTTAAGTACATATTTTTCAGTTTCAATCAATGGCTTTCCGGTATCAGCGGATTGCTTAACATCGGGTTTAACTGCATAAGCAAATGATACATTTTCAAATATAACCTTGTCTTCAAAGCCGGTAAGTTCTGTGGCATCAGGAGCGTTAACAATTAGTGGTTTCTCATCTATCAGCGCCAGTACGCGTTCGCCTGCTGCTATGCCGGAGTGAATGTTACTAAAAGAATCTGAAATTGCTTTAGCCGGACGCATAACCTGCGAAAAAAGGGCAATATAAACGATAAAATCCGAGGCGGCTAAAGTGCCGGTACCGCTTATAATTAGCGAGCCTCCATATAACACGATGCCGGCAACCATTAAAACGCCTAAAAATTCGGATACGGGCGAGGCCATTTGCTGCCTCTTGGCCATTGATCGGGTAATTCTTGAATATTCCTTGTTTTCGTGATCGAAACGGTTTTTTATAAATGAAACAGCATTAAATGCTTTTATGATCTTAATACCCGATAATGCTTCATCAAGATTACTGATCATGTTGCTGTAGGTTTGTTGTGATTCGGCAGCCTGTTCTTTAAGCCGTTTAACTATCCTCGATATTATAAACGCCGAAACAGGAATTATCAGCATGGAAAACAAGGTTAGTTTAACGGATATTACAAACAGCATTACCAGATAGGCTATCAATTGAAAAGGTTCTTTGAAAGCAACCTGTAAAGTACCGGTAACCGAAAACTGCACCACCTGCACATCTGCCGAAATTTTTGAAAGGATATCACCCTTGCGCTCATTACTAAAATAACCAAGGTGCAGGTTCATTACATTGTTAAATACAGTACGGCGAAGGTTAAGCAATGTATAAATACGCAGGTTTTCCATTATGCGCTGCGATAAATACCTGAATAAATTACTCAGTAAAACTGATGTAACGATTGCTATGCAAACAAACTTTAAAGCGCCAAGCGGGCCATAATGTTGATTAGCTGTATGAGCGAAAAATTCAAAGTCCTTAATAGGGTCCCACCAGTTTTTGGGTTTAACAATTACGGCATTTGCAGCGTGTTTATCAAAAATTGTAGTAAGTAAGGGTGCAAGCAACGCTATATTGAGCGTATTAAATATTACCGAAAACAACGTGCATATAAAATAAGGGAACGCGAATTTCCCTATAGGACGGGCAAAGGACAGAAGCCTGAAATAAATCTTCATTAAATAATTTTAAAAGTGCAAAGCTAATAGTAATTAAGTAATTAAAAGGTGCGAAAATATAGAACCAGATCCGGTATTCCGGGTAAGCCTTAACGAGGGTATAGAAAATGTGCCATTTAAGAAACTACCTAATTTTATTATACCTTTATCAAAGATCATGCTTAACTATATCAGGCATATCAACGTTAAAAAAATGAATAATAATATAGCATTACTGGTAGGACTTAAGAATAATTTAGACTACAGTAAAAACTTCTATGCTACTACCCGCGCGCTTTACCCTGATATTGAAATTGTTTTTACAAGTTACAATAGTACCGACGGAACCCATTTATGGTTAGATAGTTTGAATGACAGCAATGTTAGATATTATTATTCGACTGAAGAAAAAACATTTTCGGATACCTATAACAAGTGTATCGAAATAGCTACAAAAAAATACGTTGCGTTATTACATAACGATATTATAATTGCCCCCAATTTTATTGAAGCCCTGGAGAAAAGTATATCAGAACAAAATATTACCAAATTTACCACTGTTGAACCTCCCATTTTTGCTGATGATAAGAGGCCTGGCAAACTTGTAAAAGATTTTGGAGTTGATATGAATACCTTTGATATTGCCGGGTTTTACAAGTACGCTACTGATATTCAAAACAAAAATCAGCCTGATATTAAAAACGATGCTACAACTTTTTTTTTCTGTATGCTGAGGGACACACTGTTGGATATCGGTGGATTTGATCCTTTATACAATCCGATGTTTTGTGAGGATGATGATATGATTATAAGGCTTGGTTTGCTCGGCCTTACAGGGTATGTAACAGTTAATGCATTGTGTTATCACTTTGTTAGTAAAACATCCAGATTTTCGGAGGAGTATCAAAATCGTACCATGCAGATTGAACGCAACTCCAACCGTAATTTTTTCAGGAAGTGGGGTTTCAAAAATTCATCGGCAGTAAAAATAAAATACGACGTCGGGTTTGTAGTAAAGAATGGAAGCACAGAGTTGCTTGAAAAAATAGAACCACTTTGTGCTACTGTTTATGTAGATGGTGATTTCAACGAATATATTGATCGGGAGCAACGGAATACCCTGTTTAATTTAAATAATAAGATAAAATCATACCATCAAAAAAAAGAAAATGATATCCTTGTTTTTTTTGATGGTAAGAAAATTAATGCGCGCTCGCTGGAGATCCTGGCAAATCTGAGCGGTATAATTGCACGCAAACGACAAAAACGAACGGCGATAGTTTACAAGATATTAGGATTAGGTAATATGATATTTAAAAAGAATATTTTCCGGATCAGGATATCTAACTTTGCGACTTATGAACACCTGCTCATTAAAAGAAAATAATGTTTTTCAGTTTTTACAAAAATAAAATAAGCATATCTTACGGCATAACCGTTTGTAACGAATATGAGCAATTAAACGAGTTGCTGGCTCATTTGCTTAAAAACATTGATAAAAATGATGAGGTAATAATATTGCAGGACATTACTACGGAGGATGAAAAAACTACTGCGGTAATTGAACAATATAAGCATCGTGTATTACATTTAAAGGCGAAGCTTAACAGCGATTTTGCATCGTTTAAAAATAACCTGGTGCGAAATGCATCCAGCGACTACCTGTTTCAGATAGATGCCGATGAAATGCCTAAGAAGACGCTTATCAAACGTATAAAAAAACGTTTGTACCGGAAGCCAGATTGCGATTGCTTCCTGGTACCAAGGGTTAATATTGTTGAAGGGCTTACAGAGGCGCATATACAAAAATGGAACTGGACGATTGATAATTTAAACCGCGTTAATTTTCCGGACTACCAGTTTAGGATCCTTAAACTAAACGGGCATATCAAATGGAAAAATAAGGTGCATGAAGAGCTGTATGGTTTTGAAAAAAGCTGCTATTTGCCGCGAAAAAATGAGAAATATTGCCTGATGCACATTAAAAACCTTGACCGACAGGAAGCTCAGAACAATTTTTATGATACCTTGCAATCCTGACCAAACACAATTATTTTAGTGAAACGTATAGCTTTTATTGTTCAACGGTATGGCATCGAGGTTAATGGCGGTGCCGAGTATCATTGCCGTTTAGTTGCTGAAAAACTTAATGACCGTTTTAATGTTGAGGTGCTTACTACCTGTGCCAAAGATTATATGTCGTGGGCAAACGAGTATGCTGCCGGAACCGAATTTATAAATGGTGTTAAAGTGATGCGTTTTAGCGTTCAACACCCAAGAGATTTAGAAAGATTTAAACTTGCAGGACGCAGGTTACGGAAAAGAAAGCAACGAAGATATCAAAAGTTGCTCAGCTACTTCGGGCAACTGAAAAACTTTGAAAAACTAACCAAAGTTAAATCCCGGGCCGAAAACGAATTAGCGTGGATAAAGGAACAGGGACCTTATGTGCCTGACCTCATTACGTTTCTGAAAACAAATCAGGAAAATTATGATGCCTTTATCTTTTTTACCTATTTGTATTATCCTACTGCTATAGGTATTTCAGTGGCCCCTCATAAATCTATACTGATACCTACCGCTCACGACGAGCCGCCGATATATCTTGAATTTTTCAGAAGCTTTTTTAAACGGCCTAAGGCTATTCTTTACAATACTGAAAGTGAAAAGCGCTTTGTTAACAAACTTTTTGATAATGAGGATATCTATTCAGACATTGTTGGGGTTGGAATTGATGTGCCGGCACTTCAACCCAGTTCAGGTGCCGATGCCCTGATAAAACAGGCCGGCAATTATATTGTTTATATCGGGCGTATAGAGGTTGCTAAGGCTTGTGATGAACTTATCAGCAACTTTATAAAGTTTAAGGCCGGCACTGATAATGATATAAAGCTTGTATTTGTAGGCAGGGCATTTATGCCGGTTACAGAGCATCCCTCAATAATTTACACCGGTTTTGTTGATGAAGACACTAAATTTAACCTGCTCAAAAATGCCAGGGCGTTGATAATCCCCTCAATATTTGAAAGCTTATCATTAGTAACGCTCGAAAGCATGGCGCATGGTATCCCCGTTATAGCCAATGAAAAATGTGAGGTTATTAAAGATCATATTAATAAAAGCGGGGCCGGCTTTCTGTATATAAACCAGGAAACTTTTACAACGGCAATTCAAACAGCTTTCAGCAGTAATACAAATATTATGGATCTGAGCGAAAAAGCCAAAACATATGTAGCCGAAAATTATACCTGGGTAAAAGTGTTAGAGAAATTTGATACGGCTATCGATCATGTAACCGGCTATTCTTCGTCAAGCATTTCACAGTAAAGCTGCAGATATTGCCTTGCTGTTTCATTCCAGTTAAATTTCTGCGCATGCGCTTTGACTTTCTCTGATGGGTTATGTTGCCGGAAATGCTGCATACCCTCATTAAACGCTTTTTGCATTTCCCCGCCATCAAAGCCGGAAAAATAATAAGCGCAATCTCCTGCAATTTCAGGCAACGAAGTATGGGTTGAAACAAAAACAGGCTTACCGTGGTGCATAGCCTCTATCACCGGTAAGCCAAATCCTTCGGCTATTGACGGGAAAACGAAAGCTTCGCAATTTTTATAATACCATGCTTTATCATTATCTGATATTGTTCCTATTATTTTTACCCTACTTTCCACACCATATTTTTTTGCTTCTGCCATAACTTCGTTTTCGTATGGGGTTTTTATCCCTGCAATAACGAGTTCAAAGTTATTATTGGCTAACAAAGCTGGTAAAACATGAAAATTCTTCTTTGCAGATACAATGCCTATAGTAAACAGGAAGTTGCGTTTAGGGTGATATACCGGTAAGTGGCCGTGAAGCGGTTCAAGTTTGTCGGCACCGTTGTAAATCACTGTCAATCTATTAGCTACCTCCGGAAAATAAGTGATAACATCCCTGGCTGCGAATTTGGAGATGGTTACTATACGATGGCATTTATTAATACGTTCACCTAACTTTTTCAGGTAATGATTTAGTTTTTTTTCGCCAATATTTTCGTGAACCTGGTTGATATCATGTATAGTCATGATTTTCTTGTACTTACTACGTACTTTTTTAGGTTTCAGCCTTGAAAACTGGTCGGTAAAATGAAATAACTTAATATTGTCATTATTTACGAAAAAGAACTTATGATATTTTTGACGATAAACCCGCTTTACGTCGTCGTTGTCAAAATCAGTTGTAGCATCGTATAAAAAGTAACTCAATTCAAAATCTTTGTTTTCTTTTATCAGTGCTTTCCCGAGGCTTCTTCCAAAATAAAATAAGCCCGTGTTAGGATACTGCATTGAGTCAAACGTTATCAGTACACGTGGTTTATTCATATCCATGTTTTAACTTTCTCTGACACCATAAACGGGGTTATTGTGTCTAAATTGTTTGTGCCGCTTTCCATATAGCTGGCTTTTTTGCCAACGGGAGCCCACCGGCCCGGATGTATGGGTCTTAATGAAGGGAATAACCCAAGGGTATTAATCCCTGTTAAAGCAGCAATATGCAGCGGACCGGTACCTGAAGCAATAAGGCCGTCGGCTTTACTTATAAAAGCTATCAATTGCCCCAGCGACATTTTTCCGGTCATATCCTTTACTGTTGAGGGGAGTGTTTTTAACCAGGTGGCAAGCAAAGCTTTTTCGTTTTCAGACCCTGTTATAATAATGTTGAATTTGTCGGCGGGCAACGTATGTATAAGTTCCGTAAAATTATCCAATCCCCATTCCATGCCGCTGCCGTGCGATTTAGGATGGATAATCAAGTTAAACTTATCACTTACAAGCATAGCACTTAATGCAGGCGTAAGCTCAACTTTATTATGAAAGCTATTATGGGATATGATTTCTGATAAGGGTGGGACATGCTCAAGTCCCAGCGGCTTAAGCAAAACCAGGTTAAGCTGCGCCTCGTGCAGATCAGATTTTTTGCGGCTTAATTTTACCAGCTTGTTACAAGTATACCAATGAAATACCCTGTTTGTTGTTCCTATCCGGAGCTTAATACCTGCCTGCTTTGCTATCTTAGCAATATGTTTATTAGGCAGTACATGTATTACAGCATCAATATTTTGCTTTTGCAGATATTCAATTTGATGAGGTTTGGAGAGCTTTTTTAACTCGTCGTAATTAATAAATGAATTTATTGAACTCATTGTGTTGATTACGGGCTGTGTATAGGTACGACCTAAAAAAGACACTATAGTACCAGGGAACAATTGCTTAATGTATGCTGCTACGGGTAATGTAAGTACAACATCGCCAATGGCATCAACCCTGCTTATTAAGATGTGCGGTGTTTTTATATGATTGATATCGGCCATTGCTTTGAAGAATTATACGGGCAGATTAATAAAATGCTACACATTAATTTGCAATGATAAGATTAAATCTGTTACAGGGTTAATGTAATTTTATTTCAATGTCATATTTAATCTGTATCTTTTATGGAAGGTGGCTTATAGATATTTTATTTATTTGGCCAATAGTTTATAGTTTTAAATTATTGACTTTTGCTTAAATATTAGTTATGTATGTTAATTATATAATGCGTATGATAGGCAGTAAATACGCCAATTGCCGCACAGCACGGTTTAAATATTCTTATAAGTCTTTGTTACATAATGAATAGATTTGAGCTTTATTATCACTTGCTTTGAACCTGCATCAAAATATCATCGGCCAATTAAACTTTCGTGTAATTGCACGTGCTTTAACTGTTGTTGAAAATGATCTTGACGGCAGCAGTGAACTGCTTAAAACCCTTAAACTTGATAAAATCTGCCCGGTTATTGGCATTACAGGGCCACCAGGTGCAGGTAAAAGCACCCTGGTAAATGGTATTATTGATATACTTTTAAGAGGCGGAAAAAAAATAGCTGTGCTGGCCATTGACCCCACATCGCCCTTTAATTTTGGCTCGTTGCTGGGCGATAGGATCAGAATGGCTTCCCATTTTAATCATCCCGATGTTTTTATCCGATCATTAGCCACACGGGGTTCTTTAGGCGGCTTGTCCGCAAAAATTATTGAGATGACTGATGTGTTAAGGGCCTCAGGGTTCGATTATGTGCTGATTGAAACAGTAGGGGTAGGTCAGTCTGAAATTGAAATTACCGGCCTTGCCGATATTACGTTGGTTGTATTGGTGCCAGAGGCAGGCGACGAGATTCAGCATATTAAATCGGGCTTGATGGAAATTGCTGATGCTTTTATTATCAATAAAGCTGATCGGGAAGGGGCCGATGTTTTTGCCAATAACTTAAAAAAGATCATTGGACACAGCGTTGACGAGCAGCCGCCTATTTTTAAAACTATAGCCTCTAAAAACCAGGGGCTCGGGGATATAGCCGCCTTTATACAACACACCAATTTAAAACAAAATAACAGGCGTAAATTACTGCTGACCGAAAAAGTATAGAAACTTATTCAGCAAAAAATGATGACTGGAATCGATAAAAAAAAGCTTCAGCTTGATATAACTGAAGCTTTGGAATCCGGAAATTTTAACCTGTATAGTTTTGTGGATACTTATGTATAGTTATTTGATAGCTTAATGTAAAGAAAATACAGATTGAGCTTTTTTGTTTATATAAATTAATGTGAATTTTAGCTGTTCATAATTTCTTCAATGTGTTCTGCTTCAACCGGGATGCTGCCCATTAAATCTATATTACCGGTGCCGGTGATGAGGATATTGTTTTCGAGGCGGATACCCAACCCCTCCGCGGCAATGTAAATGCCTGGTTCGCACGTTAGTATATTCCCTGCTTCAAAAGGTTTATACCTGCTGGCATAGTCATGAACATCCAAGCCCAGGTGATGCGAGGTGCCATGCATGAAGTATTTTTTATACAGAGGTGCGTTTTTATCCTGTTTTTCAACATCATGCCTGTCAAGCAAGCCCAGATCGATCAGCTCTCCCGTCATGATTTTACCAACTTCCTCCTGGTATTCATTCCATACTGTGCCTGCCACAATGAGTTTGGTAGCCTCCCGCATCACTTTTAAAACGGCATTATAAACCTGGCGCTGCCGCTCAGTGAAACGGCCGCTAACAGGTATTGACCGGGTCATATCAGCGTTATAATTGCCATATTCGGCACCGAAATCAAGTAGTATTACATCGCCTTTGTTACATACCTGGTTATTATCGTTGTAATGCAGCACAATAGCGTTGGCACCTGAAGCAATAATGGGATTGTAAGCATGGCCCGTAGCACGCTGCCTGATGAATTCATGAATGATCTCAGCTTCAATTTCATACTCGGTTACACCGGGTTTGGTATATTTTAAAACACGTACAAAAGCATCTCGCGTAATATCACAGGCTTTTTGCGTGAGCTCTATTTCAATATCTGACTTTATTACCCTGAGATCGCGTAAAATTGGCGCCGAACGGGTATAAGTATGAAGTGGGTACTTTAATTTAAGAGCTTCATACATGCGGTAATCCCGATATGGAACGGTATGAGCGTACCTGTCATTTTCATTAGTATTGATGTAGATATTTTCGCTATAGTTAATAATGCTATGAAGTATGGTATCATATTCATTCAGCCAAAAAATACTTTCAATGCCCGATGCTTCGCGTGCTTCCTCTTTAGTGTATTTGTGGCCCTCCCAAATAGCTATATGTTCGTTGGTTTGTCTTAAAAAA
>Ga0157372_10001463_pt1 | contig 25613 bp, 18 predicted proteins | sample C55metaG_FD_115307 | JGI IMG/M metagenome (GOLD analysis project Ga0157372, IMG submission 115307) | Corn rhizosphere microbial communities from Kellogg Biological Station, Michigan, USA - C5-5 metaG | ecosystem: Host-associated > Plants > Roots > Rhizosphere > Soil | place: USA: Michigan...
GAACCGGGCACACTTTCGCTCGCTCAGAATCGCTACTGGAATCACCAGGGCGCTTCTTCTTCACTCCCGCCGAAATCCCTGCACTGATTAATGAACTGAAGCGTGTTGTTCCTCGCCAGACCAATGACATTGTGGTTCGGACGGAGAGCATTTGCCGCCACCATTTCGATCTGCTTGGGTATGAAGATCTGGACTATGGCGCGGAGATCGATTGGCATCTGGACGCAGTACACGGCCGCCGCGCACCTCTCAAGCCGTGGTTTAAGGTTAAGTATCTCGACTTCGACGAAGTTGGAGATTCCAAGGTCATCTGGGAACTGAACCGTCACCAGCACCTGGTAACCCTTGCAAAAGCCTATCGGATCACGGGTGAGGAAAAGTTTGTTCGCGAGATCTTTGCGCAGTGGACCTCATGGCACAAAAGCAACCCGTATCCGATGGGAGTGAATTGGGCGAGCAGCCTTGAGGTTGCGTTCCGAAGCCTGTCCTGGGCCTGGACGTTTTTTTTCTTGCTGGAGTCCCCACTCTTCACAGCTGAGTTGCGACGGAAGTGGAGGGATGCGCTGAGCCTCATGGGGCGTCACATCGAGACCTATTTGTCTACGTATTTCTCCCCGAATACTCATCTTCTTGGGGAGGCATTGGCGTTGTTCTTCCTCGGGACTCTTTTTCCCGAACTCCAGCTGGCCAAACGCTGGCAACGGCGCGGATGGGAGATCCTCAACCGTGAAGCGGCGAGGCAGGTGCGGGGTGACGGATTCTACTTCGAACAATCGACGTACTATCACGTTTATGCGCTGGATATGTTCCTGCATGCCCGGATTCTGGCGGGCCTTAACGGGCTTTCGATTGCGTCGGAGTTTGATCGTACCCTCGAACGCATGCTGGAGGCCATGCTGTTGCTCTGCAGAGGCGGCATTCCGCTGAGCATTGGCGATGATGACGGCGGTAGATTGTTCGATCCTCGCCGCAACCGCGCAGAGCACATGCTGGATCCTCTCGCTACGGGCGCCGTTCTGTACCGCCGTGGCGATTTCAAGTTCGTGGCCGGGGCGCCACGCGAGGAGACGCTTTGGCTGCTGGGCCTAAAGGGCCTGGCTGATTTCGATTCGGTGCCCGAATCGGAGCCGACCCCCCACTCGACCGCGCTGCCCGCCAGCGGCATCTACTTGATGCACGAATCCTCGGGGCAACAGCTTCAGATTGATGCAGGGCCTCTGGGCGCAGGAAGCGGAGGACACGGCCATGCCGATGCCCTCAGCATAGGGCTTGTGCGACAAGGTCATAATCTGCTGCTGGATCCGGGAACGTTCGAGTACGTCGGCGACAGTGGCGAACGCGCTCGCCTGCGCGGCACTCGTGCGCATAACAGCGTTGAAGTGGACGGGCAGGGTCAATCCGATCCCACAGGTCCGTTCTCCTGGAGCAGTTTTCCTCACGTCAAAGTGGAAAAATGGATTGTCGGTCAGGAATTCGATCTCTTTCACGCAACTCAGGATGGGTATTCGCGGTTACCCTCTCCCGTGCTACACCATCGCTGGGTATTTCATGCCAGGGATTCGTTTTGGCTGGTGCGCGACGTGGCACAAGGAAGCGGATCTCACCAGTTGGACGTCTCCTGGCACCTCGGCCCGACTCTGCGTCCCGAAAACTCGAGCCCGTTTGTATTCAGTAGTGGACGCAGTGACCTGGCGTTGCTCACCCCTGAGGGGCATGCATGGTCGCAATCTGTGGGCCGGGAATATTGCTCTCCGGCTTATGGCAAGAGAATGGGCGCAAGTGTGATCACCTTTGGCACGCACACCGAGCTCCCAGTGGATTTTGTCACTTTGGTAATCGCTGGTGAGCAAGCTCAGCTGGATCTGGGGCAGCTCACGAGGAATAACGATTCCATTCCGGCAAAGACCTCCGGCTATCGTTATCGCAATTCGCGCCAGGAGCACGCTTTCTTCTTCGCCGCCCACCAGGGCTCGTGGAAGTTGGATTGCTGGGGCAGCGACGCCGAGTTTCTGTGGTGGCGATTGGATCGCACCAGAGATGAATACACGCTTGTCTTGTGCAATGGTTCCTATGTGGATGCGGGCGGACGTCGAGTGCTCACCTGCGGAAAGACGGTGAGCTATGCTGAGGTAGTGAGCTCGGCCGGTAAGGTTGAACTCTTCTCCTCGGACCGGGACGGCATTGTGCTTGAGGAGTCTCTCGACCGGGTGTGGGCCGAACGAGAGCTAACAGCGCCGGACGGCGATCAGAAGCGGATGGGTAACTAGTCATGTGCGGAATCTGCGGCGTCTTCTGTTCGGACCGGACGCAACACGCGAATCGCGAAGCGCTGGCGGCAATGAACCGCCAGATTGTGCACCGTGGTCCCGACGATGATGGCTTTTTTGTCGAAGACAACATCGGTCTCGCTATGCGCCGCCTCAGCATCATCGATGTTCAAGCTGGCCACCAGCCGCTCAGTAATGAACTTGGCAGCATCTGGATCGTCTTCAACGGCGAAATCTACAACCATCAGGACTTGCGCAAGGATCTTGAAATGCGCGGTCATCGCTATCGTACCCACAGCGACACCGAAAGCATCGTCCACCTGTATGAGGAGTATGGGACGAAGTGTGTCGAGCACTTGCGTGGAATGTTCGCCTTTGCCATCTGGGACAGACCGAGAAAAACTCTGTTCATCGCGCGTGACCGGCTGGGCATTAAGCCGCTGTACTATCGATACGACGGTCGCACATTGCTCTTCGGCTCCGAAATCAAAACAATCCTTGCGTATCCGGGAGTGCATCCCGAGTTCGACAGCAGCACACTAGCTGAATACCTCGCATTCGGTTACCTCAGTGGCGAACAGACCATGTACGCGGGCATTCGCAAGTTGATGCCCGGGCACACTCTCAGTGTTGACGAGAGTGGAGAACTGCAAATTCGCCAATACTGGGATTTGACCATCAATGCCGATGACGGAAGCCGGCCCGCCGCGTCTTACGTCAGCCAATATCGCGAGCAGCTGGAACAATGCGTTGCCAGTCACCTCATGAGCGATGTCCCGCTCGGTGTCTTTTTAAGCGGTGGCCTGGACTCGAGCGCGATCGCAGCGCTCACTACAAAAATCCGCAAAGAACCCATTGAAACGTTCTCGGTAGGCTACGGCGAGGAAGCCTTCAGCGAACTGCCGTATGCGAGATCGGTGGCGGAGCATTTGCGATCGAAACATCACGAAGTTCATCTCAGCCGGGATGAATTCTTCCAAACCTTGCCGCGACTGATCTGGCATGAAGACGAACCTGTGGTTTGGCCCTCCAGCGTATCGCTTTACTTCGTCGCCCGGCTCGCCAGGGAACGCGTCACCGTGGTCCTGACGGGCGAAGGCAGTGACGAAACTTTAGGCGGCTACACCCGTTATGCTTGGACCCTGCTGAACACGCGCATGGACCGCGTGTACCGCACTATGACCCCGGGCTCGCTGCGTCGCATGCTGCGGGAACGGCTGGTTGGCTCTCGGCTTTCCGGGGCCCTGAAGCGCAAGCTGGAGCACACTTTCCTGGGGCGAGATGGCGCTTCCTGGCCATCTTTCTACTTCGACAACTTCTATTCCGCTTTTTCCGACGCGGAACAGGAAAGATTACTCACTCCAGAGGCCGCCGCAGCCGCGAATGATGCTTACGCGGCGTCAATGTACCACTGGGAGAAGTCTTCAGGAGACCTTCTGCATAGATTGCTGTATACCGACATCAAGACCTATCTGGTAGAGCTTCTGATGAAGCAGGATCAGATGAGCATGGCAGCGTCGGTGGAGAGCCGCGTGCCTTTTTTGGATCATGGATTGGTCGAGTTCACGGCCAGAATACCTTCGAAACACTCGATCGATGGAATGGCGGGGAAGTCCATCCTGAAAGCCGCGGTCAAAGATCTGCTACCCAGTTCAATTGTGTACCGCAAAAAAATGGGATTTCCGACTCCGTGGGCCTACTGGCTGGAAGGGACAACCATGGATCATATACAAGAACAATTGACTGAGCCTCGAACTTTGGAACGCGGTCTCTTCCGGCCCGAGGCGATCAACCGGATTATTGCCGAACACCGGGCAGGGCACCGAGATCACGGTAATCGCATCTGGCGCTTGCTCAACCTCGAGTTATGGTTCAGAGTCTGCCTGGAGCAGGCATCGCTCGATGATCTGGTACAACCAGGACACGCCATAGCGTACTGACAAAGTACGTGTGATGGAGAACGATACGGCCGTATTGGGACACCGGTGACCTAGCTTGACAGAAGCTTCGAATGGCGGGACTGAAACAGTTGCGAAACCACAAACGGGAGGCGGTAAACATGCTCGCCCCCTTCTGACGAGTATAGCTGCGCGAATCTTACCTGGTACTTGGCTGAAAAGCCTGCGGAGTTATCGAAACCTTGATGCAGCCCAGCGTCCGCTTTATCTCAAACTGAGGCTGCTGGACGTTATCGGCAGAGGACGCGGCAACAGGAGGGCTCCGAGCTCAGCCCGTCGTATTTTATTCGTGTGCTTTGGAAACCGTATGCGAAGTCCCATGTGCGAAGCCCTGATGAGAAAGGCACTAGGTGCGGAGTTGCGGTGCTTCGGCGTCAGATCCGCTGGCTTGCATGCCGTTCCGGGCATTGCCGCGCATCCTTGGGCTTTGGCATCTGCGCGCGAGTTCGGGCTCTCTCTGGATGATTACCGCGCGCAATTGCTGACTGCCGAAATGGTCCAGGAGGCGGACGCGATCTTCGCCATGGATTATCAAAACGAGGTGGAGTTGCTCTCTGCTTATCCAGTCGCCCGACAGAAAATTTTCATGCTGGGAGCCTATGTGGGTGGTGTGCATCGCCACTTGGAAATTGCCGATCCGTATTATGCAACTCCGGAGCAGACCCGGAATTGCTATCAGGTTCTGGAACGATGTATCCATGAACTTGCTGCTGACGTTTTGCAGGATTTAAAGGATAAAGCGGCAGACGACCCCGCCCGTGTGCCTTGCAATGCGAAACATGAGTCGTAAACCTTCATGAAAAAGCCCGTCCTCATTCTGGGAATGGTTCCGCGAATCACGACCACGGTCGCAAGGTCGCTTGCACTGCATGGAATCCCCACCGATGTGGCGACGTTCTCTAGCATCGAACGTAACGTTGGATCCCGGGCGATCCGTAATTTCTGGCAGGTACCTAACCCTGACATTTCCTCCCTGGATTTTGTGGACGCAATCCGCACCTTGATTCGAGAGAATCACCACGGCATGCTCATCCCTGCCAATGATCTCGCGCTCTCTGCGACAGTTGAGCATTACGATTCCTTCAAGGATTTAGTTCATATCGCGTGTCCCCGGCCGGAGATCACCCGCCGAGTTCTGGATAAGGGTCAGACGTTGGAGGCGGCGCGACGATGCGGAATGCGAATACCGCGAACTTTTCTCGTGTCCAGTTCGGCGGAGTTGTCCGAGATTGCTCGAGATTTAAATTTTCCAATCGTGCTGAAGCCCAGCGAGAAGAAACCGGCAGATGAGTTCAAGACCTGTGTGCTCGACGATCTGCAAACGGTTCAGCAACGGTTCCACACTTCCCGCCGCTTCATACCACCGATGCTGGTGCAGGAGTTTTGTGCGGGCGAAGGCGTCGGCATTGAACTCCTGATGCACGGCGGAGAGCCGGTCGTAGCCTTTCAACATCGGCGACTGAAGGAACTTCCTCCGGCAGGCGGAGTCGCGGTGGTCGCCATCGCAGAAGCACTCAACCCTGAATTGTTGTACTCCTCCGTGCAGTTGCTCCGCGCCTTGAAATGGGAAGGTGTCGCGATGGTCGAGTTTAAGGTCGATGCCATCACCGGCACTGCCACTCTGATGGAAGTGAACGGGCGATATTGGGGAACCATCTCGTTACCTCTCCTGGCGGGACTCGATTTTCCGCTTTACCACTGGGCTCTGGTCCACGGTGAGGTTCCAGAAATTCCAGCGACTTACCGGATTGCGACCAAATGGCGCTGGAGTGCTGGCTGGATCTCCCGCTGGCATGACCTGCTGCTTGATGCACTGCGCGGATCGGTTGATCGCCGGCTTGTGCTGGAGGAATTAAAAGATATCCCGAGTGATTTCACTCCGTCGATTTGCGACGCGTTGTTTTCGGCCGATGACCCCATGCCGGTCATTCTCGAATGTCTCCGGACTATCAAGGATCTGGCCATCTCTGATATGCGAAGAGTTCTCCGTGTAAGACGAACTCCACCAGCGGCTGCCAAGAACATCTCGGCCTTGACAACACTCACCACGAACCTACGAGAGGCTGGAGATGCGAAGATTGACTCGCGCCGTTAAGGGAGCAACAGACGTCCGCTGGGGCAGAAGACGGCGGGCCCCATCTCATAGTGTTCCCGTTGACGCCGACGTGTGAATTGAAAGGCAATCCCGCATGAGCATTGCTGAACGAACGATGAATGCAAGCACGCAATCCGCATCGATGGTTGTCATGGCCGATTGCGGTGGCTTGGAGGTCATCGATCGGTGGGCCGACAAATGGCGAAAATTATGCCATGATGCGGTGAATGAGCAGCCCTTCTATCGCCCGGAATGGATTCGCGCCCATATCCGGGCGTTTACGCCCCAGGCAAAAATTTTCCTTCTGACGGTTACGTGTGAGGGGCAACTGCTCTTGGTTTTGCCTCTTTTACAGGAAAGGTCAGTATTCGATGGCGTGCCCTTGCGAACCTTGCGTGCGCCGGTCAACAGCCATGCCCTGCGATTCGATGCCGTTCGGCATGCGAGTGCTGAAGGCGAAGCAGCCGTTTTGGCGGCGTGGAATCATTTGCGGCAACGTCGCGACTGGCAGTTGCTGTCTCTTCCGCAAGTTCCGGAAGGAGCAGTGCTCTCAGATCTGGTTCGTGCGGCCAGCCAGAGCGGATTTTACGTAGGCGAGTTGCCAATGGAGCAGAATCCGTATGTACCACTTCCGTTCGATCCCGCTGCCCTCAACACGCTCCCCATCAATGCGCGCTTAAGAAGTAAGCTGCGTCATATAAGCCGTGAACTGCAGTCGCAAGGTGGCGAGCTGAAACTTTCGCGCGTCGAGAACGCAGCCCCGTCCGTCTTGCAGCGCTTCTATGATCTGGAAGCCTCTGGTTGGAAAGGAGAGGAAAAGAGTGCCATTGCCTGCAATGCAGACACTCGCCAGTTCTACGACGAGATTGCAGTAGAGGCCGCACGCTTTGGTTATCTTTGCATCTATTCGCTGGAACTGAATGGCGAGTTGCTGGCATCGCATTTCGGTCTTTCTCTGAAGGGACGCTATTATTCACCGAAGATTGCTCACGACGAGAAGTTCCCGCAATATGCTCCTGGCCATCTCATCGTGCGGGAGATTTTGCAGGATTGCGCAGCTCGGCATATTCCGGAATACGACATCACTGGCGTTGTCGATGATTGGAAGTCGAAGTGGACGTCGCAAAGCAGAACGAAGTTTAAATATTTCATCTTCCGTCCTGGGTTTCCCGCAGGCTTGGCCTACGCGATTCGATTCCGGATGAGGCCGCTGGTGAAGAAACTCCTTCAACGTGCCTAGCACGAGCGCTGCTTTACCCCTGATTCCCGAGTTCTTTGTTTGCGTCCACTCTATCCCTGAGTCGGTTTGTCCTTGGGCTTGCGGGCAACGTTGATTTTGTGAAGTACGCTCCAGGCGCCTGCGGGAAGGTTTTCTCTCAGCCACGATTTTGCCCGGCGGGCATGGTCCAGGCTTCTGAGGTAGGCTGCTCCTTTGCTACGCGGCCTGGCGAAGCTGAGATTGAAATAATCGTCCCGCTCCGCTCCCCATCGCTTCTTGAATTCGTCGGTGCCGCCGAGAAAATCGTAACGACGAATGCCCTGGCTGATAAGATTCCGGATCACTTGGCTGCGTAAGACAAATCCCACGCTGTCGCTGGCATATTCTGCATCAAAGCCTTCCTGCAAGCAGAACACGGCTGTCCCGTGCCGAAATCCGAACTGTGCGGCGACCACTTTCCCATTCAACTCCAGCACCCAAAATTCCAGGAGGTTCTTTTGCAGCAGGGACCGCGCCAACTCACCGTAAAACCGGCGCCGGGCAGGCACATGGAGCGTCCCGGGCAGACCTCTCGCCTGCCAGCTTTTGCGGTGGAGTTCGTAAAGAACTTGAAGGAGGGCATCCAGTTCCTGTGGGTCTTCGCATTTGCCAATGCGCACTGAATATTTCTTTTCCAATCGCCGGGAGCGCGGGCCGACCTTGGCGCGTTCGTTGGACGAAAGCTGCTTCAGATACTGCTCCCAGGTTTCCGGCAGTGCAATTGCCGAGGCGGGACTATTCGTCTCAAAGGTCAACCATCCCTTTCGCTCGAGTACTTGCCGAAGGGCCGCAACTCCGGGAGATTGAGCCGGCATGAGATTGAAGTAGCCAACGTCCCATCGTTGTTTCTGTGTCTCGAGAATGTCAACCAGAGCTTCTGCGAAATCGGATTCGAAGCCAGGTCGCACCGGTAAGTCAAGATTGTCCGAATCCTGGCTCCCATCACTCATTAGGCGCAAGATGCGCAACGGAATCGCTCCCGCAGAGGCTGACGTCAAAGACAGACCGGCAAAACCCACCAGGGATGAGTCCACGAAGGCGCCAATAGCCAGAAGATCCTGGTGCTGCCCAAAACTCCGCCACCAGGACAGAAGCCACTCCGGCGTAGAGAACGTCGTGGCAAATGGATAGCCCGCCAGCAGATCTTCCCACTGGCTGCGCAGTTGTTCCAACTGTTCCAAGGAATTGTAAGTTTGGGTAGACACTTTGCCGGTCGTCATCGTTCAGGGCCGATTCCCGGGGGTAGTTGCGTCATAAATGCCGAAAATCACGTTCATGCCGTGACCCTCAAGGTCAATTTCTTGCAGGCACTTTTGCTCAGCAATGTCGTAAAGCCCAAGGTGGGTCGGCTTGCTCTTATTCTGGAATCCCTTTTTGATCCACAAAACATTTTCCATGAACATGGTTTTCCGCACGCGTGTGAATCCGACCCAGATGCGACGTTCGTCGATTGGCAGAATGCCTCGGCACCAGCCGAGCAATATGTTTTCATGCTGCGAATTTCGGTGGATTTCATGCAGGTCGACGATACGTTCAACTTGCAGCGATTGCGGGTTTGCGATCACGATCCGTCCATCCACGGTCGTGAAATAAAGTTGTCCATTCCAGAGCAGACCGTCATGCGGTCTTTGTACTTCGATATTGATCCGCAATCCCGGGCGAGTCAGGCAAATGGCATCTCTTTGCTGGAGACGCGTCACCCAGACGTCGTCCCCCAATTCAAACGCTGCATTGGGATGCGAGTCATGAGGCTTCGTGCTTTCCACTTTGCGGTAATCGACCTCAGGAGAAAAACGCGACCACGGATCTTTGCCTAGTACATTCCAATAGTTGAGGACCTTGCCCTCCGGCGTGAACTTCACGACCATATCCAAGCCCGTAACTGCAACCAGCAAGTTGCCATCGCGCGTCGGAGTGACGTGATGAAGATCGTTGAAGCAGGGCAGCGAAACGTAACTGATGCGCCTGAATTCCGGCATTTCGTATACCAGAACTTCGGTTGAAGTACAGGTATAGAATCTGTTCCCGACAATTGTCGAAGTCTTGAAAACGTTAGACGTCTCCTCACTGGCGCGGGCTTCCGGGGGGCTCTTGTACTCGACCTTCAACTCCGATGCGTCGCTGGTAGGGTCGAGGCGCAAGATAAGCGCGGCTTCATACAAGCGTTGTTCTTCTTCGTTCTTGAACAACAGCTTGCGCTGTCGACCTCCGGTCAAGTAGAGAGAACTCATCGCCCCAATGGCCGTCCGATGCCTGATTGCCCCGAATTATCTGAGAGCGCCACCTGATGTGCCCGGGAATTGCATGGCGTTTTGATCATGGCACAATTTGTAACGCGTTGGTTGGATACAGCATCGGCACATCGTGAATGCAAGGGGGCCTTAGTCCGTGTTGGCAGCATGTGACTATGATCTTGTGGCGCTATTTAGCCTGCTCAAAGTGCGGTTCAAGTATGGCGAGCAATTCATCCTTGAGAAAAGGCCCGCAGGCCAGCAAGCCAGAAAGAAGTGGATCGCGTCGATTGGCCACCAGTCTGGTCTTCTCGAGAGTGGAGACAAAGCCGCCGGCGCTTTCTACCAAGGCCACGCCCGCGGCAACATCCCACTCATTTTTCGGAGTCAATGTGAATGTGATATCAGCGCGCCCTGCGGCCACAAGCGCCAATTTGTAGGCGACGGAGCCCATGGCTTGGATGCGGTAGTCTCCGCCTTGAAACTGTTCCCACTCGCCTCGTTTCATCTCGCTGCGGCTGGCCAAAATCAGTGAGCCGCGCAAAGCGGTTCGTAGGCTCGGCCGTGCGGGCGCGCCGTTGTAAGTGATTCCGCAATCGAGTGCGCCGAGGATGGTTTCATTTGTGGCGGGATTGCAAATACCGCCTGCCACCGCGCGTCCATTCTCGACGAAAGCGACCGAAACACAGAATTCGGGAATGCCCTGCACGAATTCGCGGGTGCCGTCGAGGGGATCGACCACCCACACCCGGCTCTTCTCCAGCCGCGAAATGTCGTCCACGCTCTCTTCCGAAAGCCAACCCTCGCCTTGGCGCAACAGATTCTTCCGAAGTACGGTGTCCAACGCGCGATCGGCTTCGGTGACTGGATCGTGTCCGGCCTTAAATTCGGCTTGGATCGCGCCCGGAGTGAACTGCGCGAATACGGCTCGTGCAGCCTCGATTGCGCCAGCGATACGGGTGAGAATCTCGGAATAGCAAGAAGTTATGCAGGTGTTGGTGTTCATTTATACGGGCCAGAGCATGCGGGCCCCCGTAATCAACAGAAGAGCGCAAAGAATCCGACGTAACCAGAGTATTGGGATGCGGGTGGACAGATACGAGCCAACGAGTCCACCGGGAATAGAGCCGATCAGCAATGTCAGGACCAGCCTCGGATCCACATTTCCGAAACGGAAATGGAGAAAACCCGTGACCCCGGTCAGTATAACAGCGTGAACAATGTCAGTTCCGACATTGACCTTGGGCGGGAAGCTATAGAAGAGCAGCAACAACATCATGATGATGCTGCCGGACCCAACAGATGTCATTCCCACTAACACACCGGCGATGGCGCCGATCCCCACCATGCCGGCGAATCCACGCATCGTCGGTGGACGATTTGCCACCCGCTCCTCAATGCGGCGCTGGAAGAGTAACAAGAGGGGGATGATGATGAGCAACACGCCCACCGCAGTCTTGATGAAGTGATTGACGCCTTCCCCATAGACATGGCGGATATACATCAAGGCGTTGACTCCACAGATGGAGCCAGGGACGCTGCCGGCTGCCAGCGCAAGCACCACTTTCCGCCTGACGGTTTCTTTCTTCAGGTGCATCAGGCCAGCCGGCACCTTTGTAAAGAAATTGAAGAGAGCGTCGGAGCCCACGGCTACCAGCGCCGGCACCTTCAATCCAAAGATCAGAATCGGAAGCAGCAGGACACCGCCTCCCACGCCGCTCATTCCGATGAGGATGCCGACGATGAACCCAACCAGGACTTTGAGTACGAACAGTTCCATGGCTGATCAGCCGCGTGCGCTCAGGCAGCGGCCCCGTTTACTCCGATGAACCCCTCCCGCTCCAGATGCAAAATAATCTCCTGAGCGGCCTCCTCCGGAGACCGCTCTCCGGTGTTGATTATTACCTCCGCGTCGGCCGGGACCTCGTACGGATCGGATATGCCCGTAAACTCCTTGAGAATTCCGGCGCGCGCTTTGGCATACAGACCCTTGCGGTCACGCTGCTCGCAGATTTCTACAGGCGTAGCAATGTGCACGAGGATGAACCCACCGTAGGGCTCAATCATTTGCCGAACGTGCTTCCGGGTGGCGTCGTAAGGAGCGATGGGCGCGCAGATCGCGATCCCGCCGTTTTTTGTAATCTCCGAAGCCACGTATCCGATTCGCCGGATGTTAATGTCGCGATGCTCTTTAGAGAACCCCAATTCGGAGGACAGGTGCTTGCGCACGAGATCGCCATCGAGCAGGGTTACCGGGCGTCCGCCAACTTCCAGAAATTTTGTGAGCAGCACGTTGGCGATGGTCGATTTTCCCGAGCCGGAAAGCCCGGTAAAGAAAATCGTCACCCCTTGCTTGCCGCGAGGCGGGAAACTGCGCCGCAGTTCATGCACAACCTCCGGATAGGTGAACCATCCAGGAATCTCTCGTCCCTCATTCAGCCTTCGCCGCAGTTCCGTGCCCGAGATGTTGAGAACACGGTCTGTGGGCTTTACCTCGTCATCCGGCACGTAGCGATCTTCGGTCTCGAGGTACACCATCATGTTGAAAGGGACCATGGTCACGCCGATGTCGGACTCGTGCTTTTTGAACAATTGCTGCGCCTCATAGGGCCCATAGAACGGCTTGCCATCGGTATCCTTGCCAGGTCCGGCATGGTCGCGTCCCACAATGAAGTGTGTGCAGCCGTGATTCTTGCGGATCAGAGCGTGCCACATCGCTTCCCGCGGTCCGCCCATTCGCATGGCCAACGGCAACAGCGACAGCTTCTGCGTGCCTTGCGGATACTTTGAACTGAGCAACTGATAACAACGCACCCGAGTGTAATAGTCGACATCCCCGGGCTTGGTCATTCCGACGACAGGATGGATCAGAAGGTTGGCTTCAACTTGCTTGGCGGCGCGAAAGGTTAATTCCACGTGCGCCCGGTGCATGGGATTGCGAGTCTGGAAAGCGACCACCCGGCGCCACCCCAGGCGGGCAAATTCTGCGCGCAATTCCGCCGGAGTGAACCGTAGCGTACGGAAATCGTAATGCGAAGGCGCTTGCAGGCCTTCCACTCGTCCCCCGATGTACCACGGGTTCGATTTATTCATGGTGTAGTCGGCGCCCGGATGTGCCTTGCTTGTGCTGTTGAATACGGCCTTGGCCTCAGCCGCGCGATCAGGTTGCCAGATTTCCTCCACATTCAAAACTGCCAGCATGACGCCCTCAGCGTCACGCAGCGCCACTTTGCTGCCGGCACTCAGTTTCCTGGCAAATTCCTCCGTAACATCCAGCGTGATCGGCATGGGCCAAATCACCCCGCTGGCGAGGCGCATGTTGTGGCAAACGCCTTCATAATCAGCTTTGGTCATGAAGCCGCGCAGCGGGGAAAAGCCCCCGGTCATCAACAATTCGAGATCACAGATCTGACGTGCAGTCAGATCCCATGAGGGCCACTCCCGAGAGTGAGCTTTTAATTCGGCAGCTCGCTCCGGAGCCACCATCAAATCCACGAGTTCGCCGCCGTGCGGCGCGATCAAATGACTAGTCGATGCAGACAAGTGCGTGAACCTCCCAGGTTCGACGAGCGAGATGAAATGCAGTGAATTCAGTGTTTAGCAAGAATCGAATGAACTGCTAATTTGGGGGACAACAATCGAACTGCAAAACCCACTGTGGATCAAACACCCAAGCTGGATGTCATTCTATCGCAACGAGTCGGATATACGACTACAAGCAAGTACCGTACCATCAAGTACTTCCGTTATTGTACTGTAAGCTTATAGAGATTAAGGTTTAGGCACGATGCGCTTGATTGAATGAAGATGGAAGGCGCTCTCCGTGTGCAAACTCTTGCGCAACGGGGGAAACCTTTTATCTTCTTGTACTTTGGGTGAAATCTCCTGTCCACCGCGATTTCAGGACCCAGTCCCGTCCCTTGCAGCACAAAGCAGCTTCGTATCCCTCGCCCACTTCAATCGCGCAGATCGACCAGAGAGCGGCTTCGCCCGCGTCGGGCCGAGTTGCAAGCAGCAGGTTCTTTTCTGCTAGTGAGACGGATACATCAAAGGCATGCAGCGGCAGAGCGAGGCCTGCTCCGCGAGCTTTGAGGTAGGACTCCTTGCGAGTCCAGCAACGAAAAAAAGCTTTGCATGGTTCCGAAGCTTCTAACGCGGAAAGTGCATCTTGTTCACATCGTGAGAAATAGCGTCGGGTTAGCGATTCGCAATCAACATTCTCCCGAATTTGCTCGATGTCCACTCCCAACGGACGTCCTCTCGCGATTGCAATCAGCGCCCGCGCTCCGGAATGGGAAACGTTGAATTGCACCTCTGCTGCACCGTTGCTCGGGTCAAGAGACGGCTTTCCGTTTTGGCCATAGGTGAAGCTCAACTGTTGGGGATTCCGTGTCAGGTAGCTGCCCAGCAGAATTCGCAACAGCGCCCGGGTCGCCGTGAAATTCTGGCGGTCCCTCGCGAACTTGAAGCGATCTGCGCGGGTGATCTCATCCTGCGAAAGCACGGTGCGCCAGCGTGATTCCGCGACGGCCACCTTGTCGAGATCGAGGCGCCACAGGTGAACTTCGCCGTCCGGCATGATCATTTCGGAGCCGGGCTCGAAGTTCGCATCCGAGATGTGCATCGTATGGCTCTCCGTGCGCAGATTAATTCCAATTTGGGAAACAGGCAATTCCCGGGCGCCTTGGAACTTTTCTATTGCGCCGATCATCAGTATGCTTGTCGTAGTAGGGAATTGCGCGTGATTTCTGATGAAACCTTTCCGCAGATGAGGGAAGAATCCGCGAGTGGTCGCAGGCTTGCATCGGTGTCGGTGATTGTGCCCGTGTACAACGAAGAAGGTCATTTAACCGAGTTGCTGCGTGCCGTTCTAGCCTCTCCGGTGAATAAAGAAATCATCATCGTAGATGATGGCTCCACTGATGGCACTCGCGAGAAGCTTCAGGCTCTGCCGCGCATTGAAAACGTTACGATTGTCTTTCATGAAAAGAACTACGGCAAAGGCGCATCGATCCGCACCGCGCTGAATTATGCTCGCGGTGAGTACGTACTGATCCAGGATTCCGACTTGGAATACGATCCTGCTGACTATCCCGCATTACTAACTCCGCTGGAGCGTGGTGAAGCAAACGCGGTCTATGGCGTGCGTCCGGATCGTCCGGAGCGGGGCCTCCGCTTCTTTTTGGGGGCCAAGTTCCTCACCCATGTCACCAATTTGCTATATGGCGTCAAGATCCATGACGAGGCCACGTGCTACAAGGTGTTGCGCCGATCCGTACTCATGCAGATGCGACTTGAGTGTCGCCGTTTCGAGTTTTGTCCTGAAGTGACAGCTAAGCTTTGCCGCATGGGTGAATCGATTGCCGAGGTGCCAATCTCGTATCACCCGCGATCTGCGGTCGAAGGAAAGAAAATTCGCCACGCTGACGGCTGGCTGGCGATCTGGACCCTCCTGCGTTACCGCTTTTTGCCCCGCAAGCGCTGGCTGCGGACGAGTTCAGAAAATTCCCCAGCGCCATTCAGTGCGCGGCTTTTGCTTCCTCCTGCAGAGTAGCGATGCAAGTGGCGCTTGCCACCCCATTTTCAATTCACAAATCGCAGCAGGTACTTCCCAGTCCGGGAACACACAAGTGCATATCCACACTCACAGGTGCCTTCGAGCATTGACTCATTTCCGCTAGTGAAATACCTTCACCGCAGATTGATTCGATTGTTAGTCCCAGATAGGAACGCGGACCGTTCTTAGCGGGGGTCCCAACTCCCCTCTCCCGCGGGGACGGAGCCAAACCTAATTCGCAAGACCTGCATGGACCGTGCGTGGCAACTTCTGCGCCACGCAAGCGATCCGCGTGTGCCTGATAGCTGTGCCCGATAGCTGTACTCAATTAAACCAGGAGGAATTCATGCATTCGTTGCGTAATTACTTGTTGGGAATACTGTTGCTGGCACTGTCATCCTTTGCAGTCGCACAAACTTGCGCTCCGCCAACCTATGGCTGCGCTCGCAGTGATCTGATTAAAACAAACAACCTGAACCCGCCCCCGGTTGTCAGCCAAAAGAATGCGATTGTCACGCCATCGGATTTCAGGTTGCCCATCGTACGCGCGACGGACGGCTCCATGTGGGAAAAGAAAACCTTGACGACGACCAACAGTGGTTCCAATGGCGATAACATTTTCAACGTCGATGACACCTACGTTCTCGTCGTCGATGGTGGCGGATGGACTTACCCACTGGCGTTCAGCCCCTCCACATTGCATACCCTCAATACAAGCGCCTGGAAGATCGGGACAAATCAGGTACGCTGGGCCGGAACATCTTCCTTTAGCCGAGTGAACCGGAGCGTGGTGTATGCCGTTCCCTCAGGAAACACCCCGATCAGAGGCGTCACCCCGAACGGCAGCACGCTGTACAAAATCACGCTTGCGGGAACCACTTCGATTACCGCAAGTGGTGCGCCAGTGTTTGATTTTGCCAAGTGCCCGGGTATGCGCAATCCATATGGCATCGGGAATGGGATATGGCATTCCGTGTTGACCGTTAGCAAGGGCGATACTCGCTTTGCGGTTGCGTTATCCAACCAAGGCGGCCAGAACACTGCGACGGATATCGTCGTTTACGATGCCCCCTCAGGACACTGCTACCGCTATGACACAGCGCACGCCCGACTGTGCATTTCCACCGGATGCATGCCCATGAGTCTATCGGACGAATACAAGATCCACGAAGTGTATATGTCGCTGGATGGGAAGTACCTGCGCATCACTATCGGCGGTTGCATCACGTCAGGCTGCCAGAACACATTAGCGACGGTACCTTACATTTGGCAGATCGGAACGACGGAGGTGACTCGGTGCACTAATTCGGCGGGGAACACGGCGTGTACGGGCCACATGGTTGAGGGCTACAGTCATCTCTACAATGGCCTCTACTGGCCAATAGTCGGTAAGCGGCTGATGTCCGATCCACTCTCCTATGGCATGCTGAACACGTCTCCGATTCTCTCACCTGGATCTGACCAACATTACTCCAACAATGCAGCGAATATTTACGACACCAATCCCATCTGGGTGACCAATATGCAGAACATCCGCACTAAATTTGGCGGTGCGGGCTGCAACAAGACCGGAAACCTTTACTTAGGGTGCGCTTTTCCGGGCCCGCTATATGGAGAAATCTTTGCAATCACCGATCACGGAGGTTACATCCGCGCAGCGCACACGTACAACACCGGATCCTCCGCCTATTTCAACTGCTACGCCACGATAGGCGCAGTATCGCAGACCGGGAGGTTCTTCGCCTGGACGTCCGACTGGCTCAATACCTTAGGCACAGACGACCGTGGGCGCCATCGCTGTGATGTATTCATCGTGGACCTGGCTGCGGCGCAAGGTGCAACACATTAATCGGAAGAACTCCCGCATTCATGAAATCTCGCCCCTCCGCTGCACAGAGGGGCGAGGATTTCAAATGCAAACCCTCGAAGGTGCCAAACGGTTAAACTACTGCGTGGGGCCAGCCTCCTTGGATATGTCGCAAACTCCTGACAAACTGCCCTGATTCAGGAACTGTGTCCACGCCACCCCTCCGGGCGCTTTTGATAGCGCAGCCGTATTGAAATCAAAAAACTCGTTCATGTCACGCGAGGGATCTTGCCAATACTTATCTCGCGCGGTAAGCGCCGGTATGCCAAACAGCTCTTCAATGTAAGCCAGAATCGCAGTGTAATCGCGTGGAACATGCGACACGAAATTTGGTTTGGCGTAGGGTGAAACGACAACCAGGGGCACGCGAAACCCGGTCAGGTTAAACGTTCCGCCGAGTTTGCCAGTGCTGCAGTATCCGGCGGAACCGTTGTTAGGATCGGGACAATGTCCGGGTCCGTACGAATCTGGCGCCGGAACCGAAAAGGGCGGTACGTGATCGTAGAGTTCGCCGCCCTCGTCGTAAGTCAGAATGAATATCGAGTCCTTCCATGCGTCGCTATCCATGAGCGCCGAAATGATGGACTGGACATAAAGCGCGCCTTTCTGGATGTTATCGGTGGGATGTTCATCCGTGCCGCTCGGTCCGTCCCCGCTATCAATAAAAATAACTTGTGGCAGTACCTGGTCGGGATCGCAGAGTCCTGTACTGCAGGTTCCCGCCAGTCGGTCCATCAAATCACTCTCGGGGAAAGTCTTTGGCTGGATCGCGGGGTCCTGAAAATCCGCGAAGTTCGCAAGGAAAATCCCGTCTTTGTAGTAGTAGATCCAACTCACGTTCGCGGCGTTCATGGCGCGGAAGATCGTGGGTGCCGCATACAACGGGTGGCCGGTCGTATCGGGGTATTCATGTCCAAAGGACGTTCCCGCCATCAGGAACATCCGGTTTGGCACAGTGTTGGCAAGAACAGGGGAATACCAAGTATCGCTGGTGCCAAAGAAAGTTGCCAGATCGTAGTAGTAGGGCAAGTCCTGTTCAGTGTAATAGGCCATTGCCCTTGTGCCATTGGGATCATTCTTGTCGGCAAACGCTGTCGCGCTGTCCAGGAACCCAGACATACCGAACGAATTCGGAGCGTAAGTCGTTGTCGTAGCCCACGCCTGATCACCCCCGGCAAGGGCCACGTCATGATGGCTTTCATCCCATGTCATCCGGACGTTTCCTGTGCAAACACTGGCCTCGTGGAATGGCCGAACCTTTGCGCCGGTAGTCGAGTTGGTGAGTGTTACGTTTGGATCGAAACCATCAACGGTCTGATTATCGCTGATGCCGGATTGCGCGAGGCGGCCCGCTCGGTACGGTCCCAGCCGCCCAAAGTAATTATCGAAGGAGCGGTTCTCCTGCACGAGGAAAAAGATGTGTTTGATAATTCCTGCTTTCGCGGCACTCACAGTAACGGTCGTTGATTGGGTGATCGAATCGTTCGCCGGCATCGAGGCCGTGGCAGTGTAAGTGTCAGTGGCGGCCGGAGTCACCGAAGCCGTCCCGTGTGGCAGAGGACACGGATTACATATCGTCGCGCCGGAACCGTCCGTGATACTGAGCGAAGTTGGACTTCCGTGCGTAACTTGCCAGGAAAGGGTAGAACTTTGTCCCGGCACGATGGTGTTCGGACTGGCGTTCAACGCCAAGGTGGCGGGAACGGAGACCGTCACTGTTTGCGGCCCAGTACTTCCACCCGGACCGGTCGCCGTGATCGAAAATATGGTGGTGTCGCTAACCGGGATAACGGCGGAAGCCGATGTGGGGAGCGCTCCTGAATCCTCGGGTACCGAAACCGTGGGGGTAATTGTCACTGACGTGGCATTCTCGGTAGCCCATGTCAGCGTGGTGGTCTGGCCGCTGTTCACCGTGCTTGGGTTGACGCTAAATTGGGTGATAGTCGGAGGCACAGGTTGCGCGACCTGAACCGTCGCGGATTCAGCCGGACTGTTCCCACCAGCCCCTGTCGCGACCGCGGAATAGGTAGTCGTCTCGCTCGGAGAGTCTGTGACCGAACCGGCAAGCTGCGAACTGGTCGTCAGCGTCCGCGTGGAGGATCCGACCGTAGCAGTAATGGTGGTCGAGGTGGCGTTTGTGGCCTGCCAATTCAGGGTAACGCTCTGCCCCGTACTGATCGAGTTCGTATTCGCAGAGAAAACGAGGGTTGGTGGATTGGAACCTTTGCTGGTGCCGGTGCTTGTGCTATGGCTGCCGGAACAGGAACACATGTACAACCCTGTCACGATCAACCCGAAGGCAATCCCGCGAACCCAGTTGTTTGTCATTTCGTCGTGTGCGCGTTAAACGGAAGTCGCTGTCGACGTGCGGCAAAATAGATGCCAAATTGGCTGTGTACAGTTGCCGTAGGCTCGACCTTACTCCTGAAACGATTATGAGCCTTAAAACCCCCTTATGCCGAAGGTGAGGCCGAAGCGGTCGCTCACCTATGTCCACGTACTCCCTGCGGTCGGCTGCCACATCCTCTTTTTGGGAATGCGATTCGACTTTCGCCTTGACGCGCGGCGTCATCTGCTAAGATCATGAACTGCCTATGGAGATGGTGAATTTCGCTGCTCTCTCGGCCGAGCAGGCGAGAAGCTTATGTATGCGGCCAGGGCAGTCGTCTGCCGTCAGCTTGATCTTCGGCGCCCCAAAACCTAACTTTCTCAGCTGTCCTTCAATGCTGGCAGACCGTGGGACGCCGGTCTACCAATCCGAGTTTAAGACAAACTGAAACGCTTACGGAGACCTGCAGAATTATAGATTTTATCGACGGTTGCCTTAAACCAGGGTGGTATCGCATAAATCATGGCTAAACTTTACATCTTGGGTGGAAGGGAACAAAAACTCTCACTCACGCATGATCGGCCCCACTGGGCCTGGTATGAGGCGGCTGTAATCCTGCAAGTCGACACTGTGTCGGGAGAGGTTCGGACCTGTGTAGAGTACGTCACTCCCGCGGAAGCACGGGCGAACTCGAAAGCGTCCGTAAACTTCCACAGTGGGACCGTGGTTGGCAACACGCTCTACGCTTGTACGACCACTGAAGTTTTGATCTTCGAGTTGCCTGAATTCAGACAGGTCGGATACATTTCTCTGCCTTGCTTCAATGATGTTCATCACGTTACGCCTACTTCCGATGGCAACCTCCTTGTCGTCAGTACAGGGCTCGACATGGTCGTCAAGATCACACTCCACGGTGAGCTTGTAGCCGAGTGGAGCGTCTGCGAGGAAGTTCCGTGGACCCGGTTCAATCGGAGTATTGATTATCGGAAAGTTGAGAGCACCAAGCCCCATAGGTCACATCCCAACTTCGTGTTTGAGCTGGACGGTGAAATTTGGGTGACGCGCTTCAATCAACGCGATGCCATCGCCTTAAATGGCTCGGGAAAGAGCATTGCAATCGGGGTCGAAAAACCCCACGATGGCCTTGTCCGCGGTGATCGAATTTATTTTTCTGTGGTAGATGGAAAAATTGTGATCGTGAACCGTCATTCTTTGAAAGTCGATCAAATCATCGATTTGAGAGGAATTGAGGGTGATCCCGATCGAGTTTTGCCGGCGTGGTGTCGAGGTTTACATCCCGTCGATGAGCAAACGATCTGGGTAGGATTTACCCGAATCCGCCAAACCCAGTTCCACGAAAACATTCGATGGGTTAAGACTGTCCTGCACAAGAACACCCTCGCACCCACCCATATTGCCCTCTATGACATGGTCGAAAACCGCCGTTTGAAGCAGTTCGACCTGGAACGATATGGCATGAACACCGTTTTCAGTATTCTTCCGGCGCACGAATAGTCATTTAACGGAGTATTGGCGATAGGACTCCACGATCCTGCCGGCTTCGCGATAGGCGCGCAGCTGGTGATGGAATCGGCGCTTGGGATTCAGGCTGAACATCCATTTAAAAGAATTCACGAGTACTCCGCGCAGGCTCCAGCGAGGGATGCCAAAGTAACGAACAATGTCGGGCGGCGGGGGAAAGGCTCTCGCCATGGACCGGCCGTCATTGTAATACCATTTGCGAAAGTAGGCCTTGGTTGCTCGCCTGGGGTCGACCGGATGATAAATAATGGCATCAGGCGCATAGACGATTCTTTCACCGGCACGAAGAAGGCGGGTGGCAAATTCTGTATCCTCGCACGTAATCCCACGATTTTCGCCACTGACACCAAGGTCCAGGCGAAAAGTCCCATACTTCATAAACTCGTTTTTGCGGTAGGCACAGTTCGCGCCCATTGGGGGATGATCTTTGAGCACGTGCGGCTCATTTCCAGGTTCGTAGTGAACGATGGCCTGCTGCTCCTCCATTTCCAGCCAGTCCGGTTGAGGCTGCTGCCATACGGGGATGATGCGGCCGCCGACGCCAGCGCACTGAAATCGCTCGAAGGTGCGTTTCACAGTTATCAGCCATTCGGGATGCAGGGTCACGTCATCATCGGTAAAGGCTATGATCTTGCCTGCGGCAGCGGCAATTCCGGCGTTCAGAGCCGGCGACCGGCCTTGTTGACGCTCGAAGATATAGCGCACGCGGAAAGGCGCACCGCCCGCGAAGTCCCGGACGACCTGAGGAGTGTTGTCGGTGGAGTTGTTGTCGACGACTATGAGTTCCCAGGCGAGATCGGGAGGCAGCGTAAGGTGGGAGAAGCTGTCGAGGGTGGTTTGGAGGGACTCGCCGCGATTGAAGGTAGGGAGAACGACGGTGATCTCCACCACCTGCAATTGTTCGGCTGTTTGGATCAAGTGTTCGTGCCCCTGTAAAAGACACAACTATAAATTATTCCTCCGCGCGAGGTGGGGGATCGGGCACGAGTTGCAGGCACGCTACTGCTTTCCCGCGGCCTTCGGGAGATCGATGGAGCTATCGCGTGTCTGGCTGGCGGCGGGTTTGCGGGTTGCCGGGCTGGTTAAGGAATTGGGTGCGTTTACATCTGCTCCCTCGTGTACACCGACACCCAGCCGGTCTACCAATTCTCCTCCCAGCCATCCTGTGACTAAGGCAAGGCCCGCCCCGGTCGCCGACAGGATCAGGGCAGATCGAGGCGGTCGCTGCGGGCGTGGTCTACGCCTCGCCCAGCTTGCCGCGAACAGGCCAGCTACGATCAGGTTTCCAATTCCGTGCAGCAACCCGATCCTTCTTGCCCGCGTGTTTTGAGGGATGCTGAAGTAGTCCACTGCGCCGGGCACCGCCGCGCCTGTGGCCGTGATCAATCCCGCGCCCAGCATATAGTGGCTGGCCCGAAGCAGGTCGCGATTGCGGCTTGCGGCGCCAATGAGGTCGAACGTGGCTGCGGTCGCCAGCAGGCCCAAGGGAAAAACGATCACCATCTGATGGATGGGATGTCCGAGAACTTCTGCGCGCGTTTTCATGGCTGCCTCACAAATGCGGTTTTCTCTTGGATTCCGATCGTTGGCGGAGTGATGGTTCGAAATTCAGAGCAGAAGGTCGTTCGCCGAAGTTTTGTGCCTCGCCGGCGCCTTGCTTTTCCGCGTGCGAAACGTGATGGAGTACCGGAGGGTCTTCACCGCCGGTATGCTGTGCTGGTATTGCCAGCGTGCCGCTCCGCGCAGAATGTAAGCGGAACGGGGTTCGAGAGAGGTTGCGACCATTTTGCCTTCCCCGCGGAAGGGTTTAAAGCGGAACCGGCAGCTGCTCTTTAGCGAAATTCCGATGATGATTTCGAACTGTGGAACGTCGCGATGCCACCCAATCGGAGAGCCGGGTGAGTATTCGGTGATGACCGATTCGATGATCTGGTCAGCACGAATTCCGGCCCATGCCGCGGCTCGTACCCTGAACGCATCGAGAAATGCTGGTAGGGGACGCCGTCTGCGCCTGGCGCGAGGTGAAGTCGTATTCGAATCCATATTCCACGATGCGGCGTTTCGCAATATAACCATGAAAATCGAAGGCTCGAAATTCCAGGTTTGCAATCTGCCGCAGCAGTTCATTCTCTTCTTCGCTGCTGATGAATTCCGGACTGTAGAGAAAGCCGTCTGGCAATTCAGAGGGGATTTGCGGAAGCGCGGCCATCCACTTTCGATGTCACTGTTGTTCGTTAAGTTGACCGAGTGCCGTTATCGGATTCCCGTATAGCGCAATCTCGTCACTGCCGGATCCGCGGATTCGCGACCGAGTACAGCATATCGGTGAGAAAGTTCACTGCTACGTAAGTTAAGCCAATCGCGAGAATGCACCCCTGCACCAGGTAGTAATCGCGGTTGGAGATGGCTTGAATGGTGAGGCGTCCGATGCCGGGCCAGGCAAAAATCGTTTCGGTGACGATGGCTCCCGCGAGCAGCGCACCGAATTGCAAACCCAGAACCGTAAGAATCGGGATCATGGCGTTGCGCAGCGCGTGTCGATAGACAACGGTCCGCTCAGGCAGGCCTTTGGCGCGTGCGGTGCGGATATAGTCCTGGCTGAGTTCCTCGAGCATGGAGGTGCGCACCATACGGGTCAGGATCGCAGCTAACGCTCCCCCCATGGTGATCGCAGGCAGCACCAGGTTCGCCAGCGATCCTGCGCCGGAGACGGGCAGCATTCCCAACTTGATGGCGAACAGCAGGATGAGAATTGGACCCAGCGCGAAATTTGGGAACGAGAGGCCAAACAGACTTACGACAGAGAGCAGTCGGTCATCCCACCGGTTGCGGCGGCGCGCTGACCGGACTCCCGCCGGGATCGAGAGCACGATGGCCACCAGCAATGACGCCAGCGTCAGCCGCAGCGTGTAGGGATAGCGCTGAGACAAAAGTTTTGTGACCGACTGGTTGTAGCGAATGGATCGCCCGAGATCGCCGTGCAGCACGCCTTTCCAATAGCGGACATATTGCTCGCCCAGGGGAGCGTCGAGGCCAAAGGCATGCCGGGTCGCGGCGATATCGGATGGGGGAGCGCCTTCTCCCAGCATTTGCGCAATGGGATCACCCGGGACCAGGTGAATCAGGAGGAAAACGAAACTGACCACCAGCCAGATCACTGGCAGGGTGTAGAGCACGCGTTGGAATAGGGGTTTCAGTTCTCGGTTCTCAACCGCCGGCGCCCTTGGCGGCTTCCGCTCCGCCTTCCGTTGGCGATGTTTTCTCGATTCGGACTCGAGCGATACGATGCCCGTCCATCTGTTCCACCGTGTACCGTCGGCCTTCGTATTCGAAGGTGTCGTGGATTTCAGGGATGCGTTGCAGCCGCGCGAGAATAAATCCTCCCAAGGTCTCGAACCCAGCCTCCCGCGGCAGGATCAATCCATACTCCGTTTCCAGGTCGCGTATATTGGCCGACCCTTCCAGCAACATTACGGATTCATCCTGCAGCGCCGGCTGGCTGGGAGACACGTCGAATTCATCTTCGATATTGCCCACCAGCTGTTCCAGGACATCTTCGACCGTAATAACCCCTGCGGTGGAACCGAACTCATCTACCACTACCGCAAGATGGCGGCGGCGCTCCTTGAATTCTGACAGCAACTCCGCAAGAACCTTGGTTTCCGGGACGACCACCACATCGTGCATGATTTGTGCGATCTGCATGCGCGAGATGCGGGTTGCCGTGGTCTGGCCCAGGTTGCTCAAACGAAGCCGCATCCAGCGCATGAGGTCCTTGTAATAGAGCACTCCGACAATGTGTTCGGGCCCGCGCTGCGGATCGTACACCGGGATGCGCGAGTGCTGACCCTCAACCACTCTAACCAGGGCATCATCGAGCAGCAGGTCCGAAGGCAGCGAAAAGATGTCCGGGCGTGCAACCATCACTTCGCGCACGGTGATACTGTCCAGTTCGATCGCGTTGTGGATCATCTCTTCCTGGAACTCTGGAATCTGGCCGAACTGGCGGCTGGCGGTAACGATCAATTTGAGTTCGTCCGGCGAGTGTACCGCCCCACCGCGCCGGGTTGGGTGTGCGCCAAAGGCACGCAGAACAAGTCCCCCGGACCGCCGCATAAAAAAAAGGAGGGGGCCAGTGATGGTGAGGAACGCTTCCATGGGCGCGCCCACCGCTAACGCGATCTGTTCGGCTCTCTGAAGCGCCAACGTCTTGGGCACGAGTTCGCCCAGGATTACGTGCATATATGTAATCAGGGTGAAGGCAATGGCGATCGCGATTCCGTGGGCGTATATGGCGAGATGAGGAAGTCGCTGCAGGAAACGAAGGTTACCGACTAATCCGGCAACCATTGGCTCGCCGATCCAGCCCAGGGTAAGGCTGACCATGGTGATGCCGAGTTGCACCCCGTTTACTACTTCGTCCAGGTTGGCGTGCAAGCGCTGGACGACACGAGCGCCGATTCGTCCGGCTTCAATCAGTTGCTGGATCCGTGTATCGCGGACACTCAC